>Ga0187860_1000108_pt1 | contig 80562 bp, 83 predicted proteins | sample June2016WEW_10_4_FD_132981 | JGI IMG/M metagenome (GOLD analysis project Ga0187860, IMG submission 132981) | Peatland microbial communities from SPRUCE experiment site at the Marcell Experimental Forest, Minnesota, USA - June2016WEW_10_40 | ecosystem: Environmental > Terrestrial > Soil >...
CTCTCAGCCGGCCCTGCTCTCAGCCGGCCCTGCTCTCAGCCGGCCCTGCTCTCAGCCGGCCCTGCTCTCAGCCGGCCCTGCTCTCAGCCCTGCCGCACGAGTGCCCGCACCGCGCCGATGATGAGCTGCACGGCGATGGCGGACAAGAGCAGCCCGGCAATCCTGGTCAGCAGTTCCACGCCACTCTCTCGCAGCACGCGCAGGATTGCCCCGGAAAACCGCATGGCCAGCCAGAGCAGGATAACGACGGCGACGATGGCGAGCCCGAAGGCCAGCTTGTCGCCGGCCGTGGATGACCGCTGCACGAACAGCATCGTCGCCACGATCGCGCCCGGCCCGGCCAGCAGCGGCGTGCCCAGCGGCACGAAGGCCACGTTCGCCGCTGCGACCTCCAGCTCGGTCGGCTCGGCGGCCTGCCCGGTCAGCAGCTGCAGCGCCACGAGCAGCAGCAGCAGCCCGCCGGCCGCCTGCAGGGCCGGCAGCTCCACGCCCAGGTAGGCGAGCATCGACCGGCCGAACAGCGCGAAGGCCACGATCACGCCCAGCGCCACCACCGCGGCCTGCCAGGCCAGCCGGTTGCGCTCGGCCGCGGGACGGTTCCTGGTCAGGCCGAGGAACACGGGCACCACGCCAGGCGGGTCAGTGATCACCAGCAGCGTGATGAAGACCTCCCAGAAGAACTTGACCGGGAAGATCGGGCCCATCAGCCCATCAGCCCGTCAGCCTGTCACCGGGACAGCGCCCGTGGCGCCCGCGACCAGCCGCTGATACGCATCGTCCGGCGCTATCTCGGTGCCGATCCGGTAGCCGGTCAGCGCCCCGTGATCATCACTGCCGCCAGAGGCGACGAGGCCGAGCAATGCGGCCAGGGTACGCAGGCGGGAGCGTTCTGCCTGGTCTTGCTGAGGGTGGTCGATCTCGACTCCGCTCAGGCCGGCGGCCGCCAGCATGGCGATCTGGTCATCAGGGATCTGCCATCCGCGCGACGCGCCGCGCGGATGCGCCAGCACCGTGACACCGCCGGCACCGCGCACCAGCTCGATGGCGCGCACCGGATCGAGCGCATACCGGGACACGTAAGCCCGGCCGCCCGGGCCGATCCACTCCGGGCTGAACGCCTCATCGGGACTGGCGATCACGCCGCCCGCGGCCAGCGCGCGGGCGATGTGCGGCCGTCCTACCACCCCGCCGGCCGCGATCGCCTCGACCTGGTCCCAGCTCACGTCGACGCCCAGCTCCTGCAGGCGCCGCACCATGGCGCGGGCCCGGTCCTCCCGGCTCGCCCTGATGTGCGCCAGCTCGCCGCCCAGCTCCGGGTCCGCCGGATCAAAGAGGTAGGCGAGCATGTGCACGCTGTGCCCGTGGAGCCGGCAGGACAGCTCCATGCCCGGCATGAGCGTGAGCCCGGGCCGCAGGTCAGCCAGCGCGGCCCGGGCCTCGGCGTGGCCGGCCACCGTGTCGTGGTCGGTGAGGGCGATGACATCGAGCCCGGCCGCGGCGGCGCGGCTCATCACCTCGGCGGGCGAGGTAGTCCCGTCCGATGCCGTGCTATGGCTATGCAGGTCAGCGCGGATGTGGTCAGGGCGCACTCTGGTGACCCTAGCCGGGCGGCACCGGGCGGGTGCGGTGAGGGCGCCCCCTCGCGACCTCAGCCGGGCAGCCGCGGGGACCGTGCGCCGAAAGGCAGGTCCACGTCCGGGCCGGCCTCGCGCAGGTCCCGCAGCGGCAGCGGATCAACAGTCAGCATTCCGGCCGTATCCGGCCAGAGCACCAGCCACAGCCAGCTGCCCATGACCTCGCCGGCGAAGGCCGCCCGGCCGGGCGCCTCGACATGCCAGAGCGGAAACTCGTGCTTCCCGAAGCGCACCACGGCGGCAGGAGCGCCGGTGGCGAAGCCGTCGCCGGGATCGGGGCCGGCCAGGCCGGCGAACCTGGCGCCCAGGCCGACGCCGAGCTCCTCCGACACCAGCACCATCTCGGCGGGGCCGCCGACCGGGTTCGGCCCGGACAGCGCGACGGTGCAGCCGCGGGTCCCGCTGCGCTCATCGCCGGCCGTGGCGAAGCCGGTCACCACCCAGCCGTGCGGCAGCGGCCACGGAAGCCAGACCGGCACGACCGCACCCCGGCGGACGCTCTCCAGGCCCTCGGTGGACAGGCTCAGCCCGGTCCGCAGCGGCGGCACCTCGCCATGCAGATCGCACTGCCAGGCACTAGACCAGATGCTCGGCTCGCGCAGCACCGCGTCACACCGCGGGCAGGTAGGTGCTGGCCTCATAACGACTGACAGTAACGGACGAGCGGCCACTGGTGAAAGGCTGATACTAGGGCAATGGCCGTGCAGCACGTGCCCTGCGCCGGGGCAGTCATCAAGGACGAGAAGGGACGGTTGCTGCTGGTCAGGCGGCGGAACGAGCCTGGGGCCGGGCTCTGGTCACTGCCCGGCGGCCGCATCGAGCCAGGCGAGACCGAGCAGCAGGCCGTTGTCCGGGAGGTCCGCGAGGAGACAGGGCTGACGGTCGACTGCGGCCCGCTCCTGGGCCGGGTACAGCGGCCCGGACTGTCCGGGGCAGTGATCGACATCAGCGACTACGCGGCGTTCGTGACCGGCGGCGAGCTGGCGGCGGGCGACGATGCGGGCGACGCCCGCTGGGCCGGGCCGCCGGAGATCGCGCAGATGGATGCGGCCGGGGAGCTGACCGACGGACTGACCGCGGCACTCAGGTCCTGGGGAGCGCTGCCCTAGCAGCGCCCATCGCGGGCATGCGGAATGCCGGTCCCGGCCGCCGGACGGGCATACTGCACGGGATGGCCACTGGCGAGCGGGCCGTAGCATGGTCGCATGCCTATTGCCCCACGGCGCGGCGCCGATGGTGTCGGCGCCGGCGCTGCCTCACCGCCCACGACCGAGCAGGTGACCCAGGCGCTCGCGGGCGTCAACGATCCTGAGATCCATCGCCCCATCACTGAGCTGGGGATGGTGAAGAACGTCGAGGTGGCGCCCGACGGAGCCGTCCGGGTCGATGTCTGGCTGACGGTATCCGGATGCCCGCTGCGCGACACCATCACCCGCGAAGTCACCGCGGCGGTCGGCAGGCTGCCGGGGGTCACGGCTGTCCGGGTCGAGCTGGACGTGATGAGCGATGAACAGCGCCGGGAGCTGCAGGGCAGGCTGCGGGGCGGGAAGCCGGAGCGCGAGATCCCGTTCGCCAGCCCTGCCTCGCTGACCAAGGTTTATGCGGTGGCCAGCGGCAAGGGCGGCGTCGGCAAGTCCTCCGTCACGGTCAACATCGCGGTCGCACTCGCCGCGATGGGCCAGAAGGTCGGCCTGCTGGACGCCGACATCTACGGCCACTCCGTGCCGCGGATGCTGGGCATCACCACCCGCCCCACTCAGGTCGAGCAGATGATCATGCCCCCGTCCGCGCACGGAGTGCAGGCGATCTCGAGCGGCATGCTCAAGAAGGGCAACGAGCCGCTGCCGATGCGCGGGCCGATCCTGCACCGCCTGCTGCAGCAGTTCCTGGCCGACGTCTTCTGGGGCGACCTGGACGTGCTGCTGCTGGACCTGCCGCCGGGAACGGGGGACATCGCGATCTCCGCGGCCCACCTGATCCCCGGCTCCGAGCTGATCATCGTCACCACCCCGCAGCTGGCCGCGGCCGAGGTGGCCGAGCGGGCCGGCTCGCTCGGCGCTCAGCTGCACCAGCGCATAGTCGGCGTCATCGAGAACATGTCGTACCTGCCCTGCCCGCACTGCGGCGAGCGGGTCGACGTATTCGGGTCAGGCGGCGGTCAGGCGGTGGCGGGAACGCTCACCCGCATGCTCGGGACGGCCGTGCCCGTACTCGGCGAGATACCCATTGACCTGCGCCTGCGCGAGGCCGGGGACGCCGGCCTGCCGCTGGTGCTGTCCGATCCCGACTCCCCGGCGGCGCTGCAGCTCAGGAAGATCGCCGAGGGCCTCACCGCTCGCTCGCGCAGCCTGGCCGGCCGGCCGCTCGGGCTTACCCCCGTCTAGCAGCCGGGCCGCGGAGCGCGGTCCGGGCCAGGAGGCCGGCGCCGGAAGGGCCGGAAGGGCCGGTCACTGCCGCCGTCAGGGATCAGGTGGCCTCGGCGTCGTAGGGCGGGCTCTCGCCCGGAGCCAGCCTGAGCTCTGCCTGCTGCAATCCGATGCCGTCCCGGCCCAGGCCGTTGCTTCCGGCATAGCCGGGGCTGCCGGGGCCCTGGCCACCGTCGGCCGTGCTGCTGCCGTAGTCGCCGTTCAGATCGTCCATCAGGTGCTTACGGACGAAATGACGCGGATTCAGGTCGTTGATGTCGAAGTCGCCGAACTCCGGGCCGAGGTGATCCTGCAGTTCCATCTTGGCGCCATCGGCCATCCGCCGCAGCTCACGCAGCGCCCGGCCGGCTTGCGCGGCGTACTTCGGCAGCTGATCAGGTCCGAAGACGATCAGCGCGATGACCCCGAGCACCAGGAGCTTCAGGAAGGAAAGATCCACAGCTAATCGCTCCAGCCGGCTTCGGGACCACGAGCGCGACGGCCCGCTGGCACCAGCGTAAACGGTCCGCGGGACTGGCGGCCATTCCAGGCCGCTTCCGGGGCCGGCCTGTCCCGGCCGGCCAGCCGGGTCTGGCCGCCCGCTGGCCGGCTGAAACCGCCGTGGTCAGGACGTGGCAGACCCCAGCGCCACCCAGGCGGTGCGACTGATGCCGCCCCGGACGTACGTGACGCTGACCCGGCTGCCAGGCGCCTGCGACCTGATCGCGTCGAGCAGGCTGTTCCCGTCGGTAATCGGCAGCCCCGCGAACCGGACGATGACGTCGCCCGGCTGCAGCCCGGCCTGAGCGGCCGGCCCGCCCGGCGTGACCGGGGCGGCCGCGCCGGGCCGGACCGGGACGATCTGGGCACCTGTCCCGCCGTAGCCGATGTTGATCACCGCGCCGAGTACTGAGTGCGCCGCGTGACCGGTCCTGATCAGCTCGGTCGCGACGCGGCGCGCCTGATTGATCGGGATGGCGAAGCCCAGGCCGATGCTGCCGCCCTGGCTGCCGGTGAGCGGATCGCCCAGGGTGTCGATCGCGGCATCCACGCCGATCACCTGGCCCCGTGCGTTGACCAGGGGGCCGCCCGAGTTACCGGGATTGATCGGCGCATCAGTCTGGATCGCGTCGAAGTACACCTGCGGTGAGGTGCTCGTGCCGGAGCCTGGCTCGACCGGCCGGTTGACCGCGCTGACGATGCCGCTCGTCACGGTCTCCGCGAGACCGAGCGGCGCGCCCACGGCGATGACCGGATCGCCGACCTCGACGCTGCTGGAATTTCCCAGCGGCAGCGCCGGCAAGATCGCGGTTCCGGCGGGCCTGATGACGGCGATGTCCGAGTAGGGGTCACGGCCGACGAGCGTGGCCGAGACCGTCCGGCCGCCGTTGAAGGTCACGCTCATCGAGGCGTTGGCGAGCCGGCCGTCCAGCGTGACCACGTGGTTGTCGGTGATGATGTAGCCGCCGCTGACGATGAAGCCCGAGCCGGTGCCCTGGCCGTCGTCGACCTTGACCGTGACCACGCTCGGCAGCACGCGGGCGGCCAGGCCAGCTACCGACGAGGCCGGCCTGGCGGTCTGGTTCGGCGACGCGGCCCCCAGGCTGTAGGTGGGGTCAGCCCCGGCAGGAGCGGACCTGGTCGCTATGTAGCCGCCCACCAGGCCGCCGGCCAGCGCCGAGACCAGCGCGAGCCCGGTCGCCGCCGCGAACAGCCGCCTGCCGCTCAGCCGGGCGGCGCCACCCATCCGGCGGCCGCTGCGCTGGCGGCCCGGCCGGTCGCGGCCCGGCAGCTCATAGCCGGCCAGCTCATGGTCGACCCATTCATCGTCGAACCGGGCATAGGACGTCCGGAAGCCGGGCTGAGCCGCGGCTGCGGCCGGCGTGGCCGAGCTGGCGAAACCAGCCGGATGCATGGTACCGCCGGGCCGGGGCGGGCCGGCCGGCGCGTGCGGGCCAGCCGGCGCGTGCGGGCCAGCCGGCGCGTGCGGGCCAGCCGGCGCGTGCGGGCCGGCCGGCGCGTGCGGGCCAGCCGCGCCAGCCCAAACGGGCGAGCCGGGCGGAGCGGGCGAGGCGGGGCGGCCAGCCACGGTGGCGCCGGCCGCGCCTGGCCGGCTAGCCAGGCGCTCCTCGTCCGCAGGCGCGGGCATGCCAGGCAGGAGGGCAGGCAGACCTTCCGCCCAGTGCCCAGGCCCCTCGGACATCGCGCCCCTCCCCCGAAGCGGCCGCTACCTGTGGAGATGGGGCCGCCATCGGCTGGATACCTTTCCATATCGGCCCGGAATAGGCATGTTCAGCCGAACGGGTTGGCCCAGGATGCGAGCCGCCTGAATCCGCGTTCCATCCGCTGCCAGAAGTCGGTGTCCGGATCGTGCGGCAGCCTGCTGACAGCGGCAGCAACGGTCGCATCGGGCGCATCCGCGATCATCGTGTACACGAAGCCATGAGCCGACCAGGTGATGCTCTGATCATCGGAGTCGCTGGCGTAGACGTCCCGGCCCTGCATCTCCTCGGGCTTCCAGCCGGCCAGGCTCCGCGGCAGCTGGCCGCGCTGCAAGAAGAGCGAGATGACCGACAGCCCATCGGAATACGACAGGTCGACGACCGTGCCCGCCGGCGTCGAGGCCCGGCTGGCGGAGAACAGGGAGAGGCCTCCGGGCAGCGCACGGGGAACCGGCCAGCCAGCTGAGCGCAGCGCGGCCAGGCTGCCTCGACGCAGCTCGCCAGCCCAGGCTCGCGCGCTGGCCGGAGGCATGCCCGCCAGCCGGCTCTCGCCCACGTGCAGGCTGATGAAGGCATCCTCGCTGGTCATCCTGGCGCTGCTGTCGAACAGCTCGCGGCGCAACGGCAGCTTGGTGCTGGCATCGAGCCAGAACCTGGCCGCCAGGCTGCCATCGGCGCGCCAGACCTCGACCACCTGGGCCGGCCGGTCATCGGCCGTACCGGCGCCCGAGTAGCTAATGACATAATTCGTCCGCATCAGGCTCAGCAGCTGCGGCGATAGACCGATGATCCCGGCCGCGTCCTGCGGCGTGCCCAGCGCGCTCGCGGGCGAGCCGGACTCGGTGGACGCTGCCTGCGCCAGCGCCGTGCTGCCCGGCCGGTGCCAGATCTGGACGACCGAGGCGCTCGTCCCGCCGCGGCCCCACCGGATGGCGACCTGGACGCCGTAGTACGCGACGGTCTTGCACGCCGCGGCCGCCTCGGCCATCAGCCGCAGGCCGGCCCGCGCGCTGGCGCCCTGCTGGACCACCTGCGGGCGCCGCTGCCTCGCTGCCTGGCCGGCCCGGCCGGTGCCGCCGGGCGCGGCCTTGGAGCCGGCCAGGCCAGCGGTGACGGCGCCGGCGGCCAGCAGGCCGACAACGACGGCCGCGCTGGCGATCCGCCACGGGGAGAGCAGCCGACCGGTCACGGGCCGTGCGGCGCCGGCTTATCGCCCGGGTGCGGGGCCGGCGCTACCGGCACCACGCCGTTGACGAGATCGTTCTGCAGCATGTACGTGTCGACGGCCGGGGTAATCCTGGGCGCTGGCGCTTGCTGCTCGCCGCCCATCAGGAACGCGGCCGTGCCGAGGCCGGCCAGCAGCACGGCCAGCGAGCCGCCGAGGACATGCCAGCCCGGCCGCCCGGTTTCGTGCCAGCTGCCGGCGGTCATCCGGTCGCTGCCCGGCAGGCCCGGCCAGGACGCCGACGGCCATGGCGCGCGGGCCTCCGGGCCGCCGCTCATGCTGCCCAGCCCCGCTAGCCCGGCCAGGCCGATCAGGCGCCCGGTCAGCTCGGCGTCCGCCGCCGTCTCGCCGAGCGCATTCATCCGGCGCTTCAGCACCCGCAGCGCGGACACCTCAGCCCGGCAGGACTCGCACCTGGCCAGGTGCGAGAGCGCCCGGTCGCGCTCGGCCCCGTCCAGCTCCTCGTCGATGAGGGCGGACAGGCGCTGTCCCAGATGGGTCATGGCTGCCCTCCCTGCGGCAGCGGTACCTCGACGCCGAGCCGCGGTCGTGGCAGCGCGAGGGTGGCCTGCCGCGGGCGGCGGTGCTCGAGTGCGGCGCGCAGCTGTGCGCGGCCGCGGTGAATGCGGCTGCGGACGGTGCCCAGCTTGATGCCGAGCGTGTCCGCGATCTCCTCATACGACAGGCCCTCGATGTCGCAAAGGATGACCGCGGCGCGGTATTCCGGCGCGAGCGCCTTCAGCGCAGCCTGGATATCGCCATCGAGGTGCCGGTCATCGAACGCCTCGGCGGGGGTCGGCTCGGCACCGCCCAGCCGCGCCTCGGTCTCCTCGCCCAGGCCCTCGAACCTGATGCGCTGGCGGCGGCGCGCGAGATCAAGGAAAAGATTGGTGGTAATCCGGTGCAGCCAGCCTTCAAAGGTGCCTGGCGTGTAGGTGTCGAGGGACCGGAAGACGCGGACGAACACTTCCTGGGTCAGATCCTCGGCATCGTGGCTATTGCCGGTCAGCCGGTAGGCAAGCCTGTAGACCCGGGCTGAGTGATCCCTGACCACATCCTCCCAGGTCGGGGGCGTCCAGTCAGTGGCCCCAGCCTCCGGTGATCCGGCCTGGCTCACGATCTCCCCTTTCACCCGCTCCCACAGCCTCCAACACCATCATCCCGCTGAGACTTCCGCCCGGCTGAAATAAAACCGCAGAAAAGCTGAGTGGTCGGTCCGGCCCGGATGCCGGCCGACATCGAAAAACCCGGCATGTGGTCAACGCCGAGGTTGCCCCGCTGGTTCCCGCGGCAGTGCAGCGAACGCTAGGCTGCCGACCTGGAGACTCCTTCTAGCCGCCCTGGGGAGGCCGTTATCTCGACCGGCGACGTCACCCCGGCTTACATCGACGAGTTCGTGCCCGAAGATGAGGCCTTGCTCGGCACCCGCCGTAGCGCCGCCGAGGTGGGCGGCGCCGCGCCGGTCAGCCCGGTGACCGGCAGCGCCCTGCGCTTCATCGCGGCCGCCATGGGCGCGCGGTCAGTGGTTGAGATCGGCACCGGCTGCGGCACATCCGGTCTGTGGCTGCTCCGCGGGATGCGGGCGGGAGGCGTGCTGACCAGTGTCGATGTCGAGCCGGAGCATCAGCGGCTGGCCAGGGCAGCCTTCCTGGAGGCCGGCTTCCCGTCCGGCCGGTACCGGCTGATCGGCGGGCTGGCACTGGAGGTGCTGCCGCGCCTGGCCGATGGCGCCTACGACATGGTGTTCTGCGACGCTGATCCGCAGGAGTACCCGGAGTACCTGCTCGCCGCGCTGCGGCTGCTGCGGCCGGGCGGGATCCTCGCGTTCGACGACGCCCTGGCGGGCGAGCTGCCCGGTGACCGGGCGCCTAGCGCGGAGGAGGCAGCCGCGCTCGCCGGGCTTCGCGACCAGGTACGGGCGGACGACCAGCTAGTGCCGCTGCTGCTGCCCATCGGCGCGGGATTGCTGACGGCGGTCAAGCGCCCCGAGTAGGGCCCGCGCCGACGGCGTCAGGCCCGGCCGCGCCCGATCGGCGACCCGGCTGGTCCGGCGGCGGCCCGGGCGGGCCGGGTGGTCAGAGCCCGGCGAGCCAGCGCAGCAGCAGCCTGGTGCCGAATCCGGTGGCGCCCTTGGAGAACTCGCCCGCGTCCGTCGCCGAGCGGCCGGCTCCGGCTATGTCCAGGTGCGCCCAGGGGCAGTCGCCCGCGAACTCGCGCAGGAACAGCGCGGCGAGGATCGACCCGGCCGGTGAGCCGTCGCGGGCCACGTGCGACAGGTCAGCGACGGGCGACTCCAGTGCCCTGGCGTAGCTGCCCTCCAGCGGCATCCGCCATAGCCGGTCGCCGCTGGCCAGCCCGGCGGCGATCAGCCCGTCCGCGAGGCCGTCATCGGTCGCGTACAGGGCCGCATGGGAGGTGCCGAGCGCGATCCTGGCCGCGCCGGTGAGGGTCGCCACGTCGACCATCAGGTCGGGCTGGAGCGTGGCAGCCGCGTAGGCCAGGGCGTCGGCGAGCACCAGCCGGCCCTCGGCATCGGTATTCAGCACCTCCACGGTGCGGCCGCCGTACTGAGTGATCACGTCTCCCGGCCGGTAGGCCGAGCCGGACGGCATGTTCTCCGCGGCCGCCACCAGGCCGGTCACCCGGCAGCCGATGCCCAGGCTGGCCAGCGCGGACGCGACGGCAATGATCGCGGCGCCCCCGGCCATGTCCGTCTTCATCAGCTGCATGCCCTCGGTCGGCTTCAGCGACAGGCCGCCGCTGTCGAAGGTGATGCCCTTGCCGACCAGTACCACGTGCTGGCGTGCGCCGGCCGGGCAGTAACTCAGCTCGATCAGCCGGGGCGGCCGGACCGATCCGGAACCGACGGCCAGGATGCCGCCGAAGCCGACCTGCGCGAGCTCGGCTTCCGACCAGGTCCTGACCTGCACGTCCCGGTCGGCCGTCGCCATCGCCGCGGCGTCGGCGAGCCACTGCGGGCTCTTGCGATCAGACGGCTCATTGCCCAGGTGGCGAGCGAGGGCCACGGCGCTGGCCAGCGTGGCCGCCAGGCTCAGCGCGGCCGACTGCTCGCGCTCATCGGCAGCGAGCAGCTGGACAGCACCGGGACGAGCCAGCTCGTCCGCGTCGCGGGCAGCCAGCGTGAACCGGTAGCCGCCGAGCAGGATTCCCTCGGCAAAGGCGCTGACGCCGGGCTGCGCCTCATCGGCGACGACGGTGGCGGCCGCGCTGCGGCCGCCGGCGATCCTGCGCCCGAGTTCGGCGCCCGCCCGGCGGAGCGCTTCCGGTGATCGGTCCCCGACGCCGAGAAAGAGCACGCGGGCCGTCGAGTCAGCGATTCGCACAGCCGTATCGGCAGCCTCCCCCGGCTGTCCGGTGAGCCGGAAGGCAGACGCCACGTCGGCGGCGGCAGACGGGAGGAACTCGTCGAGGGCCGGATCGGCAGCGGGCACGCCGTCGCCCTCGACAGGAACGGCGATCAGGTCAGCCGGCCCGGCGGTCCCGGAGGCAACGGCGGACAGGTAGGCACTGAGCGGACGCGGGCCAAGCCCGGCCAGCGCAGTGACCTCGGTGGCGATGGGCAAGATCAGCCGACAGCGGACTTGAGCGCCTCGCTCAGAGCGCCCGCCTCGTCCGGAGTGAGCTCGACCACAAGCCGCCCACCACCTTCGAGCGGGACGCGCATCACGATGCCGCGGCCCTCCTTCGTGACCTCCAGCGGACCGTCGCCCGTCCGCGGCTTCATCGCCGCCATCCTGCATCCCCTTCCCTGTCCAAGGGCCGCACGGAACCTCGCTGAGGCGCAGCGCACCGCAGCGACGGTGCCTGGCGGGACCGGCCAGCCACAAGCATCTCGATCAGTCCCTCCATTATCCTTCAGTTCCGGCCTTCGGTGGTAACGATCAGTTCTCCCATCGCGGCTGGCATGCCCGGCCAGGCCGGCAGCCCAGCCGCGCGATCGCCCTCGCGGACGGGCCACGGAGATCATTTATACCCTGGACGGCCCGTCCTGCACTGTCCGGCTTGTCCCGCGGACGGCAGCCATGCGACGCTGCGAGGGCAGCGGCTGTCCGTCGCGGCCTGCTCGCCCGGAGAGGAGATGGCAGTGACCGACACCGTTCGCTACGACATCGATGGGGCGGTCGCGACAATCACGATTAACCGCCCGGCGGCCAGAAATGCCCTGACCGCCGAGACCAAAGCCGGGCTGCTGGAGGCGCTGCGGGACAGCAGTGCCGACAGCGCCATCCGGGCCGTGGTCCTCACCGGCGCCGGCCAGGCCTTCTGCTCGGGCCAGGATCTGCGCGAGCACGCCGAGCTGCTCGCGGAGGGCGCTGAGCCGCTCGACACCGTGCGGGAGCATTACAACCCGATGGTGGAGACGATCACCGGCATGCCCAAGCCGGTGATCGCCGCGCTGAACGGGGTCGCGGCCGGGGCCGGGGCGGCGCTCGCCTTCGCCTGCGACTTCCGGATCGCGGCCCAGCGGTCCAGCCTGCTGCTGGCCTTCGCCCGGGTCGGGCTCGGGGCGGACTCCGGGGCCTCCTGGACCCTGCAGCACCTGGCCGGCGCGGCCAGGGCAGCTGAGCTGCTGATGCTGGCCGAGCCGGTCGACTCCAGCCGGGCGCTGAGCCTCGGCCTGCTGACGTCGGTGGTGGCCGATGACGAGCTTCCGGCCGTGGCGGCCGCGTTCGCCCAGCGGCTGGCCGCCGGCCCGACGCTCGCCTACGCGGCGATCAAGGAGAGCCTGCAGTTCGCCGCCACGCACCGGCTGAGCGAGGCGCTGGAGAAGGAAGCCGAGCTGCAGGCACGCCTGGGCCAGACGGACGACCATCAGGCGGCGACGCTGGCCTTCGTGCACAAGCAGCAGCCGGCGTTCCGGGGGCGGTGAGCAGTTCCGGTAGGGCTCCGCCGGGCAGCCGCGCTGGCCAGCCGCGACGGCCCTGGCCCGGCGGGCTCAGGCACTGGCGGGCTCAGACCTGACTTCGGCCACGATCTGACCTTGATCATTTGTGTAGGTCGCTGCTGAAGGCTGGCCGGTCTCCAGGCGCCTGCTCACCCCCTGGAGTCCATGGAGCGCGACGCCATCGCAGCGGGCCGCCCGGCCAGCAACGGGAGCAAGGTGAAAGCCGCCGGGGCGCTCGGCATGTCCCCGGGCGACCATCTACCGGAAGATCCGCGTGGACGGCATCGTCGCCCCGGCCGGCGTCTGACCAGGCTCAGGTTCGGGCAGACCCGGAGCGAGCGATGATCAGCTCCCAGCAGGCGAACGAGAACTGTGCCGCCGCCAGGGCCAGGAACACCATCGTCCACCCGTACGTCTTCCAGTCGTTCCCGCCGAACGAGAGCGTAACGGCGCCAAGGCCGGCCGAGGCGATACCACTGGCCATGCGCACGCCTGCCCAGCCGCGCAGGTGGCGGTACTCCCATGGCGAGATCATGCGTTGCATGCCGGATCGCGGGGGAGATGCCCACCACCCGCGCAGACCTTCCGGAGCGGTGTTGGCATTGGGTGCGTGCATCGGGATGCCTCCTGCCGGCTGTGGGGCCTGCGCACCATCACCGCCGCCGACTCCGTCCACGGAGAACTCCGCCAGGCCCTCGAAGCGATCACCGGCACCCGCGGCCTTGCGCACTAGCGTGGCCGAAGTCGGGTCAGACGCCGACGGGCTCGGTCAGGCTGGCTTCCTCGTGCGCGCACACGACCTGCTCGGCTACGTCGACGAGATCGCTGAGCTGCATCTGACGGCACTCGCCGCCTGGCAGGCGCCACGACACCCGGCCGCCATGCCGCCATACCGTCAGGTTCCGGCTGACCGACAGCACCGAGATGGACCCGCCGGGCTCATCGGCCCGGACCAGGCCCCCGGCGAGGCCCCGGTCGGCGAGCATCGCCTCGAGCTCGTCCATCGCCCGGCCGGGCTCCAGCTCAGGGGCCGCACGCAGCGCCGGATCGGCGGCCGGCGGGATCCGGAGGGCAAACCAGACGGCCTTGCCCGGCACCTTCCAGGCACCGAGCCGACCCCGGCTCCGGTGGCAGCCCCACTGGCCGGCCGACAGCCCGGCGACGACCTGAAGGCCGCGGCCGCTGACGGAGCCGTCCGGCGCGCTGGCCATTCCCGGCCGCGCGCCCACGTTCCAGCCTGGCACGGAATCGAAGACCTTGCAGACAAGCTCGCGCCGGGCGCCGGAGCCGCGCAGGTAGAGCCAGAGCTCGGGCAGCCCGCTGACCGCGCGGTGCTTGCTGCCGCTGAACTCGACATTGGCCTGGGCGTGCAGCGTATTGGCCGCCAGCTCGCTGGCCATGGTGACACCGTCGTGGACCAGGTCGGCAGGCAGGCCGATGCCGGCCGCGCCCTCCCGGAAGAACCGCCGGGCCGCCGCCGCGCAGGTGAGGTCGAGCGGCAGCACCCGGACGAAGCAGCCGCCAGCCCGTATGCCCGCATCCACGAGCCGGTCCGGCTCGGGCGGGCTGGCCACTAACGCCTCAGCCAGCGGCGCCGTCAGCAGCCCTTCGTGAGCTGCTGAGCCGGGCTGCCCGTCGGCAGCCGCAGACCGGCCAGGCCAGCTACGGCCGCTGCGGCCACCATCGGCAGGCGACGGTAGCATGATCCTCCGCCCTGGGGGGGAAAGGCATCTGTGAAACACAGATTATGAGTTCCGCGCAAACCTTCGCAATGGGTTCATGGGAAATATGGTGCCAAATATCTAGCCATGAGCTTAGCGGGGGCGGCCTCGCCGGCCGCCCCCCAGGGTCGTGGCGGCGCCTGCCCCCCGGCGCAACAGGATCCCCCTCGCGAACGGGCAAAGGGGATCCTGCCTGGCGAGCCGATCCCGGTCAGGCGCGGGCATCCAGGTCGTAGCGCCCGGCCCGCGCGTCGGCGAGGAATGCGGCGAACGCGGCCCGGCTCAGCACATGGGCCCCGTCTGCCGGGCGCTTGCTGTCCCGGACGGCGACCACTTCGGGCAGATTGGCGGCCACCTCGACGCAGCCGCCATTGTTCTGGCTCGCCCTGGCCTTGCGCCAGGCGGCCTGAGATAGGTCAGTCATGTTTCACTCCAGTAGCTGGGCTAGATGTCTCAGGTATGCCGTGGTATCGGCGGGCTCGAGGGCCGCGTCGCTAGCACGGTCGAAGGTATGGCTGTAGCCACGAACAAGATCGCTCTGGCTCACCTCCTGGATCGCGGTGTCCGTCTCCGTGAAGACGATGCTGGGCTCCGAGTCGGGCAGCTCAAAGATGTTGACCGGGGAGAAGATGCCCTGCGGCGGCCCGTCCTCGAAGCGCTGGATGCGCAGCTCGACATTGGGCCGGGCGTTCAGCTCGATGAGGTGCTCGATCTGGTCCTGGCGGTCGCCCCGTGAGCCCCACCGGTACATCAGCGACGCTTCGGTGATCACCGCGACGACCTGGGGCGCCGTCCCGTCCGCTCGGTCGAGGATCTCCTGCCGGCGCTGCCGGGCCAGCATGGCCCGGCGCCGCCAGGTCGGCGGCCTGGAGCCGAACCGCAGCATCGCCTCGGTGTAGTCAGCAGTCTGCAGCAGCCCCGGCAGCAGCAGCGGCATGAATACGCGGATCCGCACCGCGTCGTTCTCGAAGCCGGGGAACTCGTTCTCGAAGACCTCCGGAAAGTCACGCCACCAGCCGCGGAGGCGAGCCCGGATGGCCAGGGCCTCCAGCTCGTCCCCCTCAGCGCCGGACACGTCGTACACCCGCAGCAGGTCCCGGATGTCACTCATCTCCGGACGCTTCCACTGGTTGGCCTCGAAGCGGCCCACCTTGCCGCGGCCCCAGTTCAGCACGTCACAGACGTGGTTGGCGGTATGGCCCGATTCGTGCCGCAGCTCGGTCAGGCGACGGGCCAGCCGGCGTTTCGCGACAGTGGCCCCGTAGGCGTCATCGCTCATCGCGACCGCCTCCCTGGGAGGATGTGGCGCTCAGCCTAGCGCCCGCAGAACTTGTGAATCACAAGATTGGCGTCACATTTTCGGGCTCAGTTTAATCTCGGTTGGGTATCGTTGGGCTCGTTTTGCTGGAATCAGCCCGATACGGGCCCTAGGGGGCGTCGTGCTCAGGACGCGGGCGGACCGGCCGCATCATCGAACTCGCCATTCCGGACGCCGTCCAGGAAGCACTCCCACTCATGCCGGTCATAGATCAGGATCCTGGCCGCGGGATCCCCGGCCACCCGCATGAGCACCCAGACGCTGCCAGCGCCCTCGGCGCCGGCAGCGGCATCGGCGGGCAGGAACGCGATCTCGATGACCCCGTCGCCGTCGCCGGACCGCTTCCAGTCCAGCGCGCCGGGGTCAACGCCGAGTTCCGCCACCGTGGTCTTCGCGCTCGCCGCCGGGCGGCCAGGGCCGCCGGCCGGCCCGCCGCTCCCCGGCCCGCCGCTCCCCGACCTGCTGCTGCCCGGGGAGGTGCCCGGCACCGGGCTCACGGCCGCCTGGCCACGCCGCAGTACATGGCGCGCGACCCGTCGCTGTCGGCCCGGTCCGGATCCTCGGCGCCCCACATGCCGACATGGGTGACGGCCGGCTCGGCCCCCTGGTACGGCGGGACGAGGTCCAGTCCCTCGAAGAACCGCGCCACCTCGGCCCGGCTGCGCGGGTAGGCCTGCTCGGTGGCGTTCGCGTAGGCCTCCTGGCCCGCCTGGATGACTTTCGGCGGGATCTGGTCATCAGTGATGTGCGACAGTGCCAGGTAGCTCCCCGGCGCCACGGCGGCCATGTAGCGAGCCACCAGCCCCCACGGATCCGAACCGTCCGCCACGAAGTGCAGGACCGCGGTCATCAGCACGCCGACCGGCTCGCCGAAGTCGATCAGGGCGCGCAGGGCGGGGTCGCCGAGCAGTGCGTCAGGGTCGCGCAGGTCAGCCGTGATGACCGCGGTGGTGCCGTTATCGGCCAGCAGGTCAGATGCGTGAGCGGCCACGAGCGGATCATGATCGACGTACGCCACCCGGATGTCCGGCGCGACCGCGTGCAGTGCCTCGTGCGTGTTGTTCTGGGTGGGCAGCCCGGAGCCGATGTCGATGAACTGCCGGATTCCCTGTCCGGCCATCCACAGCGCGGCGCGCTGATGGAAGCCCCGGTTGGCCCACACCGAGTCTTCCAGGTCCGGCATGTGCATCTTGAATCGCTCGGCCACGTCCCGGTCGACCTGGTAGTTCTGCGTACCGCCGAGGTAGTAGTCGTAGAGGCGGGCCGGGCTCGGCGTCGTCGGGTCGACGCCGGGGGGCACGTGCTCACGCTCAGTCATGTCACCTCTCAGCTCGGCGCGATAGCGGCTCATGCTCAGAGTACAGAAACAAACCAACATATCCAGCGAACTAAATGGTTATTCCCGGCCTTTGTTCCAAAACGACCTGCCGTGCTGGCGGCCGGCCCGCCGCCCATCACTCGGAGTAGGCGCCCCGGCGGAAGCACGCGCTCAGGTGGTCATCCACTATCCCGCACGCCTGCAGGGTCGCGTAGGCAGTTACCGGGCCGGTGAACCTGAAGCCGCGCTTGCGTAGTTCCGCCGATAGCATCTTCGAGGCAGGGGTCCAGGCCGGAACGTCCGCCAGGGTGACCGGGGCGCGCTGCTGACCCTCGGCGTAGCGCCACACCAGCGCGCTGATGCCCTCGGGCAGGTCAAGCGCGGCCCGCGCGTTGCCGATGGCGGCCTCGATCTTCGCCCGGTTCCTGACGATGCCCGTGTCGGCGAGCAGTCGCGCCACGTCATCGGGGCCGAAGGCCGCGACCGCGGTGATATCAAACCCGCTGAAGGCGGCGCGGAAGCCGGCCCGCTTGCGCAGGATCGTCAGCCAGGACAGCCCGGACTGGAATGCCTCCAGGCACAGCCGCTCGAAAATGCCGGTGTCGTCCCGGACTGGCCTGCCCCACTCGTCGTCGTGGTAGGCGAGGTACTCGGGCGCGCTCAGGCTCCACGGGCAGCGGAGCCGCCCGTCTGGCCCCGCAGCGGCCGCGCTCACCGGCTAGCTCCGCGGCCGTCAGCCACCCCGGCCACGGCTCCGCCGCCGCCCGCTCCGGTGCTGGCCGCTCCGGTGCTCGCCGATCCGTTAGGCCCGGCACCAGCCGCATGAGCGTCGTCCTCACGAGCGCCAGCAGCCCGGGCTTCTGCAGCCCTGGCGTCAGCATGCCCGCCGGCAGCCTCGGCATCGGCAGCCCGCGCTTCAGCAGCCCTGGCGTCAGCATGCCCGCCGGCAGCCTCGGCATCAGCGGCCTGGGCGTCAGCAGCCCGGGCGTCAGCAGGTCGGCCGTCGGCATCGCCGGGCCCGGCATGGCCCATCTCGGCGTCGCTTGCCTCGGCGCCGCTTGCCTCGGCACCGCTTGCCTCGGCACCGCTTGCCTCGGCACCGCTTGCCTCGGCGCCGCCAGCGTCGCGGGCGCCGGGCTGAGCCAGGGCCGATTCCTGCTCCGCCGCGGCGCCGTGAGCCTGCTGCTCAGCCTCGGCCCGCATCGCGGCGATCTGCTCGCGCAGGGCCTCGATGTGCGCGTCCCGGTCGGCGATAGCGTGCGCGATGCCCAGCAGCGCGTCATCGGTAGCTCGCACGTTGTAGCCGAGCAGCGCAGGCGGCAGGTGCAGCCGTGCCACCTCGGCCGCGCTGCGGAAGTCGTACTGACCGGGTGCGGTGTCCGGCGGGAACTGCGCCAGCTCGCCGCCCCGGCCCATCGCCACGACGACGACGCCGGCCAGGATGACCAGGGCAGCGAGGAGCAGGACAACGGGCACAGTAAGAATCGTGCCATGCCCGGTGACGTGGTAAGGCCCGACCTCGCGCGACAGCGGTCCGGCCGGACGCTGCTCATCGCGGCCGCCGCGGACCTGGCGGCCGCTTCCGCTGCCGTCACGGCGGGCGCTGATGTGGTCGATCTCGGCGCCATGCCCCCGGCCAGAGTGGCGCGCTTCCGTCGCGGGCACCCGGAAGTGCCCATCTGCACCGATACAGGGCTAACCGACACGGGGCTAACCGACACGGGGCCAGGCGACACGGGGCCAGGCGACACGGGGCCAGGCGACATCGTGCGCGACCGGAGGGCAGCGCTGGCAGCCGGAGCCAGCCTGCTCTGTCCCGGCCGTGACGTGGCCAGCTCAGCCGGGCTGCCGCCGGAGCGGCTGCTGGTGCAGGCATCGGTCGCCGACCTGCCCGAGCTCGTCGCCGCCGGGTGGGCTGTCCTGGTCGACGCCGACCAGGCAGCGGGCGCCTGCGCGGAGTCGGGCACTAACGCCGGGAGCCGCCGCAGGCATGCCGCGGGGCCGCCGGCCACAGGCACCGCCGGGCCGGTCGATGGCAGCACCGCCGCCGGTACCGGAACGGCGGCCATCGCCGACATCCTCGCCGTAGCCGCGGTCAGCGGCTGGCTCGGTGCGGCAGCGGTCCGGACCAGCCATGTCGCCGCGGTCCGGCGCGCGCTCGACATGACGGCCTCGATCGCGGGAGTCCGGCCGCCGGCCGCAGCTGTCCGCGGTCTCGCGTGACGCAGGCCGCGCCCATGCGGACAGGATCAGCCGCGGGGTGGTGCCGCGCTGTTACTGTGCGCTTCCAGGATGACCCGGACGACCTCGGCCGGGTCGTCGACGATCTGGAAGAGCTCGAGGTCGTGCGCCGCGACCTTGCCGTTCGAGACCAGCACGTCCTTGATCCAGGACACCAGGCCGGACCAGTACTCGGTCCCCACCAGGACAATCGGGAACCTGGTGATCTTCCCAGTCTGGACCAGCGTCATCGCCTCGAACAGCTCGTCGAGCGTCCCGAACCCGCCGGGCATCACCACGAAGGCCTGCGAGTACTTGACGAAGACGGTCTTCCGCACGAAGAAGTACCGGAACTCCAGGCCAATCTCGACGTAGTCATTCAGCCGCTGTTCCAGGGGCAGCTCGATGCCCAGGCCCACCGACGCGCCGCCCGCGCTCACCGCTCCCTTGTTGGCGGCCTCCATCACGCCGGGACCGCCGCCAGTGATCACCGCGTACCCGGCCGCGGCCAGCCCGGCCCCGATCCGCTCGGCGCACTCGTACTCGGCCGTGCCCGGCTGCACCCTGGCCGACCCGAACAGCGAGACCGCCCGGCCCAGCTCGGCCAGCAGGCCGAAGCCCTCCACGAACTCGGCCTGGATGCGCAGCACCCGCCACGGATCGGTATGCACCCAGTCACTGGGGCCGCGCCAGTCCAGCAGCCGCTGATCGGTGGTTGTCGCCGGGATGTGCTTGCCCCGCAGCGTGGCCGGCCCCTGACGGCGCAGCCGGCGGCGGGTCTCGCGCGGCTCGCGCGGCTCGGATGCGGTACTCACGATCTCATAAGCTATCCGCCCTGGTGAATGCCTCAGCAAGCCCCTGGCTCATTCAGCGGCGCGACGGCCGCGGCGGCCCGCTGCGGGCCATCAGCCGTTCACGCCGTGGTCGCGGAGGATCTCGTTGAGCGCTGCCTTGTCGTGCGCGCTGCCCTCGGGCAGCCGCTTGAGCACCAGCACGCACGGCAGGCCGAACTCCCCGCCCCCGAACTTCCGCAGCCGGGTGCCGCCGACCGAGACGGACCAGGCTGGCACTTCCCCGCGCGGCAGTTCCTCGCCCGTCTCCACGTCGATGACGTGCGAGCTCCTGGTCAGGACCGTGCCCGCGCCGAGCACGGCGCCGGCGCGGACTCGCGCCCCTTCCACCACAGCGCACCGGGAGAAGATCGTGGCGTCGTCCTCGACCACCACCGGCACCGCGTTCGGCGGCTCCAGCACCCCGCCGATGCCGACGCCGCCGGCCAGGTGCACGTTCTTGCCGATCTGGGCGCAGGATCCGACGGTGGCCCAGGTGTCCACCATGGTTCCCGAGTCGACGTAGGCCCCGATGTTCACGAACGAGGGCATGAGCACGGTCCCCGGCGCGACGTAGGCGCCCCAGCGCACGATCGAGCCGGGCACCGCGCGCACGCCGTCCAGCCGGGAGCTGAGCGGTACCCGGTCGTGGTAGCGGAAGTCGCCGACCTGGGTGCGGACCATGGGCAGCAGCCGGAACGACAGCAAGATCGCGCGCTTGGCGCGCTCATCCACGATGACCTCGCCGGTGGCCGGATCCGGCCAGGCCACCCGCACCTCGCCGGCGTCAATGGCGTCGACGGCGGCCAGCACGGCCGACCTGGCGTCGCTGTCCTCGGGCGACAGCCCGGCCCGGCGATCCCAGAGCTCATCGATCACGGCAGGCAGCGGCGACCGGCGGCCGCTGCGGGCAGGCGCTTCGCTGGATACGTCCATGGCCGCGAGCCTAACGGCCCAGCGAACCAGGGGCGGAGCGCAGCAGGTAGCTTCTGCTGTGTGCCAGCCAAGCAGCCGGGCCGTCGCGGCCAGCCGGGCCGCGCCAGTCGCAGCCGCCGCAGTCAGAAGGGCCGCGGGCCGAAGCGCGCCGCGCTGGCCACGCTGGCCCTGGCGCTGCTGGTGAGCGGGGTCGTCTACCTGACAGCCCGGCATACGCTGCCGGTGCCCGGCACCAGCCAGTGCGCGGCGCGCGGCGACGGCACGATCGTCTCCCTCGAGGTCAGCCAGGCCTCCATCGCGGCCACTATCGCCGGCGTGGCCCAGCGCCAGGGCCTGCCGGACCGCGCCGTCACCATCGCCTATGCGGCCGCCATGCAAGAGTCCAAGCTGACCGACCTGGACTACGGCGACCAGGACTCGGTGGGCATCTTCCAGCAGCGGCCATCGGAAGGCTGGGGGCCGGCCAGGCTGCTCGAGAACCCGGTCTACGCCAGCACGAAGTTCTTCGCCGCGCTGGCCCGGGTGCCCGGCTACGCGCGCATGCCGGTGTACGAGGCCGCCCAGGCGGTCCAGCACAGCGCCGACGGATCAGCATACGGCCAGTTCGCGCAGATGGGCGCCAGCATGGCCGTGGCGTTTACCGGCAATGCGCCGCATGCGGTGTGGTGCTCCTACGCCAGTTCTGTCGGCCCCTCCCGGCTAGCCGCCGCCGACCGCGCGCTCACCGCGGCATTCGGGCCGCTGGCGGTGCACCGGGCCGGTGACCCGGCGCTGGCGATCACCGTGCCGGGTACCGCCGCCGGCTGGGCTGTCGCGGCCTGGCTGGTCTCCCATGCCAGCTCCTACGGCATCCGTGACGTGCGGTACCAGGGGTATCAGTGGACGGCGGCGGATGGCGCCAGCGGCTGGGTGGTGCCGCGCGGCGCGAGCCGGGCCCCGGCGCCCGATGGCTCAGTCGAGATGGGCTGATAGCCTGCGATCCCCGGGCCCGGGCCGACGGCTCGCTACCCGCAGCGAACGCGATACTGGTCGTGCGGCGATGCCCGGGTCAGCGCCTGGGTGCCTGAAGGCCCGGATGGAAGAGGAGCTCGGACGTGACATACATCATCACGCAGCCTTGCGTCGATGTGATCGACAAGGCGTGCATCGAGGAGTGCCCCGTCGACTGCATCTACGAGGGCGAGCGCATGCTGTATATCCACCCGGACGAATGTGTGGACTGCGGCGCGTGCGAGCCTGTCTGCCCGGTCGAGGCCATCTTCTACGAGGATGACGTGCCCGACCAGTGGAAGGACTACTACAAGGCCAACGTCGAGTTCTTCAGTGAGCTCGGCTCGCCGGGTGGTGCCTCCAAGACCGGCAAGATCCCCACCGATCACCCCATCGTGGCCGCGCTGCCGCCGCAGAATGCCGAGCACTAGGCCAGGACCGTGCCGGTGACGCCGGCCGACGCCGTCCCTGCCCTGGCTGACCGGCTGCCTGCCTTCCCGTGGGATGCCCTGGCGCCAGCCGGCCGGCTGGCGCGCAGCCACCCGGATGGCATCGTGGACCTCTCTGTCGGCACGCCGGTGGACCCGGTGCCGCAGGTGGTCACGGACGCCCTGGCAGCGGCCGCGAACTCGCCCGGCTACCCGATGACCGCCGGCACCAGGGCGCTGCGCGAGGCGGCGGCCGGCTGGCTGGCGCGGCGGCACGAGGTCGTCATCAGCCCGGACGCCATCCTGCCCGTGATCGGCACCAAGGAGCTGATCGCATGGCTGCCGACATTGCTGGGCTGCGGCCCCGCGGATGTCGTTGCCTATCCGGACCTGGCCTACCCGACCTACGACATCGGCGCGCGGCTGGCCGGCGCGCGGCCGGCCCCGGCCGACGACCTGACCTCCGTGACCGGGCAGGTACGGCTGGCCTGGCTGAACTCGCCGTCCAACCCGACCGGGCAGGTCCTGCCGGCCGGGCGGCTGCGCGCGGCCGCGGCGTGGGCCCGCGGGCGCGGCGCGGTGCTGGCCTCGGATGAGTGCTATATCGAGCTCGGCTGGGAGACCAGGCCGCTCTCGCTGCTGCACCCGGCGGCCTGCGGCGGATCGCAGGCAGGCCTGCTGGCCGTGCACTCCCTGTCCAAGCGGTCCAACATGGCCGGCTACCGGGCCGGATTCGTCGCTGGCGACCCGGAGCTGATCAGCCTCCTGCTGGAGGTGCGCAAGCACGCCGGCATGATCGTTCCGGCCCCGGTGCAGGCCGCCATGACGGCCGCGCTGAACGACGACGCGCACGCCGGGCGGCAGCATGCCAGGTACGCGGCCCGGCGCGGCAGGCTCCGCGCCGCGCTCACGGCGGCCGGCTGGATCATCGATGAGTCCGCCGCCGGGCTCTACCTGTGGGCCACGCACCCGGACATGGACTGCTGGGGCTCGGTCCAGCGGCTCGCCGAGGCCGGCATCCTGGTGGCGCCGGGCGAGATCTACGGGCCGCGAGGCAGTCGCCATATCCGGGTGGCGCTCACGGCCACCGACGAGCGGATCGACGCCGCCGTCACTCGCCTGGCCGCGCTGGCCTGACGGCCGTTCGGGCCCTGGCTCAGCCAGCTGCCTCCGCCGGACTCGTTATCATCCTTTCGGACTCGCCGCTGCTGACCGGGCTGGCCGACCAGGACGGGCGGTCGCGGCCCTCGCGTGCGGCGCGGGCTGACGCCGGGCACGGGATCAGCGCCGGGCCGGCCTCCGGCACCTAAGCTGGGCGGCGTGTTCCGGCTTTACGACACCCGCCATCGCCGCGTCGAGGAGATCGAGCCCGCCCGGCGCGGGCAGCTGCGCATGTACACGTGCGGGCCCACGGTCTACCGGTTCGCGCACGTCGGGAACCTGCGCGCCTACCTGCTCTCGGACCTGATCAGGCGGAACGCCGAGCGGCATGGCCTGGCCGTGGTCGTCTGCGAGAACATCACCGACGTCGGCCACCTGGCCGACGACAACGAGCCCGACCCAGATGGCGAGGACAAGGTGCTCGCGCAGGCCAGGGCCGAGGGCAAGTCGGCGCTGGAGATCGCCCGGCTGTATGAGGACGCTTTCCGCGCCGACTGCGCGGCCCTGAATATCAGGCCGCCGGAATACCTGCCGCGGGCCTCGGAGTCCATCGACCTCATGCTCGACATGATCGGCCGGCTGATCCAGGACGGTCACGCCTACGCCTCGGCCGGCTCGGTGTACTTCGACGCGCGGAGCTTTCCCGGCTACGGCGAGATTTCCGGTAACAGCCTGGACGAGCTGCGGCCCGGCCACCGGTCCGCCGGCGTCACCGGCCCGGGCAAGCGGTTCCACGCCGACTGGGCGCTGTGGAAGGCCGCACCCGCGGGCCGCGAGCTGACCTGGCAGTCGCCGTGGGGTCCAGGGTTCCCTGGCTGGCACACCGAGTGCTCGGCGATGTCCCTGCACTATCTGGGCGACCTCATCGATCTGCACACCGGCGGCATCGACCTGCGCTTCCCGCACCATGAGGATGAGCGTGCGCAGTCGGACTCGGTGTCCGGGCACGAGGTGGTCCGGCACTGGGTGCACAACGAGCATCTGCTGTTCGAGGGCCGCAAGATGGCCAAGTCCACCGGGAACGTGGTGCTGCTGAGCGATGTCACGGCGCGCGGCCTCGACCCGCTGGCCGTCCGGCTCGCGCTGCTCGAGCACCGCTACCGCCAGCAGATGGACCTGACCTGGCAGACGCTGGCCGCCGCGGACCGGACCCTGCGCCGCTGGCGCGAGCAGGTGGCCGAGTGGGCGAACTCGCCCAGCGCGCCGATGCCCCCGGACTACACCGCGCAGATCACCGGGGCGCTGGATGACGACCTGGACACCCCGGCGGCACTGCGCTCGCTGCGGGCGCTGGCCAGGGACCCCGGCGTGCCGCCCGGCGCGAAATTCGAGACCTTCGCCTACGCCGACCAGGTGCTGGCCCTCGACCTGGTTCGCGACGTCGGCCGGGCACCGGTCACGCCCGCACTGCCGGCCGGGGCAGACCGCCTGCTGGCTGATCGGGCCGCGGCCCGTGCCCGCCGGGACTGGGCCGTCGCCGACCGGCTCCGGGATGAGCTGGCCGCCCGCGGCGTCTCGGTGACCGACACCGCTGACGGCCAGGAGTGGACGGTCCGCCCCGGCCGCACGGCTGCCCGGCCCTGACGCAACGAACCGGTCATCGGGTGGCCGACTACGCAACAGATCTACGCTGACGTGCATGATGCACGAGTACTCATTGCGCCCGGAGCCTCCTAGCCTGGACTTTCCGAAGATCTCCGGCGGGAGGAGCCGCATGACCGATACGTGCGCCGCGCGGCGTGTCCAGCTGACCAGGACCTACCTGATGTGCCCACCGGACTACTTCACGGTGCAGTATTCGATTAATCCGTGGATGAATCTGGATGCGCCGGTCGATACCGACCTGGCCCGCCGGCAATGGCAGCAGCTCCGCGCGACCTTCACCGGGCTCGGGCATACGGTGCACACCATCGAGCCGGGCGAGGGGCTGCCCGACATGGTCTTCGCCGCGAACGGCGGCACGGTCATCGGCGGCAAGGCGCTCGGCTCCCGGTTCCGGTATCCGGAGCGCGCGGCTGAGGGCCCCGCTTACCTGACGTGGTTCCGGGAGCACGGATTCCTGCCCGGGCACGAGCCGCTTGCCGTGAACGAGGGCGAGGGCGACATCGTCTTCGCCGGCCGGGCGATCCTGGCCGGGCACGGCTTCCGGAGCGATCCGCTCATCGGCGAGCAGCTGGCGGAGCTGTTCGGCCTGCCGGTGATCAGCCTCGCGCTGGTGGACCCCCGCTTTTATCATCTCGACACCGCGCTGGCCGTGCTGGACAGCGATACGGCGGCGTACTACCCGGCTGCCTTTGACGACGCCGGCCGGGCGGCACTGGCCTCCTACTTCGCCGAGCTGATCGAGGCCAAGGACGAGGATGCCGAGGTACTCGGGCTGAACGCGGTCAGCGACGGCCGCCATGTGGTGCTGCCGGCCCAGGCGCGCGGGCTGGCCGGGCAGCTGGCGGCCGCGGGCTTCGAGCCCGTTCCGGTGGATCTGTCGGAGTTCCGCAAGGCCGGCGGCGGCCCGAAGTGCTGCACCCTGGAACTGCGAGAGGGAGGCGATGGTCATGTCCGGTAACACGGCAGCCCGGCTGCGGGCACAGGCAGCAGCGCACAGCGCGCACAACTACCATCCGCTTCCGGTGATGATCTCCAGAGCCGAGGGCGCCTGGGTGAGCGACGTCGACGGCCGCCGGTACCTGGACATGCTGGCCGCGTACTCGGCCATCAACTTCGGCCACCGCCACCCGCGGCTGGTCGCCGCGGCGCAGCGCCAGCTCGAGCAGGTCACGCTGGTCAGCCGGGCGTTCGAGCACGACCAGTTCGGCCCGTTCTGCGCCGAGCTGGCCGCGCTGGCCGGCATGGAGATGGTGCTGCCGATGAACACCGGCGCCGAGGCCGTGGAAACGGCGATCAAGACCGCGCGCAAGTGGGGCTACGAGATCAAGGGCGTGCCCGATGGCGAGGCGGTCATCGTGGTCTTCGACGGCAACTTCCACGGCCGGACCACGACGATCATCAGCTTCTCCACCGACCAGGATGCCCGCGACCACTTCGGCCCCTACACGCCGGGGTTCCGGGTCGTGCCCTACGGCGACCTGGATGCGCTGTCGGCCGTCATGGACGAGAACGTCGTCGCGGTGCTCGTCGAGCCGATCCAGGGCGAGGCCGGGGTCCTGGTCCCGCCACCCGGCTTCCTGCCCGGCGTGCGCGAGCTGTGCACTGCCCGGGGCGCACTGATGATCGCGGATGAGATCCAGTCCGGGCTCGGCCGGACGGGGACCACGTTCGCCTGCGAGCACGAGGACGTGGTGCCGGATATGTACATCCTGGGCAAGGCGCTCGGCGGCGGGATCGTCCCGGTCTCGGCCGTGGTCTCCTCCGGCGAGATCCTCGGGGTCTACCGGCCCGGCCAGCACGGCTCCACCTTCGGCGGCAACCCGCTGGCTTGCGCGGTGGGACGTGAGGTGATCGCGATGCTGGCCACCGGCGAGTACCAGGAGCGCTCAGCCAAGCTCGGCGCGCACCTGCACAACCGGCTTGCCGCGCTGCCCGGGCACGCGGTCCGTGACGTGCGCGGCCGGGGGCTGTGGGCGGGAGTCGAGTTCGCTTCGCTGTCCGGCCGCGAGGCCTGCGAGCAGCTGGCCTCGCGCGGCATCCTGGCCAAGGACACGCACGGCAGCACCATCAGGCTGGCCCCGCCGCTGGTCATCAGCGAGCAGGACCTGGACTGGGCCGTGGACCAGCTGGAGGAAATCGTCCGCTGACGGCGGCCGACTGCCCGGCCGCGCCGGTGCCAGACTGGGGGAAGGAGGCCGCAGCGCTCGCGGCCTCGGAGGTGAAGCATGGCCCTCAGCCGCCGCAACGTGGCCGTGATGGCCGGATCGGCCGTCGCCGCCGCAGCGCTCGCCGTCGCCGCGATCCTGGTGCTGACCAGCCGCTCAACACCGGCGAAGCCCGCCTTAACCGCCCATGCCAGCACCCCGGCCGCGGCCGGGCTGACATCTCCGTTCACCGGCGAGCCGGTGCGGACGCTCGGCCCGGTCATCGCGGTGAAGATCGACAATATCGTGAATGCCCGGCCGCAGACCGGCATCAACTCGGCCGACATCGTGTACGTGCTGCCGGTCGAGGGCGGCCTGAGCCGGTTCATGGCCATCTTCTCCTCGCGCCTGCCGCCGGTCATCGGCCCGGTCCGCAGCGCCAGGGAAGATGACATCGAGCTGCTCGGCCAGTTCGGGCGCCCCGCCTACGCCTTCTCGGGCGCGCAGCCCCAGCTGCTGCCGGTTGTCGAGTACTCGCGGATCGTCAACCTGTATGCCGGGATAGCCGGCGGCTACTTCCGCGACCCGTCCCGCATCGCGCCCTACAACCTGTACGCCCGCGGTTCCGCCCTGCTCGCCGAGTCGCGCGGCGCCAGCGACGCCCGCGACATCGGATTCAGGTTCGGGGCCGCCCCGGCCGGCGGCCGGCCGGAGAGTGCGTTCTCGGTCGGGTACTCGGCGGCCTCGTTCCAGTTCCGCTGGTCACCGGGCACGGCACGTTGGCTGGTCTGGATGGACGGGTCCCCGGCGCGCACCACCGACGGCGGGCAGATGGACCCGGCGACGGTCGTCATCCAGTACACGACGATCGGCACGTCCCGGTTCCTCGAGCGCGGCGTCCGGCCGCCGTACGCGCAGAGCACCGGCTCCGGCACCGCCGTGGTGCTGCGCGGCGGCCGTGCCTACGATGTGCACTGGTCGAGGCCGGCGGCCGGCAGCGGCACGACGTTCACGCTGGCCTCGGGGCGCAGGATGACCTTCGCCCGCGGCCAGGTCTGGGTGGTATTCGCCCAGTCCGGCGGGTAACCGCGGCGTCAGCGTCCGCTGGCGGGCGGCGGCGGACGGTGGCGCTCAGGGCCGCGGCCAGGAGCGGCGAGAGCCCGCGGCCGGGCGCCTGGCTCGTGACCGGGACCACCGGAGCGCCGAGAAGACGCACGCGGCGATGACGCACAGAGCGCCGCCGAACAGGAACCACTTGCCGGCCGCCGTATCGGTAATCACCACGCTGCCGCCCTGGGTGCCGGTGGTGAGGAGAACCGTCGGGATGAACCAGCCCACCGCGGGCAGCACCGCGCCCGTCGCCGCGTGCATGCCCCACGCCCCGAGCACGCAGGTCAGGGTGATCAGCAGGGCGAATCCGATCGCGGCCACCGGGGCCGGGCCCCGGCTGTACTGGAAGCTGCCGACCAGGCCCTGCAGCAGCCCGAAGGCCAGCAGCAGCGCGTAGCCGCCGTAGGTAACGGCCGCGCCCCTTCGGGCGCTCCGTGAGTGCAGGTCATCGGAGCTCTCCCCGGGCTTGCTGTCCACGAGTTGCAGGTTAGCCAATTCCGCCGAAGAGATCAGATTCCCAGCCTCGGGGCCCGGCTGGCGGCCCGGCCGGGCCGGCCAGCAGCGTGTAGTACTCCACGCCGAGAGCCCGCTGGCCGACGTTGTCGGATAGCGCGAAGAACGGGCTGTCGACCGAGATCTGCGTCGCGTGCGCGCGCATGGCGGCCAGCTTGGCGTCCAGGTAGTCCCGCGCGTCGATCTCGGTGGTCACCTTCTCGTCCGGCGTGCCGAACGGCAGGTCATCCACCGAGTCCACGAGCGCGAAGCCCTGGCCGCCGGCCCGCTCCCCGCTGGCCCGGTCCGGGCCGGCCTGCACGCCGGCCCGCTCGCCGCGCATCGCCTGGATGGACTCGGCCAGCACCGACCGGGGGATCGCGGTCGCGTAGAACTTGCTGACCAGGCCGCCGGCCAGCTCGAACGCCCGCCAGGCCACCCGGTGCGCCTGGATGTGATCGGGGTGGCCGTAGAAACCGCGGTCGTCGTAGGTCACCATCACCTGCGGCCGGACCGCACGGATGACCTCGAGCAGCTGACTGGCCGCTTCGTCCACGTCGGCCTGCCAGAAGCATTCCGGCGCGTCGTTGGCCGGCAGGCCCATCATCCCCGAGTCGCGCCACCGGCCAGAGCCGCCGAGGAAGCGGTGATCGGTCACGCCGAGGGCAGCGCAGGCGTCCGCCAGCTCGCCGATCCGGTAGTCACCGAGACCGCCGTCAGCGTCCCAGGCCAGGTGGGCGAGCTCGGGCGGGATGACCTCGCCCAGCTCGCCGAGGGTGCAGGTGACCAGCGTCACCCCGGCACCCGCGGCCGCGTACTTCGCCATCGTGGCCCCGGTGCCGATCGACTCGTCATCGGGATGGGCATGCACGAGCAGCAGCCGCCTGCCTTCCGGTCCGGTCATGCTGACGAGGGTAGTCAGCCGGGCCGGCCGCCCGGGCAGCCGCGGGGAGGCGGCGGGCAGGCCCCGCGGGCCAGCGGCCGGGCGGCCCCGGCTGGCTGGCAGGATCTACTGCCATGACGGATACGTTCCCGCGCCAGCAAGCCAGGACCAGGCAGTTCGCCCTCGGCGTCCCCCGGTCCTTCCAGGTTTCCCCGGACGGCGCCACGGTGGCGTTCCTGCGCTCCGGCGGCGGGACCGACCCGGTCACGTGCCTGTGGGCGCTGGATGTCGCCTCCGGCGAGGAGCGTCTGGTCGCGGACCCGGCGGCGCTGGCCAGGCCGGGCGCTGGCCTCGACCCGGTCGAGCAGGCCAGGCGCGAGCGGGTCCGCGAGCGGGCCGGCGGCATCGTCGCCTTCGCGACCGATGCGCCGGCCAGCGTCGCCGCCTTCACCCTGTCCGGCACGGTCTACCTCGCTGACCTGCGCTCCGGCGCTCCGGCCGGTGCCCGTGAGCTGCCCACCCGCAGGCCCGCCGCCGATCCCCGGCCCGACCCGGCCGGCCGGCTGATCGGCTACGTCCACGATGGCGCGCTGCGGGTCATCGAGGTCGCCACCGGCCACGACCACGCCGTCGCCGGCCTGGGCGGCGCCGCGGGCATCACGTTCGGCCTGGCCGAGTTCGTGGCCGCCGAGGAGATGGGCCGCACCCGCGGCTACTGGTGGGCACCGGACGGGACAGCCCTGCTGGTGGCGCGGGTCGACGAGAACCCGGTGCAGCGCTGGCATATCGCGGACCCGGCCAACCCCGCGACGCCGGCCCGTGAGGTGCGTTATCCCGCCGCCGGGACCGCCAACGCGGACGTGTCCGTCTTCATCGCCAGCCTGGATGGCCAGCTGATCCCGGTCGGCTGGGATCAGGATGCCTTCCCTTACCTGGTCACGGCCTGCTGGGAGAGCCAGGGCGCCCAGCCGCTGCTCCTGGTGCAAAGCCGCGACCAGCGGGAGATGCGCATCCTGGCCGTGTCGCCCGATACCGGGACCACTGAGGTGATCCGGGCCGACTCCGATCCGCGCTGGCTGGAGATCGTGGCCGGGGTGCCGGCCCGGACCGGTGACGGCCGGATCGTCTGGACCAAGGACTCCGGCGGAGCACGCCGTCTGCTGGTCGCCAGTGCGGCCGATCTCGCGGCAGGCCGGGACGAGCCGGTCACGCCGCCCTGGCTCCAGGTCAGGGAGGTCCTGGCCGTGGACGGCGATACCGTCCTGCTGTCCGCCTCAGCTGATGACCCCACTGAGATCGCCTTGTGGACCTGGGGGCCGGCGGGCCTGGCCAGGCCCGCCCCGGCGCCGGCGCCGCAGGTCCAGTCCGGCGCCAGGGCCGGCGGGACGACCGTGGCGGCGATCCGCTCGCTGGACACCGACGCGGTCGTGGTGCAGGTGCGGCGGGACGGCCCCGAGGCGGCCCGGATCAGCTCGTTCGGCGAGCAGCCGCTGCTGCCGGCGCCGCAGCCGCGGGTGCTCTCGGCCGGCCCGCGCCAGATCCGCACCGCGCTGCTGCTGCCCTCCTGGCACGAGCCGGGATCGGCCCCGCTGCCGGTGCTGATGGACCCCTACGGCGGCCCGCACGCGCAGCGGGTGCTGAGCGCCCGTGCGGCGTTCCTGACGTCGCAGTGGTTCGCTGAGCAAGGTTTCGCGGTGGTGATCGCTGACGGCCGGGGCACGCCGGGCCGCGGGCCGGAGTGGGAGCGCGCGGTGGCCGGTGATTTCGCCGGGCCGCCGCTGGAGGACCAGGTCACCGCGCTGCAGGCGGCTGCGCAGGAGTGCGGCGACCTCGACACCAGCCGGGTCGCGATCCGCGGCTGGTCGTTCGGCGGCTACCTGTCGGCGCTGGCGGTGCTGCGCAGGCCGGACGTGTTTCATGCCGCGGTGGCGGGCGCGCCCGTCACCGACTGGCGGCTGTACGACACCCACTACACCGAGCGCTATCTGGGCCAGCCCGGCGATGGCAGCGGAGCGTATGAGCGGAGCTCGCTGCTGGCCGATGCGGCCAAGCTCAGCCGGCCGTTGCTGATGATCCACGGGCTGGCCGACGACAACGTGGTGGTGGCCCACACCCTGCGGCTGTCCTCGGCCCTGCTGGCCGCGGGCCGGGCGCATGCCGTCCTGCCGCTGTCCGGGGTGACGCACATGGCCGCTCAGGAGGAGGTGGCGGAGAACCTGCTGCTGCTCCAGGTCGAATTCCTGCGGCAGGCACTGGGCGTGGCGGCGCCGCATGCCTGGTGACCGGGCCAGGGCGCGGGATCTCGGCATCGTGCCCGGCGGACTGCCGGCCGGGCAGCACGATGCGATCACTGACGTGGCCGGCATCCTGGTCGGGCACACGACGATCATCCAGGGCACCGATATCCGCACCGGCGTCACGGCGGTCGTGCCCGAGTACCTGACCCGGCCCGCCCCGGCCCGGCAAGCACCGGCCGGGCCGACCCCGAGCAGGCCGGGACCGGCGGCCAGCCAGCCGAGCCGGGCAACTCGTGCGTCATCGTCCTGGCCACTGACGCGCCGCTGGACGCCCGCCAGCTGGGCAGGATCGCCCGGCGGGCGATCTTCGCCATGACGCGGACCGGGTCGTCCTTCGAGGGCCGCAGCGGGGATTACGCGCTGGCCTTCTCGACCGCCGCGGCCGCTGGCCGGCTGCTGCCGGAATCCGACCTGGACCAGCTCTTCACGGCCGCGATGGACGCCACCGAGGAAGCCATCCTCAACTCGCTCTTCATGGCGGAGACGACCACGGGCTTCCGCGGGCACGTCCGGCACGCCGTGCCGCTGGCCGCCCTGCCACGGCGCCAGGCACGCGGGCCGCACCCCCGGCACGGTAGTGCCCCCGCCACGGGGGAATAGGGGCGGGATACCGGTCCCGGCGGCCCCTGAGCCCCGATGTAGTCAGTGTCACATGCACGGAAGGCTCGCCTGACAGCGCTACCGTGGTATTCAGTCTAATAAGGTTCCATGGAGCTTGCGAGCACGCTGTGGCACGGCCGTGCGCTATCTGGGGGTGCGCCGGGCCGAACCGCTATGCGAGTGCGCAGTGACCCTAGAGTTTCAGGGCGGAGACGTCAACGAATGACGCAGACAACGCAGGCGCCGGCCAAGAGCAGGGCGCAGATCACCGCTAGGACCCTGCGCAAGGATCAGTGGAAGCGAGCTCCCCGGATCACGGCCGTCCTGCTCACCATCTGGGTGGCGTACGCGACCGTCCGCGTGTTCATGGGCCACTGGTACTGGGTGCCGCAGTACCACTACCTGACGCCGTTCTACTCACCGTGCGTCAGCGGTGAGTGCGTGCAGGGCTCGGCCAGCCTGGGCACCTGGTTCGGCAAGGTGCCGCCGATCATCCCGTACGCGATCGTGTCCCTGCCGTTCGTGCTCGGCTTCCGGCTCACCTGCTACTACTACCGCCGGGCTTACTACCGGGCCTTCTGGCGCGCGCCCGCCGCCTGCGCGGTACGCGAGCCGCACGCCAGGTACACCGGCGAGACCCGGCTGCCGCTGATCATGCAGAACCTGCACCGGTACTTCTTTTACCTCGTCATCCTGATCTCGATCCTCAATACGTATGATCTCACGCAGGCCTTCCGCGGCCCGAATGGCAGCTTCGGCTTCGGCCTCGGCACGCTGATCATGCTGATCAACGTGATCCTGCTGTGGGCCTACACGCTGTCCTGCCACTCCTGCCGGCATATCACCGCGGGGAGGCTGAACAACTTCTCCAGTCACCCGGTCCGATACCGGATATGGACCCGCATTTCCTGGCTGAACGCGCGGCACATGCAGCTCGCGTGGACCACCCTCGGGACGCTGATGCTGACTGACCTGTACATCATGCTCGTGGCCAGCGGCGCGATCAGCGACCCGCGGTTCTTCAACTGAGACGGGCAGCACGATGACTGACAGCGAACGCGGCGATATCCAGCGGCTCTCCTATGACGTGGTGGTGATCGGGGCCGGCGGGTCCGGCCTGCGGGCCGCGATCGAGGCCCGGCTGGCCGGCAAGAAGACCGCGATCATCTCCAAGTCGCTCTTCGGCAAGGCGCACACGGTCATGGCCGAGGGCGGCGCCGCCGCGGCCATGGGCAACGTCAACTCCCGGGACAACTGGCAGGTGCACTTCCGCGACACCATGCGCGGCGGCAAGTTCCTGAACAGCTGGCGGATGGCCGAGGTGCACGCCAAGGAGGCGCCCGACCGGGTCTGGGAGCTGGAGGCCTGGGGCGCGGTGTTCGACCGGACCAAGGACGGCAAGATCAGCCAGCGGAACTTCGGCGGCCACGAGTACCCCCGGCTGGCGCACGTCGGCGACCGGACCGGCCTGGAGATGATCCGGACCCTGCAGCAGAAGGTCGTCGCCCTGCAGCAGCAGGACGCCATCGAGCACGGCGACGCGGAGGCGATGATCAAGGTCTTCGCTGAGACCACGATCACCCGGCTGATCAAGGACGACGGGCGGATCGCCGGGGCGTTCGGGTATGTCCGGGAGACGGGCAACTTCATCTTGTTCGAGGCGCCGGCGGTCATCCTGGCCACCGGCGGCATCGGGAAGTCGTTCAAGGTGACCTCCAACTCCTGGGAGTACACCGGAGACGGGCACGCGCTCGCGCTGCTGACCGGCGCCACCGTGCTGAACATGGAATTCGTCCAGTTCCACCCGACCGGGATGGTCTGGCCGCTGTCGGTCAAGGGACTGCTGGTCACCGAGTCGGTCCGGGGCGACGGGGGCGTGCTGCGCAACTCCGAGGGCAAGCGCTTCATGTTCGACTACGTGCCGGACGTGTTCCGCGCCCAGTACGCGGAGACCGAGGAGGAGGGCGACCGCTGGTACACCGACCCGGACCACAACCGGCGCCCGCCGGAGCTGCTGCCACGCGACGAGGTGGCGCGGTCCATCAACTCCGAGGTCAAGGCCGGCCGCGGCAGCCCGCACGGCGGCGTGTTCCTCGACATCGCCTCCCGGCGCCCGGCCGAGGAGATCCTGCGCAAGCTGCCGTCGATGTATCACCAGTTCAAGGAGCTGGCCGACGTCGACATCACCAAGGAGCCGATGGAGGTCGGGCCCACCTGCCACTACATGATGGGCGGCGTGGAGGTCGACCCGGACTCGCAGGCCGCGCTGGTGCCCGGGCTGTTCGCGGTCGGGGAGGCCTCGGGCGGCATGCACGGCTCGAACCGGCTGGGCGGCAACTCGCTGTCCGACCTGCTGGTGTTCGGGCGACGGGCCGGGGCGGGCGCTGCCGAGTACGTCGACGGCCTGGCCGGCGCCCGGCCGGCCGCTAATGCGGTCGCGGTGAATGAGGCCGTGGCCGAGGCGCTGGCGCCGCTGGAGCGCACCGGCGGGGAGAACCCGTACGAGGTGCACACCGCCCTCCAGCAGACCATGAACGACCTGGTCGGCATCATCCGGCAGGAAGAGGAGATCAAGGCGGCCCTGGCCGAGCTGGAGAAGCTCCGCGAGCGCGCCGCCCAGGTCAGCGTGGCGGGCGGGCGGGCCTACAACCCCGGCTGGCACCTGGCCCTGGACCTGCGCAACATGCTGCTGGTCTGCTACTGCATCGCCCAGGCCGCGCTGGAGCGGCAGGAGTCGCGCGGCGGCCACACCCGCGATGACTACCCGGCCATGTCGCCGACCTGGCGCAAGGTCAACCTGGTCTGCTCGCTGGCCGACGGCCGGGTCGGGCTGAGGCAGCAGCCGCTGGTCCCGATCCGCGAGGACCTGCTCGCCCTGTTCGACCGCGACGAGCTGAAGAAATACCTGACGGAGCAGGAACTGCCGCCCGCTGCCGGGGCCGCCGCGGTCCCGCCCGCCAGCGACACCAACTCCCCCGCCGCGCAATAGGAGTGACGCGATGAGCTACAAGGCAGCGCTGCGAGTCTGGCGCGGTGATCTCGGGGCCGGCGACCTGGCCGACTACCAGGTCGAGGTCAACGAGGGCGAGGTCGTCCTGGACGTACTGCACCGGCTGCAGGCGACTCAGGCGAACGACCTGGCCATCCGGTGGAACTGCAAGGCGGGCAAGTGCGGCTCCTGCTCCATGGAGATCAACGGGCGGCCGCGGCTGGCGTGCATGACCCGGATGTCGATCTTCGGCGAGGACGAGACTCTCACCATCACCCCGATGCGCACCTTCCCGGTGATCCGGGACCTGGTCACGGACGTCTCGTTCAACTACGAGAAGGCCCGGCAGATCCCGTCCTTCACCCCGGACCCGTCGGTCAAGCCCGGCGAGTTCCGGATGCAGCAGGTCGACGTGCAGCGCTCGCAGGAGTTCCGCAAGTGCATCGAGTGCTACCTGTGCCAGAACACCTGCCACGTGATCCGCGACCACCCGGAGAACGAGCGGCCGTTCGCCGGCCCGCGGTTCCTGATGCGGATCGCCGAGCTGGAGATGCACCCGGCCGATGTCGCTGACCGCCGCGAGATCGCGCAGGAGGACTTCGGCCTGGGCTACTGCAACATCACCAAGTGCTGCACCGAGGTCTGCCCGGAGAACATCAAGATCACCGACAACGCGCTGATCCCGCTCAAGGAGCGCGTGGTGGGCCGCAAGTACGACCCGCTGGTCTGGCTGGGCAGCAAGATCTCCCGCCGGACGCACAAGGACACGCCCAAGGTCCCCGGCAAGAGCTAGCCGCCCGCCTGGCCGCTGGTCAGGAGTGCAGCGACAGGCCCTTCATCACCTTGTCGACCGCATTCCCCGGCCCGTAGACGGCCAGCCCGGCCAGTGACGGCTGCTGGGCTGGCACGGCGCGGACCACCGCCCGGTTGTCCGCTGATGCAGGCCTCGGATAGCCGCGGGCGGCGGTCGTCCCGGCCCGCCGGCGTGTCCTATGCTGCTACTGGCTGCAGCGGATCGGCGGGACCGGGCTCGGTGGCCGGCGTGGCTGTGCCCGGAGAACGCGTGCCGGCGCCCCGGCTGGCGCCCGGTTTCCGTTTTGCACGGCTAATCTGGCTGGCGACCCCGTTGACGCCCCGCCCGCCCGGCGCACTGAGTGAAAGGCTGCCATGTCCCACATGACGTACCCCGAGGCCATGGTGGTCGGGCTGATCCAGGGCGTGACCGAGCTGTTCCCGGTCTCCAGCCTCGGGCACAACGTGCTGATCCCGGCGCTGGTCGGCGGGAGCTGGGCAGCAGACCTGAATGTCGCCGCGCCGGAGTCCCCCTACCTGGCCTTCATTGTCGGACTGCATGTCGCCACGGCTATCGCCCTGATGATCTACTTCTGGCGCGACTGGGTCCGCATCATCGGCGGGTTCTTCAGCTCGATCAAGAACAGGGAGCTGGAGACCACCGATCAGAAGATGGCCTGGATGATCATCTTCGCGACGATCCCGGTCGGGCTGGTGGGCCTGGTGTTCGAGCACGAGTTCCGGGTGCTGTTCGGCAAGCCCATCCGGGCCGCCATCTTCCTGGTCATCAACGGCCTCATCCTGTACGCGGGCGAGCGGTTCCGCACCCGCAAGTCCCTGCGGGCCGACGGTGAGCTGAGCCGGGAGCGCGAGCTGGCCGAGGTAGCTGCCGGAGGGGGGCCGGCCACGCCGTCGGCCTCGTCCGTCCCGCCCGGCCCGGGGTCGCACGCGTCGGGTCACCGGGCCGTGCGCCAGCAGGAGATCTATGAGGGCATGCAAGCCGACGACCGGCTCGCCTCGATGGGTTTCGTGCAAGCCGTCGTCATCGGCTGCGCGCAGTGCCTTGCCTTGCTGGCGGGCATCAGCCGGGACGGCGTGACCATGGTGGCCGGCATGTTCCGCGGCCTGTCCCGGGTGGACGCGGCGCGGTTCGCGTTCCTGCTCGCCACCCCGGTCATCCTGGCGGCCGGCGTGCTCAAGACCGGCGACCTGATCCAGAAGGGCCACGGCATCTACGGGCAGATCCTGGTCGGCAGCATCCTGTCCGGGATCGGCGCGTACGTCTCGGTGCGCTTCCTGGTCCGCTACTTCCAGACCAGGACACTGACGCCGTTCGCCATCTACTGCGTCGTGTTCGGCCTCGGCAGCATCATCTACCTGAGCGTCCGCTAGCCCCGATCGGCGAGGCCGTGAGGGTCACCCCGGTCTGTCCCGCATAGAGGCCCGCGCTGAAGAACACAGCTGACTGAAAGCATCGGCAGCCGACCAGTCCGCGAATGCCTTACTCGCCGGACCGGGCCCGGCGGGCGCGCTGGCGGCCTCGCTGCCTGGCGTCCAGGACGGTCTTGCGCAGCCGGACAGCGGCCGGCGTCACCTCGGCGCACTCGTCGTCGGCGCAGAACTCCAGCGCCTGCTCCAGGCTCAGGATCCGGGGCGGGATCAGCCGCTCCAGCTCCTCGCCGCTGGACTGCCGCACGTTAGTGAGCTTGCGCTCCTTAGCGATGTTCACGTCCATATCGTCAGAACGCGAGTTCTCGCCCACGATCATGCCCTCGTAGACCTCGGTGCCGGGCTCGACGAAGAGCGTGCCGCGCTCCTGCAGGGCGAACATGGCGTACGGGGTGGCGACGCCGGACCGGTCAGCGACCAGCGAGCCGCTCGGCCGCATCCGCATCGGGCCCGACCAGGGCTCGTAGCCCTCGAACACGTGGTGCGCGATGCCGGTGCCGCGCGTGTCGGTGAGGAACTGGGTGCGGAAGCCGATCAGCCCGCGGGCAGGCACCGTGAAGTCCAGCCGGACCCAGCCGCTGCCGTGGTTCGTCATGTTCTCCATCCGGCCCTTGCGCACGGCCAGCAGGGACGTGACAGCGCCGAGGAACTCCTCCGGGCAGTCGACGGTCAGCCGCTCCACCGGCTCGTGCAGCTTGCCGTCCACCTCGCGGGTCACCACGTTCGGGCGGCCGACGGTCAGCTCGTAGCCCTCCCGCCGCATGGTCTCCACCAGGATGGCCAGCGCCAGCTCGCCGCGGCCCTGTACTTCCCAGGTGTCCGGGCGCTCGGTCGGCAGCACCAGCAGCGAGACGTTGCCGACCAGCTCGCGGTCCAGCCGGTCCTTCACCATCCGCGCGGTGACCTTCGAGCCCTTGACCTGCCCGACCAGCGGCGAGGTGCTGGTGCCGATCGTCATCGAGATGGCCGGCTCGTCTACCGTGATCAGCGGCAGCGGCCGCGGGTCGTCCGGATCGGCCAGCGTCTCGCCGATCATGATGTCGCTGATCCCGGCCACCGCGATGATGTCGCCGGGCCCGGCCTCGCTGGCGGGCACCCGGTCCAGCGCCTCGGTCCGGAACAGCTCGGTGATCTTCACTCGCTCGATCGAGCCGTCCCGCCGGCACCATGCCACCTGCTGGCCCTTGGTGATCGTCCCGCTGAACACCCGGCACAGCGCGATCCGGCCGAGGTAGGAGGAGGCGTCGAGGTTGGCCACGTGCGCGCGCAGCGGCGCAGCCGGGTCGTAGGACGGCGCGGGCACCGTCTCCCGGATGGTGGCGAACAGCGGCTCCAGATCCGGCGAGTCGGGCATGCCGCCGTCGTCGGGCCGCTGCAAGGACGCGCGCCCGGCCTTCGCCGACGCGTACACGATCGGGAACTCGATCTGGTCCTCGGTCGCGTCCAGGTCCATGAACAGCTCGTAGCAGGCGTCCACGACCTCGGCGATGCGCGCGTCCGGCCGGTCCACCTTGTTGATCACCAGGATCACCGGCAGCTTGGCCTGCAGCGTCTTGCGCAGCACGAACCGGGTCTGCGGCAGCGGTCCCTCGCTGGCGTCCACCAGCAGCAGCACGCCGTCCACCATGGACAGGCCGCGCTCGACCTCGCCGCCGAAATCGGCGTGCCCTGGCGTGTCGATGATGTTGATCGTCATCCCGCCATGCAGCACGGCCGTGTTCTTGGCCAGGATCGTGATGCCCTTCTCGCGCTCCAGGTCACCGGAGTCCAGGACGCGCTCGGCCACGTGCGATCCGGCCCGGAACGCGCCGGACTGCCACAGCATCGCGTCCACCAGCGTGGTCTTGCCGTGGTCGACGTGGGCCACGATCGCGACGTTGCGCAGGTCGTCGCGAGTCGCGAGGTGGCTGGACTGGGCAGGCATGCGAAGAAGCTCCGTTGACTAGGGAGGATGCCGAAAGGACGGCGCCCGCTATTCTATTCGCTCTGGGTAACGCCACGGGCCCGTCAGTCACTCCCGGCCCGTGCGCCAGCCCCGGCCGCCGGCCCGGGGAAGCGCCGGCGGCCGCCGCCAGGGACAGACGGCCTGGCTAGGTGGGCGGCAGCGGCGCGAGCGGCTGCCAGTCCGGCTGCGTGCCGGCCGTGAGGATCCTGGCGCCGGAACCCGACGGGACGCCGGGAAAATCGTCAGCCGTATAGATCTCCGGGACGCCGCGGACGTTCCTGACGTAGGCAATGTAGTCGCCAGTCGGCGAGAACACGCCTTCGTAGGCACCGGGGATGACGGGCGAGGCCAGGATCGTCAGGTCAAGTCCCTGCGGCACGCAGTGCCCGGCCGGGCAGGAGTCCTGGGTGGTCATGACGTCCAGATAGAAGAGCGGGTGAACCGGGAAGAAGTCCGGATCGAGCAGCCGGGTCGGCTTGGCGGTGAAGTCCTCGGCGCTCGGGAACGCGTTCCGGTACATGTACTGATGCGGTCGCCCGAGCGCGAGCAGGCAGTACCGGGCCGGCGTGCAGAACGACCCGGCACCCTCGACCAGGATGAACGATCCGGAGGTGCCGCCGGTAGAGTCCAGCGCCCAGCCCCACGCGATCGGATCGGGCAGCGCGGTGACGTCTACCTGCCGCCTGGTCGGCGCCTCGGACATGTACGGGGTGCTGAAGACGTTGAACTTGCGCGTCACCGTGTCGTAACGGGTCAGGTAGCCGTAGCCGTGACCGCGGCGGGTCCGCACGAACGCGAGGTAGCGCCCGTTCGGCGACCAGGACGGCCGGGCATCGGTGTAGGCGGGCGCCTGATCGGTGATCCGGATCTTGTGACTGCCGTTGGCACGCATGATCCACAGGTTGCCGCGGTCCAGGTAGGCGAGCCGCTTGCCGTCCGGCGACCAGCGGGGTCCCGCGTCATGCCCGTCGCTGGTCAGCCTGGTGACCGTGGTGGCCGGGGCCGGGCTCTGCGGGTTGATCGTGTAGATATTGCCGTGGCGGACGAACGCGATCAGGCCGTCAGTGCCGGGGTAGGCGGCCTGCGCGGTGCCCGCCAGCCCGGTGCCGAGCAGTACTAAGGAAGCCAGCCCTGCCGTGGCGGCCGCCAGCCAGCGCGCGTATCGCCGGCCAGCCGGCCCCTGCTGTCCGCCCATGACTCTCCGTCCCGCCTGGCCAGCCAGTGCAGCCGCAAGATATGGAATTTATGTTCGAAAACGGATATGATCCGCCAGTGGCAGCATATCTCCCGCCGGGATGGCCTGCTGGCGTTCATCCGCCGGACAGCGCCGAATTCCAGCAGACGGCCGTCGCCTGGCTGCTGGACGTGGTCCCGCCGGACTACCGGCTGCACGGCGTGCTGGTCCGGCATCCGCTGGCGCTGGCCACGCTGGCCCGCCATCACCTGGCCGCGTGCGTGGCGGGAGCGCGCGAGGGTTACCGGACCGCCAGGGCCGAGCTCGGCCGGGACCTGCCTGCCGGCGCGGTCGAGGCGGTGCTCGCCGCCTACCGGAGCGAGGGCCAGCGGCTGGTGGCAGCGCAGCGCGCGGCCGACCTGATCACCCGCGCGCTGCGCGGTGAGGCCTTCGTGCCGCAGCTGGCCGGAGAGCAGGACGGCCGCCGCCGGTCACGGGCCAGGCGGACCGCTGAGCCCCAGCCGGAACCAGACGGCCTTGCTCGTTCCCGCGTAGGTGATCCCCCACGATGACGCCAGCTCGTCCGGCAGCTGCAGGCCGCGGCCGCTCGTCCGCTCCGCGCTGGCCGGCTGGCGGGACGGGCCGGATATCCGCTCGGGCTGGTGATCAACCACCACGATCTCCAGGCCCTCGTCCGCCAGCCGGCAGGTTACCTCGACCGGCGTCCCGGCATGCACGACGGCGTTGGTGACGAGCTCGCTGGTCAGTAAGACGGCATCGTCGACCAGGTCATCCCGGCCCCGGCAGTCGCCGGATCTCTGCCAGGACCGGAGCGTGTCCTGCACGAAGTGGCGCGCCGCGGCAGCAGACTCAGCCTGCGGCTGGTAGGCGGCCGTCGCGACAAGATCGTTCTGCCTCGGCACGTGCGCCCCCCGAGTGCTCGCTGCCCGATCCAGCCGACCCGGAGCGCTGCTCGCCGCCGCCCGCCTCGATCTGACCCCCGCCCGTTCCGCCCGCTCAGCCAGCCAGGTAGCTTGCGCCGGCGCGGCCCGCACCGGCTTGCTCCTGGCGCCACACGGGCCGGTACTGGGTCCCCGCCAGCCCGGCCGCTGACGCCAGCGGCGCCGTCGATTTCTCCCCTGCGACGGCAGGCTTCCATCGTCGCAGAATCGCGCTGCTCGCACCGGGAAATGCGGTCAGCCCGAGCCCGGTCCGGGGGTGGTCCAGCCGGTGCCCGGCAGATACTCCCGGACAATCCGGGCGGGAATGCCGGCCACGACGCAGAAGTCGGGCACCTTGCCGCGAACGACGGAGCCCGCGGCCACCACCACGTTGCGCCCGATGACGGTGCCGGGCAGGATCACCGCGCCGGTGCCGAGCCAGCTGCCCGCGCCGATGGAGACCGCGCTGTTCACCGGCCACTGGCGGCCGATCGGCGTCTCGACGTCCTCGTAGCTGTGGTTCTGGTCGGTGATGTAGACGTAGGGGCCGGTGAAGACGTCGTCGCCGATGTCCAGGGAGTGGTGCGCGACGATGTGGCTGCCGCGCCCGATCACGCAGCGGTCCCCGATCCGCAGGACCGTTTCCTCGCCGAGGTCGTGCCCCGGCATCATCCCGGCGGACAGCGTGACCTGGGCTCCGATCATGGTCTGGTCACCGACCTCGATCCACCGCTGGCCGAAGACCGCCCCGGTGGGGAACGCCATCAGCGACCGCGGGCCGAAGGCGGCGAAGCTGGCGCCGGCCGCGGTCCCGGCGGTGACGGTTCCCGCTCTCTCGATGACGCGCCAGGTGCCCTGGATCAGGCCAGCGAGCGCGGCCCGGCGGCGGTGGCCCAGTTCCTGCATCCACGGCATGGCGGAACGCTACCGGGCGCCCGCCGGATTACCCGCCCCGGGATACGGTGCCGGCCGCGGCGAGCTGGCCGCACGCGCCATCGATCTGCGTGCCGCGGGTGTCCCGCACCGTGACCGGGATACCGCCGGCCGCCAGCCGGGCCACGAACTCCCGCGCGACGCCGGGCTCGGACGCGGTCCACCGCGAGCCGGGCGTGGGGTTGAGCGGGATGAGGTTGACGTGCGCGAGCTGGCCGGCCAGCAGGCTGGCCAGCAGGTCGGCGCGCCAGACCTGGTCGTTGACGTCCCGGATCATCGCGTACTCGATGGAAACCCGCCGGCCCGTCGCCGCCGCGTACCCCCGCGCGGCGGCCAGCACCTCGGCGATCTTCCACCGCCGGTTGACCGGTACCAGCTCGTCACGCAGCTCGTCGTCGGGCGCGTGCAGGGACACCGCCAGCCGCACCGACAGTCCCTCGGCCGCCAGCCTGCTGATGGCGGGCACGAGCCCGACGGTCGAGACGGTGACAGCGCGCTGCGAGATGCCGAGCCCGTCCGGGGCCGGATCGGTGATCCTGCGCACGGCAGCCAGCACGCTCGCGTAGTTGGCCAGCGGCTCGCCCATGCCCATGAAGACGACATTGGACACCCGGCCGGGTCCGCCGGGAACCTGGCCGGCCGCCAGGGCCCTGGCCCCGGCGAACACCTGCGCGACGATCTCCGCCGCGGACAGGTTGCGCGTCAGGCCGGCCTGGCCGGTCGCGCAGAACGGGCAGGCCATGCCGCATCCGGCCTGCGAGGAGACGCACATCGTGGTGCGGTCGGGATAGCGCATCAGCACGGACTCGACAGCGGCGCCGTCGACGGCGCGCCACAGGGTCTTGCGGGTCGTGCCCTGGTCGCAGGTCAGCTCGCGCTCGGCTGTCAGCAGCCGGGGCAGCAGCGCGCCGGCCAGCTCGGCGCGCTGGCCGGCGGGCAGGTCGGTCATCTCCTCCGGAAGGTCCGTGAGCCGGGAGAAGTAGTGCCGGGACAGCTGGTCCGCGCGGAAGGCGGGCTGGCCGAGCTCGAGGACGGCCGCCCGGCGCCCGGCCGGATCCAGGTCAGCGAGGTGCCGCGGGGGCTTCGCCCGGCCCCGCGGGGGCCGGTCGGACAGCAGCCGCAGGGCCGCCGGCTCCCCCCGGCCGGCCGGCTCGAGTGCGCTCGCCACGGGTACCTGCTCCTGCCTTCCTGCGGCGCCGCGCGGCTGGCGCGCGGCACGGTAGCCGTCTTCGATGCCTGGCCGAACGTGATGCGGGGACACGAGATCGCCTCATGTCACTATCCGCCGCCGGTAAGTCGGTAGATTTCACTACTATGCCGACGCTGCGCAGAGGGGCCAGTCAGACCAGGATAGCCGCGGGGCCAGGCCAGCCTGCCACGCTGCTCGACAGCACCAGCCCGTATGGCAGCCGCCGGGTGGTCGTCGAGTACGACGGCGAGACCACGGCGGCTTACCTGCACGGTAAGAGCGGGCCCGTGGCCGCCACCTGGATCGCGGACCACTCCCCGGCTCCGCGGGTGGTGGACCTGGCGCGACTGGGCGCGGGACGGCCCCCGCAGATGCCCGCCGGGCACACCAGGCACCCCGGCGGCCGCGAGCCGCTGGACGCCGGCGCGCTGCGGGCAGTCTGGCTCGAGGAGGGCGACGGCGTCGCGATCATGGAGAACGACGAGCTGCTCGCCGTGATCGCCGGCTGGTCAGATCTGGCCAGGGGCATGCCCGGTTACAGCCGGGACATCATCGGCCAGACGCCGTTCGGCTGGTCACTCGATGACGCCATGGAGGGCCTGGGCCCGCGCGTCGAGCAGGCCGAGCGGTTCTGGGCCTGGCGCTCCGACTCGGCCAGCTGGGCCTCCTTCCAGCAGGCGGTGCTCGGGCACCTGCTCGCCCGGCTCGGTCCCGGCGGCCGGTACTGGGACGTCGGCAACGGCCAGCAGCCCGCGGCTGGTGTCTCCGAGCGGCCGCCGACGCCGCGCCGCGCCTACACGGTGCTGTCCACCGTGGGCATGAGCTGCCAGCGGATGCCGGTGATCGAGCAGGCGGGCGAGGGATCCGCCGGCCGGGCCCGGGTCGAGCTGGCCCTGGCCACGACGATGCCGACGGCCGAGGCGGCCCGGATCTTCCTGTGGCTGGCCCAGTACCCGTGGCGCGAGATGACCTGGATGGGTGCCGGGCACAGCATCCCCTGGTATCACGAGCCGAGCACCTTCCCGCTCGGCGGAGGCAACGATGGCGTGCTGCTGCTGGACGATCCGGCCCGGCTGATCGGGCCGGATGCGCCCCGCCTGGACGGATTCACCGTGGGCGGCGCGCCGGTCCGGTGGCTGTGGATCATCCCGATCAACGAGCGGGAGCGGCTGTTCGCCGCCAGCCGCGGCACCGCCAGCCTGATCACTCAGCTGGCCGCGCAGCGCCGCAGCTGGGTGATCGGCTAGCGGGCCAGGCCGGGCCGGTGCCGGCCACCCTGGAGCGGCCGGCGGTCAGGCGCGGCCGGCCGGGATGAACACATACAGCAGCAGCCAGATCACCGGCGCCATGACCAGCAGCGAATCGAGCCGTTCCATGACGCCGCCGTGGCCCGGCAGGACCGTTCCCATGTCCTTGATCTCCAGGTCCCGCTTCATCATCGACTCGACCAGGTCGCCCAGCGTGGCCGCGCCGACCGCGGCAGCGCCCAGGACGAGGCCCTGCCACACCTGCCCGTGCAGCAGCGCGGGCAGCAGCAGCGCCCCCGCGGCCAGGCAGAAGGCCGCCGAGCCGGCCAGGCCCTCCCAGGTCTTCTTGGGGCTGATGGCCGGCGCCATCGGGTGGCGGCCGATCAGGACCCCGGCGGCGTAGCCGCCGACATCACTGCAGACGGTCAGCACCACGAACAGCAGCGCCCGCCTGGCCCCGTCCCGGTCGGCGAGCATCAGCGCGACCAGGGCGGCGGGCAGCGGCAGGTAGGCCAGCACGAACACGCCGGCGGTGAGATCCCGGACGTATCCGGCCGGGCCGCCGGGCAGCCGCCACGCCATGATCACCACGATGGTCAGGGCCAGCGCGGCCAGCGCCGCCAGCGGGCCGAGCCAGTACGCCAGCGTGACCATCGCGGCCCCGCCCGCCAGCAGCGGCACCAGCGGCAGCCGGATGTCACGGGTGGCGAGGGCCCGGCTGAGTTCCAGCAGCGCCACCGCCACGATGGCGCCCATATAGGCCAGGAACGTCGCCTTGACGGTGAACAGGGTCAGCAGCGCGAGGCCGCCCAGCACCAGGCCCACGCCGATCGCAGCGGGAAGGTTGCGGCCCGCCCTGCCCGGCTTGCGCTGGCCCACGCGGCCCGCCTTCTCCTCCGGCGACGCCGCGCCGGCCCCCGAGTGATCTTGTTCTAGCTGCAAGCTATACCTCGAGGAGCTCGGCTTCCTTGTGCCGGAGCAGCTCGTCGACCTGGGTCACGTAGTTATGCGTGAGCTCGTCTAGCTCGCGCTCGGCCCGGCGGCCGTCATCCTCGCCCGCTTCGCCGTTCTTGACCAGCTTGTCGATCGAGTCCTTGGCGTGGCGGCGGATGTTGCGGATGGAGACCCGGCTGTCCTCGGCCTTGTGCCGGGCAATCCTGATGTACTCCTTGCGCCGTTCCTCGGACAGGTCGGGGAAGACGACCCGGATGAGGGAGCCGTCATTCGACGGGTTCACGCCGAGGTCGCTGTTCCTGATCGCCTTCTCGACCGCTGCCAGCGACGACTTGTCATAAGGCTGGATCACGACCATCCGCGGCTCGGGGAGATGGAAGGAGGCCAGCTGGTTGAGGGGCGTCTGCGTCCCGTAATACTCGGCCGTGATCTTGCCGAACATCGACGGATGCGCCCGGCCGGTCCGGATGCCGCTGAATTCCTCCTTGGCGACCACCACGGCCTTTTCCATCTTCTCCTCAGCCTCGAGGAGTGTGTCGTCAATCACTGCGGCTCCCGTGCATCGGTAGGCGTCTGCGCGAGCGCCCGCCAGGGCTCCCGCCTATTCCCATGGTGCGCCCGGACCCGGCGGCGCTGCCATGCCTGGCCGGCCCGGCCATCAGTGCCCGGACCGGCTGATCAGCGTGCCGATCCGCTCACCGCGCACCGCGCGCGCTATGTTGCCCTCTCTCATCAGGTCAAATACGACGATCGGCAGGTCGTTGTCCATGCACAGGCTGACAGCGGTCGCGTCCATGAACTTCAGGCCGCGGCGCAGCACCTCGCCGTAGTCCAGCCGGTGGAAGCGGACGGCTTCCGGCGCCTGGCGCGGATCGGCGTCATAGACGCCGTCCACCTGCGTGCCCTTCAGCACGGCCTCGGCCCCGATCTCGAGGGCACGCTGCGCGGCGCAGGTGTCGGTCGAGAAGAACGGCGCGCCCAGCCCGGCACCGAAGATGACGACCCGCCCCTTCTCCAGGTGCCGGATGGCGCGCCGGGGAATGTAAGGCTCGGCCACCTGCCCCATGGTGATGGCGGTCTGGACTCGCGTCTCCACGCCCAGCTTCTCCATCACGTCCTGCAGGGCGAGGCAGTTGATGACCGTCCCGAGCATGCCCATGTAGTCGCCGCGGGCCCGGTCGATGCCGCGCGCGGACAGGGCAGCGCCGCGGAACATGTTGCCGCCGCCGACCACGGCGGCCACCTGGATCCCCTCGCTGGCGGCCGCCGTGATCTCCTTCGCGATCCTGATGACCACATCCGGGTCGATGCCGAGCGTCTCGCCGCCGGCGAAGGCCTCGCCGGACAGCTTGAGCACCACGCGGCGCCAGGAACCGTGCGTGTCCCCGGCCCTGCTATGCAGGAAGTCAGGGTCAGGGTCAGCGAACCGGTCGCTCACAGCGGCCGGGCCGTCCTCGCGCTTTGCGGCGTCCGGCACAGCATGCACCTTCCCGTCGTCACGCTCAGCTTCCACACTCGCCCGAACGGCTCAGCTCCGCCGGCCTCAGCCAGCCTGCCCGATCTGGAACCGGGCGAACTGCCGTACCGTGGCCCCCCGCTCGGTCAGCAGCTGCCGCACCGTCTTCTTCTGGTCCCGCACCGAGGGCTGCTCGACCAGGACCACGTCCTTCAGGAACGCGTTGACCCGCCCTTCCACGATCTTGGGGACCGCCTGCTCGGGCTTGCCCTCGTCCCTGGTGACCTGCTCGGCGATCCGGCGCTCGCTGGCCAGCAGGTCCTCGGGCACCTCGTCGCGGGTGACGAACTGCGGCCGCATCGCCGCGATCTGGTGCGCGATGTCCTGCGCGACCTCCGTGCCAGCCTCGTCCAGCTGGACCAGGACGCCCAGTGTCGGCGGCAGGCCCGGGTCGGACTTATGCAGGTAGCTGGTGACATAGCCACCATCGAACCGGGCGAACCTGCCCAGCTCGAGCTTCTCCTTCAGGGTAGCCCCGGCTTCCTCGATCAGTTCCTGGGTGCTCTGTCCCGGCCGGACTTCCAGGGCCAGGACCGCGAGCCGGTCCTGGCTGCCCGAGGCCAGCGCGGCCGCGGCGATATCGGCCGCGACCTGCTGGAACAGGTCCGTCTTGGCCACGAAGTCCGTCTCGCAGTTGAACTCGGCCAGCACGCCGGCGCTGGTCCCGTCCAGCTGAGCGGTGACCAGGCCGTTGGCGGCGGTGCGCTGGGCCCGCTTGGTCACGTCCCTGGCCCCCTTGACGCGCAGCGCCTCCACTGCGGCGTCGTAGTCGCCGTCCGCCTCGACCAGGGCGTTCTTGCAGTCCATCATTCCCGCGCCGGTCTGCTCGCGGAGCCGCTTCACATCGGCGGCGCTGTAGTTCGCCATGTCCTCATCTTTCAGTTCTGTTCCGGTGCCGCCGACCGCCGGCGCCGGCGGCTGATCATGCTCAGGCTGACTCGGACCCGGCTTCCGCTACCTCGGCCGCGGTCTCGGCCGCGTCGCTATCGGCCCGCTTCCCCTCGGCGGCAGCCTCGACTGCCGCCGCATCGGCCGCCTCGGCGGTCCCTGGCGTCCGCTCCTCTGCCGCCGCCGCGACGATCACCTCGGCTGCCTCGGGGCTGATCTTCTCGCCCTCGGCGATATCGGCCGTGGCGTCGGCCGCTGCCTCCGCGGCGGTCGGCTGCGCGGCCGGGGTGGCCGCGGCATCGGCCCGGCCCTCCAGCAGTTCCCGCTCCCACTCGGCCAGCGGTTCCGCCGCGCCGATCACGCCATCGCCGTTGGCCGCGGCCGGCTTCTGCTCGCCGGCGGCGGCTCCGGCCCGCGCGATCAGGCCATCGGCCACCGCGTCGGCCACGACCCGGGTGAGCAGGGCGACACTGCGGATCGCGTCGTCGTTCCCCGGTACCGGGTAGGTCACCTCGTCCGGGTCGCAGTTGGTGTCCAGGATGGCGATCACCGGGATGCCCAGCTTGCGGGCCTCGCTGACGGCGATGTGCTCCTTCTTGGTATCCACCACCCAGAGCGCGCTCGGCACCCGGGACATGTCCCTGATGCCGCCGAGCGAGCGCTCAAGCTTGTCCCGCTCACGCCGCAGGTGCAGCAACTCCTTCTTGGTCAGGTTGGAGCCGGAGACGTCGTCGAAGTCGATCTCCTCAAGCTCCTTGAGCCGCTGCAGCCGCTTGTAGACCGTGCTGAAGTTGGTCAGCATCCCGCCCAGCCAGCGCTGGTTCACGAACGGCATGCCGACCCGGCGAGCCTGCTCGGCGATCGCTTCCTGGGCCTGCTTCTTGGTTCCCACGTACAGCACGGAACCACCGTGCGCGACCGTCTCCCGGATGAACTCGTAGGCGCGGTCGATGAAGTCCAGCGACTGCTGCAGGTCGATGATGTAGATGCCGTTGCGCTCGGTGAGGATGAACCGCTTCATCTTCGGGTTCCAGCGCCGGGTCTGGTGACCGAAGTGAACGCCGCTCTCCAGCAGCTGACGCATGGTGACGACCGGTGCCATGCCGGTGTCCCCTTTCCCTGCTCAGGGCGCCCCGCCCGCGGGCGAGCGCCGTCCGGTTGCTCCTGGCGCCCGTACGCCCCCCGCCGCGAGAAGGTATCTCGCAGACCGGTGAGGAACGTCCCGCTGGAGGCCCATGCAGGCTTCCCGTGCGGCAAGCGGACGCGCGAATTTGGTCATCAGGCCGGGGCACGCGCGCGTGCGAAGCCGGGAAATGACCGTCGAGCCAGTCTACATGCCCGCGGTCTCCGCCCGCTCGTCGCGCTGCTGGCCGGCGGCCGCGGCCCGGCCCGCGCCGCCCGTCAGGCCCGCGGATGAGCCTGGCGATACGCCGAGAGCAGCCGCTCGACGCTGACGTGCGTGTAGATCTGGGTGCTGGACAGTGTCGCGTGCCCGAGAATCTCCTGCACGCTGCGCAGGTCAGCGCCGCCCTCGAGCAGATGCGTGGCCGCGGTGTGCCGCAGCCCGTGCGGGCCGGTGTCCGGCACCCGGCCGGCGGCGGCTATCCGGGCGTGCACCACCCGGCGCACGGTCCGCGGATCGATCCGGGCGCCGCGTGCGCCGATGAACAGGGCGCGGCCGGTCCGGCTGCTGATGAGCACCTCCCGGCCGCCGTCCAGCCAGGCGCGCAGCGACCGCAGCGCCGGGATCCCGACGGGCACCGTCCGCTCCTTGCTGCGCTTGCCCAGCACGCGGACCGTCCGGCGGCTCTCGTCGATGTCGCCGAGGTCGAGGCCGCTCAGCTCGCTCACCCGGATGCCGGTGGCGTAGAGCAGTTCCACGATCGCCGAGTCCCGCACGGCGATGGCCCGCGCGACAGCCTCGCCGGCAGGCCCCCGGCCGGGCGCGCAGGCCGCGTTCGCGGTGGCGCGGGCCTCGCCAGCGCCTGGCTCGCCGGCGCCGGGCGCGAGGGCGCCGGGCGCGGGGGCCTCAGGCGAGGCGGCAGCACCCGGCGCTGCGGCCGCGGACGCGGTCGCCAGCACGGCCGCCATCTGTTCCTGGCCGAGCACCTGGGGCAGGTGGCGGGGGAGGCGGGGCGTTCCGAGCATCGGGCCAGGGTCGGCCGGCAGCCAGCCGCGCGCGTGCGCGAACGCGGTGAACGCCCGCGCGGCCGCAGCCCGGCGCGCGATCGTCGCCCTGGCCTGACCCGCATGGTGCTGCGCCGCCAGCCAGCCCCGCAGCACGCCGATGTCCAGGCCGACCGGGTCCGCGAGGCCCGCCCCGGCCGCGTGCCGCAGCAGCGAGCCGACGTCGCCGATGTAGGCGCGGACGGTGTGCGCGGACAGTCCGCGCTCCGCGGCCAGATGCCGCTCGAAGGCGGCCAGCGCCTGCGCGAGCGCGGGCGGCGGTGGCTCAGCGGCCGGCGGCGTGCTCCCCACTCTTCCAGTGTCGGGCCTGGACGCGGCCGCCTCGCGCAGGCGCGGCCGCGTGTCAGCCGTCCAAGTGTCAGCCGGTCCCGCGCAGCCGCCAGCCTTTCTCGCATCGCTGCACGAAGCCCGCGGCCGCTAGCAGGCCCAGCGACCGCAGGGCGGTGTCCAGGTCGACCCCCGCCATCATGGCGATGCTGGCCGGTCCCCGGCCGCCACGGGCCGGCACTGCCTCCAGCACGGCCGTCATCACCGGGTCCAGGTCGTCGCGCGGCACGGCGGGACCCAGCCGCGGCCCGAGCGGCTCGCAGCCCTCCGGGCAGATGAGACCGGCCACGTCACGCGCCCCGGTGACGAGGACCGCGTCCCATTCCCTGATCAGCTCATGGCAGCCAGCCGACTGCTCGGAGGTCACCGGGCCGGGCACGGCCATCAGCGGCCGGCACAGCTCGCGAGCGTGCTTGGCGGTGTTCAGCGCGCCGCTGCGCAGCGCGGCCTCCACCACCACGGTGCCCCGGCTCAGCGCGGCGATGATCCGGTTGCGGATCAGGAATCCCGGACGGGTCGGTGCGTGATCGGGCGGGCACTCGCTGACCAGCGTGCCCTGCGCGGCGACCGCCGCGAAAAGATCATGATGGCCTCGCGGGTAGCCGTAGCAGAGCCCGCTGGCCAGCACGGCCACGGTCAGCCCTTCGGCCGCCAGCGCCCCGCGGTGCGCCGCGCTGTCGATGCCGTAGGCACCCCCCGACACCACGGTGCAGCCGCGCTCGGCCAGCGCCGCCGCCAGCTCAGTCGCCACGTGCTGGCCGTAGGCGCTGGCCGCCCGGGAGCCGACCACGGACACCGAGCTGAGGCACGCATACCGCAGGTCGGCACTACCCTGCGCCCACAGCACCAGGGGGCGGGCATCGCCAAGATCATCGAGCTGAGTCGGCCACTCGGCATCGCCGGGGCACAGCAAGCGCAGGCCATGGTCATACCAGGTCGCCAGCCTGGCGGGGGAGGGCAGCAGCCCGAGCCTGGCCCGCCAGCGCTGGACGGCCTTCCGCAGGCCGGGCACCCGCTGATGCCCGCCGAGCAGGACGGCGTCGCTATCGGCTCCGGCGGACACTGCCGCCAGCACCTCGGACGGCGTCAGGGCGCGCAGCAGCCAGCCGAGGGCCTGATCGCCGGGGTCAGCCAGGAAGCTGAGCGCCGTCCTGGCCCGCCGGTCGCGCGCCGTCGGCAGCGGTACCGGACTGCCCGTGCCGCCGCTCGGCCCGGTCGCGCCGGTCTGCTCATTCTCCGGGCTCAACGTGACCACCTCCGGTACCGACCATGGCGAAACGGAGCGTCAGCCGCAGGCCGCACGCCGCCGCTGTGGACGACCGGGCGGCAGCGCCTGGCCTGTGGTCAAGGCCGCCGAAAGTGTCAGCCGGGCGTGCTATCCCGGCGGTTCTGCCTGACCGTGAACGCCGCCTGCGCCGCCGACCCAGTGCTGGCATGCCCAGGGCACCAGTTCCTGCACATCGGCTCCCCCCGGTCGGCATCGCCCGCAGCGGGGGAAGCCGCGGTGGTCTCGGCCGTTCGCGGGCTGCCGCGCAGGCAGCGAGAAGCTCTGGTGCTCAGGCATTACCTGAGCCTTCCCGATGGACAGATCGCCGCGGTGATGGGGATCAGCCGCAGCGCGGTGCGGGTCCACTCGGCGAGGGGGCTGGCGGCTCTGCGGCGCGTTCTGTCATGCCGTCAGAGCCCGCCATCGGGCCTGGCCACCGCTGCCGCGGGCCGCAGCGGCCGGCTCAGGGCCGTGGCAGTCCCCATCCGGCTCCCGCTGCGGCCGCCGGAGCGGCTCATGCTGGCGGGATCGCCTGCCGCACCGCGCAGCCGGCCCGTGATGGTGCCGCCGGGGGCCGGCACCATCACCCGAGCCGAGTGATGCCAGGCGGCCGCGCCGGTCCGTATGTTCGCAGCAAGCGCGACGTCCAGGGACTCCGGGCGGGGGAATCCCGGCCAGCTGGGCGGCCGGGCCCTAAGGGCACCTGCGGGCCGCGGGCGGGCAGACCCGCTGGCGACCGGCCAGGAAGGGGGCAGCAATCATGACCAGTGCACAGGAGCGCCCGGCCGCCGTCGGCCAGGCCGATGAGACCGACCAGGATTACGCCGCGCGGGCCGCCGCGTACGAGGAGGCGACCGGCTACCCGCTGGATGAGCGGAAGGCCCGGAAAGTCACCGAGGAGGCCGGCGGCGCGGGCGCCTGGGCAGGCAGCATGCTGGCCGGGGTCCTGATGATTATCTCCGGCCTGTGCGGCGTCCTCGGCGGGATCGCGGCGCTCGCCAGGAAGCAGTACTTCGTCGCCAGCACCAGTTACGAGTTCCACTGGAGCATCAGCGGGTGGGGCTGGACGCTCCTGATCCTCGGCATCGTGCTCTGCCTTGCCGGGGTCGGCGTGTTCTTCGGCATGGCCTGGGCCCGCGTCGCGGGCGTGATCCTCGCCGTCTTCAGCGTCGTGGCCAATTTCCTGTTCATCCCGTACTACCCGGTCTGGTCGATCATCCTGATCGCCGTCGATGTCTTCATCATCTGGGCGCTCATGGCCAGCGGGCGGCGCCAGCGCGCCTGACGCCGCACCGGCCCGGCGCACGGCCGGTCTCGGGCTTTCCCGCTGACGGTCGCGCCTCGGGGCCGAAGTCGCGGGCCGGCCGGTCATGATGCCGGCCGGCCCGCGGGTGCGCTTCATCACCCGCGGGGGGCCGTGGATCTGACCGTGCCCGCGGAGCGGCGGCGTGGCCCGCCGGGCGCTGGCTCCGGCCGGGCTGGGAGCTGCTCAAGCCGGCGGACGAAATCGGTGAGCAGCTCGGCGAACGTTTCGCGCTGCTCGCGGCTCCAGCCCTGCATGGCACGAGCGAATGCCTGGCGGCGGTGGCGGTGAACAGCGTCCAGGTAGTCCCGGCCCGCCGGGGTGAGCATCAGCAGTGACCGCCGGCCGTCGTGCTGGTCGGCGGCGCGGTGCAGCAGGCCCTGATCGACCGCGCGGGCGATGAGCTTGCTCGCCCTGGGCTGGTCGACGCCGAGGCGGGCGGCGGCCGACGTCGTGGTGGACGGCTGGCCGGTGTCGCTGTCCTCCTCGACGACGTCGAGCACGGCGAGCAGGGCCTCGTCGGCTGACACCGCTGCTCGTCACTGTCAGCCGTGGTGATCGGCCTGGTCGGCGGCACGCCGCGGTGGCTCCCCGGCCGGGAAGAGGATCATGCTCAGCAGGTAGGCGGTACGGCCGGACGCAGGCTCGTTGCCCGCCCGTGCGGCAAGGACGTCCCGCAGCGCGCCGATCATCTGGACGAGCTCGTCCTGGCTGAGCCAGAGGGTGCCCTGCCGGTAGCCCACGTAGTCGGCATACGGGTCCGCTCCGTCCCGGTCGAGGTAGGCGTTGAACTCGGCGAGCAGGGCGGTCATGGCGGCGGCGAACCCGCGGCGGTGGTCGTCCAGGGACATCGACGCGCCCGCGCCGGCGTCGATCGCCGCCCGATCCTTCCGCAGCCGGTAGTGACGCTCGACGGCGCCGTGCACGCGCTGTTCCCCCGCAACTTCCAGGATTCCCCCCTCGGCTAGCAGGCCGACGTGCCGGTAGACCGTGGTCTTGGGCACGTCGGGCAGCCGGGCGCATAGCTCGGACGTCGTGCGCGCGTGCCCGCCGGACAGGGCGTGCACGATGCGCATCCGGACCGGGTGCAGGAGCAGGTCAAGCGCATCCACGCACCGACGATCCCATATCTGGTACAGTTCCCAAAATTGGGAACGCAAGAAAGGCTCCGACTGAATGCCGGCCAGCTCTTCACGGAACTGGAGCACGAACCCCGGCCGGGCAGCCTGGACGCGCTCATGGCCGGGAGTCACGGCGGGCCGTTCGCAACCGACCTGCGACGGCTGTCCCCGGCCGACGCCGCGACTATCCGGGCTGCCTCCCAGCAGCGTTACGGAACGTTCTACTCCAGCCTGCTGCCGCTGGATGCCTACGACGTCATCGTGCACGTACCCCGCGTCACCCCCGCGGACCCCGACGAGGCGGCCCTCGCCGACGCGCCCGGCGACGTGCGGGAGGCGTTCTCCGCTGGAAGCCGCAGTGAGATCTGCATCCGGTGGGCCTTCGGCGCCCGGAGCTCGCGGCCTTCGGGAGAATTGACGAACCGCAGGGCTTCAGTCCCGAACCGGGCGGCGAAAGTCCGGCAGCCCAGGTGCGGCTTGGCGGTCACCTCGATCACCGCGGAGCCGACGGCCAGGCAGCTGCCGGGCGGCAGGTTGGTCGTGCTCAGGTCGAGGTCGATGAAAAGCTGATCTCCCGCGAGCTTTCGTCGGCCGGGGTCGGCGGCCACCAGCAGCGGGGCGCGGGAGTTCATGACGGCCAGCTGCGCTTCGGGATCGGCTGAGCTGTCCGGGCGGCGGGAGCTGCCCCGCGCCTGCCAGGTGTCGCCGACCAGGCCGCGGGCGGCGTCGAGCGTCGCTTCCGCATGCGTCGACCGCTCCCGCTACGCCGACCTCGCCGGGGCCATCGCCGCTCCCGCCTGCTTCCCGGCCATTGCGCTCGCCTGGTACTCGCCCGTCACCAGCAGAGTCCTAGCCGAACCGCCCGCCACCGTCCGCGCACGCCCATGAGTACCGGTCTGGCAGAACAGAGCATATCGACGATCCGCTATACTGAGGAAGTGACTCCCAGGCCAATTACCGCCGGGGCTTTGCTGCGGCAGGCGCGCCGGGGAGCAGGACTGTCCCAGGTAGAGCTGGCTGCGCGTGCAGGCGTCACGCAGAGCGTAATCAGCGCCTACGAGTCCGGGCACCGGGAGCCTTCACTCCCAACCCTGGCGGCCTTGGTCGAGGCCGCAGGATATGAGGTAATTGCGGAGGTGCGGCGGCAGCCGCGGCGTCTGAGCAGGCTATCGGGGCCAGTCGGCCAACGGGTACGCCGCCGTCGCCGCGACCTGATCGCGGCAGCGGCCGCCCACGGGGTGTCCGGCCTGCGAGTGTTCGGCAGCGTCGCCCGCGGCGAGGACCGCCCGGACAGCGATGTCGACCTGATCGCGGACCTGCCCCCTGGCATGAGCCTGTTCGGGCTCAGCCGGCTGCAGGCGGAACTGGAAGCCATCCTCGGCACCCGGGTCGACCTCGTGCCGGCCCAGGATCTCAAGCCGGACGTCCGCTCGCGAGCTGAGCGCGACCTGGTGGCACTGTGACCTACCGGGAACGGCAGCGGCTCTCCGACATCCAGGCGGTGATCGATGCGATCCGCTCCCATCTGCAGCGCGGTACCCTTGCCGACGGCCTGGTCTTTGACGCGGTCCGGATCCGGCTGCTCGAGATCGGGGAAGCCGTCAAGGCACTCCCCGCCGACCTGCTCGCCACGCAGCCATCCATCCCGTGGAGCCAGATCACCCGCATGCGCGATCACCTGGCCCATCGCTACTTCGACACAGCCCACGCGATCTTGCAGGCCACCGTCGAAAATGACCTGCCCGAACTGGAACGCGCCATCCAGTCGCTAGCCGAAGCCCTCCATGACCAAGACGACGGATAGGGGATAGGTCAGCTGCCGTCGCCAGCCAGTACTGCCCGCCGCCCTTGGCGTAGCGGCTGCCGAGCCGCTGGCGGTGGTCCGCGCGTGGCTGTGGTCATTGTCCGAGGCCGAGCCAGAGGGCCAGGGCGTAGCCGATCTCAGGCTGGCCCGGCCGCGGGACGGCGGCCAGGTCGGCCAGGGTCCAGGCCATCCGGATGATCCGGTCCGCGCCGCGCGCGCTGACCTGGCCCAGGTCCATGGCCCGCTCCAGCGGGCCCAGCGCGCCGGGCGCGGGCGGGAACCGGCGGCGCAGCTCGCTGCCCGGCACCTGGGCGTTCAGCTGCCAGCCGGTGCCGGCCAGCCGCCGGGCCGCCCGCTCGCGCGCCGCCGCCACCCGGGCCGCCACCACCGCGCTCGGCTCGGCCAGCCGCCGGTCCGACAGCAGCTCGGCCCGGCTCACCGGCAGCAGCTCCACCTTCACGTCCACCCGGTCCAGCAGCGGCCCCGACAGCCGCGCCAGGTAGCGGCGGCGCGCCAGCGGCGTGCAGGTGCACGCGGCACCCGCCGAGACCGCCCGCGCGCACGGGCACGGGTTCGCCGCCATCACCAGCAGGAACCGCGCCGGGAACCGGGCCGTCAGCCCCGACCGGGCGACCGTGACCTCCCCGGCTTCCAGCGGCTGCCGCAGCGCGTCCAGCACGTCCCTGGCGAACTCCGGCGCCTCATCCAGGAACAGCACCCCGTGATGCGCCAGCGAGGCCGCGCCGGGCCGGATGACCCCGTTCCCGCCGCCCACGATGGCCGCCTTGGTCGCCGTGTGATGCGGCGCGCAGAACGGCGGCACGGTGATCAGCGGCCGCCCGGTCGGCAGCGACCCGGCCACCGAGTGAATCGCACTCGCCTCCAGCGCCGCCGCCGGCCCCAGCCGAGGCAGCACAGACGGCAGCCGCTCCGCCACCATCGTCTTCCCCACGCCCGGCGGCCCGAGCAGGAGCAGGTGGTGACCGCCCGCGGCGCAGATCTCCGCCGCCCGCCGCGCCATCGGCTGGCCCACCACGTCCGCCAGGTCGCGGGCCTGACCCGGCCGGCCCTCCGGCTCCCCGGCGGCCGCCGTCATCCCGATAGGGGCGGCCGCCGAGCCCTCGGCTGGCCGGGTGCCGGACCCGGCCAGCTCGCAGGGCAGGCCGGATTGGAGCGGCTCCTCGCGCAGCCAGGCGACCAGGGCGGCCAGGCTGGGCACGGACAGGACCCGCATCTGCGGGACGAGCGCGGCCTCGGGCACGTTCTCGGCCGCCACCGCGACACAGCGGAAGCCGGCCGCGGCTGCCGCCGCCACCGCCGGCAGCACGCCGGGGACCGGCCGTACCCGCCCGTCCAGGCCGAGCTCGCCGAGCAGCACCAGGCCGCTGAGCCGATCAGCCGGGATCACCCGCGCCGCGGCCAGGATCGCCGCGGCGATGCCCAGGTCGAACCAGCTGCCGCGCTTGGGCAGGCTGGCGGGTGACAGCCCGACGGTGATCCGCCGCTGCGGCCAGGCCTCGCCGCTGTTGACGATCGCGGCGCGGATCCGGTCCCTGGCCTCCCGCAGCGCCGTATCCGGCAGCCCGACCAGAAGCAGGGCCACCAGCCCGTTCTCGATATCGGCCTCGATCTCCACCGGGTGGCCCTGGACGCCCACCAGGGCAACCGCATGCGTCCGCGCGAGCGTCATCTAGCCCACCCCGCGGGCATGCTCGATCGTGAACTCGCCCGGCGCGACCCTCAGCACGCCGATGACGTCGATCCGGATCTCGTCGACCATGACGCCGTTGGCGACCACCCAGCGCACGGCCAGCCGCCGCAGCCGTCGGCGCTTCGCGCGGCTGACAGCCTCCAGCGGCGTGCCATAGGTCGCGGCCGACCTGGTCTTGACCTCGCAGACCACCAGGGCCCGGTGGTCGGCGGCGACGATGTCGATCTCGCCTTCGCTGCACCGCCAGTTCCGGTCTAAGATCCGCAGCCCGGCAGCCTCCAGGTAATCGGCAGCGAGCTGCTCCCCCAGCTTTCCGAGCGCGTCCCTGGCGTTCATCAGCACCACCTCCGGTGCCGACGGTGCCGGAGGCGGTGATCTGGCCGCTGGGGCGAATCAGCCGCTGTGGACGCCGCTTCGGGCGGAGCGGCGCTGTGGACCAGGCGCGGCGAATTGTCGGTGCCGGGTGGTTAGGTACCGGGAGCCCGGCCGCTGGCGGCCGCGGCTACTTGTCCTCGGGAATCTGGAGATCGCTCTTGGCCAGTTCCTCGATGTTCACGTCCTTGAAGGTGACAACACGAACGTTTTTCACGAAACGGGCTGGCCTGTACATATCCCACACCCAGGCGTCTTGCATGATCACTTCGAAGAAGACTTCTCCGTTGTCGACCGTGCGGACGTTCAGCTCGACGTGGTTGGTGAGATAGAACCGGCGCTCCGTCTCCACCACATGGCTGAAAAGCCCGACGACATCCCGGTACTCGCGGTAGAGCTGGAGCTCCATCTCGGTCTCGTACTTCTCGAGATCCTCCGCGCTCATGTTCTCCCCTCCGATCAGGCACCGCGGGCGCTCGCCGCGAGGCCTGCCGATGGCCATACCTGTTCCCCGATGACATCCACGATAGAGGCAGTCTCCCCCGGATCTGGCTCACGGCGGGCCTCAGGCACGCCGGGCACGTTGGCGAACGACCGGCGGTGCTGCAGGCACGGGCCGCGCTCCGCCAGGGCGCGCATGTGACTCGGGGTCGAGTACCCCTTGTGCCGGGCAAAGCCGTAAGCCGGGTACTCAGCCCCCAGCTCGCACATGATCCGGTCCCTGGTGACCTTGGCGATCACCGACGCGGCGGCCACGCAGGCGGCCACCTGGTCCCCTTTCCACATGGCCAGGGCCGGGACGGCCAGCCCGCGGACGCCGAAGCCGTCGGTGAGCACGTACTCCGGCCGGCGATGAAGCCCGGCCAGGGCCCTGCGCATCCCGGTGATATTGCACGCATGCAGGCCGAGCCGGTCGATATCGGCCACGGGAATGACCACCACGTTCCAGTCCAGGGCGGCGTTCATGATCTGCTCATAGGCCACTTCCCTGGCCTGCGGCGACAGCGCCTTGGAATCGGCCAGCTCAGGGATCCCGGACAGCCGTCCCGGCCGCAGCACGGCCGCCGCGACGACCAGCGGCCCGGCGCACGCGCCGCGGCCCGCCTCGTCGATGCCCGCGACCGGCGACAGGCCGGCCTGCGCTAGCGCCCTCTCGTAGGCGCCCAGCCCGGAACCTCGCCTCGGGGTATAGCCGGCAGGGCGTTGGACGGCCCGGTACATCGCGTCACCGGCACCGCGGCGCACGGCGCCGGCGGAGCCGGCGCTGGAGCAGGGTCAGCGGGACCGCGGCGGCCACGCCGCCTGCCAGCGGCAGGTACGGGGCGGCCGGCCGGAGCCGCACCGTGCCGCCGCCGGCGGCTGCCGCCGATGCGTGCGCGGATACGCCCTGCTGCGAGAAGGTCGACGGGATGGGCAGGATCCGCCACCGGGACGGTGGCCACACGATCATGAAGGCCCGGCCGACGACCTCGTTCTCGGGTACGGTCCCGCGGCCGGGGTCGTTCTGCCGCAGCCGGGAGTCCTCGGAGACGGCCCTGTTATCGCCCATCACCCACAGGCGGCCCGGCGGGACGGTAATGGAGAACCTGATCGTGGAAGGCGCCGCGCCCGGGTAGAGGTAGGACTGCTCGTGCAGCGGCACGCCGTTCACGGTGACGAGTCCCTGGGCATTGCAGCAGGCCACCCGGTCGCCGGGGATCCCGATCACGCGCTTGATGAAGTAGGTCTGGCCGGGATTGGTGCCGACCAGGCCGGCGATCGAGTGGAACAAGGGCTTCAGGGTGTCGTCATAGGCGCGGACGATCGGATCGGAGCTGGCCGGGGCCGGGGCCGGCACCGGATTCCACGAGCCCGCGCCGTTGAACACGATGATGTCGCCGGGCTGGATGCTCCTGAAGTGGTAGACCATCTTGTTGACCAGGACCTTGTCGCCGATCAGCAGGGTGTCCTCCATCGAGGAGGACGGGATGAAGAACGCCTGCACGACGAATGTCTTGATCAGCAGCGCGATCACCAGCGCGATCACGATCAGGATCGGCAGCTCCCGCCAGAACGAGCGATTCCGCCTTTCCTTGCCCGCCTCCGTGTCCGCCGGCTCGTTACCGGCCGCTCCGGGGCTCGTGCCGGGCTCGGCTCCGCCGGCCTGCCCGTCCTCGCCTGCGGATGCGCGCGGCGGGGCCGGGCTCCAGGAAGCGCCCTCAGCCTCGCCTGCCACCGGGCGCCCGGTCAGACGGTCACTCATGCCCTGCTCTTCGCTCGCCATCGGGACCGAGCCTAGCGCCGGCGGCGGGCCGGCAGCACCGCAGCGTGCCATGGCACGCGAACTGCGGCCAGCGGCCGCATCATTCCCTCTCCTAGCGGGACAAAGCGCGAAACACCGTGCCAACCCGGTCAGCGCGCCCGCCGCGCGGCACGCGCCCGCCGGGCCGGACGCACCCGGCGCCGGCGCAGCCGGAGCCGCCGATGCAGCCAGGTCACCGGGATCGCGGCGGCCAGGCCGCCGCCGAGCGGCAGCGGGGACGGCGCCGCGACGACGGGCACGCCCGCATCGGCCGCCGCGGCCGCAGCGGCCGTCCCGCGGGCCGCTGACCCGGCCGGCCTGCTGATCCCTGCCTGGCCGAACGTGGACGGGATCGGCAGGATCCGCCAGCGTGACGGCGGCCACACGATCATGAAAGCCCGGCCGACCACCGCACTCTCCGGGATCGTCCCGTTGCCCGGGTCGTCGACGTGCCCGCGGGAGTCATCGGAGATGGCCCGGTGATCCCCGAGCACCCACAGGCGGCCCGCCGGGACCGTCAGGCTGAAATGCCCGGACTCGCCCTCGGGCGCATCACCCGGCTTGTTGCCGGGATAGAGGTAGGACCCCTCGTGCAGCGCCACCCCGTTCACGGTGATCAGGCCGCGGGCGTTGCAGCAGGCCACCCGGTCGCCGGGCACCCCGATCACCCGCTTGATGTAATCCGTCTGGCCGGGTGTCGTCCCGAAGATCCCGGCGATCGAGTGAAAAAGCGGCCGCAGCGTCGCGTCATAGGCCCGGACCACGGGATCGGAGCTCGGGCTGGGGGCGGCCGGCGCGTTCCACGAGCCGGCTCCGTCGAACACGATGATGTCGCCCGGCTCGATGCTCCTGACGTGATACACGAGCTTGTTGACCAGGACCTTGTCGCCGATCGCGAGCGTGTCCTGCATGGAGCCGGACGGAATGTAGAACGCCTGCACCACGAAGGACTTGATCAGCAGCGCGATGACCAGCGCCACCAGTATGAGCACCGGCAGCTCGCGCCACACCGGCCTCTTCCGCCGCCGCCCGCCGTCCTCGGGGATGCCGTCCTCGGGGATGGCGTCCTCGGGGATGGCGTCCTGGTGACCAGTGCCCTGGTCACTGCCATCCTGGTCACCGGCGCGCTGGCCCTGGCCGCGGGCTAGGCCCGCCTCACCCGGCTGACTGCCGCGCTCGGCGCTGTGATCATCGCCGGCTGGCGCGGCCGCGCTCACAGGGCCGCCCGTCGCACCCGGCCGCGACCTATCGCGGCACTGGCGCCACGGCCGGCCGGGCCGGGCAGGCGGAACTCGCCGGAGAGCCTCGTTCTGGCATAGCCGGCCGCCGCATCGGACAAGGCGCGGGTGCGGGTGCGGCCAGCCAGCGCTCGCCCGGCGCACTGCCCGGCATTGCCGCCGGCCTGGTCAGCGCTCGGCCGCACGGCGAGCAGGGCTAGCGCGCGGACGGCTCGCGGCGCTCCCTGATCCTCGCGGCCTTGCCGCGCAGCGAGCGCAGGTAGTAGAGCTTCGCCCGGCGCACCCGGCCGCGGCTGACGACCTCGATCTTGTCGATCGCCGGGGTGTGCACCGGGAAGGTCCGCTCCACGCCAACGCCGTAGCTGATCTTGCGGACGGTGAACGTCTCGCGCGCGCCGCCGCCCTGGCGCCGGATGGCGACACCCTGGAAGACCTGGATCCGGGAGCGGTTACCCTCGGTGACCTTCACATGTACTCTCAGGGTGTCCCCTGGCCGGAATTCCGGAATGTCGGAACGGATCTGCGCCTGCTCCAGCTCGGCAATCGCGGTGTGCATCGCTGCGGCTTCCTCGGTAGTCATCACGCGCACGCCTGCGAACGCGCTGCATGCGTCTGGTCTCGTCGGGCCGGGCGGAGGCGCCCGGCAGCGCCCCGGCGAAGATGGCCAGCGACGGGGCGACGGCTTTCAGTGTGCCATATCTTCGCCGCTAACCGGAAAGCCAGCCTCGGATAGCACCGCGCGGTCGTGATCGTCCAGGGCGGCCGGGCGGTCCGCTGAGCCCGCCGGCGGCCCCGCGGCCAGGGCGGCAATCAGGTCAGGCCTGTTCTGCGCCGTCCGGATCAGCGCACGCTCCCGGCGCCATCGGGCGATGGCGCCATGGTCACCCGATAGCAGGACCGGCGGCACCTCCCGGCCCCGCCAGACCCGCGGCCTGGTGAACGCGGGTCCCTCGACGAGGCCCGCCATCGGCCCGCTGCCGCCGCCGAAGGAGTCGTCGGCGGCCGAGCCGGCATTGCCCAGGACGCCCGGCAGCAGCCGGCAGATGGCCTCGGTCATGACCAGCACGGCCGGCTCGCCGCCGGCCAGCACGTAGTCGCCGATGCTGACCTCATCCACGCGCATCCGGGACCGGGCATCGTCGGCCACGCGTGCGTCGATTCCCTCGTACCTGCCGCAGGCGAAGACGAGCCACGGCTCGGCCGCGTACTCCGCCGCGAGCCGCTGGGTGAACGGCACCCCGGCCGGGGTCGGCACGACGAGCCGCGGCTGGCCGCCGCCAGCCGTGACCTCCCCGATCGCCTCGCCCCACGGCTCGGGCTTCATCACCATGCCGGGGCCGCCGCCGAACGGGGCGTCATCCACGGTGCGATGCACGTCGCGGGCCCACTGCCGCAGGTCGTGCACGCCGAAGGCGATGTCGCCGCGCTGAGCGGCCTTGCCGATCAGCGACACGCTCAGCGGGCCGAAGTAGTCCGGGAAGATGGTGATGATGTCGATCCGCAGCGCGCTGCCCCCCTTCGCCTAGCCCGCTACTGCCTGCCGGGCTACTGCCTGCCGGGCCACTGCCTGCCGGGCCACGGCCTAGCCGGCCAGGTCGGGATCGAGCAGGCCGGGCGGCGGGTCGATGACCAGCCGTCCGGCCGCGATGTCGACCGCCGGGACAATGGCCGCCACGAACGGCACCAGCATGTCCGCGCCGCGCCGCGGCCCTTCGCCAGCCACGACCAGCAGGTCCTGGCCGTGGTGCAGCACGTCGGCCACGACGCCCACGCGCTCGCCGGCGGTGGTGACGGCGGCCAGGCCGATCAGCTGGTAGTCCCGGAACTCGGCCAGGTCCTCAGGATCGGCCAGGTCAGCGGAATCCACCAGCAGCAGCGTGCCGCGGAGCGGGTCTGCCTGGCCGCGATCCTCGATGCCGGCGAAGGTGACCAGCAGGCGGCCGGAATGCTGACGGGCGGCGGACACCGTCAGCGGACCGGCCTGCGCCGGGTCGGTCTGCAGCACCGAGCCGGGCACGAACCGCAGCTGCGGGTCATCCGTCCGCACCTCCACGGCGACCTCGCCGCGGATCCCGTGCGGCCGGACTACCCGGCCGACGACCAACAGCATGCCAGCTAGCGGATCTCGTCGGTATCCAGCAGGTCGACCCGGACGTAGGAGTTGCCGGCCAGCGATCCCATCACGGTCCGCAGGGCGCGCGCGGTCCGCCCGCCCCGGCCGATGACCTTGCCGAGGTCGTCCGGGTGCACGCGCACCTCCAGGACACGGCCCCGGCGCAGTCCGCGGCTATCGACCCGCACGTCGTCGGGATACTCGACGATGCCCTTCACCAGGTGCTCCAGGGCCTCCTCGAGCACGCTACTCTCCGCTCCCCGCGGCCTCGCCAGCCTGCTCGGCGGCAGCCGGCTCGGCCTGCGCCGTACCAGCCGCCGGCGCGGCGTCCTGCGCCGGAGCGGGCTCCTCGGCCCTGGCTGCCCTGTCCGCCCTGGCGGCAGGCTTGTCCCCCCTGGGCGCCTTGTCGGCCTGCTTCTCGGAGCTGTCCGGCTTCGCCTCGGTGGCCCTGGCCCGTCCCTTCCTGGGCGTCGTGGCGCCGCTGTCGGCCAGCGACTCCGCGGCGGCGGCGGCGAAGACCGCCTTCTTGTCTTCCCTGGGGGCGGCGGTTCGCAGCGTGCCCTCGGCTCCCGGCAGGCCCTTGAACTTCTGCCAGTCACCGGTGATCTCCAGGATCTTCCTGACCGGGTCGGTGGGCTGCGCGCCCACCGACAGCCAGTGCAGGGCCCGGTCCGAGTTCACCTCGATGAACGACGGGTCGTCCTTCGGGTGGTACTTGCCGATCTCCTCGATCGCCCGCCCGTCCCGCTTGGTGCGGGAGTCGGCGACAACGATCCGGTAGTAGGGCGCGCGAATCTTGCCCATGCGCTTCAGCTTGATCTTTACAGCCACGGCTGTGGTCTTCTCCCAGCGGATTCGGTGGCGGGCGGCATGCGCGCCCGGGTGGGGACCGGACGTGCCACCCTCATGGGTCCGGCTCAGCGAGTTCGAGAGAGGGCCTCGCGCGGCCGATCGTAGCTGTCACATTCTGCCAGACGCGGCCCGCCAGGGCGTAATCGCCAGCATCGCCAGCACGGGATCGCCGGCACCGGGGCGGGCCGTGACGATCCTAGCGCCCCCGCTTGCCCGGCCGCCCGCGACGCCCCGGCTGCGGGCCGCGCAGGCCGGGAGGCAGGTTTGGCTGACCGGGGAAGCCAGGCAGCTGACGCCGCCCCCGGTCATCACCGCCCTGGCCGTCCCCCGGGCCGCCGAAGCCGGGCGGCAGCGAGCCCGGCCCGGTGCCGCCCTGGCCGAAGCCGGGCGGCAGCTGGCCGGGTCCGGCCGGCGCGCCGGGCTGGCCGGGACCGGCCGGCAGTCCCGGCGGGCCGCCGCGCTGAGTGCCCCGGCCGGGCGCGCTGGCCGGGCGGCCGCCGCCCTTCCCCTTCTTCTTGCCCTTGGACTTCTGGCCGCGGCGCATGCCGCCCATGCCAGGGATGCTGCCCATCATCTGGCGCATCATCTTCTGGCCCTCCATGAAGCGCACGATGAGCGAGTTGACCTCACCCACCGTCACGCCCGATCCGGCCGCGATCCTGGCGCGCCGGGATCCGTTGATGATCTTCGGATTGCGCCGCTCCTCGACGGTCATCGAGTTCACGATGGCGGCCGCCCGGTCCAGGTCCTTGTCGCTGACCTGGCTGAGCATCTCGCGGTTCTGCGCGGCCCCCGGCAGCATGCCCAGCAGGTTGCCGATCGGCCCGAGCTTGCGGACCATGGCGAGCTGCTCGACGAAGTCCTCCAGCGTGAACCCGTCGCCGGAGGCCAGCTTGCCGGCCATCTCGGCGGCCTGCTCCTGGTCGAAGCTCCGCTCTGCCTGCTCGATCAGCGTCAGGATGTCGCCCAGGTCCAGGATGCGCGAGGCCATCCGGTCCGGGTGGAAGATGTCGAAGTCCTGCAGCTTCTCGCCGGACGACGCGAACATCACCGGCCTGCCGGTGAGCTGGGCGATGGACAGCGCAGCGCCGCCGCGGGCGTCGCCGTCGAGCTTGGTGAGGACCACGCCGTCGTAGCCGACGCCGTCCAGGAAGGCCTGAGCCGTCTGGACGGCATCCTGGCCGATCATCGCGTCGACCACGAACAGGATCTCGTCCGGATCGACCGCGTCCCTGATCTGCGCGGCCTGGCGCATCATCTCCTCATCGATGCCGAGCCGGCCGGCCGTGTCGATGATCACGATGTTGTGCTGCCGGCGTCGCGCCTCATCCAGCGACTCGGTGGCCGCCTGCACCGGGTCGCCGACGCCGTTGCCCGGATAGGGCGCGAAGACGGGCACGCCCGCCTGCTCCCCGAGCACCTGCAGCTGCTGGACCGCGTTCGGCCGCTGCAGGTCGGCGGCGACCAGCATGGGCGTGTTGCCCTGGCCGCGCAGCCACAGCGCCAGCTTGGCGGCCAGCGTGGTCTTACCTGAGCCCTGCAGGCCGGCCAGCATGATGACGGTCGGCGGGACCTTGGCGAAGCGCAGCCGCCTGGCCTCACCGCCCAGGATGGCGATGAGCTCCTCATTGACGATCTTGATGACCTGCTGGGCAGGGTTCAGCGCCTCGGAGACCTCGGCCCCCGATGCCCGCTCCCGGACGTGGCTGATGAACTCGCGCACCACCGGCAGCGCGACGTCCGCCTCCAGCAGCGCGATCCTGATCTCACGGCAGGTCGCGTCGATGTCGGCCGCCGACAGCCGCCCGCGCCCGCGCAGCGCCGAGAAGACCTGGGTAAGCCGATCGGATAGTGTCTCGAACACGTCTGGCTGCCGCCCTCGCTGATGACCGCTGGTGGGATTCCAGGCTATCCGCTGCCCGCCGGCGGATTGGGCTTGGTCAGCCCAGTATCGCGTCGACGAACAGGCCGGGCTCGAACGGCGCCAGGTCGTCCGGCCCCTCGCCCAGGCCGACCAGCTTGACCGGCACGCCCAGCTCCCGCTGCACCGCGATGACGATCCCGCCCTTGGCCGTGCCGTCGAGCTTGGTCAGGATGATCCCGGTGATGTCGACGACCTCGGCGAACACGCGGGCCTGCCGCAGGCCGTTCTGGCCGGTCGTGGCGTCCAGCACGAGCAGCACCTCATCGACGCTGCCGTGCTTCTCGATCACCCGCTTGATCTTGCCAAGCTCGTCCATCAGCCCGGTCTTGGTATGCAGCCGCCCGGCAGTGTCCACGATCACGACATCGATGCCGCGCTGGATGCCCTGGTTGACCGCCTCGAAGGCCACGCTGGCCGGGTCGGCGCCCTCCCGGTCGGCGCGCACCACCTCGGCGCCCACCCGCTCGGCCCAGGTCTGGAGCTGGTCAGCGGCGGCGGCCCGGAAGGTGTCGGCCGCGCCCAGCAGCACGGTCTGGCCATCGCCGATCAGCGCCCGCGCAAGCTTCCCGCAGGCCGTCGTCTTGCCGGTGCCGTTGACGCCCACGACCAGGATCACCGCGGGCCGGTCGCCGTGCGGGCGGGTGTGCAGGGTCCGGTCCATGTCCGGGCCGATCAGCTCCAGCAGGTCCTTGCGCAGCAGCGCCCGTACCTCGTCAGGATCGCGGGTGCTGGCCACCTGGACCTCGGTGCGCAGCTCCTCCACCAGCTGGCGTGCGGGCGCGACCCCCATGTCGGCGGTGATCAGCGTGTCCTCGATCTCCTCCCAGGCCTGATCGTCCAGGGTCCCCGAGGACAGCAGCCGGAGCAGCACGCCGCCGAGCGCGCTCTGCGACCGGGCCAGGCGGCCCCGCAGGCGGGCCAGCCGGCCAGCCGATGGCGGCGGCCGCTCAACCGCCGGCCTGGCCGGCGGAGCCTCGGCCGGAGTGCTCAGCTCGGGCGGCGCGGCCGGCTCGGGCGGCGCGGCCGGCTCGGTGCCGGGCTCGGCGGGCCGCTCCAGGGTGCCGACTCCGCCAGCCTGCTCCTCGCTCGCCTGGTCAGGCTGGCCGGAACCGGACGGCCCGGCGGGAGGGTGCTGGCGGCGCGAGCGGGCCCACGGGACGAGGGCAGCGCTGCCGCCGCCAGCGACGACGATAACGACCGCGGCAATGATGAGCGCATGTTCCATGACGGGCACCAGTCTGGCAGACGCGCGGCACTGGTCGGGCTGGCGCTCCCGCGGCAGCGGCTCAGGCCGTCGCGCGCTCCCGCAGCCGCTGGCTGATCACCGTGGACACGCCATCGCCGCGCATGCTGATCCCGTACAGCGTGTCGGCGATCTCCATCGTGCGCTTCTGATGCGTCACGATGATCAGCTGCGAGGTCTCCCTGAGCTCGGTGAAGATTCCCAGCAGCCGCTGCAGGTTGGTGTCGTCCAGCGCCGCCTCGACCTCGTCCAGCACGTAGAACGGCGACGGCCGCGCCTTGAAGATGGCCACCAGGAACGCGATGGCGGTCAGCGCCCGCTCGCCGCCGGACAGCAGCGACAGCCGCTTGACCTTCTTGCCGGGCGGCCGGGCCTCGAAGTCGATGCCGGTGGCGAGCATGTCGTCCGGCTCGGTGAGCAGGAGCCTGCCCTCACCGCCGGGGAACAGCAGGCCGAAGATCCGCTCGAATTCGCGCGCGGTGTCCTCGAAGGCCGAGCCGAACACCTGCTGAACCCGGTCATCGACCTCCTTGATCACGGTCAGCAGGTCGCGCCGGGTCTTCTTCAGGTCCTCCAGCTGGGCGACCAGGAAAGCGTGCCGTTCCTCCAGCGCGGCGAACTCCTCCAGCGCCAGCGGGTTCACCTTGCCGAGCTGATCGAGCTGCCGCTGGGCGAGCTGGGCCCGGCGCTCCTGCACGGCCCGGTCATAAGCCGTGGCCAGCTGGCCGTCCTCGGCGGGCGGGACGGCGACCTCGGGCCCGTACTCGCCGATCAGCGCGGCCGCCTCGACGCCGAACTCCTCCGCCGCGCGGGCAGCGATCTGCTCGAGCTGCATCCGGCGGGTAGCCCGGGCCATCTCGGCGCCGTGCGCGCTGCCGACTACCTTGTCGAGTTCCTCCGACAGTTCCCGGATCCTGGCCCGGACCGCCTTCAGCTCGCCGCCGCGGCCATGGCTGGCCTGCTCGGCCTGCTGCCGCTCGCCGTGCGCATCCGCCTGGGACTTCTCGATCCGGGCGAGCGCGAGCCTGGCGCCGTCGGCGACCGCGCTGGCGACCGCGGCGCCCGCCGCCCGCCGCCTGCTCCTGGCCAGCGCCCTGGCCGCGGCCTGCCGCTCGGCCACGGCCGCCGATGCCAGCGCGTCCGCGCGGCCTGAGATCGCCCGGAGCCGTTCCTCGACCGTCCTGACCTCGAGCCTGGCTTCCATCTCAGTGCCGCGCGCGGCCGCGGCCGCATCGGCGAGTTCCTGCTTGCCGGGCGCCTCGCCGCCGTCAGCAGGCTCCGCCGGGCGCTCGGCCCGGCCCGCGGCGTCCTGCGCCTCATGCTCGGCCAGCCTGGCCCGCAGGTCGGTGAGCTGGTCCAGGCTCTGCTGCCGGGACCGCTGCGCGGCGTCGATGGCCGCGGACAGCCGGCCGGCCTCGTCCCGCGCGGCCCTGGCCGTGCCCGCGTGCGTGCCCAGCTTGCCGGATGTCTCGGCCGCTGCCGCGTCCGCCTCCTGCAGCCGCGCGGCTGCCTCAGCCAGGGCCTGCCTGGCCTGGTCTTCCTCCTCCAGTCCGGCCGCGAGCTGTCGCTCGGCCCGCTGGCACTGCCGGTCAGCGCCGGCGAGCTGCTCGCTGGCCTGGCTGGCGGCGGCCCGCAGCCCGAGGAGGCTGGGCTGGCCGGCCGACCCGCCCCGGGCCCAGTGCGTCCCGAGCAGGTCACCGTCCCTGGTCACCAGCCGGAGGCCGGGATCGTCGCGCAGCACGGTGAGGCCGGCCGCCAGGTCATCGACGACCAGGACGCCGCCCAGCAGCTCATCGAGCGAGGCCGCGAACTCGGCCGGGGCCTGCACGAGCTGCCGGGCAGGCAGAACGGCAGGACCGGCCTCAGCCTGGCCCGCAGGCTGCCCCGGCCGGAGCGGGACTGCGGCGGCCGCGGCCGGCTCCGCACCGTCCGCAGCCGCGGCGGCGATCCCGCGGTCCTTCGGCTCAGTCCCGATCACCAGGCCGGCCCGTCCGGCGTCCTGGCTCTTCAGCGCGGTCAGGATGGCCACGGCGGCATCCAGCCCGGCCACCGCGACGGCCCCGGCGGCGGCGCCGAGAGCGGCGGCAATGGCCTCCTGGGCGCCGTCGGCAACCGTGAGCAGGCTAGCCAGCGGCCCGATCACGCCGCTGAACTGCCTGGGCTCGGCCAGCAGCGCGCTGCTGGCGTCGGCGCCGCGGGTGACCGCCTCGGTCAGCGCCTCGGCGCGGGCCCGCAGCGCCGCCCGCTGGTCGCTGGCCTGGTGCTCGGCCGATCGCAGCCGGGCTACCGCGGCAGCCGCGGCGGCCAGCGCCGCCGCGGCCTGCTCATGCCCGGCCGCGAGATCGGCGCGGCCTGCCTCCCGCCCGGAGACCAGGTCCTGCAGGGCGGCATATTCCAGCTGAGCGTGATCGGCCCGGGTCCGCGCCTGGGCCAGCGCCTCAGCCAGCCGGTCGGCCTCGTCCTGGGCGGCGGCGGCACGGCTGGCCGCGGACTCCACCTGACCGCGCAGCCGGGCCAGCCGCTCCGCGCGGCGGGTCGCTGCCTGAGCGTCCGCGGCCAGCTGCCGCTCGATCCGGGCCAGCTCGCTCTCGGCCCTGGTCCGGTCGGCGACGGCGGCGGCGAGCTGCTCGCGCGCGACGGCGAGCCGCTGCCCGAGCTCCTTCTCCTGCTCGCGCAGCTCTGCCGCCTCCTGCTCCAGCTCGGCGGCGTCCCGGCCGGGCCGCTGCGGCTCCGGCGCCGACAGGTGCCGGTGCCGCTCGGCCGCCAGGCTGTGCACGGCCCGCAGCCGCTCGGACAGCCCGGACAGCGCGAAGTAGGCGGCCTGCGCCGCGGCGAGCCGCGGGGCGTGCTGCTGCTCGGCGGTCTCCAGCTCGGTCTCCCGGCTGCGCGCGTCGCCGAGCGCCAGCTCCAGCGCCGCCCTGGCCTCGGCGGCGGCCGCCTCCTCGGCGGCATCGTGGTCCAGCTCGGCGGCCAGCGTGGCGTAGTCGTCGGCCAGCAGCCGCAGCCGGGCATCACGCAGGTCCGCCTGGATGACCGCGGCGCGGCGCGCGATCTCGGCCTGGCGGCCGAGCGGCTTGAGCCTGCGGCCCAGCTCCGCGGTCAGGTCGACCAGGCGGGTCAGGTTGGCCTGCATCGCGTCCAGCTTGCGGAGCGCCTTTTCCTTCCGCCGTCGGTGCTTGAGCACCCCGGCGGCCTCCTCGATCAGCGCGCGGCGGGCGTCGGGGCCTGCGTTCAGGACCTCGTCGAGCTGGCCCTGCCCGACGATCACGTGCATTTCCCGGCCGAGGCCGGTATCCGACAGGAGCTCGGCCACGTCCAGCAGCCGGCACTGGTCGCCGTTGATCGCGTACTCGCTCTGCCCGGAGCGGAAGAGCAGGCGGCTGATGGTGACCTCGGCGTAGTCGATCGGCAGCGCGCCGTCGCTGTTGTCGATGGTCAGAGTGACCTCGGCCCGGCCCAGCGCCGGGCGGCCTGCCGTGCCGGCGAAGACGACGTCCTCCATCTTGCCGCCGCGCAGCGTCTTGACGCCCTGCTCGCCCATGACCCACGAGAAGGCATCCACGACGTTCGATTTGCCAGAGCCGTTCGGGCCGACCACGCAGGTGATGCCGGGCTCGAAGCGCATCGAGGTAGCGGAAGCGAACGACTTGAACCCGCGCAGCGTGAGGGCCTTCAGGTACACCTGCAGACTCCTCCTCAGCCACTGGCCCCGCCCGGCCGGATGAGCGGCCCGCCGCGGCGCCGACCAGCGGCGGGTTCATCCGGTCCTTCCGCACCCTACCGTCCGCTACCGTCAGGGCAGCGAATTCCCGGCTTCGCCGGGGCCTGGCGGCGGGTTATCTGCGGTTGTTTGCGCCATGCGCGCGGTTTCGAGAAGGACGGCCCTGCGGGCCGGGCTCGGGCTGACGGCGGGAACTGCCGCGGGCAGCCGGCGGGGGGACGCGCTGATCGGGGCCAGCGTCCTGCCGGGCGCCACGACGAGCCGTTCCGGGATCGGCGGATGCCTGCGGGCCTCGCCTTCCTGCAAGCCCAGCTCACCGGCGGCGCGCCCGAGCGGCGAGCGGCGACCGGGTGAGCGGTGGCAGGCAAAGAGGGACGCCAGCACTGGCGTCCCTCTGTCCGTTGCGGCCGCCCGAGCTCGCTAGGCGAGCGCGGGCTCGCGAACCGGAATCAGCAGGTCATTGCCGACTTCAGCGGCGAGCACGTCATTTACTTCCTGAAGGCGGACAAGCTCGGCTTCCAGGTCGCGTACTCGTTGCTGCAGGCGGCGCATCTCTGAGACCATGCGGGGATCCGGCCCGCCGACGTGGCCAAGTAGAGCCTTTGCCATTGTGTAAGGTCCTCCACACTGAGTGACCAGAGTGGGCGAGCACGCGCAAATACCGGAAACGCGAGACGCGTAGTTGCGCGCGCAGGTAACGCTTTCATGGTCCCACCGTCGAGCCTATTAGGTCAAGCTGGGCGGTCACAGCGCGCAGGCCGCTGCCCCCCCGCCACGGCTCTGCTCTGCCCTGTACCCCGATCAGCGCTCGCTGAAGCCGGAAATGCCCTGAGGTTCGTCCCAGCGATACGTCAGCCGCACCACCCGGCCGGGCGTCTCCCCGCCTTCCAGCAGCATCAGCAGCTGCTCGCAAGCATCGGCCGGGCCCTCGGCCACCACCTTCACCCGGCCGTCCTCCATGTTCTCCGCCCAGCCGCTGAGCCCCAGCTCCAGCGCCCTCGCCCGGACCCACCAGCGGAAGCCGACGCCCTGGACCCTGCCCTGGGCCCACGCGGTAAGGCGAGCCGGCCGGCCCGCTTCTGATGGCATGGCGGCAGTCTGGCAGGGATGGGCCCCTTCAGTCACTATCGCCTCCTTCACACCTTCAGGCCCGCTTGCACCGTCGGTCTCGGCGGCTCCGGCTGGCCGCGCGCCGTGCCTCCCGCGACCGGGACGGGCGCCGGAGCCTTACCAGCGGCCCTGCCGGGGACGTGGCTGGCACACCGGGCAGCTGTACGCGGACCTGTTCATGAACGGGTCACGGCGCACGGGTGCCCCGCAGCGCCGGCACCGCTGGCCCGCCCGGCCGTAGACAGCGAGAGAACGCTCGAAATAGCCGCTCTGCCCGTTCACGTTGACGTAGAGGCTGTCGAAGGACGTGCCGCCAGCGGCCAGCGCCTCGGCGAACACCCCCCGGACGGCCCCGATCAGGCGGGCGACATCGGGCCCGCGCAGCCGGTCGGCTGCTCGCGCCCAGTGCAGCTTCGCCCGCCAGAGCGCCTCATCAGCGTAAATGTTCCCGATGCCGCTGACCAGGGACTGATCGAGCAGGGCGCGCTTGATGCCCGTCCGCCTGGCGCGCAGCCTGGCCGTCAGGGCGGCCAGGTCGAACGCGGGCTCCAGCGGATCGGGCGCGATGTGCGCGATCTCTGCGGGCAGCTGCGCGCCGCCGGGCGAGATCAGCAGGTGGCCGAAGGTCCGCTGATCGGTAAAGCGCAGGTCAGGGCCTCCGTCGCGGAAGGTCAGCCGGACCCGGACGTGAGCCGATAGCGGTCGCTGCGGCTCGCCGATGAGCAGCTGACCGCTCATGCCGAGATGGGCGAGCAGGGCGTCGCCGTCCACGGGCAGCCAGAGGTATTTCCCGCGCCGCCGCGCCCCCTCGACGCGCCGCCCGGGCAGCGCCGACACGAAATCCGCCGGCCCGGCCGCGTGCCGCCGCACGGCGCGCGGGTGCAGCAGCTCCACCGACTCGATGGTGCGGCCCGCGATGTGCCGCTCAAGCCCGCGCCGGACGACCTCCACCTCGGGTAGCTCGGGCACCGGCTAGGCCTGACTCTGGCCCCGGCCCCGGCCCTCGCGGCCGGCCGGCTCCTGGCCGCCCGGGTCGCCGTTGCTGGCGCCGCCGGGCGCCGCCGCCGACAGTCCCGCACTGATCGCGGTCCAGGCGGCCTCGGCCGCCTGCTGCTCGGCTTCCTTCTTGGACCTGCCCCCACCCTCGCCGAAGGTACGGCCGGCGATCCGGACGGAGGCGCGGAACGACTTCTGGTGATCCGGGCCGCTCTCGTCCACGTGGTACTCCGGCACGCCCATGATCTCGGCGGCCGTCAGCTCCTGCAGCGAGGTCTTCCAGTCCAGGCCCGCGCCCAGCCGCGCGGACAGCGCGATGACCGGGTCGAACAGCCGGTGCACCAGGGCGTCCGCGTCAGCGAGGCCCCCGTCGACGTAGACGGCGCCGATGACAGCCTCGAGCGTGTCGGCCAGGATCGATGCCTTGTCCCGGCCGCCCGTTCCCTCCTCGCCCTTGCCCAGCCGGACGTAGGAGCCCAGGCAGAGCGTCCGCGCCACGCCGGCCAGCGCCCGCATGTTCACGACCGCCGCCCGCAGCTTGGCCAGCTGCCCCTCCGGCAGGTCGGGATACTGCCGGAACAGCGTGTCCGTGACAATCAGGCCCAGCACCGAGTCGCCGAGGAATTCCAGCCGCTCGTTGGTCGGCAGCCCGCCATTCTCGTAAGCGAAGGAGCGATGCATAAGCGCGCGCTCGAGCAGTTCCGGGGCGACCGGCGCCTGCAGGGCGAGCAGCAGTTCGGCGATGTCCGCGTTCGCCGCCCGCCCGTCGGCCGAGCCGTCACTCACTATCGTCTACCTCCCTGGCGAGAGCACAGCGGATGCCAGGTCACGTGCAGGCGCGTCAGGAAGGAGTTCTCACCTGGCGCCGGTTGTACGTGCCGCAGGTCGGGCATGCAGTGTGCGGAAGCTTCGGATCACGGCAGTTGGGGCAGGCCACCAGATGCGGAGCCGTCGCCTTCCACTGCGCCCGCCGCGACCGGGTGTTGCTGCGCGACATCTTCCGCTTAGGTACAGCCACCTCAGCGCTCCTTCTTCACTCGTCGTCCGGTACGGGCGTCCCGCCCGGTGCTGCCTCATCGCCGCCGGGGTCCTGGTCCGGACCGTCAGCGCGAAAATCCTTCAGTGCCGCCCACAGGACGCCCCGCCGGGGGTGACCGTGACCAGGTCCCGCGTCCGCGAGCCGGGCCCCGCACTCGGCGCACAGCCCCTGGCAGTCCTCCGCGCAGAGCGGCGACAGCGGCAGGTCAAGCACCAGGGCGTCGCGCAGCGCGGGCTCGAGGTCGAGCAGATCACCGGCCAGCACATAGCCGTCCGGCCCGGCGGTCTCCGCGTCCAGCGCGAACAGCTCCTGGAACCGTACTGTCGTCGCTGCGGCGAACGGCTCCAGGCACCGCGCGCACTCGCCGGCCAGCGGCGCCGTTACCAGCGCCGTCGCCAGCACGCCCTCCGTTACCCCCTCCAGCCGGACATCCAGCTCGATGTCCGCCCCAGCCGGGATGCGCACGAGCCCCGAGCCCATGTCGGCGGGCGCCGGGACGGTGCGCACCGCCGTCTCGGCCGACCCCGGACCGAGGGCAGCCACGCCGAAGACCAGCGGGCCACGTGGGTCGAGCCGCTTGGGGTGCTTGGTTCGCGTATGTGGCATGGCAGGAGGAGATGGTGGCGGGTGTTCGGGGGCACAGCTTACCGGCCAGCCTGCGCTAATCCCAACTTGGCTGGCCTGCGGCCGCCGGCCGGAATTGCCTCAGCTGCCGGCCAGCCGGGCGGTCAGCAGGCCGAGGACCGGCTCCGGCACCAGCCCGCTGACGTCGCCGCCGTACTTGGCGAACTCCTTGACCAGGCTCGAGGACAGGAACGCGTACAGCGGGTTGGTGGTCATGAAGAGCGTCTCGACGCCCGCCTGGCTGTAGTTCATCTGCGCCATCTGCATCTCGTAGTCGAAGTCGCTGACGGCCCGCAGGCCCTTCGCGATCGCCGAGATCTCGTTCTGCCGGCAGAAGTCCACCACCAGCCCGTCGAATCGCTCGACGCGCACGTTCTCCAGCGGCTTGGTCACCTGGCGGAGCATGTCCACCCGCTCCTCGATCGTGAACAGCGCGGTCTTGGAGAGATTGAGCGCGACGGCCACGACAACCTCATCGGCCAGCGAGGCGGCCCGCCCGATGATATCGAGGTGGCCGTTGGTTACCGGGTCGAAGGATCCGGGACAGACCAAACGACGCACCCGACTCACCCTCTCGTCACCGGCGGCACTGCAGGCTGCGCGCCCGCGACGAGACCGTACCAGAATGTGGCATCACCGTACCGGCGGGACCGGTCGCCGGCATAGCCCTCCGGCCATGCCAGCGGGCCCGACCGAGTGGCCCGCTCCACCACGACCAGGGCCGACGGCGCCAGCCACCCGCCGGCCAGCAGCGCCGTGAGCACGCGCTCGATCTCCGCGTCGCCCGCCGCATAAGGCGGGTCAGCGAAGACCAGGTCGCGCCGGCCCTGATCGCCCGGCCCGCGGCTGAGCACTCGCTCAGCCCGGCCGGTGACGAGCCGGGCCCCGGGCAGCGCGAGCGCCGCGATGTTCCGCCTGATGGCGTCGGCGGCCCTGGCATCGCTCTCGACCAGCAGCACGTCGGCCGCGCCTCGCGATAGCGCTTCCAGCCCGACCGCGCCCGAGCCCGCGTAGAGGTCCAGGACGGCTGCCCCGGCCAGGCTGCCGCGGATGGCGGTCACCGTGCCGAACAGGCCCTCGCGGGCGCGATCGCTGGTCGGCCGCGTCGTCCGGCCCGGCGGCACGGCCAGCCGGCGTCCGCCGGCCGCGCCGGCGATGATCCGGGTCACCAGGGCGCGCCCGGCACCGTGGCCGCCCCGCGCTGCGTGGCTGGCCCGGGCTGCGTCCCCGCCCCGCGCTGCGTGGCCGTCACCGCTGCTCCTCAGGCCTTCTCGAGGAACTCGGCGCGCTCGTCGTCGACCAGGGCGGCGACCGCGGCGGCCAGCGCCGGATAGCCGGCCAGCGCGGGGTCGCCGTCCACCAGGGCGATGGCCTCCGTCCTGGCGGTCCCGATGAGATCCTCATCCCGCAGCAGCGTGAGCAGCTTCAGGCTCCGCCGCCGGCCCGCCTGCGCGACCCCGAGCACGTCGCCCTCGCGGCGCTGCTCCAGGTCGATCCTGGACAGCGCGAAGCCGTCCTGCGTGGTTGCCACAGCGGCCAGCCGGTCCCTGGCCGGCGCACCGTCGGGCGCCTCGGTCACCAGCAGGCAGAGTCCTTCGTGGCTGCCCCGGCCGACGCGGCCGCGGAGCTGATGCAGCTGGGATACGCCGAAGCGGTCCGCGTCCATGATCACCATGACGGTCGCGTTCGGGACATCCACGCCGACCTCGATGACGGTGGTCGTGACCAGCACGTCCACGTCCCCGTCGGCGAACGCGAGCATCACCCGGTCCTTCTCCTCCGGCGGCAGACGGCCATGCAGGACGGCCAGCCGCAGCCCGGCGAGCGGGCCCGCGGCCAGCTCGGCCGCCAGGTCCAGCACGGCCAGCGGCGCTCGCTGCGGGGCATCCTCCGCCTCGCCGGCAGGCCCGCGTCCCTGCTCGCCGGGGCGGTCCTCGCCGGGGCCATGCCCGCCGGGGGCCTCCGGGTAGCCGCCGTCATCGTCGCGGCCCGCTGACCCGGGCCGGGATCGGCGCGGGCCGGCCTGCAGGTCATCGGGCTCGCCGGGCCCGTCCCCGCCGATCCGGGGGCAGACCACGTAGGCCTGCCGCCCGCTGGCGGCTTCCTCCCTGATCCGCTCCCAGGTGCGAGCGAGGTAGTGCGGCCGCTCCGCGGCCGGGACGACGTGACTGGCGATCGGCTGCCGCCCGGCCGGCAGCTCGGTCAGCGTGGAGACGTCCAGGTCGCCGAAGACCGTCATGGCGACCGTCCGCGGGATCGGTGTCGCGGTCATCACCAGCACGTGCGGCCGGCCGTCTCCGGCCTTGTCGCGCAGCGCGTCCCGCTGCTCCACGCCGAACTTGTGCTGCTCGTCGATCACGACCAGGCCGAGGTCGGCGAACTGCACCCTGTCCTCGAGCAGCGCATGCGTGCCGATCACGATGCCCGCCGCGCCCGAGGCCGCCTCCAGCAGCGCCTGGCGGCGGCTGGCGGCGCCCTGAGATCCGGTCAGCAGGGTGAGCCGGGTTGCGTGCTCGGCGGCGCCAAGCTGACCTGCCTGGGCCAGCGGGCCGAGCAGGCTGGAGATCGACCGGTAGTGCTGCTGCGCCAGCACCTCGGTCGGCGCGAGCAGGACGGCCTGGCCGGCCGCGTCCACGGCCTGCAGCATGGCCCGGACCGCGATCACCGTCTTACCCGAGCCGACCTCTCCCTGCAGCAGCCGGTGCATCGGGTGATCCCGGCCCAGCTCGTCGCTGATGGTCGCGCCGGCCAGCTGCTGGCCGGCGGTCAGCCCGAACGGCAGCGCCGCGTCGAACTCGTCGAGCAGGCCCCCCTCAGCCCGCGGCCGGGGAATGGCCGCGTAGTCAGCGGCAGCCCGGCGGCGCTGCGCCAGCGCCACCTGCAGCGCGAAGGCCTCGTCCCATTTCAGCCGCTCGACCGCCCGGTCCCGGTCGGCGAAATCGGCCGGGCGGTGGATGCCGCGCAGCGCGTCACCGTAGCCGCAGAGGTGATAGCGGTCGCGGACAGCAGCGGGCAGCGGGTCGTCCGGCACGTCCAGCACGTCCAGCGCGACCCGGATCGTGTCGGCGATCTTCCACGAGGTGATCTGGCTGGTGGCCCGGTAGACCGGGATCACCTCGGCCGCGAACTCGGCGGCCCTGGCAACTGCGTCGCCCCGGCCCAGCATCTCGTACTCGGGGTGCGCGAGCTGGCGCTTGCCCCGGTAGCTGGAAACCTGGCCGGAGAACAGGCCGCGCGAGCCGGGGCTGAGCTCCCGCTCCCGCCACTCCTGCCGCCCGTGGCCGAAGAAGGTGAGGGTCAGCCGCCCCCGGCCGTCGGTGACGATGGCCTCGAAGATCGAGCCGGGCCTGTTGCGCATCTTGCGGACGGACACGGCCGCCACCTCGGCCTGCACCGTGACGTGCTCGCCTTCCTGCAGGGACATCAGGTCGGTCAGCTCGCCCCGCTTCTCGTACCGGCGCGGGTAGTGCCCGAGGAGGTCCCCGACCGTCCGCAGGCCGAGGGCCGCGTCGAGCCGGTCCGCCGCCTTGCTGCCGACGACCAGCCGAAGCGGGTCACTGAGCATGGCCATGCCAGCTACTCCGCCCCGATCAGCAGGTGGGCAGCGGCCGGACCGCCGCCGTAACAGGCGATCTCGGCGGCCGGGACGGCGCTGCGCAGCTGCTCCGCCACGAGCTGGGCGAGGCCCGGCCGGGCGGCCGGCCCCTCGATCAGGGTGACCAGCTCGGTGCCGGCCGAGACCACGGCCGCGGCCACAGCCGCGGCGACCGCTCCCTGGTCGGTGCCGGACAGGGCCTGCGCATCGCCGATCATGCCCAGCACGCCGCCGTCACCGCTCCCGGCGACGCTGCCATACCGCACGCGCGCGGCAGCCCGGTTCATCGCCGCCGCGTTAGCGCCGAACTCCCCGTCCGGGTCATGCACGGCGACGGCAGCCAGCGCCTGCACCGGTGAGCGCACGTCCATGACCATGACCTCGATTCCCTCGTCCCTCAGCTGCTCAGCGGCCGCCGCGGCGGCCGCCGCCGACCCGCTGTCGGGAATGACGACGCAGCGCCGTCCAGTCTGCCGGATGGCCGCGCTGAGCACGGTGACCGGCAGTTCCCCGGCCGGCCCGCTCCGCAGCACCGCGGCGCCGGCCGACTCGATCAGGTCCGCCACCCCGTCGCCCTCGCAGATGACGAGAACGCCGTGCCCGGCCGCCGCGGCCGCGCCCAGGTAGCTGACGGTGAGCCGGCGGGGCCGACCCGCCCGCAGGGCGGCCTCGATGGCAGCGCCGGCGTCCGCAACGTGCACATGTACGCTCCACAGCTCGCCGCCGCCGACGATGACCAGCGAGTCTCCTAGCGAGTCGAGCTGCTCCCGCAGGTCGGCGACTGCGGGAGCTGGCGCCGCGAGCAGGTAGGTCACCTCGTATCCGAAGGATCCGGCTGTCACAGACTGGCGCTGTGCCGCGCCGGCCGCCGGGCTGGCCGCCGGCACCTCCCAGGTCGGCGGTATCTCCCCGGAGATGGCTGCGCACCAGGCATCGAGCAGGACACACAGGCCGGCTGCCCCGGCGTCGACCACGCCCGCGGAGGCCAGCGTCCTCAGCTGGCTGGTCGTGCCGTCCAGGGCGCGGCGGCCCGCGCTGGCCGCGGCCAGCACGACGGAGTGCAGGCTGGCCGCCGGAGCTGCCTCGTCCGCTCCCCGCGCCTCCGCTGCCCGTGCCCCCGCTGCCCGTGCCCCCGCTGCCCGCGCGGCAGCATCCGCCACGGTCAGCACGGTGCCCTCGACCGGTCTGCTCACCGCCGCCCTGGCCAGGGCGGCGGCATGGCCGAATGCCGCGGCCACCGCGGGGCCGTCGCACGGCGACGCGCTGCCGCAG
>Ga0187860_1000110_pt1 | contig 79504 bp, 82 predicted proteins | sample June2016WEW_10_4_FD_132981 | JGI IMG/M metagenome (GOLD analysis project Ga0187860, IMG submission 132981) | Peatland microbial communities from SPRUCE experiment site at the Marcell Experimental Forest, Minnesota, USA - June2016WEW_10_40 | ecosystem: Environmental > Terrestrial > Soil >...
GAGGCGCGGATGGGGTGTCGCAGACCTACCGAAGCCAGTGTCGCACACCTACCGAGGCCGCGTCCGAAAAGTGTCGCAGGGGAACCGAGGCCAGGGTGTCGCAGACCTACCGAGACTTCACACCCGGTGCGGTTTCTTGTGGAGCGGACGACGGGATTCGAACCCGCGACCCTCACCTTGGCAAGGTGATGCTCTACCAACTGAGCCACGTCCGCTAGCAGCTAGCAAAATATCTTACCTCCGTGCCTGCCTGGTGCTCAGGGCCCGTGCTCCTCGTTCCGGCGGCCGGCCTTGACCAGCTCGCTCATGCTTTCCGACATCAGCAGAGCCAAGTGCTCCACCTCGGGCACGAGCTCGCGGCAGCCGACCAAGCCCATGTACAGCGTTCCCGTGTAGCTGATCACGGTGACGTTCAGGCCTACGCCCTCCACGATGGGTCCTGCCGGGTACACCGCCACGAGCTTGGCCCCGGCGCACCACAAGGGAGCAACGGGCCCGGCGACGTTCGAGACGAGCACGTTGAAGAGAGGCGGCACGTGGTCGAAGATTTGCAGGCTTCCTACGAGTCGGGCCGCTCGCGAAGACAGCGCCGGTAACACGAGCTGCGCCCACCCTTCGATGAACTCCTCGGAGAACACCCGCGACTGCTCCTTGGCCAGACGACTGCCGTTCGCGATGACCCCCAGGCGTTCGACGGGATCCGCTATCGACGTACCGAGCGACACCAGCATCGAAGTGACCTTGTTGCCGAGCGCCGGCACGCCGCTGTCGCTTTGAGACGTGGCCATCGGGTTCGCGACACGTGTCGAGACCGGGACCATGGCGACGAGGGACCCTTCGAGCTGCTCGCCCCGCTCGGCCAATAGTCGCCGCAAAGCGCCGGCAACCGTCGTCAGTACCACGTCGTTCACGGTGCCGCCGAAGGCCCGCTTCACCTCACGCAGGTCCTCCAATGGGAGCTGCAGGAATGCGAAGCGGCGCTGAGAAGAGATGGCACCGTTGAGCGAGGTACGCGGTGCTCGGAAGGGGGCCGGAGGGGGATCGGTCTCTTCCTGTCTGCTCAAGCGGCGGTTGCGCTCGGACAGCTGCCTCATCGCTCCGAGCGTGGTGCGAAGAGCACCGAGCGCTCTCTCCGGTTGGCGAACGAGCGTGGGAACCGCCCACGCCAGTAGCTCTACGTCACTGGGAACTCGCACTCTGTGCACGGGACGATCCGGTGCCGGTACGGTGCCCGCCATGGGCCCAGGGTCCAAGAACGTGGCCATGACCTCGATGCCGGACACCCCGTCGATCATGGCGTGGTGCAGTTTCGCGAGAACAGCCAGGTGGCCGACCCCGAGGCCCTCTATCACGTGCATCTCCCACAGTGGCCGGTTCGGATCGAGAGGCCTGCCCACGACGTCGGCAACGAAGGCGGCGAGCTCCTTCGGGCCGCCCGGAGCGGGAAGGCTGGCTCTTCGCAGATGGAAGTCGAGGTCAAAAGCAGGATCCTCCACCCACACGGGGTGGTTCAGACCGAACGGCACGCGCGCGACACGCCGGTGGAGCTGCGGCACCAAGTGCAGGCGCTCCGAGACGACCTGGCGTATCCGGTCGAAGTGCGCGGAAGGCACCTGTGAGCCGGCCGCACTCTCCGGCAGCTCGAAGATCATGACCACCGACACGTGCATGTGCGTGGACGGCGTCTCGAGGGCGAGAAACGCCGCATCCATACCGCTCATACGTTCCATGAGAAATCCTGACTGGGTGCTCTCACTGGCCCGTGTGGCCGAATCCCCCCAGGCCGCGAGCGCTGTCGGGCAGGTCGCCCGCGGCCGTCTCGACGAACTTGGCCTCCTCGACTGGTTGGATCACGAGCTGGGCGATCCGGTCGCCGCGCCTCACCTCGTACGTATCGGCAGGATCGGTATTGACCAGGAGCACGCGCAACTCGTCCCGATAGCCGGAATCGATCAGTCCCGGGGTGTTCAGGCACGTCACCCCGTGATGCAGGGCGAGCCCACTTCGGGGGAGCACGAACCCGGCATGACCCGGCGGGATGGCCAGCGCGATTCCGGTCGGCACTAGAGCCCGGCCGCCGCGGGGTGCCAGGGTGGCGTCCTGGCGAGCATAGAGGTCGGCCCCGGCGTCTCCATCGTGGGCGTAGGACGGAACGGGCAAGTCGGGATCGATACGGACGAGTGGGACCTCGAGCACCGCACGACGATATCCGCCACGGTGAGCAGCCCGTCACGAGCCACCCGGGCTCGCACGCGCTCCGCCTATAACATCACCCGTGATGCTCGTTTGGATGGACCTCGAGATGACCGGGCTCGACCCGAGCCGCCACACGATCGTCGAGATCGCGACCCTCACCACCGACGACTGCCTGAACATCCTCGCCGAGGGACCCGACCTGGTGGTCAGCGCGGACGCAGACCAGCTCGGCGCGATGGAGCCGGTCGTAAAGGAGATGCACAGCCGATCCGGTCTTCTCGCAGCCATAGCCGCCTCCACGCTGACGCTGGAGGAGGCCGGAAGGCAGACGCTCGAGTTCATCAAGGCTCAAGTACCGCAGCCGCGAAGCGTTCCCCTCTGCGGCAACTCGATCGGGACCGACCGCCGGTTCCTCGCAACTCAGCTTCCCGAGATCGAGAATTGGCTGCATTACAGGTCGGTCGACGTCTCGACGGTGAAGGAGCTGTGCCGCAGGTGGTACCCCGGCATCCTGCGCGGCGCTCCGACCAAGAAGACCTCGCACCGGGCGCTCGACGACATCCGTGAGTCGGTCGCCGAGCTCGCGTACTACCGCAGGACGATCTTCGCGACGGCACCCGAGAACCCGGACGCCTCCGCACCCTCACCGCCCGGCGCCGAGTGAGCCATCGAGCGACGCCGGGTCGACTGGGTCAGAGCAAGCGGCGTTCGGAGGCCCAACGAGTGAGCTGGTGGCGACTGGAGAGCTGGAGCTTGCGCAAAACGGCCGACACGTGGGTCTCGACGGTCTTGACCGAGATCGACAGCTCGCGCGCCACCTCTTTGTACGCGTAGCCACGAGCGATCAGGCGGAGCACCTCGCGCTCGCGTGAGGTGAGCTGGTCCAACTCCGGGTCGAAGCTCGGGGTCAGCCCCCCGGCGAGCACGGGGTCCGAGGCGAACGCGTCGAGCACGAACCCCGCCAGGCGAGGCGAGAACACCGCATCGCCTTCGGCGACGCGCACCACCGCCTCGGTCAGCTCGGGACCGGAGATCGTCTTCGTGACGTAACCTCGTGCCCCCGCCCTTATCACGCCGATCACGTCTTCGGCGGCGTCGGACACCGAGAGCGCCAGGAAGCGCACACCCGGGTGGGTACGGCCGACCGCCTCGATCACAGCTTGGCCTCCGCCGTTCGGCATGTGCACGTCTACGAGCACCACGTCGGGCTCGCGCTCGCGTATCAGTTCGATCGCCGCTTCCACCTCGTCCGCGTCGCCGATCACCTCCACCTCACGTCCGAGCTCGGCCTTCACCCCTGAACGAAAGAGACGGTGGTCGTCCACCAGGAACACGCGCACTCGACGGGAGGAGCTCTCGCTCGAGTCTCCGCTTCGCCGTGTGTTCACGTTCGCCCCTCGGCTCTCGGCATCACAAGCTCCACCTCTGTCCCCTCACCGAGCTGACTGCGAATCGAAACGCTCCCTCCGTAGCGGGCCATGCGGGCGCGGATCGAATCCGTGATGCCTCGATGACCGTCTGCCACCGAGTCGGGGTCGAACCCCTTGCCCTTATCGCGTACGAACAGCGAGACCTGTCCCGGCTCGACTTCTACGAAGATCGACACGGTGAGCGCCCCCGACCACCTCGCCGCGTTCACCGCCGCCTCACGACCTGCTCCGAGCAGTGCACGTTGCTCGTCGGCCAAGGAGCAGTCACCGACGACCACGGCCTCGACGGAGACGCGATGGTTCTCCTCGACCTCGCGTTCAATGACGCCGACCGCCTCGGCAACGGTCGAAACCTGAGAGCTGTCGAAGGTTCCTGGGGGCCTTCCCTCGAACAGCCACGTGCGTAGGTCACGCTCCTGAGCACGTGCCAGACGTGTGACCTCGCGAGAGTCGGCGGCTTCCCGCTGGATCAGGGCGAGGGTCTGGAGAACCGAGTCATGGATCGTCGCAGCCATGTCGGCCCGTTCTTGTGATCGGACGCGTTCGCGCCGCTCGACGGCCAACTCGTGAGCCAGTCTCAACCACCAAGGACCGAACACGACCAGGAGTCCGCCGATGATCACCGCCACAGCGCCGTCAAGGGTGGCGACCGTGGCGAAGGTCGGACGGCGGACGATCACGACGCCTATGACGCCTGCGAGCACGAGGACGACGCCGAGGACCAACCTCACGGTGGTCGCACGACGGCTCCTCCGTGTCGTCGGCTCCGTCGGCACGACCTGATGAAGGAGCTCGTTCAGGAACGCTTTCTCCTCGCCCTCCGCTCCCCGCCAGACCAGGACCAGCCCCGCGACGCTGATCGGCACAGGCCAGATCAATCCGGCGGCGGGGCTCACTCCAACAGCGGCCAGCGCGATTAGCACCCCTCCGGACGCGATCGCCATCGAGAGGGCGAGCTGAAGAGCCCCGTGGTTCACGACCGCTCTCCGGCCGACCGAGACCGAGTCGCCGGACATCGGGATCGCCAACCACAGCACGACGTAGATGGCGAACCCGGTGCCGTCCCCGAGTATCAGCAGAAGGAACAACCCTCTGATGAGGTTGGCGTTCACGCCCAATCGTGCGGACAGGCCGCCCGCCACCCCCCCTGCCATTCGGTCCGAGACGCTGCGTCGTAGTGGTCCCGGCGATCGAGGAACGCGCCACCAGGTGCGGCGATGGCGATCTCCGCCCAACGGGACCTCGCCCTGGGGCGACAGCACCGAAGGATCCTTCGCCTCCGGCAGAGGCTGAAAACCCCAGGGAACGTGATCAGGAGTTCCGGCGATTTCCTCGATGTGTCCCATGCTCGCATGCGCCGATGCACGCGACTACGGGGAACGTCCCTCAGACCCGCACACCGACCTGGGGGATCTTTCCGGGTGATCCCCGATGCCCCGAACGTCCGGAGTACCAGATCATTGGATCATGGACACGATCACCGAGAGGTCGAGCAACGACACACCTGGCTTGGGGCTCGCAGGCGACAAGGCACCTGCGCCCGATCCACCAGGCGGCGGCCTGCCACCACCTCCTCCCCCGGGTGCTGAGCCACCTGCGCCGCCACCTTCGCCGCCACCCTCGCCGCCACCTTCGCCGCCACCGGGGACAGGAGAGCCGCGTCTTCTCAGACGTGACCCCCACGGTCGCATCCTGGGCGGGGTCGCCGCCGGCATAGCCCATTACATCGGCGTCGACGTGGCGGTGGTGCGCATCGCCTTCGTGGCTCTCGTCCTTCTCGGCGGCTTCGGTCTGCTTCTGTACCTGGCGGGGTGGCTGCTCATCCCCGAAGCCGAGTCACAGAGGACCATCGCTCACGACTTCCTCGACCGTCGACCTCGACGACGCAACCTGGCTGTGGTGGTGGCCGGGGTGGTCCTGGCGATCGTCGCCCTGTCCGACCTCTTCTCGAGCGGCCCCTGGTGGCCGCACTGGAACTACGGCTTCGGCTTCTTCCTCTCCCTGCTCGCGCTGGCGATGGCGGCAGTACTGCTGGCGGGCAGCGGGGCCAACCGCAGCGCCGCCTCGCGCCTCGGATGGATCGTGGTCACGCTTCTCGTGACGCTCGCCGCGATCGCGGCCGTCGTCGCTGCCACGCTCTTCTCGGTGGAGTCGCTGAGCGGTGTGCCGTTGAGCGGCGGGATCGGCGACTCGCAGTGGCGTCCGACCACCGCCGCGCAGGTTCATTCCCGCTACCGGCTCGCCGCGGGCAACCTGATCGTCGACCTGCGGGGTGTGGATTTCGCGCCCGGAACCAGGCACATCACGGCAAGCGTCGGGATCGGGCACCTTCTCGTGGAGCTGCCCGATGGGCCCACAGTCAGCGTCACCGCCCACAGCGGGCTCGGCGACGTGCAGGTGTTCGGGCAAAGCCTCGGGAGCGGCTTCGGCAGTGTCCGCACCACTCGAACGGCGGCCGCGACATCGGGCTATCCCGCAGAGAGCTCCCATCTCGTTCTCGACGCCGAGACGGGGGTCGGACAGGTCCAGGTCGTGCGCGCCGCTTCGTGACCTCGGCGCGCTCCTCGGCGACCCTTGGCGCCCGGCGTTACTTGTTCGGCTGAGGGGTGATCCGCAGGTAGGGCTTGAGCGTCTTGAAGCCCTTGGGGAACCTCTTCTCCGCCTCCTCCTCCGAAAGCGCCGGGGCCACGATGACGTCGTCGCCGTCCTCCCAGTTGACGGGCGTGGACACCGAATAGCCGGCGGTCAGCTGCAACGAGTCGAGGACGCGCAGGACCTCGTCGACGTTTCGCCCCGTGGAGGCCGGGTACGTGATGGTCAGCTTCACCTTCTTGTCGGGGCCGATAACGAAGACCGAGCGAACGGTGAGGGTGTCGTTCGCGTTCGGGTGGATCATGTCGTAGAGGTCGGCCACCTTGCGGTCCGGGTCTCCGATCACCGGGAAGTTGACCGACTGGCCCTGGGTCTCGGCGATGTCCTTGTCCCACGTGTTGTGAGACTCGACCGAGTCCACGGAAAGACCGATCAGCTTCGTGTCCCGCTTGTCGAACTCACCCTTGACCTTGGAGAAGGCCGCAAGCTCCGTAGTGCAGACCGGGGTGAAGTCCTTTGGGTGCGAGAACAGGATCCCCCACGAGTTTCCGAGCCACTCGTGGAAGTTGACCGGTCCCTCGGTCGTCTCGGCGGTGAAGTCGGGGGCGGTGTCGCCCAGGCGTACGGCCATGTCTTCCTCCTGGATTCCCCGTCGGCGCCATGAGCGACGGAAATAGTCCTATTGCCTTGCTGACAACGAGTGTAACGGCCCCGTCGCGATTGTCGACGCGTTGGGTCACATTTTCCGGACGCCCCACACCTTCTGCCCTGAATCCCTTCTCCGAGGACGGCCCCTTCTGGGAAGATGGCCGCCGCATGCCCGAGAACGTCCAGATCACACGAGACGGGACGGTCACCGTCGTCAGCATCTGCCGCCCCGAGAGGCGCAATGCCGTCGACCCTGCCACCGCCCGCGAACTGCTCCAGGCCTTCTTGTCGTTCGAGGCCGACGCACGAGCCTCCGTGGCGGTCCTCACCGGCAAGGGAGGCACCTTCTGCGCCGGAGCCGACCTGAACGCGCTGGCAGCGGGACGCCATGAGCCGGTGAGCGAGGAGGGGCCGGGGCCGATGGGGCCGACCCGACTGGAAGTGTCCAAGCCGGTGATAGCGGCGATCGAGGGTCACGCCGTGGCGGGAGGACTGGAGCTCGCCCTGTGGTGCGACCTGAGGGTGGCGGCCACAGACGCCGTGCTCGGCGTCTACTGCCGGCGCTTCGGGGTGCCCCTCGTGGACGGCGGGACCGTGCGCCTGCCGAGGTTGATAGGCCAGAGCCGAGCGCTCGACCTGATCCTGACCGGTCGGGGTGTGGGAGGACCTGAAGCGCTCGGCATGGGACTCGTGAACCGTCTGAGCCCACCCGGACAGGCCCTCGAAGTCGCGCTCACGCTCGGTCACGAGCTCGCCGAGCTTCCCCAGACCTGCATGCGAAACGACCGACGCTCGCTCTATGCCCAGTGGGGTGAGAGCGAGCGCGACGCCATGGTCGTCGAGGCGCGCCTCGGGCGCCACACGATCGACAGCGGGGAGTCAATCGAAGGGGCCAAGCGGTTCGCCTCGGGCGCAGGCCGCCACGGCGTGCCCGCTCCGCGGCGCGCGAACCAATGAGCGGGCGGCCACAGGTCGCCGCCTTCGACTTCGACGGCACTCTGACCAACGGCGGCAGCGTCTGGCATTTCCTGGTAGCCGTGGTCGGTCCCGTGCGGGTCGTGCTCGCTGCCGGTGGACTGGTCGTGAAGCTCGCGCGCGCCGGCATCTTCGGAGGCCGTGCGGCAGACGAGGCGAAGGAGGCCTTGTTCCGGCGTACGCTCGCAGGACTCAGTCTCGAGGAGATCGCTCCCCGTGCGGATGCCTTCGGGCTCGCCCACTACAGGCGCCGCGCGCGAGCTGACGTGCGCGCCCGTCTCGAGTGGCACCGCAGCCGGGGGCATCATCTCGTGGTCGTCTCTGCCTCCCCCGAGCTCTACGTGCGCGCCGTGGCGAGGGAGCTCGGAATCGAGGACGTGGTCGCGACCCGTCTGGAGGTCGGGCCCGATGGACTTCTCACCGGCCGTTACGACGGACGAAACTGCCGCGGCACGCAGAAGCTCGCGCGCCTGGAGCAGTGGATGAGGTCCTCGATCCTCGCGCCAGAGGCATCTGCTGGTGCCAACGCGTCGCGCTCCGGAGCCAACGTCGACAGGCCCTTCTTGTGGGCGTACGGGAACAGCAACGGGGATGCACCGTTGCTCGCCGCTGCGGATGTCGGCGTCGACGCCGGACGTCTGGGAAGGTTGGGCAGGCTGCACCGGTTCACCCGGCTGGCCGACCTCGAAGGCCCAGACCCCCCGGTCGCTTCGGGCGAGTCCGGCACACCGTTATCGGCTCCCCGACACCGCCCACTGGCGGGAGGAGCTCACCACACCCGGGATGGGCGATGAGGGCTGCGTGAGCTCTGTAAGGCTCGGGCACGAGCAACTGCGGCAGGTCTCAGCGCTTCATCGCCGCAGGTTGTCGGGATGGCCAGGCGGAGCGGCGGTGTGGAGAAACCCGATGGTGCTGGCTCTCACTCTCGGCATCGGTGCGGCGACCCTTGTCCTGCGTCTCGTAGAGGGGGCATCGGGCCCCACGGACTGGGGCGCAGCTCAGTTCGTCCTCGGCTCGTTCCACTTCGACGTCACCCACGGCGCACCTTCGCCCCCCGGCTACTGGCTCTATGTCGCCTGTGGGCACGCGCTGCACGTGGTGACCGGTCTCGGCACTGTCCGGAGTCTTGTTCTTCTTGCCGCGCTCGCCTCGGCCGCGGCCGCCGCCCTGACGGTCGTGGCCGGCACGCTGCTCGTGGGCCGTTGGGTCGGAATCGCCGCCGCCGCGCTCGTGGCGTCGACCTCCATGTCGTGGTTCTGCGGCTCGATAGTCTCGACGTACAGCTTCTGCGCGCTCGTCGGGGTGCTGCTCGTGGTCCTGGCTCACCTGGCCCGTCCCGGGAGCGGCCACGGAATCGCCGCGGTGGTGGTCCTCGGGATCGGGACCGGGTTCATGCCGTGGGTCTTACCGATGTTCGCGCTGCTGGCGCTCGTGGCGCTGAGAGCCAGCGTCCGCAGCCCTCGCGAACTGCTTGTCCCGGTCGTCGCCGCCTTCGTCTCCATCGCGGTGTGGTTCGTTCCGATGGTCTGGGTACAGCCGGGGCACGTCGGGTCGTGGCTGCATGCTGTTCGCGTCGAACTGAGCGTTGCAGCCCATGCTTCGTCTTTCTTGTACAACGGGTCGGCTGCAGCGACCAATCTCGGCGTCTTCGGCGCCTACAGCATCCTGTCGCTGTGGCAGGCGATCGCTCTCGCTGTCGCTGCGGGGCTCGTCCTGAGTCTGGCGCGCCTCGTCACGCGCAGGCCTGCCGGGGACGTGAGCAGACGCATCTGGAGCGGCACCGGTTCGCGCCCGGATCTGTTTCGCGACTCCTCTTGGAGCCCGTGGTACCAGCGAAGCGGCGTCATCCTCGCCGCGGCGATCCTTCCTCCCTTGGCCATCGTCACCGGCGGTCGCTTTCCCGCCGGCGGAGCCGTGCTCTCGTACCTCCCGAGCGCGACCGTGCTCCTGCTGTGGCCTCTGTCGCGACTGATTCACCACCGCGTTCGCGCGCTTCGCCACTCGGGAGCAGTTGTGGCGACCATCGCCGTCGCCGTCGCCTGCGTCCTCAATTCCGAACAATTCCTCGAGAGGCCTGGGATCTTGCCGTCCAGCCTCACTCGCACGCTGAGCGGTCTATGGATATCGAACCCGAGGTATGGGGCTCCGTACCCCGACACCGCGGCAGCGATCGCCGCCGCTGACAGAACAGAGGGCGCTGTCGGGTCACTCGGGCGCTTGGTCGACCGCCGGCGGGACGTGCTCGCGTTCGTCGCCGACACGAGCGGCCTCGCCTCGTCTGACAACGCAAGCGCGCCAAACGCAGCCACGTGCTTTCGCATCGCCGGTCTCGTCCTTCCTTTTTCGAGAATCGCGTTCGTCTCCAGTTCCTCGGTGAGGTACCTCGAACACACAGGCTCGCTCTACTACGAACGCTCGTCGCGCCTGGAGGTCGGGGGCGGAGGCCACGCGCTCTTCCTCGTGACGCCCGGGTCACGGGTGATGGCGCCGCTCGAAGGAGCCGGGCTGGCGACGTCCGCTGGACCTGACGTCGCCGGGTTCGCCGTCTGGAACGTGATGCCTGGCGCTTCGTTGTTCGGTATCACCGTCGTGCAAACCTCCGGTCCGCGCCCGCTCGGAGGCGCTATCTGACACCTGCAACCTCCCCCTGTTACCTACAAACCTCCCCCTGACACCTACCAGCTGCGCCGCAATCGACGGTACGTGAGGGGCGCGACCGCCCGGAAGAGCGCGGCCACGGCGGGCAGCCGCGAAGCACTGATGTCGAGCGCCGGGCCGCCGAGGCGCGCCAACACCAGGCTCGACACCTCCTCCTCGCTCCGACGCATGACACGCGGCGGAGTCCGAAGGCCGCGCCGCAGGGCGCTCAGCCCCATCTCCGTCGGCATCCAGGCCGGGTAGACCACGTGCATGTGCACTCCATGTCTCGCGGCTCGGAAGCTGACGCTCTCTGTGAACGCACCGAGTGCGGCCTTCGATGCCGGATAGGCGCCCGGCCCCGGAGACGGCAGGCGACCGCCGTCCGAGGAGACATTGACAACTGTCCCTTGTCCGTGCTCGAACATCTTCGGCAACACCGCGAGCGTGCCGGCGACTGCGGCGAAGAAGTTGACCGCGAAGGCGCGCTCGAAGTCCTCCACCGTGATGTCAGCCAGGCGGATCCCTGGATCCATGGCCGCGTTGTTCACCAGTAGGTCGATCCGCTCGCGGTCCCGCTCGACCTCGCCGAGCAACCTCGTCCACGCTGCGACGTCGGTGACGTCGCAGCGGTGGCATGAAGAATGAGGCGAGAGGACGTGGAGCTCGGACTCGAGTTTCTCGAGCAGCTCCGAACGTCGAGCCACAGCGACAACCGTTGCGCCGGCGCCGGCCAGGTCAAGAGCCATGCGACGCCCGAGCCCTGAGGACGCGCCCGACACGACCGCCAACTTGCCCCGGTATCGCCCTCCGTAGTCCGGAGGCCGGCTGTTCCTCATGGGACCTCGCGCTCCTCGTGAGACCTCGCTCCTCGTGGGACCTGCACCGCCTACGAACCGCCCACGTAGACGTGGATCACACTGCCTGTTATGACTGAGCTCGGAGTCCCTTGGACCCCCGGACTACCTGAGTCGGTCGTCAGGTCGTACGCGTTCCATACGTGTCCGCCCGCGTGGTCCGAGACGTACTCGACCAGATGGCCGTTGGAAGCCTCGGCGTAGACGTGAAGGATCCCTTGAGCAGCGTCGTAGGCAGGGCCTCGATCCGCGGCCAGAGCGAAGCCGACTGCATACGCGGAAGTCAGGTCGTACGCGTTCCACTGCCGTCCGCCGGCTCGGTCGTTCACCCACTCGAGGAGATGGTTCTGCGGCCCGCGCGCGAAGACGTGGATGAAGCCGTCGCCGGGGTCCACCACCGCGCCCGGGGACCCGGAGATCCCTGAACCACCGGCAACGGCGCTCGGGTCATAGGCATTCCAGAGGCGTCCTTGGGCACCGTCGGAGACGAACTCGGAGAGGTCGCCGGGCTGGTGGGCACGAGAGGGGACAGCCGCGCAAGCGACAGAAGGGCTACGCAGGTCCGGCACGAGAACACTGACGACGGGAGTGCCCAGACCCGAGGCCAGGTCGTAACGGGCTGTTGCCCGGTAGTAGGGACCCCCGGTGAGCGGAGCCCCGTTGGAGTCGGTCGGCAGATACAGCGAAGGGGGCTGGTTGTCTCCGGAGACGACGTCATTGAAGGGCGGGCTGTCGAGACACCCTGCCTGGTAGAGGGCAGGATTCATGAGACCCACCGTCTTCGCCCGACCCCCGTCGGCCAGCGCGGTCAGCGCGGCCCACAGGGGCACGCCCATGCTGGTACCGCCCGCCCCCTTCCAGCCGCCGTCGGCATACTCGCTGAACGGAGAGCTGACGGGATCGGAGTCCGCCGACACGTCGGGCACCTCGCGGCACGACCTCGTGGCGGGAGCTGAGCTCAACGGACACGGAGACGAGCTCGTGAACGCGCTCTGCACTCCAGGACCCACTTGCCAGGCGGGCATCGTCCACCCGTCTGACACACCCGTCCCCCGGCACCCTCGACGTTGTTCCATACCTGCTCGGTCGGTGCCGGCCCGAGAGAGCTGAGTGTCGTGCCTCCGACACCTGTGACCCACGGCTGACTCGCGGGGTCCTCCACTTGGAGCACCCGGGGAGCATCGGTGGCGTCCCCGAAGCAGCCTTCGGAGCCCGCGTCACCGGCGGCGGCGACGACAGTCTGACCCTGGGAGGCGGCCTGGGCGAAGAGCAACGCCTCCGCCTGGACCTGAACTGCCCCGAGGTCCCGCTCGCACTCGCCCCAGCTGGTGGAGATCACCTTGACGGCGTCCTGATCGACCATCGCGGTGTACGTGCTGAGTACGACGGCATTCGAGGCATTCGATCCCACGTCGGAGCCCACGTACACCTTCACGCTCACCTGAGGCGCCATGCCCACCGCCCTGAGTTGCGCACCAGCGGGATCGGGGACGCCCCGGCCACAGCCGGGAGCTCGAGGGCCGTCACGAGCGGTCCCGCTGCTGGCGACGAGAGAGGCAATGAGCCGTTTCATGTCCCCCTTTGCGCATTTCCGACGCTGACGAGAACCAAAGCGGCCGAGGAGCCTCGGGGGCTACGGTCCGACAGACCCGGAACGGTTCTCGCAGTACGTGCCACGGTGCACTTGCGCACCATAGTGCGTCACCACTGCGCCTTCTGTAGTGTTCACAATCCAAATGGTGATGTCACGCGTCGAGTGTGGTGTCTGATACGCGACCTCGTGGAGAACAGACGTCCCCGACGACACTGACCCCGAATCATCGTTCTCGCCGGTGCCAGAAGTGAAACGTGGCGCCCACAGCTCGTCTCACCCCTCGACGTGGCGGAGTGTCGCGCCCACGGTCCTCGCAATCGGGATCTACGCGGCGATCGCTGTCGTGGCGTTCTGGCATGCGTGGGCCGCAGACCCGAACTCGTTCGCCCTCTCCGGAGGTGGAGACCAGGCGGCATCCATGTGGTTCCTCACCTGGGCTCCCTACGCCGTCTTGCACGGGCACAACCCGCTCTTCTCGAACTACGCGAATTACCCCTTCGGCGTCAACTTGGTGGCGAACACCAGCACGCTGCCACTGGGTCTTCTCGCCGCCCCGGTCACGTTGCTCTTCGGGCAGGTCGTGAGCTTCAACCTGCTCGGGACCCTGGCTCTGGTCGCTTCGGCGGTGGCCGCGTACGCGCTCGTGCGACGCTTCACCAGCTGGCGACCAGCCGCATTCGCCGGCGGGCTCCTCTACGGATTCTCGCCCTACATGGTGGCCCAGGGGATCGGGCACCTGAACCTCGTGTTCGTCCCACTGCCACCTCTGATCCTCCTCGTCGTCCACGACTTGGTCGTCCGTCAGCGCGGGCGGCCGGTCTGGCGGGGAGCGGTGCTCGGTCTTCTAGTCGTCGTGCAATTCTTCATCTCGAGCGAAGTGCTACTGGGAACGATCGTGATCGGGGCCGTCGGCGTGCTCGTGGCCGCGCTGTTCGCGAGGAGGGAGGTTCGCGACCGTTTCCGCTACACCGTCACCGCCTTGGCGAGTGCCGCCTTCGTAGCCCTGGTGCTCCTCTCCTACCCCGTATGGTTCCTGGTCGCGGGGCCCGCCCACGTGGTCGGGCCCATTCAGGCCCATCCCCAGATCTACCGCGCGGACCTTCTGGGCCCGATCCTTCCCGACAGCCTCCAGCGCTTCGCCCCCGCGACGTTCACCCGAATCGCCGATCGGTTCGCGGGCAACGGGAGCGAGAACGGCTCTTACCTCGGGCTCCCGTTGGTGCTGGTGATCGCGGCAAGTACCGTCGCCCTCCGGCGCGTGGCGGTCGTGCGGGTGGCGGCAATCCTGTGCGCCGTCGCGTTCGTGCTCTCGCTCGGCTCGCGGCTGATGGTGGACAACCGCACGACCGGGGTCCCCATGCCAGAAGGGATCTTCGACAAGCTCCCTCTCTTCAACAACGCCCTCCCGGTCCGCTTCTCTTTGTACGTCTCCCTTTGCGGCGCAGTCATCCTCGGAGTCGTCCTGGAGCGGATCCGACGTGCTCGGCTCGGGCGGAACAGGGCGGCGTCATTGGCAGCCCCTGCGCTGGTGGCGGTCGCCGTCTTTCTGCCGCTGGTTCCCGCCTGGCCGTACGTGATGCAGCCGACGGGCGTGCCCAGCTACTTCACCTCGAGGGCCGCAGAAGCGATTCCGCCGGACACGGTCACTCTCGTCTACCCGTTCCCCGACGCGAGCTTCGCCAACCCGGAGAACTGGCAGGCAACCACGTTTCTCAGATTCAAGCTGCCCGGAGGACGCTTCATCGTTCCTCAGCCGCGCGGTGCGGCGTCTTCGAGCCGCCCGTCGTTGACCGACACCACGCTCAGCGCTCTTTCCACGGGAACGCCCCCGCGGCGGACCACCTCGCTGCGCGTCCGGATCCAGGCGCAATTGCGCTCTTGGCACGTTCGCAACATCGTGGCCATACCCACAGGAGCCAACTTCGCCCAGGCCGAGACGTATCTCACATGGTTGCTCGGGCGCCCCCCGACCCACTCCGCCGGAGCCGACACCTGGTACGGCTGGCGCTGACCCGGTCGACCGACGAGGGGAGGTGCCGCCAGGACCGTCCGGTCACGAGTTGGCAGCGTGTGAGATCCTCGCGATCTCGGCGATCGACCGGAGACGATCGACCGGATCGGTCACGGGCCGCAGTCCACGCCGCTGTCGGAGAACTGGATCGTGTTGTACGGGGCCCCCCACCCTCGCACAGTGTTCTCGTCGGCCAACGACGGACAGGACCCGAAGTAGGCGATGTACCCGGTGACGTTGGAACCTGGTCTGCCGAAGCTGCCTCCCGGGATGAACGGCTCGTTTCCCTGAATCGGGCTCACGGCGATGAAAGCGGGTAGCCCGATCGCCGACAGACCGTTGGTGTAGTACTGCGACTGGTTCGCGTAGAAAGCAGGATGAAGTGCCGAGTCCACCGACGTGATCCCCGCCGACCAGCCGTACAGCCACGCCCCCCAGTCCCAGAGCGTCCCCGGCGTGCCGTTGTACCCCTCGGGGTCGAGGATCACCCAGTCCGGCCTCGTGGCGTCGGTCTCGTAGTCCCGATCGATCGCCTGAGCGGCGGTCTGCCCGGCCTGGTACCCGTCGCTGTTCCACGAGTCGCCACCGGCCGGGCCGCTCACCGTCCAGAACGAGAGCCACGTGACCCGTACCCGCAAGGCCACGATCGCCTCGCCCACATTGAGGTCCGGGGTGCTAGGGAGCTGGGCGGTGTAGGGGGCGCCCGTCGTCCCGAGCCCGCCCGTGTCCCCCAGGACGGGCCACTCGTCGCCTATGGCTTGGCCTGCCGCGGTCCAGGATGCGAATCCGTAGACCCCCACCCCCGTCTTCGGTGGTCCGCCGGGCGCCAGTGGCCCTCCCGCGTAGACGTGTACCACGGAGTTCCAGACGACCGCGCTCGGATCGCTTCCGATTGTAGGTCCCGCCGACGTGGTGGTCAGGTCGTACGCGTTCCAGAGGTGGCCTCCGGCTCCATTTGGTAGGTACTCGACCAGGTCGTCGCTCGACGGGCGTACGAAGAGCTCGATCAACCCCGTAGACGGATCGACGACGGCACTCGGGGTGCCCGACACCGGACCCCCGTTGAACGCCAACGCACTCAAGTCGTACGCGTTCCACAGACGTCCCCAGGCCCCGTCGTTCACGTACTCCACGATGTCGCCGGCCCAGCTCCGGACGAACACGTGGACCAACCCCTGAGCGCCCGAGTAAAGAGCATCGGGGGTGCCGCCTATCGCGCTCCCCGCGCCCGCCAGACCGGTCAAGTCGTACGCGTTCCACACACGCCCCCAAGCATGGTCGGAGACGTACTCCATCATGTGCCCGTCGGAGCCTTCGGCGTAGACGTGGATGAAATCCTGAGCCGGCTGGTAGAGGGCACCGGGCGGGCTTGCGATGGTTCCTCCACCGCCCGCGAACACGCTGAGGTCGTAGGCGTTCCAGACGTGCCCGGCCGCGTGATCCGAGAGGTACTCGACCAGGTTGCCGTTCGCGCTCTGGGCGTAGACGTGAACGAGATCCTGTCCCGCGTCGTACACCGCGCTCGGCGCCCCGGCTATCGGTCCCCCACCGCCCGCGAACACGCTCAGGTCGTAGACGTTCCAAGGGTGTCCGCCCAGGCCATCGTTCACGTACTCGAGCAGGTCGCCATTGGTGCCCTGGGCATAGACGTGGAGCAGCCCTTGCGCGGTGTCGTAGACCGCGTCCGGCGCCCCGCCCAGCCCCGTGGTGGACGCGGCTTGGGACGTGAGGTCGTAGGTGCTCCAGGCCTGGCCGGACGATCTTCCGTCGTTCACGTACTGAACCAGCTCCGTGTCCGCGGCGCGACCGAAGACGTGCACGAGCCCGTCGCGAGCATCGGAGATCGCGTTGGGGTCGCCGATGAAGGTGGGACCGTTCAGGTTCGCAGTCTGGTCATAGGCGTTCCAGGCACGCCCGCTCGCGTTATCGGCGACGAATTCCTGAAGCGGCAATGCAGCACCGGGCACCTCGGCCGCCCTTGCCGACGGAGGGGGCGCAGTGAACACGACCACACCTACCAGCACCACCGGTGCGAGCACCAGCACTACGGCAAGAAGGCGTCTGGACATGGGCTATTCACCACCTCGCTTGCCGGAGAGCGAGCGACATCAGCCGCGGGAGCAGGTTACGCCGACCGGGACGAACACTAGCAGCGGCTCACGGCGGTCGAGGTAACCACGGCCGCTTGCGCGAAAGTCCAGTAGATTGGGAGTTTGTCGTGATTCACCGACTGCACCTGCTGACGTCGCAGGTCGGGAGAGATTGCCCACCTGCAGCCACTTGGAAGAGGAGGCGCGAGGACTTCGTGCGATGAGCGCTGAACCGTGGTTGAAACGCGTCCTGCGGAGCTTCTTGAAGCGCCTCTTCCAACCTATCTTGACGCGCGCGTATGCGCGGATCGATCTACGTATCGAGGGTTTGACGCGGGAACTGAACGAGACGGTGGGCGAGCTGAGTGCCCTCCGCCGGGACATAGACCGAACGGTGACCACCGTTCTCAACGCGCTTTCGAACCAGAACGCGAGCGCGCGACTACAGGCCAGAGCACTCGAGATGGAGCACGCCCGCTTGGCAGAGGAGATCTCGAGACAGATCGAGCTCGTGCGCAAAGAGATCACGCTGGAAGCCGGCTACGGACCACCTGTCGATGCGCGAGAAGACGTCGAGACGAACGTGCTCGACAGCTAGACGTCCTGCTACCTCCGAAAGCGCCGAGCCGATGACCGATCCCGGACCGGATCTGCGGATCGCTCTGTACTCGGGCATCTTCGTGCACCACGACGCAGTGTCCAACAGCCTTCAAAGCAAGTTGGACATCCTCGAGTCACTCGACGCACGCGGCGCGCGTATCGACCTGAACGTGTTCACGCAGGCCAGCGATTACCGCGCACCGTACATCCGAGGTGTTCCAACCGTCGCCGAGCTCTTGCGCCAAGAGGCATTTTGGTCCACGGACGTGCATATCTTCGAGTTCGGCATGTCCTACGAGCTGTTCGACTCGGTCTTCGTAATTCCGCCCGATCGGCCGATCATGGTGGTGGAGCACAATACGACGCCGCCCGAGCTCGTCGACGACCCCGCCGTGAAGCTCGGTTGTGAGGCCGCTCTCCTACAACGGCACAACATCTCCAAGGCGTATCGGGTGGCCTGTGTGAGCGAGTTCAATCTCGACTTGGACCGGTCCATCGGTGTCGCGGAGGATCGCCTACGTGTCCTGCACCTACCGCCCGCTCACCGGCTCAGCCCGGCTGATCGCAAGGGCTTTGGCGACACCCAAGGCCCTGTTCGCCTCCTGTACCTGGGCCGTCTCGTACGTGCCAAAGGCGTCGGTGACCTCCTCAAGGCCGTATCGTCGCTGTGGGGTCACGGCGACGACCGCTTCGTGTTGACTCTGGCCGGGAACCCGCGCTTCTCCGACGAGGCGGTCGTGCACCAGCTCGAGCGCTGTACGAGGCGCTTCGCGGGACTCGGGAAGCTGCAAGTCGTCTCCAGCCCGAGCGACGAAGACATCGTCGAGCTGTTTCACAGCGCCGACGTCCTCGTGATCCCTTCGTACCACGAGGGTTACTGCGTCCCGGTCATAGAGGCGATGTCGGCAGGGTGCTACGTGATCGGCTCCGACGCAGGCAACCTCCCGAACATCATGGGTGGACTCGGAAGGGTCGTCCCCGCCGGGGACGTCTTCGCGCTCACAACGGCGATCGCCGAATTGGTCTCGCGCATGCGACCTGCCTCCGACGCTACACCTGACACCATGAGCGCCGTACGGGTCCCGACCGACTATGGAGAGCTCGAATTTGCGGAGTGGTCGGCGCTGGTGGCCGAGCATCTGGAGGACTACTCCGATACCGCCTACGAGCGTGGCTTCATCCGTCTGCTCGCAGAGCTGGCGGATGCTTCACTCGCGGGATTGTCACCAAGACTCGGGGGGCTCATCTCCGAGCGAACGCGCGAGCTGATGCGCGCATGAATGCTCGCAGCTTCTCGGTCGTCGTCAACACCTACAACCGAGCAGACAGCCTGCGTTTGACGCTCCTCGGGCTCGAGCAGCTCGACTACCCGATCTTCGAAGTCGTCGTCGTGAACGGCCCATCCGACGACGACACCGAGGAGGTGTTGGCGCAGTACGCGGGACGCCTGAAGGTGGCTCGCTGCATGCACCGAAACCTCTCGGAGTCGAGGAACATCGGGGTCGGTGTCTCCGCGGGCGAGATCGTGGCCTTCATCGACGACGACGCATACCCTGACCCCGCCTGGCTCGACTCAATAGCTCTCGCGTACGACGACCCGGAGGTCGCAGCGGCCGGCGGGCCCGTCTACAACTTCACGGGCGTGACGATCCAAGCCTGGTCTAGCTACGTCGACAGCCTGGGCAACGCCTGGGCCGAGTGGAACAGCGCCCCCGGTCTCACCGAGCTCCTCAGCGCGCCTGCGAGCAACGTCGTTCCGTACACGATCGGCACGAACGCCTCGTTCAGGCGCGCCCTCCTCACCGCGATCGGAGGGTTCGACGAAGAGTTCGAGTACTACCTGGACGAGTCCGACGTGTGCAGGCGGCTCACCGATTCGGGCTACGTGGTCAAGGCGCTCGACGACGGTTTCGTCTATCACAAGTTCCTGCCGAGCTCGGTTCGTGACAGACCTGACGTCGTGAAGGACTACTACCAGGTGCTCAAGAGCAAATTCTACTTCGCTCTCAAACACGGAACGAGATACAAGTCGTTCTTCGAGGTGTGCGAGGACCTGGCGTCGTTCGTGCAGGTCGCCAAGCGTGACGTCGAGCACGCCGTGAGCACGGGGGCGCTGAGCGTGGACGACCAGCGGAAATTCGAGTCAGATCGCCACAAGGCCTCGAATGCCGCCTTCGAGGCCTTCCTGTACGCCAAGCCCCGAACGCGACGACCTGAGTGGTTCGCGTCGAAGACAGAGGAGCTCCTGCCGTTCCCCACGCGACGTCCGAGGCAGGAGAAGCTTCACGTGTGCTACTTGACACAGGAGTACCCGCCGAAGCGTGTGAACGGGATCGGCCGGGTCGTCCACCTCCTGGCAACGGGAATGGCCGGCACCGGTCACGTCATTCACGTCTTGACACAGGGCGAGGGCACTCCCCGGGTCGATCTGGAGGAAGGGGTGTGGGTCCACCGCCTTGCGATTGCCGAGCACACTGCACCCACCGATCCGAAAGTGCCCGCCCGCCTCTGGGCTTACTCGGCAACGATGTGCGAGGAGCTCCGACGCATCCACGCCCACCGGCCCATCGACGTCGTCCAAGCCCCCAACTGGGACTCGGAGGGCATCGCAGCAGAGCTCGACGGGAGGTTCCGCGTCGTCATCGGGCTCTACACGCCGCTCAAGACGCTCACCCGCGTGGACCGCTTGTTCGCCGAGGCCCTCGAGGGGGACGACCCGACGCTTCGCGACATGGTGGACCTCGAGCGCTACGTGTACGAGCACGCCGGGGGGATCCTCGCGTGCGGGCCCGCGGTCATAGACGAGGTCGAGACCGAGTACGAGATCGTGCTCGACCGCCGGTTCGTAGGACTGGTGCCGCACGGGCTCCCTGACCCCACCCTGGGGGTCAGACCCGCCGAGCGTCCCGGGAAGGTGAACGTCCTGTTCGTCGGTCGTCTGGAAGCCCGCAAGGGGATCGACACACTTCTGGAGTGCGTGTGTCAGCTCGCCCAGGAGTTCGACGACGTGGTCTTCACCGTGGTCGGCGACGACTCGCTCCCGGCCTCCGGTGGGACAACCTTTCGCCGCGCCTTCGAGGCCTCGGCCAACTACGCCCGCGGTAGGGTCCAGTTCACCGGACCCGTCGACGACGACCTGCTGCGCCGTTTCTACGCGGGCTGCGACATACTCGTGGTCCCGTCGCGTTTCGAATCCTTCGGGCTCATCCTCCTGGAGGCGATGATGTTCTCCAAGCCTGTGGTCGCAAGCGCCGTGGGAGGAATCGGCGAGGTCGTGGCCGACGGTGAGAGCGGGATCCTCGTACCCCCCGGTGACGTCGCGGAGCTGTCCGCCGCACTCGCCAGGCTCATCCGATCGCCGGAGCTACGCCGAGAAATGGGGTCACACGGAAGAAGGCGATTCGAGGAATGTTTTCGATCCTCTGTCATGGTGCAGGGTGCCGAGGCCTTCTACCGACAGCTCATCCGCTCGAGTCGAGTTGCAGCGGATTCGTCGTGCGCGCCACGATCGCACACGGAGAACACGCAGAACACGGCTCATAGAGGAGGATTCGTCCGCTGAACGACCTCGAACTACCCGACGTCTTCGATGTCGAGCTCATGAAACGCTTGGTCTTCTCGCGTCCGTGGTTCCATACAATCGACCTGGGTCACGGCGTCATCACTCCGGGCATCGACCAGTCCTGGGCGAAGCTTCAGCTACTAGGTTTTCCTAGGTCCTTCGCGGGCAAGGCGGTGCTCGACGTCGGAGCGTACGACGGCTTCTTCTCGTTCGAGGCCGAGCAGCGGAGGGCCGCGCGCGTGGTCGCAGCGGACGACTTCTGCTGGAGCCGTCCCGACGATCCGATGACCGACGGACACGGGTTCGACATCGCGCACTGGGCCCTGCAGAGCCACGTAGAGAAGAGGCGGATCGCGGTCGAGGACATCTCCCCCGATACGGTCGGCATGTTCGACTACGTCTTCTTCCTCGGGGTCCTCTATCACGCGCCCGATCCCCTGGGTTACCTTCGCAGGGTCTACTCGGTCTGTTCCAAGACCCTCATCCTCGAGACCCACGTCGACGGGCTCGAGTACGACCGTCCGATGATGGTGTTCTACCCAGGGGCGACGCTCGGTGACGACCCCTCGAACTTCTGGGGCCCGAACCGCCTCTGCGTAACTGAGATGTTGCGCGAGGTCGGGTTTCGCGGAGTCGAGCTCGTCTCCCATCAAGGTTCGAGAATGGCGTTCCACGCACACCGATGAGCATCGAGCACGGAGCGCGCTGCTAACGCGGGCTGCGCACAGCGATCGCCGAACGGATCACCTCTGCGAAGCGCTCGCGCGAGCGTTCGAGCGACATGCACGACAGGCGCTCGCGTGCCTCGTGAGCCAGCACCGATCGCAGGTTGCGGTCACCCACGACGAGGTCGATCGCAGCTGCCACCCTCGAGGGTTCCTTGCTGTCGAGGACGATCCCCGCGTCGCCGACAGTGTCAGGGACGGCGGCGGCACCGTAGGCGACGATGGGGAGACGATGCACCATCGCCTCGAGGAGCGGAACACAGAAACCCTCGTGGTCCGACAGACAGACGAAGACGTCGGCAGCCCGGTAGTACGCGACGAGCTCCGCGTGGGTCACGGATCCGGGGATCTCCACCGCGTCCCTCAACCCCAGGAGCTCGGCGAAGCGCTCGAGTGCCCACGGGTAGGCGTCGCCGATCGCACCGCCCACGATCCGCAGACGCGCCAAGGGGTCGTAGAGCCGGCGGTAGAGGGCGAAGGCTTTGATGAGGTCGTGCTGGGCCTTGTGCGGGGCGACCTTGCCAACGAACAACAGATCATGGCCGCCTTGCGCCCGCTCGGATGTGAGCCGGGCCGACAGCGCTCGGTCCGCCTGGCCTTCGAGCTCCTTGATGTCGACGAGAAGGGGGGCTACCGCCGTGAGACCGTAGCCGGCACGCTTGAGCTCCCCCTCGTTGTATGCCGAGTCCGCCATCGCGAGCGTCGTGAGCGGAGCGAGCTGTCTCATCTGGGACCGGCCGAGACGCAGCTCGTCGCCGACTTCGGGTTCCCATCGGTCCAACAGCTCCACCGGAGTGATGTTGTGATAGTCGACGAGCTTGGTTTCCGGACGCTGGGCGAAGGCATGCGCGGCGGGGCTCCCGATCGACAGCTGGTAGAGCAGCCACCGCCCCTGCGGATCGACGTCACCGAGTCTCTCTATGTGGCGCCCCTCGCCCAGCAAGTCCGTGGAGGCGTTCGCGTAGTAGACGTCGGAACGCAGTCCCATCTGCCGCAGCAGGTCGCGTACCTGGATGGTGTGCCCACCGATCGCGTCACGGCTCGCGAGGGTCGGAACGACCTGGTCGATCCTCCGTACGCCGCTCATCGCGCATCTGCTTCACGCACCCCGATGACGAGGTACTCGTCGGGCCCCGCCAGCAAGGCACCCAGTACTCCCAGGAGATTTTCGTCGGCCGTCGGCGCCCCTCCGGAACTCTCTTGCAGTCGTGTTCGCAGATCGGTCCCGCCACGGTGCACCTCGATCCGCCCGAACCCGTTTCTCGTCAGGAGGTACGACCACGTCTCGGCATGAAGGGGATGGCCCGGTGCCAGGTCCGCCACGAGTGGGTCGGCGACGCGCCCCCAGGCCTCCGGTGTGAGAGAGACGACGAGAAGCACTCCCGTGTCAGCAATTCGCGCGGACAGCAGCGACATGAGCTGCGTGCATCCTCGCGCGCCGAGCACCTGCACCGAACCCTCGAGCACCGCTCCGCCCAGTGCACCGGTTGGCAACGATCGCAGATGGTCGGTCAGCTCCTCGCACCGAATGTGTGGCCCCGAGCTCGCCGCCAACCCTGACGAGGTCCCGTACGGGTCCAAGCCGTAGGCGTCGACACCAGCGGCGCGAAGAGCTCGAATCAACATGCCCTCTCCGCACTCCGAGTGCAGGACCGGAGCTGAAACACCCGACAGCGCCGAGAGTGCCAGCGACGACCACCACCGCTCGCCGGGTGCCTGGTGCGCGACGATATCGCTAGGCATGGACGGTCGGAGAGCCGACACCTCCTCGTGCAGTCGGTCCAAGTCCTCTGCGACGAGATTGAAGGCTCGCGCCACGGCCAGTGCGAACCGCGAGAACTGCGAGACGAAGAACCGCACGTACCATCCGACGGCTGCTCGGACCACGCGCTTTACGACCGAGCCTCCCGCTCGGCGCGACGCCACGGGCACTTGGAGGTCGATCGCCGCGCTGCGCTCGACGAATGACACGCCCCGTCTCAACGCGTGATCCCTGATTCCTTCGCGCGGGGCGAGCTCGCCGAACATCCGGTCGAGCTCGCTCTCGAAGTCGCCCGGCACAGCGCCAGAAGCACGCTGGCGTGCCACCTCCTCGTCGATCTCGACTATGGCCCTGCGAAGCGCCCGTCGTCCTTCTTCGATGTTCACCCCCGAACGCTCATCGCCGACTGGGGCCGACGGTGGATCGTCGAAGCGCACGATCCAATTGATATCCCCCACAGCGCGACGACGCATCTTCGCGACCCCGGCCACCTGACCCCGTCTCTGTCGAGGGCGCCCTCGTACGGTCTGTCGAGAACGCCTTCGTGGGGTGGCGCCCGAATCCACAAGACCTGCTTCTCCACGAGCAGCTACTGTTCCTCGTGGAGCGCTCCCCCGAGGGGACGTCGCACCGTCGGCGGTGCAGCAGAACCTCCTTCGTTTAACAAATTACGCACAAACAGTGAGAATATTAGCCGCGCTATGTATCAATGACCGCGGCCCGTCGTCCGATACATACATTCTGTGAACCTCTTCAATTCCCCGACTTCGCCACCCGAACCACGACGACCAGCGGCCCTGCGAAGAGGCGCCGCCGGCTCTCGCCGGCTCGCCTCGGTGGTCGCGGGACTCGCCGGCACCCTGCTGCTGTCGTCACCGGTTGGTGCCCTGGCGACGTCCGGAGTCCGCACGGCGCCGGCGCTGACCCGAAACGCTCCGGCGTCCCCGATCAGGCCTGTGTTGGCCGCGTCGGTGACCGCACCACACGGGATCGTCCCGCCGGCCAATCCTGCGCAGACCATCGCGCCCTCACCGAACTTCCTAGCGAATTGCTCGGCAAGCTACTACGACGACTCTCAAGGGTGCCTGGACGCGACGCTTCAGGCGATAACAAACGCCCGGGCACAGGAGGGGGTGGCGGGTATGGCGCTTCCCACCGACTGGGCGTCTCTAAGCCCCCAAGAACAGCTCTTCGTCGCTACGAACCTCGAGCGCACCGCGCGCGGTCTGACGCCGCTGTCGGCGATGGCGACGACGCTCGACCAGGCAGCACAACAAGGCGCCGGCGCTGACCAGGACCCCTCCCCTCCGGGCGGTTTCCCGTGGTCGTCTTGGGGCAGCAATTGGACCGCAGCCGTGGGCAACCCGCTCGAGGCGATCTACTACTGGATGTACGACGACGGTGAGGGCTCGTCGAACGCCGACTGCACCCCGGCGAACACGAGCGGTTGCTGGCAGCATCGCGACAACATCCTCATGGCGCTTCGCTGCCAGCCGTGCGAGATAGGGACCGGCTACGCATCCGGGGCATGGCAAGGCCAGCCGAGCTGGACCGCGCTGCTCGTGGACACATCCGGAGCCACGTCACTCGACTACACCTGGACCCAGGTCCTTCCCTACCTGTCGAACAGCAACGGAACGGGATCGTCGAACTCGGACCTCTTCGAGTTCGTCTCTGACCACGCCTTCGGGTGTGTGTGGAACTCCTACGACCAAACGGCCGCCACCGGTGGCCCTGACATCGCCGCGACGCCGAGCGCGCTGGTCGATCCCCACGACGGCTTTCTCCATGTCTTCGAACGTGCCTCTGACGGACATCTCCTCGAGTACGTGAACGACGGAGTCGGGGGGCGTGCATGGAACCCCTACGACCTCACAGCCACATACGCCCCCTCGACGCCTCTCGGTGCCGCCCCTGACGCTATCTACGACTCCGCGCAGGGACTCATCCACGTCTATGCACAGTCCGCCGCCACCGGCCACCTGGTGGAGTACACGAACGACGGCGCGAACGGCCAGCCGTGGAACGCCTACGACCTGACCGTGAACGCGGGTTCAGGCAGTCCCGTCTCCGGCATCCCGAGCGCCGTCTACGACACGGGCCAGGACTTGATCCACACCTACGTCGAGGGCGCGAACGGCCATCTGGTCGAGTACCTCTCGGACCACGCCGACGGGCATGTCTGGAACGCGTACGACCTGAGCGCGAACGCCGGAAGCGGTACGCCGATCGGCGGCTCACCCGGCTCGGTGTACGACGCAGGCCAGGATCTCATCCACACCTACGTCGAGGGCGCGAACGGAGAGCTCTTCGAATACGTCTCGGACCACGCCGACGGGCACGTCTGGAACTCGTACGACCTGAGCGCGAACGCAGGAGGCGGAGCCGGTGTCTCTGGCATCCCTGACCCGGTATACGACTCTGCCAGCGATCTCATCCACACCTACGTCGAGGGCGCGAACAGCCATCTGGTCGAGTACCTCTCGGATCACGTCGACGGGCACGTCTGGAACTCGTACGACCTGAGCGAGAACGCCGGAGGCGGGGTCGACGTCGACGACGGGACCAGCGCGATCGTCATCGGTGACGTGATCCACGTGTACGTGGGCGGCGGATAGCTGCTCGACACTACGCCTAGCGGGAGTCACCTCGTGCACGTCGCTCCACTCTCGTGCGAAGTGGGCTGAGGATCCACCGCAAGGGACGACCCAGCGCTGGAGCGTGGTCACCCAGCACGAGGCGCGCAGCTCGAGCGGCACCGTGCTCTGCGCGGTTCGCAACCCGTACTACTAACGTGGCGACGTTGCGTGTGCGTTCACCGCGAACCCACTCCTTCGGACCGGCGACGGTCACCGAGGACGCGCCACGCGATTCGTCGCCGCTCGCGGGTGAGACGAATATCTCACCCCTGTCGCGCGCACTCACCGGCTTCACGACGACCAGGCTCGACGGGACCCCGAGCACCCGGATCACGACATCTCGCTCCTCCTCGTCGCTCACGACCACCTCTTGCGCGAGCGTCCACAGACCTCGCAACGCGGTCGCGTCGACACCGAGCTCGCCACAGATCAGAAAGGTGACACTTCCGAAACGACGCAGAGCCGCCGCCAGCGACGTCACCTCGAGCCGCGCCCGTAGGCGGCTCGCACCGGGCCGGAAGGGAACTCCCGGCTCGAGGCAGAGCACCAGCGCATCGGCTCGCACAGACCTGCCGAGTCGATGAAGTGTCCACGCGCCACGAGCTCCTGTCATCGGGGCATGGAGGTGGGCAGCGCTCGGACGCGGCGACACCACCACGACCTCGGCGGCGGCTGAAAGTGCCCGCCGGACTGCCGCGATCGTGAGAGACGCCGCCTGTCCGGGAACGGGCGGATAGCTGCCGGCCACGAGCACGCGCTTCAGCGCACGCTCCGCACGCTCGCCTCCATGCGGTCGAGGACCGTCTCCCAGGAGTACTCGCTCATCACGTAGTCTCGCCCGCGTTCGGCCATGGCCCGGACCTCCGTCGAAGACCTAGAGACCTTACGCAGGAGGCCCACCAGCTCGTCGCGGTCGGAGAACAGCAGACCGCCACCCGAGCGCCGGCAGTGCCATGCGACGACGTCCCCGGCTGCCGTGGCCAGCACGGGCGTGCCCGCCAGCCATGCTTCCATCATGGTCCGCGAAAAGCTCTCCATGCGACTGGGCTGGACGTATGCGACGGCGGCCGCAAAGGCGTCATCGCGTTCGTCCGCGCCGACGAAGCCAAGGTCGATGACACGACCATCGAGCTCCTCGGGGACTTCCACCCGGCCCACTCCGATCGTCACCAGGTCCAGTTCGGTCCCGAGCTCCACAGCACGGGCGAAAGCCTCGACCAGCCAATCCCATCCTTTGCCCTTCTCGCGCCGCCCCGCGTAGAGGACGAAGGGCCGGGTGATCCCGTGACGTCTCCGAAAGCCCTCAGGGTCGTAAGAGCCGGGCACCCGCACCCCTGCTCCGGTCACCGTGTGACACGAGGCAACCGGACCCAGGCGGTGCGCGAGGGCGTGCTCCGGCTCGGACAGGAACCACACCGCCGCCGGGTCTGCGAGCACGTGCCGGAACACCTCCAGGTGGGCGTAGAGCTCGTCGTGGAGGCACGGCATCACCACTGCCCGCTCAGCTACGGCTCGTAGTCCCACCGCGGTCGTCCAGAACAGGTAAGGGGAGAACACCACGGCGTCGAATTCCTCTCCGTGGCTCATCAGGTAGTGGAAAAGGTCCGGGGACCGGAACCAGAAACCGAGCCAGCTGATCTGCTCGTCGAGAGTGGGCACCACACCTCTGTCGATGAGGACGTGGGCTCGCCGAGCGACGCGCGAAGGTTCGCGCACCGTCGCGAAGCGCCGCACTACAAGGCCCTCTTCCTCGCTCGTCCCTTCGACCAGTTCGTTCTCCCATGTGAAGTGGTCGACGGCACAGGTCGTGAGCACTTCGACCTCCCACCCCCTCGAAGCCAGTCCTACCGCCGCCTCAGCCGAGACCGCCTCAGAGCCTCCAACCACACCAGGCCCGAAACGTGGGGGTACGAACGCGATCCGCCGGCCTGCGCCCGGGCGGCTCCCTGTCCGGCTCACGCTCAGCTGAGGCTGACGGTCCGGAAGTCGGCGTGCAGGTCGAGAGCCACGGTCCCGCGTGAGCGGCCGGGGTTCATCACGTCGAACGATGCCTGCTCCCATCGGTCGTAGACGATCCCCCGATCACTGCTTATTCCGACACTGACTGTGTAGGACCCCTCGAGCAGGGGAACGCTGTCGAACGAGAAGTCCACGCGCCCACTTCCAACCGGAGCGTCGAAGGGCTTGCCGAGCATTGCGGTGTCCGACGCGAACACGAGCGCGCCGGCGCGGTCGAAGACCTCGATGTTGAACACGACGCCTTTGGTGGGCTCGGTGGCCTCGTAGCTCATGTGGACCGAGAGGGGCTCGCCCGGCAGCAGGTGGGTGCGGCTCCCGGTACCGGGGTGCTCGAGGTCGACCGAAGTGATCATGACCGGCCGCCGACCCTGTTGGTCCACGTCCATCTCGGCTTCCGACGGCACTGCCTCGGTCGCAGCACCCACCTTGTCCAGGTAGTCGTGGTAGAGGTGGATCGCCTCAGCAGCCGTTCCCTCCCCGAGCACCTTGCCCTCGTTCAGGACCATTCCGCGATCGCAGACCTGGCGCACGAGATCGGCCGAATGCGTGACGAACACGATCGTTCGACCGTCGTCCTGGAATTCCTTGATACGGGCAAGGCACTTTCGCGAGAAGTCCTCGTCGCCGACTGCAAGCACCTCGTCGATCACGAGGACGTCCGGATCGACGTTCACTGCCACTGCAAACCCGAGACGCACGTACATGCCGGACGAGTAGTACTTCACCTGGTTGTCGATGAACTGCTCCAACTCGGCAAAGGCCACGATCTCGTCGAAACGCCGGTCCACCTCTCGAGTGGAAAGCCCGAGCAACGAGGCGTTCAGGTAGATGTTCTCTCTGCCCGAGAGCTCTGGCTGGAACCCGGCTCCTAGCTCCAGGACAGCGGCGACCTGTCCTCGTACCACGACCTTGCCGTCGGTCGGCTGCAGGATCCCCGAGATGCACTTGAGCAACGTCGACTTGCCCGAGCCGTTGCGGCCGACGATACCCACGGTGTACCCCTCGTTGACCTCGAGATTGACGTCGCGAAGCGCCCAGAAGTCCTCGTACGGATTTCGTCCGGCGTGCAACACGCGTTCTTTGAGCGAGTAGTACTTCTGGTGGTACAGCCTGAAGCGCTTCGAGACGTCTACCACGTCCACAGCGGTGTTCGCACCCAAACGTGTCTCAGAGCTCCTCGGCGAAATTGCCGGCGAGCCGGCCGAACACGACCATGGCTCCAAGCAGCATCAGGAGCGAAACGCCCAAAACGATCAAGTCCGACGAGAGATACCACCCGGTCCCATATTGCGCCATCACGCCTTGTGGGAACGGCTGGTGACTGATCGTGGAGATGGGGTGGACGATGTTGTAGAAGATCCGTTGAAAGGTCATCACGACGGGAGTGACCGGATTGGCAAAGTAGAGCCATAACACGTGCGTCCCTGGAATTCCGAAGAGCGAGTGCCTGGCGAGCTTGTCGTGGACGGTACCGGAGAAAGGGTAAATCCCGGGGACGGCCCAGAACCAAGCCATGAGAACCACCTCGACCAGGTGCTGGGTGTCACGCAAGTAGACGTTCACCGCAGAAAGAAGCACCGACAAGGCGGCTGCAAAAGCAATCACGGCAGCCAGAGCAGGTACCAGAAGCCACAGCGCGCCCCAGTCCGGCTGATGGCGGAACGCGACCATGAAGATCAGAAGGACGATGGACTGGAACAAGAAGAACATGAAGGCCGAACCGACCGAGGCGAGCGGGAGGATCTCGCGAGGAAATGCAACCTTCTTCACGATGCCTGCATTGTTCACGATCGTCGACGTTGCAGCGAGCACCGAGGTCTGGAACAAGTTCCAGACCAGCATCGCCGCGAACATGTAAATGACGAATTTCGGGATGCCGTTCGGCAGGAAGAACGTGAACAAGACGTAGAAGACGGCGAGGGTCAAGGCCGGGTTCAGCATGGACCACAGGAACCCGAGAAACGAGTTCATGTACTTGACCTTTATCTCCTTGCGCACGAGGAAGATGAAGAGCTCGCGCGATCGCCACAGGTCGACGATGCGTTGCTTCAAGCTCACCTTGGCGGCGACAACACGCGTCGGCTTGTGACCTCGCGCCGCGGCTTTCGCCGTGCGCCGCTTGAGGTCGCTCTCCGCGGCTGCTATGACCGTGGCCCCGGGCTGCTCGGGAACCTCGGGCGCCCCGCCGATGGCACTGTCGGGCCCGCGATCGGCCCGCACTTCGGTCACGATGGCGACCCGTTCATCCGACCCCTCACGCTTCTTACTGGGCAACCTCGGCGACAGAGTGCTCGATTACACGGTCGATGAAGCCGTACTCTTTGCCCTCTTGTGCGGTGAACCAACGGTCACGGTCGAAGTCCGCCTCGATACGCTCGACCGTCTGCCCGGTGTGCAGGGCGATGCGCTCTGCCATCATCCTCTTCAGGTAGACGATCTGCTCGGCCTGGATGGCGATGTCGGCGGCCTGACCCTGCATCTGCCCCGAGGGCTGGTGCATCAGGATTCGGCTGTGCGGGAGGGCGAAACGCTTGCCTGGAGTCCCGGCGCATAGCAGGAACTGGCCCATCGAGGCCGCCAGGCCGACACAGATCGTGCTCACGTCGCAACTCACGTACTGCATCGTGTCGTAGATGGCGAGACCGTCGGTCACAGAACCACCCGGTGAGTTGATGTAGAGCGCTATGTCGCGCTCGCCATCCTCGGCAGCGAGCAACAGCAACTGCGAGCAGACCAGGTTGGCGAGGGTCTCTTCGACGGCACTACCGAGGAAGATGATCCTCTCTTTCAGCAGACGCTGGAAAACGTCCGCCGCAGCCAGGTCAGACGTCATGGGAGCCCGCAGCGTGGCAGGGCTGGGCGTACGAGCAGGTGAATCGGGCGGGAAACGCTCGGGCATGACGCGAGGCTACTCGGGATGCGGCTGTGGCATCGTCAGGGTCGACCGACTCGACCGTTCACAACTCGATCTTTCAATCCCGTGGCGTTCCATGTCCCTGGCCCGTCGCGCAACTAGGCTGGCCCTCTCGGGAGCAGTCGGCACCCACCGGACAGGGAGCGGGCCTAGAAGACAGGGGGCAAGCGGGCGTGGGGCAAGCGGGCGTGGCGGAACTGGCAGACGCGCGGGGTTTAGGTCCCCGTCCCTTCGGGGGTGGAGGTTCGAGTCCTCTCGCCCGCACGAGACCAGCCCGCAAGACCACCACCTGTGTCACGGCGACGTCGCTGATGGCCGGAATGGTCCTGTGGATGGCCACGGTCGGCGCTGGACCCGCGTCCGCCGCGGTGACCCCCACCGGCACCCAGGTCCCGTTCGAGGAATTCGTGAACGACGGAGCGGGTGGCCGTCTTTGGAACGAGTACGACCAGACCCAATACGCGAGCGGTCCTCAGATCGAAGGCCGTGCGTCACCGGTCAACTTCGGCCCGAACGAGCTCCAGGTGTTCACGCTCGGCTCCGACGACCATCTGATCGACTGGGTGAACGACGGGTTGTGGGGCCGAACCTGGAACGCCTACGACCTGTCGACCTCGGCCGGCGGGGGAGGCAGCGTCGTGGGCAGCCCGGCGGCAATCGTCGTCGGCAACGTCATCCACGTGTACGTCGAGGCCACCGGTGGCGATCTGGTCGAGTACGCGAGCGACGGCCAGGGCGGGCGCCTTTGGAACGTCCATGATCTGAGCACCTCGGCCAACGGCGGCCCGATCGACGGGGATCCGGCCGTGCTGAACCAAGCAGGTGTCCTGCGAGTGCTGGTTCGCTCAAGCAACGGGGATCTCGTCGAGTACGCGAGCAGTGGCCAATCGGGCGATCCGTGGAACCTCTACGACCTGTCGACCACCTCGAATGGCGGGCCGATCACCGGCGACCCCGCCGCCTTCGTCTATCAGGGCGGGATCGTCCACGCGTACGTGCGCTCCAGCGGCGGGGAGCTCGTGGAGTACGTGGACGACAACGCCAGCGGCAGATCGTGGAACACCTACGACCTCACCGGTGAAGCTGGAGGCGGCATACAGATGACCGGCGATCCCGCGAGCGCGCTTCTCGGGACGGCAGTCAGCATCTACGTTCGCTCCTCGTCGGGAGACCTCGTGGAGTTCGTGAACAACGGCCAGGACGGACACCTGTGGAACACCTACGACCTCACCGGTGAAGCTGGAGGCGGCATACAGATGATCGGTTTGCCCGCGGCCGTGTTGTACGGCGCCGTGGCTCACGTCTACGTCAGATCTCTGGCCGACCACCTGGTCGAATACGTGAACGACAATCAGCGGGGCAACCCGTGGAACGCTTATGACCTGAGCCAGTACTCGGGTGGCGGGACCACGATCGGCTCTGATCCTTCCGCAATCGTCTACCAAGGCTCCGTGGTGCACGTGTACGTCGGTGGGCCTTCACCCGGGCTCCCGGACGCCATCGTCCAGCTGGCCGAGAGCCAGGACCAGTTCAACGGCGCGGTAGTGGAGGACCCTCCTGACACGAACTGCAACGGGTACACCGCGTTCTTCGGCCGGGGAACGACCACGGGATGTGCTCCCGGCACCGCTTCGGAGGAGTGGTGCTCGGACTTCGCCCAATGGGTCTGGACCCTGAACGGCGTGAACACGACCGGGATAAACGGCTACGCGTTCACCTGGGTGGGGTGGGGCCAGTCACACGGGACCTTCCTGCCCGGAGCCACCAACGATCCACGTCCCGGCGATGCGGTCGTCTGGGGCTCGATGGCCGAGGGGTACAGTCCCCACGTAGGGCTGGTGGTCGGCGTGAAAGACGGCAACATCGACATGGTCTCGGGGAATTCGGGGCCCGTCGACGCCCAGGGCGACAACATCGCGGTCTGGGAGACGGGTTACTTCGACCCCGCCACGTCCGACAACAGCGGCTACCCGATCCTCGGGTACGTGATTCCCTGAGGCGATGAGACGACTCGGGCTTCCAGAGCTGGCCGTCGCCACGATCACCCTCGCCGCGATCGCCCTCGCCGTGGCAGGTTGCTCCAGCTCTACCAAACCGACCGGCAAGGCCAGCTCACGCACCACCTCTGCCGCGACGACCTCCACCTCCGGCACCCGACAGAGCTCGGGCTCGACCACCACCGCGGCGCCGTCGACCCCGTCATGTGACCAGGCGCCGGTATCAGAGGTCGGCCAGGCGCTCGGGTTGCATCTGCAGAGCCCCTCCTCACAGGTCACCGGCACGGTCACGGTGTGCACCTACAGCGGATCCCCAGGACCTGTGACCATCAGGTTCCAAAGCGGTGAGAGCAGCTCGACGTTCGAAGCAGCCGAGCAGAGCTTCCAGCAGCACGGTGAGCCGACCACAGACGTGCCCGGACTGGGCGACGCCGCCTACTCCTCGACGGTGGGCTCGGGGCAGTTCCAGGACAACACCATCGTCGTGCTGAAGGGAAGCGTGGAGCTCCTCATAACCGCGCCTGTGGTCCTCGACGACATCAACGCCCTGGCAAGACAGATCCTGCCGTCGATCTGAACCCGACGACTTCGCGCCCGCACCTTCCGACGCGCTTCAACCCCGCTTTACGTCCAGCGCGGTGTGCACGTGCACATCGACGCCGCGCGCCCAGCGGTCGTATTCCCTCACAGCCTGCACGACGTGAGCGACCACCTTCTGGGCCTCGCCACTCGTCATGCACGGCCCGCGCCACAGCTCGATCGACAATCGCCCTGAACGCCGTCGCACCTCGACGCATGCACCCGCCGCGTCGGTGCCGGCATGCTCCAACTCGTCGCGCATGACCTTGTCCGCCACCGCCGTATGGGCACTCAGGGGCCCGCCAGCCACCGCTTCCAGCGCCGGTATCGCATCGGCCTCGGTGCTGATGGCAACGGCCAGAGGTGCCAGCGGGTCCCCGGGATCGACATCGATCAGCACCAGCGGCACCCGGCATGTGACGGCGCAGGAAGTGCCGTCACCGCGCCCTCGCAGCGCCCCCAGGCTGCCGACGCAGAGCGCGACGTCCACAGAAACGGCCTCCAAAGGGCACGGGCGCTGGGCGAGGACTGCACAGGCGCTTGCCTGACCGGGCCTCTTGCACGTCCGCACCCTGTGGCCGCGCCGGGTCAGCTCGACGGCAAGCCTGCCACCGGCGGCGACCGTGGTGTCGGGGATGAGCACGTCCATGGATTCAGGGTGTTCCTCAGCCGACACCCGAACCAGGGCCAAAGGTCACTCGCGGCAGGGACCCGCACTGGGCGGATCGATGCACCACGATGCCGAGCCAGGGTCTCCTCTCGGACTTTGACCCTGGCCGCAGTAGTCGGCCATGCTGCTTGGGTACCGGGCCTCGCGTCAACGTGGCCGGAAGAGCCAGAAAAGGCAAGGAGGACACCATGGGAATGCTCGACGGGAAGGTCGCCATCGTCACCGGTGCCGGACGAGGCATTGGGCGAGAGGAGGCCCTTCTGCTGGCAAGCGAAGGCGCCAAAGTGATCGTAAACGACGTGGGCGCGGCGCGCTCGGGTGAGGGCACGGACCGCAGCCCTGCCGAGCAGACCGTCGAGGACATCGGCAGCGCGGGAGGCGTCGCCGCCATCAACACCGACGACGTCAGCTCGTGGTCCGGTGCCCAGAGCCTCGTCAACCAGGCCGTGGAGAGCTGGGGGAAACTCGACGTCCTCGTGAACAACGCAGGGATCCTCCGGGACAAGATGAGCTTCAACATGGACGAGTCGGACTGGGACGACGTGATCCGGGTCCACATGAAGGGGCACTTCTCCATGTCGCACTTCGCGGCGGCCTATTGGCGCAACCGCTCCAAGGCCGGAGAGCAAGTCTCGGGGCGCATCATCAACACCGCCTCGGAATCCGGTCTCTTCGGCAACGTCGGCCAGGTCAACTACGGCGCGGCGAAGGCCGGAATCGCGGCGATGACGATCATCTTCGCACGGGAGCTCGAGCGCTACGGCGTGACCGTCAACGCGATCTCGCCTCGGGCCCGGACACGTATGACCGAGGACGTCTTCGGAGAGATGGGCAAGGTGGAGGAAGGCAAGTTCGATCCGTTCTCCCCCGCCAACGTCGCTCCGATGGTCACGTTCCTCGCAAGCGACGAGGCTTCGGACATCTCGGGACAGAACTTCGTCGTCTTCGGTGGCTCGGTATGGGTCTTGCAGGGCTGGGCGCCCGCCGGAGAGCTCAAGCGCGACTCCCGGTGGACACCGAAGGAGCTCGCAGACAACAAGTCCAAGCTCTTCGCCAACCGTCCTCCGGGGATTCCGCCCTTCGCCTTCCTGTGATCCTCGAGTACTGGTAGGGCCGACCAGGCCACGGCCGGTCGACAAAGAGACGGAGATCGCGAGGGCTCATGCCCTGGCGGGGAGGTGTGCCGTCGCCTTTCCGACGACCTTCACCTCACCCTCGCCGTTGACGAGGGTGCAGTCCATGTCGATCAGGTGCCTGCCGTCTTCGACGCGCTTGGCCTTCACGACGATCTGGGTCCTCAGTTCCTCGCCGGGCCAGGTCGGGCGGCCGAAGCGCGCCCGGAAACGGGTCAGGCGCCCAGGGCCGACATAGTCGGTGAGGGCCGTGCCGAGCAGGCCCATGGAGAACATGCCGTGGCCGAAGACGCTCGGCTGGCCCGCGGCCGTGGCAAACGTCTCGTCGTGGTGTATCGGGTTGTAGTCACCCGACGCTCCCGCGTAGCGCACGAAGTCCGTACGTGTGAGCACATGGGATTTGACCGGCGCCTGGTCGCCTTCGTTCACGTCCTCGATGTGCAACGTCTTCTCGAACATCTCGACCTCCAACTCAGGACCGGTGGAAGAAGTTGAAACGGGATGTCACGACCGGCTCCCCGGTGGTGTCGTCCTTCCACACTGTCTCGGTGACGACGAACGTCATCGTTCTCCCCTTCGACTCCTTGGTGTAGGTGTCGATGATGATGCTCTCGCCGGTGAGGACGTCACCCACCACCACAGGCCTGTGGTACTCGAACTCCTGTTCCCCGTGGAGGATGATGCCTCCTTCTTGCATCAATGGTCCGAGCAGTTGGTCGAGGGGGTTGCCCGAGGGGAGATCCGCAGGCTGTTGTTCGGGGAAGTGGCCCCAGTTGCTCATGGCGAAAGGAAAGGTGGGTGGCACCGGGATCGCGTCGAAACCTGCTTCCCTCGCAGCCTCGAGGTCGCGGTAGACGGGGTCGGAGTCGCACACGGCTGCGGCGAAGTTCGACACAGGTCCTCGCTCTATGACCACCTTCGACTTGGTAACCGACCTTCCGATGACGTTCGTAGCGGCTGCATCGGGCATCGTCCCTCCCCCCCTTGCCTGTCGGGCCTATCAGGCCCCACAGGCTGGGTAAATCCTGAGGCGAAACGGTAGCGTCTTTTAGGGCCTTTGGTCCCTAGCAGGCGGGGCGCACCGTGTGGCAGAAATGATCGGGGTGTCCATCTGCCGGCCCGTTCCCCCGGCAGAGAGACACAGCGACTGAGGGTCCCCCACCCACCCTCATGTCCGAACCGGGGAGCCGCCCGGTTACGCGAGTACGCGTGACCGGGCCGAGCCCCGGTCACGCTTCTCGAGAATCGATGTCCTCGAGCAGCGCGTCCACCAAGGCCCTGAAGGCTCGGCCACGCTGAGAGATCGCGTGCTTCTCCTGCGGCTGCATCTCGGCGAAGGTCCGCTCCTGGCCTGCCGGCACGAACACCGGGTCGTATCCGAAGCCGCCGACGCCCTGCCGCTCGAAGACGATCGTTCCCTCCACGAGCCCGTCAGCGAACACCTCGTGTCCGTCGGGGAAGCAGGCGACGGTGACCGTGCGAAACCGCGCGCGGCGCTCGTGCGCGGTGGTGGCGTCGGCTGCCTCCAGCTCCGCGAGCAGCTTGGTCACGTTCTCGTCGTAGCGACCCGCAATTCCCGCGTAGCGCGACGAGCGCACTCCCGGTTCTCCGCCCAGCGCGTCGACCTCCAGCCCGGTGTCGTCGGCCACAGCCGGCAGGCCGGTCAGCTCGACCAATGCCCTGGCCTTCAACCGTGCATTCTCCTCGAGCGTGTCGCCGGTCTCATCTACTTCCGCTGTCCCTTCGGGACACGCAACGAGCTCCACACTCCCACCGGCAGCGGCCCTCACTATGTCGATGATCTCCGCCGCTTTGTCGCGGTTCGCGGTGGCCAGAACGAGTCGCAGACGGGGCATCGGATCGTGACGGGACGAAGTGGAACCGCCGATGCTCACCTCGGACGTGGGGGCTCGGCGATCACGGTCCGCTGCGCGTCGAGCAGGGAGGAAATGCCCTTCTCGGCCAGCCCGAGCATCTCGTCGAGCTCGTTGTGACTGAAGGCCACCTTCTCCGCGGTGCCCTGCACCTCGATGAAACGCCCGCTGCCGGTCATCACCACGTTCATGTCCACCTCCGCCCTCGAGTCTTCGGAGTAGTCGAGGTCCAACATGCAGACTGCGTCGACGACCCCCACAGACACTGCGGCACACGCGTCCCCGAGCGGATGAATGGATATGAGACCCTTCTGCATCTGACGGGTGAAGCAGTCGTGCAACGCCACATAGGCACCACAGATGGAGGCTGTGCGCGTCCCCCCGTCGGCCTGCAGCACGTCACAATCCACGGTCACCTGCAGCTCGCCCATCGACACCAGATCGGTCACCGCGCGAAGCGACCTCCCGATCAGGCGTTGGATCTCCTGGGTCCGCCCCGACTGGCGACCCTTGGCCGCCTCGCGTCCGATGCGCTCGGCTGAGGAGCCCGGGAGCAACGAGTACTCGGCGGTGACCCAACCCCTCCCGCTGCCCCGCATCCAGGGAGGGACGCGCTCCTCTACCGAAGCGGTGCAGAGCACCATCGTCCTGCCCATGCCGACCAGGACCGAACCGGCGGCGAGCTCGGTGAAGTCGCGCGTGAACATGACCTTGCGCAGCTCGTCGAGCGTCCTGCCGTCGGGTCGCAGAACCCTGGGATCCGACGCGCCTGCACTGCTCACCGGTTCGCTCACCTCGCGCTCACCCCGTTTCTGACAGCTGGGTCAACCACTAGCTCGCCTCCAGTGGATCGACCACCACCTGGATCAAAGGTCCACCACCTGGATCGATCACCGTCTCGATCAAAGCGAGTAACCACGGCCGACGGCGGCCTGCTCCACCGGACCACCAAAGGTCTCAACCGCTTCCGCGAGGACGTCCTCGGCGGCGATCGTGGGCCACCGGTGCGTGATCACGAGCCTACGAACCGACGCCGCTCTTGCCGATCTCCCCGCCTCACGTCCCGTCATGTGCCCTGCCGTCCCCTGGTAGTCACTCGTGTAGGTGGCCTCGCACAGAGCCAGGTCGAGCCCCGGGCCGAGAGCCTCGAGCGACCACCCCGGCCCGGAATCGGCAGAGTACCCCAGGGCGCCCTCGTCTCCCTCGATGCGGACCGCGTGGGTGACCGGTGGATGGTCGGTGCGCGAGAACCTGATCCTCAGGTCACCGACTCGAGCCCCCTCACCGTCGCCCACCTCACGCCAATCGAGGATCCCGTCTACCTCAGAGGCGAGCTTCGCTTCAATGCCCGGGGAGGCGAAGACCGGGATGGGATCGCGTCGAAACCCGAGCACCCACCGTCCCGCCGTCAGCAGGCTCTCGATGTCGCTGAAGTGGTCGGCGTGCTCATGGGTGAGGATGACCGCCGAAAGGCGCAGCGGGTCCAAGAACCGCTGCAGGTTCGCGAACGTCCCGGGGCCCGCGTCGACCCACAGCGCGGTGCCCGAGCCCCACGAGCGCACGAGATACCCGCTTGCGGCGCCACTCGAGCCCTGCCCGCCCGCAAGTCCCGAGGGGCCCGGGTAGCTGCCGTCACAACCGAGCACAGTCAAGGTCATCACGGACGTGAAGCTCCGAGCTCTGACACCGCCTCGTTGAAAGCTGCCCCGCGCTGGACGTAGGTGCCCTCCACGCGAGGTGTCGGAGCTGCGGGCGAGAACAGCAACACCCCCTCCTCCCCGAGCAGCGTGCTCGCCTGGAGAACCGCTTCGTGCACGGTCGGCGCCCGAACGCAGGTGACCTCGGGCCCCGACGAGGCGAGCTCGACGCGCAAGCGCTCGCCGAGGTCCGGAAGGCATACGACGACAGGTCGCGGTCGCATGCCGTTGATCGCTCCCAACAGTGGGCCTAGATCGACCCCGCGGTCCTGGCCCCCGGCGATCAGGCAGACTCGTCGTCGCGCGAAAGTGCGAAGCGCCGCGATGGTGCCTGCAGGGTTGCTCGCCAGCGCGTCGTTCACGAACTCGATCCCCCCGCGGGTTCCCACCGTCTGGAGCCGGTGCGGCAGGACCGGCATTTTCTCGAACGCCTGCCCGAGCGACTCGGGGGAGGGAAGGTGGCCTTCCTCGAGCAAGCACGCGGTGAGTGCCCCGCACAGGTTCACCTGGTTGTGCTCGCCGCGAAGCCTCAGCGCCGAGGCGTGGAGGTCCAGCAGGTGCTCGCCGTCGAGCATCACCTCCCCGGAGCGGACCGTGACGCGCCCCTCACCGCCGTAAAGGACTCGTCGCGCGTATCGGGCTGTCCCGGCGATCGCGTCGGGGCTCGACGAGCTCACCGCAAGAGCGACGTCCGTGCGATGGTCGAAGAGGTTCAGCTTGTCGCGCACGTACCGGTCGTAGCTCCCGTGCCAGTCGAGATGATCGGGCGCCAGAAGGGTCAGAACACCCACCATCGGTGAGACCTTCACGTCGGCACCCTGGAAGCTCGAGATCTCCACGACGTAGACGTCGCTCGGTTCCTCGCCGTACAGCTCGGTGAGCGGCGTGCCCATGTTCCCCCCGAGCCGTACCCGAAGGCCGCATGCCTCCAGCAAGATCGCGGTCAGCCACGCCGTCGTGGTCTTCCCCTTCGTCCACGTCACGCCGATCACGCGACTGTCCGAGAAGTCCTCCAACCACATAGCGGTCGCCGACGTCAACGTGGACCCCGCTGCGATGACCTTCTGCAGCTCGTCGCGGTAGACCGACACTCCCGGAGAGCGCACCACGCAGTCGAAGTGCTCTTCGCCCAGAACCGCCGGGTGGCGCAGAGGAACGTCCACACCGTCCACCGGGACAGACCCTGCGTTCCGAGTGGCCCCGGGCTCCCCCACCCGGTCGTCGACGAAGACGATGTCCGCCCCGCGCTCGAGCGCAGCCCTTGCCACGTCGAGCCCCTCGACCCCGGTCCCCCAGACGGCAACGTGCGACGTGCGCAGCCGTTCCATGCCGGTGGCGGACGAAGGTCTGCTCATACCACCACCATCTTCGTCGACCGGTTCACCCTGTCGCGCTCTCTCGTGTGCTCAAACGGGAGCCGCCTCGACCAAGGCGCGCCGGACCTCGGCGAAGACCTCGCCGGTCGAGACGCGAACGTGCCGACCGGGTGCCGGCAGCTCCTCGATTGCATGTCTCATCTGCTCTATCACGGCGGCGCCGGACCACGCCGGGTCTCCCAGCAGCTGGCGAAATGCCTGAGCGACCTCCTCCACGGTGCCTACGCACTCAAAAGGCTTACGTCGCGCGTCGAGCATGTCGAAGAAGCCCTCCGCCTGGGCTTCGTCGTCGAGCAGGTCCGCCCCGAAGATCGCCGTGACGTCTCGTCGCGCGAGCGCGGTGGCGAGAGCGAGGAACACGAACCGACACTTCGGACAAGCGAGACACCAGCCGTCCACTGGACCACAGACCCGAGAGGCCCGGTTGCAGCTCCTGAAAGCGGACAGGTAGGGGGTGAGCGTCGCAAACGCAGCAGTGATCTCGAGCTCGCTGAACATCCTGAGCGGCGACAGGAACCGGATCGACTCGTGGACCGACTCACGAAGGACCTGTTGCAACTGGGCCTCGAACTCCACCGACTTGCTCCACTGGTGATTGACGTCCACGCGGCTCATATCCGTCCCGTCCGACTCTTCGCCGAGCACCCTCGTGGGAGCGTCGGCCGAGCTCTCGAGCGCGATCGCAGTCGTGTCATAGCCCCAGAGGTACCCACCGGCAACGGCCAAGAGGGAGACGATCGCCGTCACCGGCACGTGCCCGTTGAGAGCGCCTCGTTCGTTCAGGTCGAACAGAAGCGGGTCGAGGGTCCGCCGGATCCTCGCCAAGTCGAGCCCGGAGATGGACGCGATCCGTTCCACGGCCGGGTTCGGGTTCACCGAGACCAGCAGTGGACGTAGGTCCTGCGGGTCTTTCGGGTCCTCCGGCTCGTCTTTCGGCCCCTTCGCCCCGTGCGGCTTTGCCCCATGCGGCTTTGGCCCGTGCGCCTTTGCCCCGCCCCGCTTGTTCAGGGCCTCGACCACGACGATCGAGTCCTTCCCACCGCCGATGGGAACGGCCACGCCCGGCTCGGGGGCCTCGGCGACGGAGACCTCCGCGTCGCCCGACGCGGAGATCTCGAGGTCGATCGGCACGGCGAGTTCGTTTCGGTAGGCGAATTCGCGCATGCCCTTGTCATAGATATCCCGACAGAGACGCATCTCGGCTCGGGTCAGCGCGCCGGTCTCCACCACTATGCGTCGCGGGGCAGCGGTCTTGTAGTAGCTGACACCAGCCACCAGATGAAGAAGGCGCGCCGCTTTTTCGAAACCGCGCTCCTTCCCCCGAGACAGAGTACGAACGGCGCCGCCGAAGTCGACGCGCTCCTCGAAGTGGTAGTCGTCGTCGAGGGCGTAACGAAGAGAGACGGTCGCGTTCGCTGGGTCGGCCTCGAAGCTGGTCATCCGGAACCGATCTACCTTGTCCGGACGAAAGGGCACTGTGTTTCGACTCATCGAGCTCAGAAGTAGATCGTTCGTCGGGCGCGCTCGGTCACCACGTCGATGTCGTCGGTCCACGCCCCGGTGGACAGATACTTCCACCCCCCGTCGGCAGAGACCACGACGATGACGCCAGACGAGATCGCCCGGGCGCACTTGGCAGCTCCCGCCATGGCCGCCCCCGACGAGAGGCCAGCGAAGATGCCTGCCTCGGCCAGCCGGCGCGTCCACTCCACAGACGCGCGCGGCCCCACGATCGTCTTACGGTCGAGCAACTCGGCACCTCCGAGGTCGCTGAAGATCGGGGGAACGTACCCCTCGTCCAGACTGCGAAGTCCGTCGACCATCTCCCCCGCCGGGGGTTCCACCGCCCAGACCTCGACACGAGGATTGCGCTCCTTCAGGAAGCGCCCGACTCCGAGCAGAGTTCCCGAGGTCCCGAGCCCGGCGACGAGATGGGTCACCTCGGGGCAGTCCCGCCATATCTCAGGCCCCGTGCCTTCGTAGTGGGCCTTCGGATTGGCGTGGTTCGCGTACTGGTTGAGGAGCACCCACTCCGGGTGCTCGTTATGGAGCCGCTCGGCCATTCGCACAGCGCCGTTCGAGCCCTCGCCACCCGGGGACTCGATGATCTCGGCCCCCCACAGCTCCAGCGCCTGGCGACGCTCGACCGACACGTTCGAAGGAAGCACGACCCTCAAGTGGTACCCCTTCAACCTCGAGACGAGAGCCAGCCCTATCCCGGTGTTCCCTGAGGTGGGCTCGAGAAGCGCCGCCCCCGCGGTGAGCACACCCTCCTTCTCGGCCTCCTCCACCATCGACAGGGCGATCCGGTCCTTGACCGAACCCCCGGGGTTGTGCCCCTCGAGTTTCACCAGGATGCGAACCTCCCGGTTCGGGCTGAGCTGGCTCACATCCACCAGCGGGGTGTTGCCGATCAGCTCCAGCACACCCCCTACTAGAGCCATGGCCCAAGTCCTCGTCGCCCGAGCGGCCAGCGCGCCGTCAGCGAGATCAACCCCCCGCCACCGCGGGAAGGATCGACACCGTGTCGCCCTCGGCGACCTTGGTGTCCAGCTTGTCCAGGTAACGGACGTCGTCGTCGTTCACGTAGACGTTCACAAAACGGTGCAAGGTCCCGTCGTCCGTGAGCAGCTGCCCGGCCATGGCGGGATAGCTGTGCGTCAAGTCGGCCAGCACCTCCCCGATCGTGGCACCCCTCGCCGAGACGATCGTCTGCCCGCCGGCGTGGGGACGAAGGACCGTTGGCAGGCGCACTTCGACTGGCACGACCTCCTCCTTCCATCCCTCTGCCACCGGCGCCTCGAGCAAGTGGGTCCTCACGGCGAACGGGACCGACGAATGTCGACGATTTCAGTCGGTATTCTACCGGGGCTCGTCGATCTCCACGACGGGCTCCTCGCTCACCTGCCCGTCCACGATGCGGTACGAGCGCAGCACGGGGCGGGGGTCGCGTAGCGAGACGAGCACGTAGTGCCACCGGGGGTCGCTCAGAGGTGTGCTCGCCCGCTCGACGTCGGTATTCGACGGGTAGGCGTCGGTGTGGGTGTGCGAATGGAAAACCCCGATGATCTCGAGCCCTAGCTTCTCGGCCTCCAGCTCGGCGTGAAGGTGCTCGCGAGGATCGACCGTGTAGAGCTTGGACGAGGCCGCCATGTTACGGGTGGGGAAGCAGCGCGAAACCTGACCTGCGGCGAAGTCCCCGGCAATGAGCCCGCACGCTTCGTCGGGTAGGCCACTCAGGCAGTGACCGAGGATCTGTGTACGGACCTGGGTGGGCAGTCTCAGCACGAACTCCCAGGGTATCGGGACGGTGCCCGCAGCTTCGACGCCTCTGCCACCCTCCCTTCGTCTCCGCTACCCTCCGCACGTGGCCGCGGCCAAAGGACCAGGACGCAGGTCCAGACGATCCAAGCGAGAGACCGAGGACGGCCGCTATCGCACGGTCGCGCGCAACCGGCGCGCCCGGCACGACTACGACATTCTCGAGACGTTCGAGTGCGGCATCGCCCTTCAGGGAAGCGAGGTCAAGTCGCTCCGCGCGGGCCGAGTCACCCTCGCCGACTCCTACGCCCGGGTCGAGCAGGGCGAGGCGTGGCTCCTTGGTGTGCACGTTCCGCCTTACGAGAACGCATCCGGCTTCGGCGCCCACGACCCTGACCGGCGGCGGAAGTTGCTGTTGCACCGGAGCCAGATCGACGAACTCCTCGGTCGCACCCAGCAGCAGTCGCTCACCCTGGTGCCGCTGTCCATCTACTTCAAGGACGGCCGCGCAAAGGTTGAGCTCGCTCTTGCACGAGGCCGGCGCCTCTACGACAAGCGCCATGCCATCGCCGCTCGCGACGCCGAGCGTGAGGCAGCACGTGAAGCCGCCCGGGCGACCGGCAGGGGCACTAGCCGTGGCAGCCGGAGGGAGCTCGAGTGATCGCCATCGCCCCCGACCGGTAGAATGGGGTGTTGCCTACAAGGGGGTGATCGGTTTCGACTCCGGTAGTCGATACGGGAGAAGCGAGCCGTGGTCCCCGGAGCCACGTTAAAGAGCCGGGACATAAAACAAACGCCGAGCCTCAGCTCGCGCTGGCTGCTTAATCAGTAGCCCGTCCGTCCGGCCCTAGTCCTAGGGGTCGGGTACGGGCGTCATCTACTGGGACTTACCCGAAGGGCGTCGTCGCCCAGCCCCCGGGGACAACGAAGGGTGACTGGGGCCCAGGACAGCCGCCGGCGGTGGTTCAGGACCCGAGACGAAACTGCCGGCTGCGCTCGGAGAAGGCCCGTTGAAACGCTGGAGGACGCGGGTTCGATTCCCGCCACCTCCACCAGAAGGTCCATGTTCGAACCCCGACTCCTCTTGAGGTAGCCGGGGTTCTTCATTTCCTGAGCCAAACGGGAGGGCAGATCCTTGTCGAGCAGGCTCTTGAAGGGCTGAGCCAGCTCCACCTGAGTTACCTCGCCGTCAACGTCGATCTTCACCCACTCAAAGACCGCTTGATTGAAGTGGCGACGCACCGTGGGCTTCGCCTTCCGGTAAGCCTCGCCGAATCGTGTCGCCAAGCCAAGGGCTGCCTTAAGGTTGGCCTCCATCGTTTCCCAATGGACCTCAGTGTTGGCCAAAGCGGCGCCTGCATTAGCCAGCTCAGCCGTAATCCGATCCTGACGCTCCTTCAAAAGATCCAGAGGTACGGCACCAGCTAGGTGCGCCTCAAGAAGCTTGCGTCGCTCCTGCTCCAAGTCAAGGATCCGTTTGCGTTCGCGCTTTGCAATTCGGTCTATCGACGCATGACGCCTGCGGGCACACTTCATCAGTGCATCGTGGATAGCGACCATCAGGTCTGGCCCGAGGACGATCGTCTCGTAGTAGGCAGCGATTGCGTCCTCGACGACGGCAACCGAGACATGGGGCAGATCACAAGTATTGCGGTGGTTGTGGCGACCAATGCAAGTGAAGTAGTCGTAAAGGGTGCCCATGTGCCCACGGTTGCGACTGAACAGCATCCGCGAGCCACAGCGCGCACAGATGACTGTTCCTTTCAGATAGTGCGGATGTTTCTGCGGCCTGTCCCCAACCTTGCGACGACTAGCCATGATGGCTTGGACGGTCGCGAACGTCTCGATGTTGACAAGCGGTTCGTGGCTGCCTTGATATTCGACACCTCCCCAGGTGAACAAACCCAGGTAGAAGCGGCTTCTCAGGATGTTGTGGACATGGCGGACTACTAGCGGTTGTGAGGGGTGTTTTGGTGAGCTTCTTGTGGTTAGCCCCTTCTCGCGCAAGGCTTGTGTCAACTGGTTGAGCGTGTAGTCACCGCTGGCATACGCCTCAAAGGCCCAGCGAATCAGTGGAGCTCTGTCGGGGTCGGATACGATCCAGCGCAGCTCATTCCCGCCCGAGAGATCCTGCTTGTTCAAGTAACCGATTGGTGCATAACCAGGATAACCGCCCTTCTCAGCTTTCTTGCGGGTGCCCTTAATGATCTCAGTTGCCAGGTTCTGGCTGTAGAACTCGGCTATTGAAGACATGATGCCGTGCAGCAACATGCCGCTCGGGGTCTCGTCAATGTTCTCAGTAACTGAGACAAGCTGGGCGCCAGAGCTGCGGATGGTCATGGTGATCGCAACATCGTCGCCGCGATTGCGAGCTAGACGATCGACCTTGTGCACGATGACGAAGTCAACATCTCGCTTCGTGCGGAGTCGCTCGAGCATGGCCTGAAGCTGTGGTCGGTCTGCCTTGCGGGCAGACTCACCTGCATCGATGTAGATCTCAACCACGTCAGCATCAAGAGATTGCGCCTTGCGGAGACAAGCATCCCGTTGAGCAGCGATCGAGAAGCCTTCACCATCACGGTCCGTGTTGACTTGCCCTACTGATGACACACGCAGATAGAGGACCGCCCGTCGCCGGTAATCAGGGACCGGTTGAGCTGATGTTGCCGTCCCGCGCGCGACCACCTTCTTGTTCTTGGCGGTCGTTGCGTTTGGCACGTGTTCCTCCCTTCCTATCTAGGTCACAAAGCTGGCAGCCCGCTCGTAGAGTGGTCGCTCAACGATCTCGCTCAGAGCTCGTAGCGTCCAGTCCTTGTCCATTGGCAGGCAGCGGGGTGCTGGTGGGGTCAAACCAATCTGGCTCAGCCGAACAGCCATGGCTGCTTGGGAGACACCGAAGGTTCGTGCTAATTCGGATAGGTGTTGGGTACCGGAGCAGTAGATTCGCTTAACCCAGGGTCTCGGCATCAGAAGGCAGCCAGCGAAGTACTCGCAGATCTGCTCGATCATGGCGTTCCGTTCAGCCTCTGGGAAGGCGCTGTAGTTGAGACTGGCAAAGCGATGGTCGACAATGTGTTTGAACTCATGGGCCAGGCTGAAGCGCTGCCGGCCAGCCGGCTCGGCACCGTTCAAAACAACCAACCACTGACCCTGTGCCCAGTGAGTGGCACCAGAGGTCGGAAACGGGCTCATCCTGGAGACTCGAACCCTTGGAAGTTCGCTGATCACTCTCTCCGGTACCGCGGGTTCCGTTACGCCAACCATCCTGAGAAACCGCTGGGCCTGCAATTCGGACAACCGTAAAGCCTCCGAGTAGCGCAGTGGCCGCAGCGGCATGAGATCGCGCAGCCTGGTGACAACACCCGGGTTCATGCCACCCTCCTGGCTTCGCCATTTGTTTGGTTGGGTTGGTTCTTCTCTGGTTTCGACTCCGTCATTGGTTTCGGAGGGAAGACCGGCTGGTCATCCGGGATGCCGTAATAAGCGCGGAGCTGGGCGAAATACTTCTCCAGGTCGGCGATGGCTTCAGGCGGTAACTCGTACTTGGCTCTCAAATAGGGAGTGAAACTGGGCAGCCGCTCGGGAATGTCGTAACCCACTAGTCCATATAAGTCTTCAATAGACACCTCTAGAGCATCAGCAATCATCTTGAGGTGCTTGGGAGCCGGAGCTTGGTAGCGTCCCGCCTCTAGGTAACTCCAGTAGGAAACGTGCAGGCCGGATCGCTCCGCCAAGTCAGCGAAGGAGAGTCCCAGCGACTGACGTCGCGATCGGATGAATGCTGCGAGATTTGAGTTCTTGTTCTCCTTCGTCATGATCTATTTACTCCAATTACTTCACCCTCATTTTCCCAAATAGACCGACAGCCGTCAAATCCATTTATTACAACAGCCACGTTTCCTTCATCATGTGGATAACTCGTGGTTGATAGGCAGAGGGTCCCTGAGAGAGCACGAAGTGCTCGATCTCAGGGTGTCCCCTGCCTGTGTTGTGAGGCGGAGCCTCAGGTTGGTGCGGCCTACGCATCACCACCTTTGGTAGGACGGCCACGGCCAGTACCGGGGCGCTCCCTGGTTGGTGGTGAGGCGCTTTCTCCGCTCAGCAAGGCGCTGATGGCTCCCCGCCGTGTGGCGGCTTCGTGCTCGATTTCAGCGAGCACGGCCTCGGCACGCTTCTGCAACCCGGGATTGGATCGTTTGGCTTCGATCCACTGTTCGATTGCTTGACGGATGGCATCTGTCACTGACAGGTCCTCCAGTTTGGCAATCATCCCAAGTTGGGCATGCTGTTCTTCGTCCAGGCGGATTGCCAGCGTCTTCATGATCGCTGTGCCTCCTGGTGAAGCACCTTCGTGCAGCAGTGACCCATGGTCACGTACCTCCTCGGTGTGGTGCGGCCGGCGATCTCCGGTTGAGATCTCCTCGAAAGAGCCGCATGTCACCGATAAAGTCACAAGCCCGCTGTGGTTCACGGTCCACCTCGGGCTTGCTCAATTCGTTGTAAACCCAGCTCCCGAAACGCGGGCGAGATCTCGATCCCCAGCCAGTCTCGCCCCAGCTGTTCGGCCACCACTCCGACGGTGGCCGCTCCCATGAAGGGATCAAGGACAATGCCCGGAACGGTGGCCACATCACAGCCACATGGCTGAAGTTCCCCAACCCGGCGAACCGTGTGCCAGCGCTCCTTGAAGCGCATGACCTGTGGATCGCGGGGCCTAGCTGTTCTTGGTGCCGGTCCGACCGCTATTCGCTCCACGGTCACCCGGCGTCGCCAGGGCAAACCACAGCGTGTGCAGATCGCCTCCGGGCAGGTCGCCAGAATCGGTCGGTAGATCAGCTTCGGCGGAAAGGTGGCGAAGTGCGGACCGCGAAAACCGAAGGTCGGTATCTGCCAGACCGAACCGGGGTTCTTGCCAAGCGGATGCCCCGGTTGGTCGGCCAGACGGGCCCGGCGAAGTCCGTCCTGGCTTCCGGCGGCTAGAGGACCTGCCCAGCCAGGTGTGCCAATACTCGCACGTCCGCCTCGGTGAGCAACGCGGGAGCGATGCGGCTCCCTGATCGAGTCGAGGTCAAAGAAGTAGCGGGGCGAACGGACGAGAAAGTAGACGACCTCGTAGTTGACGTTCAGCCGGTCGGCCACCGAGTTGGGCAGGGCGTTGGGCTTGTACCAGATGACCTTGCTCCTAACGATCCAGCCATCGTTCACCAAGGCGAGCAACAGCCGTTCGGGAGCACAGAGCATGCTCTTGGCAGAAGCGCCGTAGCGCCGGTGCTTGCTGAAAGCGTCACCCAGGTTCAGCCACAGGCTGCCGGCAGGCTTGAGCACGCGGGCAACCTGAGCGAACATCGTCCGCAGATTGGCCACCCAGTCCTCGACGGTTGGTTCCAACCCGAGCTGGCCTTCGACCGAGTAGTCCCTCAGCGCGTAGTACGGCGGCGAAGTCACGACCGTGTCGATACAGGCCGCTGGCAGCTTCCGCAGCTGCTCGGTGGCATCGCCTAGCAAGATTCTGCGTCTGGGGAGGTCAACCGGCGGGGTCGGTTGGCCAACGCCGACCATCGGCTGACGGCGGCAGTAGCCAGTCGAACGAAGACGTTCCCAGCCGTAATCTCCGCGGATGATGGTTGTTGTCACGAGTTCACCTCCTTTCGATTACTAATGGGCACATTCGTGCCTATGGCTATGCGCTTGATGGCCTCCTCACTCGTGGCCACCAGGAACAGCTGCCAGTACTCGGGCGGCAGGCTTGCCAAGGTGTCGATCAGAAAGGCGGCTCGTCGCTCGTTCGGGACCACCCACATGACGTAGGGGAAAACATTGGTGTTGGCCTGCTCTCGTCCGGTTTGCCAGTAGCGGATATATATGCGGGCCTTTGCGGTGAGTCGTGGTCCTGGCTCAGTGCCACAGTCAACCTCGATGAAGTAGCGATCTTCGTAGTCGTCCAGCTGCATGACGATAAGAGCGTCCGGTTTCAAGGTGAGCCGGGTGCCACCAGGTCCAACGTAGGGACGCCAACAAGTTGGCTCGGCATCGAACGTCACCAGGGTCATAGCTCCTGTCCGCTCGGCCTCCCTGAGGCAGACATACAGCTCGCTGACCCCCAAGGCGTGTCTCAGGTAACTGGGCTGAGGCGTCCATGGAGCCCGATACCGCCGTTTCTCCGGATGCAACAAGCGCTGACCGGTTGGACCGAGGGCATAGACGCGGCCAGACGAGCCGGCCCTAACGCCGCCTATGGGACGCTCCAGGCGGCTGACGACCTGCCAGCGGGCAAGCTGGTTGAGCTCCTTGCGGGCCAGGCGTCGGCCAGCCTCGGAGCGTTGGTAGTGCAGACGCTGTAGTTGCTGACCAGTGGCGGCACCAAGGCGATGCACGTCATGGAGGAGTGCGCAGTGACGCTCGTTCAGCTGGCTAGCGACCGCAGCCACCCGGGACCGGGTGACATAGCCGCGCTTGGGCGACTGACTGATTACTCGGGTTGAGAATTGCTCTACAGAGTCGTTGGCAGATTTCGCCCGGTTACCTGATCTGATCAGGTTCGACGTTTTCTGGGACTCGACTCGACCGGAACGGCGGAAGACAGCGCTCATGGACGACTCCTTGGCCTTACGCGCCGCCCAAGGCCGCCGCTTGGATTGCCGTCTTGGCGTTCCCGGATGGCTCGTTCGACATCGTCCCGGGCGACCCCATAGCGCTCCCGTGAGGCGTGGCGAATGGCCAAGACATCCGAGAAGGCAGGAGGCAGTGGACGCGTCTTGCCCGTAGCTGGAGCCAGGGTCGTGCCAGCGGCAAACAGTTGACAGACGACCTCGAAGGCACCCAAGCCCTGTAAGTCATCGGCTGCCAGAATGCCGCCCAGTTCTCTCTCCATGATCCGGCCATCAGCAGCCGGCAGTTGGAACATCACCCGCGAGCGGGCGTTGGCCAGAACGGCGTGACGGGCTTCGTCGTCCAGCTGGTCGAGGTGCTGATGGGCCAAGGTCATCCCGAGCCCCAAGCCGCGGGCCTCGGCCAGCATCGACGGCATGGGTGTTGGTAGGTGAACGAAGTGTTGCCACTCGTCCAGGTAGGCCATGACGGGGCGCCGACTCGAAACGGGCTGACCGGCCCGGGCGGTCGTGGCGTGCCACAGCTCAGCCACAACCAGAGCGCCGAGTAACGAGGCAGCTTCCTCGCCCAGCAATCCCGACGCCAGTGAGCACAGCAGCACCTTGTTGCCAGCCAGCACGTCGGAGAACGACAGGACTGGCCGACTCTGCCCGACGATGGCTCTCACCGTTGGACGCATGGTGAAGGCCCGGACCTTGTTCATGACGGGCCCGACAACGGTCAGTCTCTCGGCATCAGACAGCCCCTCGTACCAACCCCAGAAGGATTCGAGGCCCACCGGATCGTCGAGCCGACCGACCAAGCGCCGACGGTAGTTGGGATCGCTCAGGATGAGCGGTACTTCGCAGAGGGTTGCATTGCCAGCGCCAGCCAAGGTGAGAAGGGCTGCTCTGAGAATGTCATCGAGGCGCGGGCCCCAAGAGTGTCGGTACAGGCTCTTGAACAAGCCGACGAGATTCTCAACAACTACTTCGGCACTAGCGCCATTGGCTGCCCGGAGTGGGTTGAGGCCAACCGGTCGATCAGTATCGGCCGGGTCGAGAACGACAACATCAGCTCGGCGGTTATCGGGAATACGTTCAAGGACCGCCTGAACAAGGTCGCCCTTCGGGTCGAGCAGGATGAGGCCACGACCCTCGTGCAGGTCGCCCATGACCATCCGGACAATGAGCGTGCTCTTGCCGGTACCGGTGGGACCAAGAACATGGAGATGGCGAAGCCGAGCGTCCACGTCGATCGCCAGCGGCCGTTCGTCACCCGGATATGTGCTGTCGGCCAGCACCGTGCCTGTCTTGGGAAGTAGCGGTGAGGCCGGAAGTTGCCTGCACCCGCCGATCACCAGCCCCGGCATGGCCAAGAGTTCGATCGGCCAGCCGATCAGCCCGGCGTGTTCCTCGATGTTGTAAGTGCCCGGCCAGGCTGACAGCGGCGTTCGGCGCAGTGCCATAGACGTGGCTACCCATCGGCTCGGGATACTGCGACGGCGAAGGTGGACACCAGGCGCCCTGGTCTCATGCCAAGCGGCTTCAACCTGGCGGAGGAGCCGAAGTTCAGCCCAGCCGGTTCGAGCTCGAACACCGATGCGGCCGACTGCCAGTAGCAGTGGCAAGGCCTGCTTCTTGCGCATGGCAGCAACGGCCTCACCGTCAACGGGCGTAACCACCACGAAGACTGCATCTCGCTCTGGCGGGTTAGCAGCACTCACCGCCTCAACCGGCGGGTGTGGGGTGATGATCCACTGGACGACCACTGTCTCGCCCAGCTCCAGTGGTTGGAGGTTGGCTAGCAGTCGGGCCGAAACGCCCGCAGCATCGACAAGCAGTGGTCGGTTGTTTGACGACAGGCGATACTCGGCTGCCGTGTGTAGATCGATCCTTGGTACGTCGACCGGCTCAAAGCGCACGGCTGGAACGCTGGCTTGCAGGATGTTTTCGACCGACCTTGCCCAGGCTTGGGGGATGATCAGGTAGTGGACGATGCCTTGCTCGGTGGCGTGGACCTCCAACGACACGAACGGACTTGCCATCCAGCGGCGCCACCATGGCAGGAGCAGCCCGGAGAACCCGGCCAGAACGCTAGCCACGCTTGCGGCTTCGAGATTTCGTGGGAACTGCAACCGGTAGCCGACGAGATGACTGCGCATTTGTTTCTGTTCGGCCGCCTTCAGGAGGGTGAGGCTTGTTATCAGGACCGAGCCGGATAGGGCGAGCACTACAAGGTCCCTCATGCTGCGGACCCCCTCTTCCGCTTCCGACCTCCCTTTAGCTCTTCGAGTACTTGTTCGCCGTCAGCCCGGAGCCGGCTGCGATCCTTCTCGTCGAGACTGGCGACGACATCCAGGAGGGCCTCGGCGAACCCTTCCAGGTCGATGACCTCCCGACGCTTCGGGATGATGCGGATCTGCTTGGTCACCGTAGGTACCTCCTTTCAATTACTCCGACTGGCCGTTAGTGACGGCCGTCAGGGCGCGCGGCGTCAGCAGGTAGATCTGTGTGACGCACGCCCTACTCTCCGATATCTCATGCTCTTTGACATACGTCAATGGCGAAGTGCGTGTAGTAATCACAACGCTCGTCGACGGTTCAGCGGTCACCACGCGGTCCACTGAGAACACGAACCCCAAGCGCCGCCAGCAGCACGATGACGATCAGACCGGGGACCAACGGGCCGAGAATGGCCCACACCACGCGGGCGACGATTGCCACCGCCAAGACCAACAGAAGGGCCTGGATGATGCGGCCTGGCAGTGCGTTTCCCACTGCGGGTCAGTCCTCGACCTTGCGCATCTGGTCGCGCAGTTCGTGACGCAGTTGAAGCCCATCGCGCTTGATTTGGTTGCAGACGATGTCCGTCTGCAGGTTTCGCCGGGCTCGATCGACCTTGACTTCGGCGTCAAGTCGAGCTTCGAGTCGATCCGCTTTGGTCTCGCGGTAGTAGATCCAGTAGAAAGCGGCGTTGCCGAGCGCCAGGAATGCCACGATGACGATCAAGACGATCACTTGCTCGACCTGCCACCTCGGTCCGCATCCCGGAATGGACGACGAAGGATGCGTTGTGCCAGCAACGCCTTCTCGACAGCGAGACCCTCGACACTCGAGTAGTCCGGGTTCGACCGGAACGTCCAGCTGGTGTCGAGCCCGAGCTGGCGTTCGTTGCGACGACGATTCCGGTGTTGTTTGACTGCCTCAGCTACAAGGTGGCCCAGCACTACCGCGGTCAACCCACTCAAGTAACCGATAACCAATTCTGCGAGGATCCAGGTGGTCATATCAGAACGCCTGCTCGATACGGGTCGTGTTCTTGCGCGAGAAGAGCTCCAGCTTCGGAGCCAGCAGTTCGAGCTTGGCCTTGCTGCCGTTGGCGCGCTCCAAGCCCTCCTCCAACACGGCGAACTCTTCGTTGAGGGCGCATCGCACTGCGCCTCCCAGCGCCATCGTGAGAATCTGGTCCTTCTGCGATCGGGCCGTAGCCTCTGCCTCGACGATCGCCAGATCCTCAGCGATACGCTGAAGAGCTCTCGTGGACCTCCCGCTGACCACCGATGACTGGTCAGGCCTGCGGATAACCGGGTAACGGTCGGACATGTACTGCCTCCTTGTTGAGGGCGGTGTTTAGATTCAGATGGCCTTCGGTTGGACGACCGGGTGGCAGCGCCGGCAGGGCTCGCAGCTCAGGCTGAGAACCCTCAGCGACGACAATGTCCCGTAGGCGGGGACGAGCAATCAGATGATCGGTCTCGATCGCTTCGATCAGGCGGTTGATGAAGATGGACGAGTTGTCGACGAGCATGACGAGGGTCGTCGCAGCGGGATGGCTGATGCAACAACGAGCCGGCCCATCATCAGTCCCCTCGCAGGTCGGGCAGTGGTCACAGGCATGCGTGGCGCAAGGGTGGGAGCCGATCATGCGCAACCCCGGCCCGTGAGGCCGTAACCGCCCCAGGGGGTGTAGTCCCAGGCGGGCGTCTCGTACGGGGCCTCGTCTTCCGAGTCCTGCAGTTCGTGGCCAGTCGTAGCAGGCAGACGGAACCGAAACTCAGGTATCTGCGGTGAAGCGGTGGGCAAAGATAGCGACATGGTCAGTGCTCCCTTTTGTTCTGGCAGACTTCTCTGTCCGTGAGGGAATCAGATAGGCACCGACAAGACGCCGACGCGGGCCGCTGACCAGGGAGAACAGCGTGCCCACCCTGCCAGCGGTACCCGACGACGTACTCCTCAAGGAGCTCATCGTCGTTGTCACCCACGGCTGGGAGCTGCCCCGCCTCTCCGAATGCGAGGCCTCCATTTCTCATCTCTTGGAACTCGCAGAACCGACAGGGGATGAGAGCTACTTCATCTATGCCTCTCGCTTCCTCAATCGTCTGAACGAGGCGCTGGAGTGCAGCTGGTACGAATCCGTGCCTGGCGAAACCAATGACAGTCCGTATCTGAGCCGCGACGAAGCGGAGGGATTACAGATCCTCTTCGGGGTGCATGAGGATTACCACGTCGCCGATCTAATCACACGACGTAATGCTGCCTCCGCGCGTCTCCGGCCTCGTCCAGCTGCGCCCTTCAAAGCGACCGACCGCAGTGCAGCCCAAACACACGCCGACTCATTTCGCGATCGTCACGAAGCACACTTTCGCAAGATGGCCCTTCAGTGCCTGCGGTACCGGTGGGGCCAGGACAAAGCTGAGCCGATCAAGACCTTCTCGGCGCTAGCGAGGTCGTTAGCCATCGTTGTGGGACCAGATCGACGCATTGTGTCGAAGACCATCAGGAACGTCTACCGATCGCGCGTAGATGGACTCACCTCTGTCGTCAATGGGTTTCGGAACGGACTAGGAGTGCATCTACCGGACAAGGTAACCATCGAGCCGATATCAGGTGTGGACGGTTACATCCTCGAACCCTTGAACGAGGGCCGCTACCGCCTTCGGCTTCATCTCGCAGCTCCTGTCAACGCCGGCGAGCGGTTCGAAGTCCAATACACGTGCAGGTTCGACTATCAGGGTGACGATCCAAACATTTCAGAGCATGGTTTCAGCCTGTCCGCGCACACCCAGAACTGTGTGATCGGTGGAAGCGTCGCATTCCAGCGTAATCGACCATCCCAGGTATGGCATTACTCAGCTTTGAAGATCCTTCGCAATGTTCCTGAGTCAACACCAGAAACCGTGCTCGCTTCTGACGAGCATGGAATCTACAGCCTTCCAGAAGGAATATTCGCAGACGTCGAGTACATGTACGGCATCAAATGGAGATGGTGAAGCCGGTGCGAGATGTTCGACTACAAGAACGCGCGTCTCATAGACGGGCCCAAGTGTCGACAAAGCGGTGATCAGTCCCCGGAATAACGAGCCGCATAGTATCCAGCCGTTAGCACATCCCCACGACTGTTGTCAAGCATGTCCCCAACGGGCAGGTGGGACTGCCGTCTATCCCCAAGCGACGATCCTGGCTATTTCGTTGAGGGTGTGGGAGGCTGGTGGCCCGTGGCGAAGTCCAGCGGCGGAGTAGCACGGAAGCCGGCGCGGCGTCGACCTCCGGGCCCCGAGGTCTCCCCCGCCCCATCCCCAGCCACCAGCTCATCTGGCGCGCGCGAAAACCCTCGACTCTCTCAAGTGCCAGGGGAGTTCTTTTTCGCAACGGTTAAAGCGGTGGGCACGCCAATCGGCGCAGGAGTCGTGACACCCCTGAAAGAAGCTCTCGAAGACGTTGACTACACCCTCCACGAGATCAAGCTAAGCGACCGGTTATATCACGTGCCGCTGGTATCCCACCTGGTTGGCAAGACCGAATGCGATCCCGTTGTGAGGTACAGGCGCCTCATTAGTGCTGGCGACTATCTTCGCGCTGCCAGGAACCGCCCGGATGCCCTGGCAGTGGAAGCCGTCGCACATCTGTCAGCTGAAGCCAGAGCCGAAGCCCACGTCGCCCTGAACCAACAACTGGCAGACACGCGCATTAGACGTTACCGAGGCGTGGGATACCTCTTCAAGGGTTTGATGCATCCTGCAGAGGCTGACAGATTGCGAAGCCTCTATGAATCGAGACTCTTTGTCATTGCTGCGTACTATCCACAGGACCAACGCGAGATTCAACTAGGTCTCAAACTCGCCCATTTCGACGGCCAACGTGCCCACCGTTATACGGATGAGGTCGCATACATAGCCCGTCGAGATCGAGGACAAATGTCTCCCCGAGAAGCAACACGCCCTGGATTCATTGAGAATCGCAAGAAGCACCTGAATGTTACCGCTACGTTTCCCAAAGCTGACCTCTTCGTTGATGCACGCGATGCCGATGAAGCCGCGGGGCATGTTCGCCGACTAGTGCAGCTCATCTTTGGGCACCCGTTTCAGACGCCGACGACACACGAAATCGCCATGGCAGCTGCCTATCACGAGGCTCTCCAATCCACCAATCCCGCTCGACGCGTCGGTGCAGCCCTTGTCTCAGAAGACGGAGACATCCTGTCGACGGGAACAAACGAAGTGCCTGCACCAGGCGGAGGTATCTATGAGTCCGGCAAAGTGCCTGACTACCGAGATCATCAGCCGCCACGTCAACACGACCCTAGCGACCTAATCAGGCGGGGCATCCTCAGAAGCTTCATTGAAGCATTGGTGGCTGATCCAAGCTGGATAGAGCACCTAGACACGCTCTATCCTCGTGGCCCCAGCCTTAAGCTTGCATCGCGACTCGCGCAACAACTTCGTCAGCCTTCGGAGGGCGGGTCAAGAGAACGCACCAGCATCCGCCAGTCCGCACCTGAGTACGAAAGGGACGCCCCCGAGAATGAGGAGCTTGATGTAGAGCAGATCCTCCTGCAGTGCATTCGGTCGGACGTGATTTGGAATAGCGAACTTTTCGACGTCATTGAGTACTCCCGCGGTATGCACGCCGAAATGGATGCAATTACGTCGGCTGCACGCAAGGGCGTACCTATCAAAGACGCCACGATGTACTGCACAACGTTACCCTGTCATGAATGTGCCCGCCTAATCATCGGTAGCGGGATCACCAAAGTCTACTTCATCGAGCCCTACGAGAAGAGCCGAACGCAAGAACTCTACAGCACGGAGATCGACTTTGGAATGGAAGGCACACATGCCGGCGGAACAGAGAGGCGAGTGCATTTCCTACCGTATGTCGGAATCTCACCTTCCAGGTTCGACGAACTCTTCTCCTGGGTCCCCCGAAAGTGCGATGACGAGCGGCCCAAGGAAGAACGACTCCTTGATGGTCAACTGATCGATTGGAGCCTGCGAGCCCGCGATGGAAAGGTGCGAAGGAGCATTATCACTAACGATGCGCTGTATTCCCGCGCTGCTCTCAGGGACTTACAGGCCCATGAAGAGACTGTAATCAAGGAGTACAAAGAAGGTTCCACGGGGGCCCCAAGCTTTCGTACGAAAGAAGAGTAGCCAAAAGCGGAGTAGTTGACTTATGCAAGTGAAAGGATCATTATTTAAATGACGCAAACGATGGAATACCTTGAAGAAGCAACTGGTCAACTCAATGTGTCGGCGTCGCCCGAGTCAATGACGCCGGACGAGGTCGCACTCGCGAAGCTATATGCCGGAGACAATGCTAGTAACGATGAACTTTATTCCGTAATTCGGCGCCACGACGTACAAGCGTACGTTAGGTGCATAGGTTCCTTTGCAGCAACCGTGAAACATGTCGAGTGCATGCGCAAGCTCGGGGAAGAACTCGAAGAAGAACTCAACGCCCGTGAAAGAGAGCTTAAGGCGCGTTAGCTATCCCCGGGCGGAAGTCGTTATCGGAGGGTCTCGAGTTGGCTGCCGACGGGGTTACCGACGTAGCTGCGCTTCAGGTCCTTACCAGTGAGATGGCCGCGTATCGTGATCGCTGGCGCCAAACTGAGCGGCTCGCTGAGCAGCGCTTGATCATGCTCTTCACAGGAATCACGCTAGCTTGTACAGCGTCGGCGTTCCTGCTCTCCTCCACCGCGAAGCGCCTTGACATCGGCGTGGCAAACGCTACGGTCGCAGGGACGCTGTGGATCGTAATGAGCATCATCGCGGTCGGCGTGTCAATCAGGTTGGTCAGGGCGCGGATCTCGATCGTCCGCTCGATCATCTGCTTAAATGAAATACGCTCAGCATACGTTTCGGCGATCGGCAACCGGCAGGTGCGAACCGCAATCGAACGAACCATCCAGATCGACTCCCAAGTTCCTCCAGCCTTTAGGTGGTTCAGTCTTCCGACAGCGGCATCTGCTATTGCGGGTGCGTCGAGTGTAACGGCGATTGCCTTACTGATGGGAGGGTCAGTGAAACCTATGCCAGTAGTCGCGCCGATTGTAGGAGCTGGCATCTTCACTGCACTATCCAGTTGGTTCGCGCTAAGGGCTAAACAGTACGTACGGACTGTCACGGGCATGACTGAGGAACCGCAGAAGACTGCCGAGACACAGCATGCCAGTTGATTGAGCAGAGCCTTCCCAGCGGTGCGACCTGGTGAATCCACGCTCTGCTAAGCGACCCGAGCCTAGGATTGGGTACGACTAGCAGGGAGAACAAAGGGGCTAGATGTCCGGTCTCGAACATGTGTTCGTGTAACGTCTAGGATATGGCAGATCCAAAGGGGCGAGTGGGGATAAACCTGCAGGTCATAGGCCTTTTCGCTGGAATCGGGGGGATCGAACGAGGCCTGAATCAGGCGGGCCACGAGACGCGGTTGCTGTGTGAGATCGACCCGGCGGCTCAGCGCGTCCTCAAACATCGATTTCCAACTATCAAGTTGACCGGTGACGTCCGAACCATGAAACAGATCCGTGGTGCCGATCTTCTAACCGCTGGCTTCCCCTGTCAAGATCTCAGCCAAGCGGGACGGACTGCTGGAATCAGCGGCAATCAGTCCGGAGTCGTGGGTGAAGTCTTTCGCCTCCTCGGTCGATCAGGGGGCCCAGCGTGGCTGCTTCTTGAGAACGTGCCTTTCATGCTTTCTCTCGACCGGGGCAGGGCCATGCGGTTCTTGGTCGAGTGCTTAGAGCAACTGGGCTACATGTGGGCATACCGAATTGTCGACGCTATGGCGTTCGGGATACCTCAACGCCGTCGACGGGTATTGCTGTTGGCATCTCGGACCGAGGATCCAAGAGACGTGCTCTTTGCTGAAGACGCTGGGTTGCCAGCATTCAGACATCCAACCGATGCTGCTTGCGGTTTCTACTGGACAGAAGGTCAGCGCGGTCTCGGGTGGGCAGCAGATGCAGTTCCCACCCTAAAGGGTGGTTCGACTATTGGCATCGCCTCCCCGCCTGGAATCTGGTTTCCGGATTCTGGGTCGATTGGCACCCCCGATATTCGGGACGCGGAACGCCTCCAAGGCTTCCCAGCCGATTGGACGTTGCTCGCCGACGGCGATGATCGGCGGGCTCGCACAAGCCGCTGGAAGCTCGTCGGTAACGCTGTCAGCGTCCCGGTCGCTCGATGGCTCGGTCACCAACTCCGCGACCCACAGAGATTTGACGGCTCATCGACAAAGCTCCAGCCAGGAGATCCCTGGCCAGTTGCAGCCTGGGGAAGTTCTGGCGTGGCGTGGAGCGTCGAAGTATCAATGTGGCCTGTGCGACGCCGGCGACTCCACCTTCGCGAATTCCTGCGCTATCCCCCTGTCCCCCTCTCAGCTCGTGCAACTCAGGGGTTTCTCGGGCGCGCGCGAGCCGGCAGCCTACGATTTCAGCCGAACTTCCTGGACGACGTAGAAGGTCACCTGCATTTCATGAGCGGACGGGCGACCGCGGCATGAGCATGCGCTGGAGTATGTAGTGGAGGGTCCAGCGCTTGTAGCTGAAGCGCTCAGTTGGCCTAGCATTCCAGACAAGTTCGGCAACATGTGGCAGTACCATTCGCGTAGCGATAGACATTCGAAGGTCGCATGTTGGGGTGTCCTGTACGACCTCCTCGCCGAGAGCAACACGTTGCGGCGCCATGTCGGCGAAGAAAAGGTGTCTTTTGGCGTCAATCACGAGATGAGCGACTTCCACACCCGAAGGAAGAAGAATCTTGATCTCGTTATCTGTCGTCCAGGTACTCCAGTGACGTCCGGGCGCCCACCTCGTAATTTCGCCGAGTTAGCCTCTCATTTTGGTGTCCGATTGACTCCCGATCAGAGAGAGCGTTTACTCGACTTGCCAGAGCTCAGAGAGGCGCCCGTTGGCTCTGTCCTGGTAGCCCTGGAAGCCAAAGCCTGCATGACGGAACATGGCAAGGCTCGGCCCCGTCTTTACGACGAACTCTCATCGAGTCATCTCACTGTCCACGGAGCGAATGATGCTGCCATCGCGGTCGGACTCGTCATGATCAATGCCGCGGAATCGTTCATATCAACTGACCGCAACAAGTGGGACCTGTCTCAACACGAGGCCGTCGTCAATGCCCACAACCAGCCCGCCGCGACTGAAATCGTCGTCGCGAAGATCAACGAGCTGCGGGTTCGCACCCGACCAGGTTCTGAAGGCTTCGATGCTCTCGGCATCGTGACAGTTGACTGCCGCAACGATGGTTCGCCCGTGACGGTGGTTCACGGACCCCCTGCCGTCGATCGTCAAGATGACCTCCACTACGACCAGATGGTCCGTCGGGTTGCTCACCTCTACGACACCCAGTTTGCGGGGCTCTGAGACGCGCCATAGTGAAGGGATGCGAACGCCGCCCGCCTCGTCTCCCGAAGCGCTGCGGAGGATGAAGGGGCAGCGACAGCGCGACACTCGTCCGGAGTTGGCGCTTCGGAGAGCGCTGCATCGCCGTGGCCTCAGATTCCGGATCGATCGGGCGCCGATCACAGACGTCCGGCGTCGAGCTGATCTGGTCTTCGGACCTGCTCGCGTTGCCGTCTTCGTCGACGGCTGTTTCTGGCACAGCTGTCCAGTCCATGGCACTTCACCCAGGTCAAACGGACAGTGGTGGTCCCAGAAGCTCGCCGCCAACCGGCGCCGAGATGCCGACACCGACCGGCTGCTGGCAGCAGCTGGATGGCTCGCAATTCGCGTTTGGGAGCACGAAGAACCTGATCAAGCGGCAATTCGGGTGGCAGAAGCGGTAGGCGAGCGCAGCCCACGCCATCCTGGCACTGCTGCATCGAGGCAACCTCGGGGTAGTAGATAGAGCCTACTGGACGAATAAATTCCTCTCGATCCGATCTGCGGGTTGACAGCAGCTTGAGATCGAGTAAGCTCTATCAGCAAGAAGCCGTCCCAAGAAGATTTCTCAGGACGGCTTCTCGAGTACCAAACCAACGCCCGAAGGCGCCAGTGGTCACTTGCACCGCCAATGGTACCCGGGCCCAATCGCACAAGGAGCTCGGCCATGGCCCTGTCCGGTTTTGACCCTTCGCGGGGTGTCCACGTCAAGGGCATCCCTCTGTCGGACGCATCCTTCCTGGCGGTCACGAACTTCAACCAACTGCAGGCGATCACTCGCCACCCGGGTGACCTCCAGCCATCGGCGCGGATCACGGGATACGACGCCGAGTCCATCGCCGAAGAGGCCGAGCTCCACGAACTCGTGCAACGAGCTCTCACGGGGAACAAGAAAGCAAACGTTGGTCGGTACTCGCTCTACATCGAAGAGGTTGTAAACGGAGTCCGGACGGGCGTGGTTCCCCCGATGCATCTGTGGTCGCACGAGGTCCTTGACGTGTTCCCCCTTGAGAACGTCCAGTTCGCTGTCGTTCCCAATGGTGAGCACCTCCTAGCGATTGATGGGGAGACCCAGCTCACCGCCCACTATGAACTGCGGCGACGGGCTGAACCCGAGACTCGTGATCGACATGGCACGTTTCCGATTCCCGCCGTCATCCATCACGGAATACCGGTAGAAGTCGCTCGCCAGTTCTTCCACGACCTGAACGTCCTCGCAGTACGCCCAAACACCAGCCTCGGTCTCTCGATGAACGCCGCCGACCCCATCATGAAAGCCGTGGCCAATGTGGAACGACGAGTGTCCTTCCTCAATGGTCGAGTCGAACGAATGGCCAGACAACTCCGAAAATCGTCACCGAGGGTTGTGACCATGCAGACCCTGCGCCAAATGGTGGTCAATATCGGCAAGGGAATCGCTGGCATCCAGTACGGCGCGAGGCCAGTTCCGATCGCGGGTGTCGATCTCGACGATGTGACGAACGTGGCTATCGAATGGTTCTCCCTCTTCTTTGAGACCTTCACGGTGGAGGCAAACGACCGAGAAACCTATCTTCTCTCCTCGTCCCCGGTACTGTCAGCCGTCGCAGCGCTTGGCAACGCGGTCCTCAATACTCCACACCACCAGCGCGAAGAGGTCTGTGCTCGCCTGTTGGCCAGTCTCAAAGAGGTTGACTGGCGCAAGGGCGAGCATTGGCAGGGGATCGCAGGACGCCTGTCCCCCAAAGGCGTCTTTAGTGTAAGTGGAACCAAAGAAGTCGGATACAGCGTATTCAACGTATTGGCCGACCCACACAACCCGAATTACTTCACGGTCCGGCGCTCTGGTCAGGCAGTCGGTGATGCCCCGACCGATCAACGAGGGACACCCAATCTCGCGGTCGTCGCGCCGTCACCCCATTGGGGAGATGACAGCGCACGATGAAGAACAATCGTCTGAGATGGGTACCCGCCCGCTGGGGACCACCATTACAGCCTCGCGAAAGGCTTGGAAGTCCTTATAGGTACCCAAGCCGAAGGAGGCGACTGACATGACAGGACAGCAATCTCAAGCAATCGGGTGGCGAACCCGGGTCAAGAGCTGGCTTCAAGGGGTTCAGCAGTACCGGACGAGCTATGGCCTTGACCTCCGAACTGCAGCGACGCAACTTGGGGCCAGCTTCCCCAGAAGCGTGATCCTCGTGTTCGTCAGCCGGGCAGTTCGGACACTGGCCGTGTGGTTAATCAAGTTGGCCCTAAGGGATGCGGCGACTGGCCTGGGAATTAGCCTCACCGACGTCGAGTTGGACGTTCTTGCCGAAGTCGCCGTGGCTGCCCTGCCAGGTTGATACTGTATCGAACACATGTTCGCCTCACGACACAACCGGTGGACGCAGAGAGCGGAGGGCTCAAATGCCTGAAAGATGGGCTGACTATTTGATCTCACAGGTGCAGTACAACACCGCCGAGACCCACATCGTCAAAGTCTTGTCACACATCGACAACGGCGATTCAGTCGGAGCTGGTACGGAAGAAACGCGTCAGACCGTCGTCACACGATTAAACAGCGGATCGACCTACATGACCATCACGATGGGCAAAGACCAGAAGTGGCACAAGGGGGCCGCGGTCGAAATCATAACCATCGATGATGTCAAGTACATCAAGACAGTTGCTGACAACACGAAGAAGGACAACCTTGGCAGCCTTCCTCGGTTCTAGTGAAATCGGAAAGGAAATACATCATGACAGGACTTGATGACCGCCACCGTGACCGTGACGGACGCATTGAGAAGAAACACGGCAATACCAAGATCAAGAATCTGAAGGATGATTACCCGGAGTTGAAGAACTTCCGCGACGAAGACACCCTGGGTGAAGTTCGCGATCGGTATGGCGCCGAAAGTTTGGATGATCTGCTTCGAAAACTGCGCAACAGGTAAACCGCATCGTCGTGGCAATATCAATGAACACCCAGATCAACGCTCCAGTGCGAGCAGAGCGCCACTTCTCAGCGAGTTTCTGAGTGGCAATGGTGGAATCTCGATCCCACATTCACAAGGTCAGTAGGGGTGGAACCACCCGCCAGGACCCGCGTGACTCATGGACTGATCTCACGTACCTGAGCTGCTCCGTTGCTGTTACATCTGTGATCAACTGGTTTCCTTTGGTCAAGTGAATTGCGGCCAGTCCAACCGTCCACCCCTGAACCAGGTGAGGTCTAGCCATGAGTGTCGATCCTGAAATCGCAGAGCTCGTCGCGCAGGCAGCCCAGGTCGCAGCACGCAACGCGGCGAGCGCGGTCTTTGCCCGAATTGATGCTGTCAAGACGAGGAGGAAGAACGAGGAGACGATCGCGGAACTAGAAGCCATCGTCACTGAGCTGATCTCGGACAAACAAGAGCTGGTCCAGATCTCGCAAGCCTACGAGCAGGAGCTCGTGGCCCAACGTTTGGCGAGCTCGGACATTCAATACCTCACCGATAACCTGATACCCATCGTCGAGGACCTGATTAAGCGCTCAACAAAGGCGGGTTCGGGCGCAACCTTGACTCCACAAGAGATGATTGAATTCCTCAAGTCAATCTTGTCAGTCGAAACGGTCACAATCTTGCAGCTGATCGGCTTTAACTTCAGGAAGGCTATTGGCGATCCGCTAACTTCGCTCGTGGCTGGCTTGATCGGATCGAAATCGCCGGTCGATAACGAGCGACTGTTACAACTTCAAGGTCTGCAGCATCAGCACCAGATTGCATACATTGAGATGGTGCGCAATCCCGAGGCTTATGCTCGGTTCGTCGAATTACAGGACCGCTCGTCGTAATTCACGGCTGGCGTCGAAGGAAGTCGGCGCACGAGCGGGTTTTGTGACGGATCTATCTTCGCTAGCCACTTCAAAGTCGATGGGGACACGGTCACCCGAGCCGGGAACGGCGGCGGTTGGGTCGAACTTAATGCGCACTGTGATCAGAAGCGACGGATTGGAGTCTTATGAACGGCACACTGCTAGGGCCGGGGCAACCTGACCGGCTGCCGAAGAACCACGAGGATTGGGCACAGGCTGCAAGGGCAGTTGGCAGCATTACGCCGTTTGAGGCCAAGGCTCTATATGCAACCGGGTTAATCCGCCACCTGTTAGAGGGGGCGGGGCGGTGTTTGATCGAACCACCATTTCACCTTCCGGCGTATGTGATCACAGCAGAGGCGTGCGAAGCACTTGGCCGCTATCACACCGGCGACATCAGAGAAGGCCACGGGTCGGGCAAGCGCCTCGCAGAGGGTCTTAGGGCTGCAATGGGCCCGGACGCAAAGTTAACGACACCCAGTGGCACTTATGACGTGGAAGCCTGCGTCAAACTACGCCACTTCGCGACTCACGGGGGAACCACGCCACGAGTGGGGACCATGATCGACCCTCAATTGATCACTACCTTGATCACGGGACTGGCGGAAGGTTTGGAAGGCTTCTGGCGTGACCTACACAAGGAGGGGGAAGACAGACGGGACAAGCTAGCAAGAGCATTGCTGAGACCACTGTGGGCCCGTGGCCAACCCATCTTCGTCCCCGACATGAAGCGCCATATCGAGAACGGGGGCACGCCTGGCATCGGTCTCATGTATGAATGCACCTGGCGCTGTGAACAATGAGCTGGGCACAAACAGGTGCCGATGTCGGCACCATGGTCACTGGGTTATCGGCATTGACCGCGGCAGTCTTGTGGACTCGCAACCAAGTGGGAGGCTGGAAAGCGGCGCGAGATGCACGGCGCCAACGCAACTGGCACGGCTACATCATCCTCGAAGGCCTAGATACCTGGTATGTGCGGCTGATCAATCAATCGGAAGCCCCGGCGGAACGAGTTGTCCTCGATGTTGTGAACCCGGACGGAACCCCAAACCCGCAGATGGCCCATGGAATGCGTATACGAGTTCAAGGTGATGGAATGCTGAGCAGATCTCCCACGCCTGCTGAGTTCGACTTTCTCCGTGACATGCGGAAGGAACGCGGTTATGGACTGGGGAATTGGCCCGTTACTTAACCTCGATCATTCGCGCAAGTAGCAAAGCAACACGCGAAGGGCGGTCTTGCAACGACGAGGTGATCTGGCCCTCACCGGTCAGTTCTTGATCAAAGACACCGATCCTCCATCAGACCCAGGACGGTTCATCCGAACGAATTTGGCCCGGTTCAACGGGAGCACACGCGCTCAGATTACCGCCGACCTCAGATAGTCAGCATTTAGATCGCGTTCTAACAACTCGAGCTCACGTGCACCAGGGTGATGCCGGCGACCCTGGCGAACCGTATCGAGCAACTCTCGCAATTTCGCAGTCTTCTCGACCGAGCTTAACCTTGCCCGCCGAACCCAACTCAAGCCCTGTGAGCCAAGAACGTGGTAGGGATATGGATCGAACGAACCCCGCTGGCTAATAGCTTCCCTCAAGTCAGCAAACGCTTGATCTGCCCTATCACGTGCATGCGGAAGCCCAGCTTCTGCGTCCTGGGCCGCTCTCTTTAGCATCATGTACGCCCACTCGGTCTGAACCAAGTAGTCGTCAGGTGCTAGACCCTTGGCCTGTCCCAGGAAATTCTCCGCTCCTCGCACATTGCCGATCTCCACTTCGAGACTTCCTCGCTGGAGCCAGTAGTGATAATCCCAGCTCAGCACTTGCTCCAGAGCGTCGTAAATCTCACGTGCGCGGCCAACATTCTTCAGTTCGTCGAGCATGAACTTGTGGTTCATCAGCTGAACAAGGAGCCGGTGTTCACGGGAGGACGTCGAATGCCCCGGACCTAGTTTCGCCGCGATTGCAAAAAGCAGACCCTCAACTGCGCCTGCAAAATGGCCCGCTTGCTGGAAGAACACGCACGCCTGCTCAGCTACAACCCGATGACGAACTCGCAGGTCACCTGTCTTCTCGGTCACGACCAAGTGCTTTGCAACTAGTGAGCCAAGGGCATTCAGGGCCACGTCCCGGTCTCCACCGACGGCGATTAGGAACTCCTCCCTTGGCAACGGGTGGCGGAAACGGGTTGATAGAGCAACCGCCGCATACGGAAGTTGCTGAGAGGGATCGAGGTCGCGACACTCACTATGAACCTTCTCTTCGAATCGAAGATCGGTTGTAGCTTCGATCATCGCCACGAGCAGCTGCCGGTCCGCCTTGCTCCGAAAGATGCGCTCCTGCTCAGGACGACTCTTTCCCCTCAACACACCAAGACGATTCGCTTTGGTGAGGCTGTCCAAGATGGCGTCAATGTCCTCGTCTTCAAGGTTGGGTACATCAATCTCAAGAACGCGCACCGATTGAAGGTGTCGGTGAAAGTCCAAGCGATCAGCACGTGATGACCTCACAGCAATCAGGATCATCAGCCCAGGAAGATCGGCCGCCAGCTCACGCAGGAAGGCTGGAGCCCCGCGTCCGAAGATATCGACGTCGTCAATCGCGAGGATACTTGGAGGTCTGTCTCTCAAAGCCTGTCTGAGGTGGTGAAGCGGACTCTCCGTTTGAACGTCAAGCCAGCTGACGTCCTTGCCAGCAACTTGAAGAGTGGTGGCCAGGCGAAGCAAGGTTGTCGTTTTGCCCGTGCCAGCAGTTCCCGTAACTAAGACAATCTGCGGATTCTCTCGGCTGATACGGTCCAGAAGATCACGTTCAAAGGCGCGAGCTACAGCATAGCCTGAGGTTACGTCTGCCCATGATGGCTCCCGACCAAGCAGGTACTCCGCAAGGTCGGTCCTTGTTTCTGATTGAAGATCGGCAACCGGCCTGATTGCAGTCCCAGGAAGGCTGCGTCCTCGTACTCCCGCAAGAACTGAGTGCCCTTGACGCGCTTCCTCCCTAAACAAGACCAACACGTTCTCTGCGAATCCCTGCGCGTCCATTGGGATCCACTCGATGTTGAGTTCACCTAGCACGGCTTGTCGGCTCACTGATAGCTTTGGCGAAACGAGGTACGAGCGAGGTCGGTGTTCTCGCGAACGTCGGGTTCTCAGTTCGCGAATCGCTACCTGTTGCCAAAGTGGAGGCTCGTCGACCTCAGTGCCGACAAAGAGGACTGGATACGCTGACAACTCAGCTACAAGTCGCTGATACCAGCTGTCCGGGAAGGCAGTACGCTCCCCATATTGCTGAGCAGAGAACGTTAGCGTGGGGAAGTCATCGATCCGACCATTCAGGTGCACTGCGCCAACGACGGCGCCCAAAGAACCTGTATCATCAGACAGGGCTGAGATCGACCGGATTGGTACCGGGAGCGGAAACCGCTGATTCGCTGCTTCATCAAGGTCGTCAACGTTCAACGTGTAGATCGCACGCCAGGGAACAGAGAACCACGTCTGATAGAGGTCCGGTATCCGCGATCTATCCACCTTAAGGAGCTTGCGGAGAGCTTCACCCAAGAGTCGTTGCGATCGTCGGATGCCAACCTCGTAGATGTCGGCGAGCACTGATGACTGATCGAATGGCTCGTCCGGGAAGACGAGAGGCCAGATCTCTTTTCGGAGCTGAGCCCCGGTAGGAAGAAGTCCACCAGTTTCATTCACTGCCGCCGCGCTGAAGCCAGAGCCGGTGAATAGGATCAACTCTCCACGAGCCATCTGGCCAGCGATCAGCTTTTGGAGATCTGCATCCAACGACATCATCCTTGTGTTCACCTGAATCTCAGAATCGAGATCTACGCTGACACATGAAAGGCGTCCTGTCTAGCGGCGGCCGATTAAGCCGTGGCAAACTTGGGAAAGTGGAACCGCAACTCGGCAGCGGCTAACAGAGACGTTCTCAGCCTTTCGGAATCCTGAGGCACATGAACCGAAGCTCCTTTGGCACGTCTCGGAATCAGACGCGCTCGACCTACTGTCAACAGCCTCGCTGATCCACCGACGACTCGATAAGGCAGTTGTCGTCCGAAGGCGTGATGAGGATCTGAGCCATGCTGCCAGTAACTACGTTCAGGAAAGTGAGCCCTTACACGACAAAGACAACACCGCAGCTTGAACAGCGCTGGACCGACCTGCCACCACCAAGGTTCACGAGCCGCCGAACGGTCTTATTCTGACAACGCCTGCACTTTCGACCCTGCCCTGGCCCTGGATTACCGCCGCCCCGAAGCCAACCCTGGGCCTTGCATTTACTACAGGTGCGAACGCCCTTGCCGTGAAATGTGTCATTCCCACAATTTGGGCAAGTCATCCCCTTAGGCATGTGAACAGGTTACGTGTCCTAGCAGAGCTGCGCCTTGAAACAATGAGCAGCTTGAATAACCGACATTGTGAGGTCGGAAGGATACATGCAGGGTATAACAAATGAGGGCTGCGCACCTGCCGAAGACGTGGCTAGAACCCAAAGTGCCACTCTTAGGGGTTGGCCATAAGAGCCAGAAGGCGACCTAGCTGGTCAGGAGGGTTCGAACATATCGCGATTACCTCCACTGCGGGATGTTCCCGAAAGGGGACGCTCGATCATCTCGAAATCCCCTCTTGCAGGTGGCGGAGCGGCTCTCACGCTCTCCGTCACCCCTCTTGAGCGAGACGCCGGCCCGAGGGCCGACGTCTTCGCGTACGACCTCGGCCACCAAGGGCCATGCAGACGCGACGAGGCCGGTCGCCACCGGCGACCGGCTCAAGCATCAGGTGAAGAACGGCTATTTCGGAGGCGGGTCCGAGGTGGTCTCGATCAGATCCGACCAGGTTCCGCTGCGCCGGCGAGCCCCGTCTTTCTGGGCCTCTCTACTGGCCTGGCGCTCTCGTCGAGGGAGTGCTTGGCCCGGAAGCTGCGAATGCGGTCGAGGTTGAACGCGGCCAGCGTGAAGCCGAGCATCACCGTCATCTTGGTTGTGCCCAGAACCTGAAGGGTCCATTTACTCGTCCGGTGGATTGACCAGGCATGACGCACTGAACGAGGCTCGCCGCCTGTGGCGCTCTCCTTCCTCTATAGCCTCGTCCGTCGCGTCGCCGAGGCGATACGTGTCCACCGGATGGACGCCCTGGCCAAGGACGCCGAGATCCTCGTGCTGCGCCACCAGCTCGCCGTGCTCCAGCGGCAGGTCGCCCGTCCTAGCTTCACCTGGTCGGATCGGGCGCTCGTCAGCGCGCTCACCTACCTGGTCCCGCGCGAGCGGTGGACGTCGTTCCTCGTCACGCCCGAGACCATCCTTCGCTGGCATCGCGCTCTAGTCCGAAAACGTTGGACGTATCCGCACCGGCGGGCCGGCCGACCCGCCCTGCCCCGGGAGACCGTCGAGCTGATCCTCCGTCTGGCCCGGGAGAACCCCCGCTGGGGCTACCTGCGCATCGCCGGCGAGTTGAAGAAGCTCGGTGTCAGCGTCTCGAAGGGCAGCGTCGCCAACGTCCTGCGCCGCCATGGGCTTCCCCCAGCACCACGTCGAATCGGACCCAGCTGGTCCGAGTTCCTCCGCGCCCAAGCCAAGGGCATCGTGGCGACCGACTTCTTCACCGTTGACACCGTGTTGCTCCGCCACTACTACGTGCTGTTCATCATCGAAGTGGAACGCCGCGTCGTGCATCTCCTCGGTGTGACCGCCAACCCTAACGGCCCCTGGGTGACCCAGGTGGCACGCAACTTCTGTGCCGAGCTCGAGGAGACCCACCGGTGGGTGCGGTTCCTCATCCGCGACCGGGATACCAAGTTCACTACCGGCTTCGACCACATCTTCGCCTCGATGGGCGCCGAAACCATCCTCACCCCCGTGCGCTCCCCGAACGCGAACGCGTTCGCCGAACGCTGGGTGCGCACCGTCCGAGAGGACTGCCTGGACCACATCCTCGCGCTCTCCAGAGGACACCTCGAGAGAGTCCTTGCCGAGTACGTCTGCCACTACAACCGGGGCAGGCCGCATCGCAGCCTTGACCTCACGCCACCACATCCGGCGCCACGAGCCGCCAACGCCGGAGCAGTCCACCGCCATGACCTCCTCGGCGGAGTCATCCACGAATACGAACTCGCGGCTTGACCATCATCGATCAACGGCGCCACAGCCCAGCAGTGACCAACCCGGCGACGGCTCCAGCGTTGGTGGCGCGGATCCCCGACCCGTCGCCACGGCTGGCCGCCTCCGCGTCCCGCCAGTTCAATGCAGCCAGCTCCCGTTCGAACCGCGACGACGCGCTGCCCCGACTGTTGGACCCTACGGGCCTTGAGTAACCGAGGATTGTCCGTGCGGCTCATCATTCACCGGTACTCGCCCATCACCTCTTCCGCGAACTCACCTACCCTTTCGTGCCCTTCGGACGGCCAGCCGCACACGAGGTAGGAGACGCCGGCTGCTGCATAGGCTTCGATCGTTTCGCGCACCTCGTCCCATCCTTCGGATATCGAAAGCGACGACGCCCGCCCGATCGATGCCGGATCCCGACCGGCCTCTGTGGCGAGGGAGTCCACGGTGGCCGAAATGCGTGCGTACTCCTGCGGGGATGCGAAGTGGTGCCACATGTCGGCATAGCGCGCTACGAGAGGTAGCGTCCGCTTCGGCCCATGGCCACCAATCCAGATGGGAGGGTGGGGCCGCTGCACTGGTAGGGGGCGGAGCGTCGCGCTCGTTAGCGCGGTCGTCTCCCCCTCGTAAGAGACGGCCTCGCCGCTCATGAGGCGGATCACGATCTCTAACGTGTCTTCCAAGAGGTCGAATCGGTCACTGGTGGCGGGGAATCCGATCCCGAGCGCCCGGTGCTCGGGTTCGAACCACGCGGCACCTACCGCGAGGTCGAGTCGGCCGTGGGAGATATGGTCGACTGTGATCGCCTGCGCACACAGAACCGAAGGATGCCGGTAGGTGACGCCAGTAACAAGCAGCCCAATTCGGATCGAAGTGGTCGACGCCGCCAGGGCCGCCAGCGTCGTCATTCCTTCGAAGCAGTTGCCGGGTCCCTCCCCATACATGGGTTGGAAATGATCGAACCCCCACGCCCCTTCGAAGCCCGACTTTTCGCCCAAGCGTGTCCGTGTGAGAAGCTCGTCCCACTCCATCCTCTGCTGAGCGACATCGATTCCGAATCGCATGTCTGACACGCTACAGAAAGACAGTCTCCGAGTGTCCTGGGTCCCCAGACCCGGCGGTCGGGGGCACTCACAGAGCAGGGGCCGGTCGGGTTATTGGGATAGTGCGTCGGTGCGCAGGATTAGGCACCTATCGGGCGCTCGTCGCACCACCGACAGTCTCTATCTGCGTAGTGTCTATCTCGTTTGAAGGTGCTTTCAAATGTGCAATTCCGGTCCACTGACAGCTCCGTGACAACAACTCCCAACGAAAGGGCTTCGCCTTGACTGCAACCAACACGACCACACCCAAGAGGGAACCCACTCATGGATGGACGGGGCGCGGCATCGCCGTCCATGGACGCGTACTCGACCACATGCCTGCGGAGAGCGCCTACCAGCGGTTCAACAAGCGGGTGGCACTGGCTCTCACGAGATACGTCGGGACAATGACATGCTTCTGGATCTTCTGTGTCCTTGCCCTCTGCTCGTTGCCCGCCGTGTTGTCAGGCTTCAGTGTATTCAACGGGTTCTTCCCCGCCGTCATCATCAAGGCCAGCATCATCGCCCTGGTGTCATGGGTTGCCCAGACCTTCCTCCAGCTGGTCCTCCTCCCATCGCTTATGGTCGGGCAGAACCTTCAGAACGAAGCCGCCGATGCGCGGTCGGCCAAGACGTTCGAGGACGTCGAGAGGCTCATGGGGCTCCTTGACCTGAAGGTCGCGGGCGGAATCACCGATCTGCGCGACGACCTCCATGCCTACATCGACAGTAAGTTCTCGTCGCCGACGTCACGATAAGAACGACATGCCCCAACATCGACCCACCGGTTCTGCTTGGCGCAGCACGAGGTGCCACCCATCTGGCGTCTCGCTGACCCAGCGTTTGGAGACACTCTCAGCCCCGGGGGACTTGGTGAGCGATATGGGACGGTTTGCGCTCTAAGGAGAGGGCCAAGCAGACGGGTCAAGTTTGGGGTTGCCAGGACGTTCGGCCACGCCAGGTAAGCTCAGATGGCTCGGGATTGCCCAGCAGTGGTGATCTCGACCGGTCGCCTCAGGTGCCAGCTTGACCGGATTCGGCATCACTTCCAGGGTGGGGCTTGCTGCGCCGCAAAATGCTTCCCGGCGAAGACTTAGAGACTATTGGCCCTAGCCAATGCCGGAGCTGGCGAGTTCGCTGTTCGAAGAGACATCTGGCACGTGAGGCGACCACGTGAGGCGACAATGCTCTTCTACGATCAGGCCAACGCCGCCATTCCGGACGGCATCGACCGCAAGACGGCACACATCATCGGGGGTGGGATCGGTGGCCTGGCTGCGGCAGCGTTCCTGGCGACCGATGCCCACATGCCGGCCGGCAACATCACGGTCTACGAGGACCTACCGGTCCTGGGCGGGTCGATGGACGGGACCGGCGATGCGTCGACAGGCTACGTCTGCCGCGGCGAGCGGGAGCTCGAGGCGCACATGGAGTGCCTCTGGTACCTCTGTAGCAAGGTGCCGTCCCTGACGCGGCCTGGGCGCACCGTTCTGGACGAGACGCGAGAGGTCAACTGCCGCGAACCAATCTCATCACATTGGCGGATCATCGAGAAGCAGGGACACAAGGCTGACTACGAGTCGCAACCGATGCTTCCAAAGGATTGCGCAGCGCAGCTCCTCCGCCTGCTCGTCACGCCCGAAACCGACCTGCAGGACATGTCCATCCGCGACTGGTTCCCACCGAGCTTCTTCGACTCGGTTTTCTGGCTGATGTTCTCCCGGATCCTGTCGTTCGATGACTACTACAGCGTGATGGAGATGCGGCGGTACCAGCTACGGTTCATGCACCTCGCCGAGTCGATATCACGCCTCGAAGGCATCCTGCACACCGAGTACAACGAGTTCGACTCGATCATCCGCCCGCTCATCGTCTGGCTCCAACGGTTGGGAGTCCGCTTCGCCCTGGGGACCCGGGTTGTCGACATGGCCCTCGAATCAGGGGGCGGGAAGACCACCGTCACGGACCTCACCATCCAGTCAGCGCAGGACCGTTCCAAGATCAACCTCACGGCCGATGACCTCGTGTTCTTTACCAACGGGTCGCTGACCCAGAACACCACCTACGGCGATAATGGCAATGCCGTGCCGTGGAACCTCGACCGCCACGACCGCGGCGTGTTCACCCTATGGGAGAAGCTGGCGGCGCTCGACCCGAAGTTCGGGCATCCGGAGAAGTTCACCAGCTGGCCGGAGAAGACCCGGTGGATCTCGTTCTTCGTCACCCTGGTCGATTATCCGGACTTCGTCGACTACATCGAGAAGGTCAGTGGCAACAAGCGAGGCACCGGTGGCGGCGTCACGGTGAAGGATTCCGGGTGGGATCTGGGGTTCATCATCCACTCCAAGCCTTTCTTCCCCAACCAGCCCGACAACGTGGACGTTTTCTGGGCCTACGGGCTGCGAGGGAACAACGTCGGCGACTACATCAAGAAGCCCATGGTGGAATGCACCGGGAACGAGATCCTCACCGAGTTCCTCTATCACGTCGGGTACGGGGACCGTGTCGAGGAGTTCCTGGCCCACGCCAAGGTGTCACTGGCGGGCATGCCGTACATCACGAGCCAGTTCATGCCACGGGCCATCGGCGACCGGCCGAGCGTCATCCCCGACGGTTGCCTCAACCTCGGCTTCCTCGGCCAGTTCGTCGAGGTGGACGATGACTGCGTCTTCACCGTGGAGACCTCTGTGCGAACCGCCATGGAGGCCGTCTACGGGCTCCTACGCCTCGACAAGCCGGTCATTCCGGTCTCTCCTACGAGGTTCGACATCCGCCACATCGCTGCTAATGCCAAAGCCACCCTGGAGGTGGAGAGCTTCCACCTGACGGACCTGCTGAAATTGCTCCTGCCCGCAGTCGTCCACCCCCATAAGGTGGTCGAGCTCGTCAACCAGATTCCCAAGCCGACCGACGTCCGACCTGGTACGTAGCGTGTGGGTGCCGAGAAACTCATCCAAGCCCCACACCTGGAGATTTGCGAAGGTGACGCCGTCGGAGAAGCTGGACCATGGCGCTCTCCTTCTTCTACCTAGCGTTCGTCCGAGTCCTCCAGTTACTCCGACTCTTTCGTTATGAAAGCAGTGAACTCGCCGCCGAGGTCGTCATGCTTCGCCATGAGGTGGCAGTGCTCCGTCGCCAGGTGGCGCGCCCTGCGCTGCGTTCTTCTGACCGAGCACTGCTCGCCGGGCTCAGCCGGCTCCTCAATCGTCGACACCTTGGACAACTGTTCGTCCAGCCCGAAACATTGTTCCGCTGGCATCGAGACCTCGTGCGGCGCCGATGGACCTATCCCCACAGCCAGGGTCGGCCGAGCCTTCCCGCGGGCACGGTCGGGATCGTCCTTCGGTTGGCGAGGGAGAACCCAACTTGGGGGTATAGGAGGATCCACGGCGAGCTGGCCACGATGGGCGTGCGTCTCGCACCCTCGAGTATCTGGACGATCCTTCGCCACCATGGGATCGAACCGTCACCGATACGGATTGGCCCGACCTGGGCCGAGTTCCTTCGAGCCCAAGCGTCATCGATGCTGGCCTGTGACTTCTTCACCGTCGACACCGTGCTGCTCCGGCGCCTCTACGTGCTTTTCTTCATCGAGATCGACACCCGCCGGGTACACCTGAGCGGGATCACCGCCAGCCCGGTAGGAGTATGGGTCGTCCAACAAGCTCGCAACCTGAACTCGGCACTAGCGGAGCGAGCACGACCTATCAGGTTCCTCATTCGGGACCGCGACGCCAAGTTCACTGCCAACTTCGACGAGGTCTTTCATGCAGAAGGAATACGGATCATCCGAACGCCGGTCCGAGCTCCTCAGGCCAATGCTTTCGCCGAGCGTTTTGTGGGGACTGTCCGCCGGGAGTGTCTAGACCGGATGCTGATTTTCCACCGGCGCCAGCTCGAGGTCGTGCTCGCAACGTTCATCGACCACTACAACAGCCATAGGCCGCACCGTTCACTCGACCAGACACCTCCCCTTTCGGTAACGCCAGAATCGCCGTCGACCTCTTGTCTCGACGCGAAGCAACTGCGAAGAACAGACCGGCTCGGTGGTCTCATCCATGAGTACGAACTTGCTGCGTGAGACCTACGGGTGAGGTTTTCGGCACCCACACGCGTGAAACGTTCGTCCTGGTCTGGGACACTCCTGTAAGCGTAGGGCACCCGGATTATCAGGATGACTCCTGATCCCGCCGCATCTCACTAATGGGTAGGGAAACGGCTTCTCGGTGCCGTTGTCATCCATCCTCACCGGCATCTTGGCTGGCTTCGTCCCTTACGACTTGAGGTGAGTGTTGAAGAATGAGACGATCCGCTGACGGGCGTCTTGAGCCGAAGGCTCGTGATAGCCGCCTCCGATTATTTTCCCCATCACTGCAAAGAGGGCACTGTCGTGGTCGTTGAGGAACGAGTGCCCGGCATCGGGATATTCCTTCACGTCGTGATCCACGGCGGCTACCGTCAATGCCCGCTCCAGTCGGTCTGCTGCACCCCGTAGCGTTCGGTCCTTGGCGCCAAAGCTTCCGACGATCGGACAGGCTCCGCTTAGAAAGCTGTCAGCGTCCTTTGGAATCTGCCCATAGTTGACGCTTGACGCCGAGAACCCGTGGCCAGGCGCGAGCAACAGCGCGAACCCGCCGCCCATGCAGTAACCGATGACGCCAATCTTGTCGGTGCAGTCATCCTGCCCAGATAGCCACGTACGAACTGCCTCCACGTCGTTGAACGTTCGGCCTTGTCGAGCTCGCAGATCGCGGAAGACGGAGCGCAGACATGTCATCTTGTTGCCCCAATAGAGCAAGTCGGGCGCCACGGCCAGGTAGCCCTCGCCAGCCAGCCAGTTGGCCTGGTCCTTCAGATCGTTGCTCATGCCTAAGGCGTCGTGGATGACGACAACCCCCGGCCACGGTCCCTGGCCTGACGGCCTAGCCAAGTAGCCCGGTAGTTCGAATGGCGCTGTCGCGATCTTTACCTCGGCCATCGCGTCTCCTACCTGGCGGTGCGCCGAGCGGTTGTTCTGCGCGCAGGAGCCCGCTTGGCGGTCACCCGTTTCTCCGTGGTGCGCTTGGCAGGCTTCTTGCCCGATGCCTTCCAGGCCTCGCCGACGACAGTTATTGATCCCGCTCCCGGTATGAGAGATGACTCTTCGCCCGTCGACCACTTGATGCGGAAAAGCCCCCCATTCACGCTGGTCACGACGCCATCACGAGGAGCCTGACCCACCTTCGTGGACGCCAATCGGACTCGATCACCAATACCGGGCACCGGGACCTCCTTCGATAAGGGATTGATCTGAGCGCGCCTATCCTGTCACCGTCGATCCACGAGGCTTTGCACGGGAGCAGACAGTCCCGGGTGACCCAGTGTGACGTAAGGTACGCCGAAGGACGAACTCGCTCATCTTGAGTTCGCTGCGGTCCTTCCGGCTCGGCATTAGCCGGAGTGGGGCACGCCGAGCGAGGAGAGAACTGTGGTCTCACAAGAAGCAACGCAGGTAGGCGTTCGGCTCGATGAGCATCATTCTCCAGAGACAAACGGGCGGATGGCGGTCTGTCGGCGCTGTGGATCACAGACGGACGGCCCAGAGGGGCATCAACATATTCCGGATGAACGACAACTGGCTCGTTGCAACGAATGGCTGGACGCGCAGTCACGAATGAGGCACATTGACCGCGCGAGAGGCTTACCTCAAGAAGTGAGCCCCCCGAGCCCGGTGGTAGGGGGCATCCAGCCGGGGTATGACCGCGATCCTGAATAGCCCGGGAATCCTGGAGGCTCATTGTTTCAGCAGTTCTTGGCGCAGCCTGTCCAAGGCGGCCAGTCGCCTAGCCAGCGTGTCGGGCTTGCTCTCATCACGTCTGCGGATCCGGGCCTCCAGTTCGTCCAACCTCTCGAGCTCTCGTCGAAGCAGGGCATCCCGTTCGGCGTCCTCACGCTTCGCCAGCGCCCGCAAGAAACCTTGTCGGGCGTCGTTTACCCACTTGAAGCCCAACGATCGAGCCACCCAGGCATACGAGCAGTTCTCCTCACGCAGGGCCAGCGCCTCCTCGTCGGTGTTGCGCCTTGGCTCCCGGCGCGAAAAAGAACTCTCCCTTTGTCGTCCTTTGTCAGCGGGGTGTCTCTCCCCGGAGCGTTCTGCGCGCCTAGACAGAACGCACCGATTGCGCCTGGGGTCCCTTCGGGCCCTGCTCGACTTCGAACTCCACGTGTTGTCCCTCGACCAGCTCCTGGGAGCCTGTTCCCTCGATGGCGCTGACGTGGACAAACACATCGTCACCGCCACTATCAGGAGCAATGAACCCGAAACCCCGTTCGGTGAAAAACTTCTTTACAGTGCCCGTCGGCATCGCATCCTCTCCCCTAATTCAGTATCCGGCATGCTCAGACCCGAGCCGACTCCAACCCGGCGATTGGCACTTCGTTACAGAAGCCAGCCCGAAGGCGACCAACACTTTAGGTGTATCAGTGGGACGAGGCGCCCAGGGCAGAGCCTCCAAGAATCCCGGGGTGGTTCACATCTGAGCGGCCGTGGCCGTTGGTCGGTTCCAATTCCTGGTCCAGGTAGTACTGAGCGATGATGTGGTCGTAAAATTGACTCATCGCGCAAAGCTATGCCGGAATAGGGGCGCGGGGAAGAACGTTTCGGTGCTCGCAGTCTGTCAGCGTCCAGGTTGCGTCGCTTACTCGCCCCCGATGACAGAGGGTCGGACGTCGTCCAAAGCCGATCCACAAGTAGCACACACATCCTCGGCGTTAAGGAGTCGTGTCCACTCGACATTGCATCGGGGACAATGCCAGATCCCAAATCGGGGCTTCCTTGGAGGACTGAAGCTGGACGGTGATATGCGCTTTGCCGACTTTGACGAGTTACCACTCGCGGTCTCTGCCGGAAACAACCGTGCGCGGGCTGCGTCATACCCGCTTATCTCAAATAGCTTGTCATCTAGCTGTTTGCCTTTGGCCGTTTCCGTCGATAGTTGCTTCATCAAAAGCGCGAAACGACGGATGCCACCGATGTCTTGCAAGACGGCGTCGGCGATGGTCCTTTGGCTCTCGGCTGCTTGATCGTCGTCCGAGATACCCGCGGCCTCAGCAATCATCAGTTCGTGGCCCATGACGGCCACAGCCGCCTGATCCGTCAGGTCGAACATTGGCTTCTGTTTCCGCAGGAATCCCACTTCATCCCTCCTCGCGACGCACGCTATTGCAAGGTTCAGCTTCTGTCGCTCAAGCACTGGAAGGACGCGCACGAGTTCTACCGATCGCTCGGATTCCAAGCACTCGTCGAGGGATTCCGCCTGCACCTCGATTGAGCCATGTTGCCCTACTAGACCTAGCGCTACATTTGCAAAGTGGTTGCTCATCCCGAACCCCTGCTCGAGACCACC
>Ga0187860_1000119_pt1 | contig 77281 bp, 80 predicted proteins | sample June2016WEW_10_4_FD_132981 | JGI IMG/M metagenome (GOLD analysis project Ga0187860, IMG submission 132981) | Peatland microbial communities from SPRUCE experiment site at the Marcell Experimental Forest, Minnesota, USA - June2016WEW_10_40 | ecosystem: Environmental > Terrestrial > Soil >...
AGTAGACGGAGTGGCGGTAGCGGAAGAGCCAGCGACCGCCTTTGCGTACTTGCGCGTGTCTAGCGCCGGCCAGGTCAACAAGGGCACCGATCCGGAGGGCTACAGCATCCCCGGTCAACGCGAAGCCGTGCAAGCCAAGGCTCGCAGTCTCGGTGTGGCTGAGCCGATGGAATACGTCGAGTACGGCGTCAGCGGGCGCACCACACACCGTCCAGCCTTGCAGCAGATGCTGGCTGACCTGAAGGAACTCCGGCCCACCTACGTCATCATCTATGACCTCTCGCGACTCGCCCGCAATCGACTGGACGACGCGAGCCTTCTGCTCAAGATCGAGGCGAGCGGGGCCAAGCTCGTGTCGGTGCTGGAGAACATCGACAGCACGCCAGCTGGTCGCCTGACCCACGGGGTCCTGGCGGCTGTCAACGAGTTCCGGTCAGCCGGTGATGCCGAGAAGGTCATGATGGGGTTGCGACGCAAGCACGCCACCGGCGGCACCGTTGGCAAAGCGCCCATCGGATACCTCAACACCATTCTCCGGGTCGACGGGCGCGAGATCCGCACCGTTGAAGTCGACCCGGAGCGAGCGCCGCTGGTCAAGTTTGCGTTCGAGGCCTACGCCACAGGCATCTACTCGCTAGGCGCGATCCGCGACCTCTTGGATGAAGCCGGTTTGCGGACACCTACAACGCCGAAGCGGCCGGCGCGAGCGCTGGTCCGCAGTGCCGTGGCCCGCATGCTCAAGGACGACTACTACCGCGGGATCGTCACGTTCGAAGGAGCGAAGAACACCGGTACGCACGATCCACTCATTTCGGATGGACTCTTCGAGCAGGTGCAGCTGGTTCTGCGGGCGCACAGGCTCTCTGGCGAGCGAACCCAAAAGCACGAGCACTACCTGAAGGGCTCCCTCTACTGCTCGTGCGGCGGCCGGCTGGTCTTCAGCCGTATCCGCGGTCATGGCGGGATCTATCACTACTTTGATTGCCCGGCGCGCCGCGCGAGGGGCACAGACTGTCGTGGTCGCTACATGCCGGTCGCCGCGATCGAGGCCCTAGTCGAGCGCTACTACCGGGAACACGAGCTGCTCACAAGCACCGAGCGCGCCGACGTTCGCCGGGCAGTGCAGAGCTTTGCTGGGATCAAGCTCGAAATCGCCCAACAAGAGAACGATCGGGCGCAGCTGAGACTGGCGCAGCTCAAGAACGAGCAGCAGCGCCTCCTACAGCTGCACTATCGCGGGCTCGTCGACGAAGACGTGCTCGCAGCCGAGCAAGCTCGCATCGAGCACGAGCGGGCTCAGGCTCGAAAGTGGGCCGAAGCATCTGCGCACGACGCCAAGGAGATCCACGAGGCACTCGAGGAAGCCTTGACAGTGCTTAGGCACGCGCGGAGTGCCTACGACAAAGCGAGCCCAACGGCCCGACGGATACTCAACCAAGCCCTCTTCACGCGCATCCACGTCATCGATGAAGACATCACCGGAGTGGAGCACGCCCCGTGGCTGGCCGCAGCTAAGGCTGTCGCGGCGAACCCCGGGATCGGCCGGGCGTACGCGGCCGCGCAAGCCGTCGAAGGGCCCCGCAAAGACCTAGGCCCCGAATTTCTTCAGGGCCTAGGTTCAAACATCGTCAAGATGGTGCGGATGAGAGGACTCGAACCTCCACAGAGTTACCTCCACACGGACCTGAACCGTGCGCGTCTACCAGTTCCGCCACATCCGCAGGCAGGTGCCGAGGTTAGCGTAAGCCCCGCATGTGGCGGTGCGTGGGGCCTTTGGTAGCCTCAGGCGGCACCCCTCTCGCCGCTATCGTCTAGGGGACTAGGACGCCGCCCTCTCACGGCGGTAACCCGGGTTCGAATCCCGGTAGCGGTATTGCGAGATTGGCAGGGACGCTGCACCTCGCGGGCAGGAGCCAAAGGTCAGGAGGTGGCCCACTCGCCGGTTGTCTGCGAGCGCCGCTGCACGGATGCGCTTCTCCTCGTGCGACTGAGCTACTCGGGACGGGACGGCGCGCGATCGAGCTTCGCGCCAAGCCCCGCAGCCGCGCGAGCTGGGCGGGCCGGGCGTTCGGGTGGCCCGAGCCGGCGGCTGCGGTATGGAGCGACCCACCGCACGGCGGCGAGCTCGATGCATACGGCCGTCGCTGTCAGCAGGGCGCCGGCGAACACATCGAGCAGGAAGTGGTTGCCGGTCGAGAGGACGACGACCGCGGTCATGAACGGGTAGGCGATCGCGAAGCCGCGAACGAGCCGATTCGAGAACAAGCGCCAAACGACGAGGCTGCACCAGGTGGCCCAGGCGATGTGGAGCGAGGGCATCGCCGCGTACTGGTTGGCTGCCGAGGCCAGCCCACCCTGGTGGAAGTCGCCGACGGCCCCGGTCAGCGCGATGATGTCGCGGAAGCCGTCGGAGGTGAGCATCCGCGGCGGCGCGACAGGGTAGAGCCAGAAGATCAGCAGCCCGATCACGTTGATCAGCACGAGCTGTGTGCGCAGCGGCCGGTACAGCCGCGGCTTGCGCCACCACATCCAGGCGAGCAGCCCGAAAGTGATGAAGAAGTGCGCTGAGACGTAGTAGTAGGAGAGCACCAGCCCGACGGTGGCGTGTGCGGCGACCCAGCGATCGAGCGACAGCTCGGGCGCGAGGTTGAGTGAGCGCTCGAGCGCGAGCACCGCTGCCGCGTTGTGCAGAGCGACGATGCGTCGCAGCGGGGCGAGGTTGTTGATCTGGTCGTAGAGCCACAGCAACCAGAGCGTGACAAGCACTTCGACCCACACCGGGGTGCGGCCGTGGGCCCCGGTCAGCAGGCGCACCAGGCGGCTGCGCTCGCGTAGCGTGGCTCGTTCCGTCGTCGGCTCGCCGGCAGGCTCCGCTGACTTGGCGGACGCGTCTTGCCGGGCTGTCTGCGCTGTGGATGCCATTGTGTTGCCTGCCGAGGTGTTCTGGCCTCCCCGGGCCCCACACCGGCGGCTTGACCCGTGACCACGGATCGTCGTGCACCCCTCAATCTAGAGGTCCGGCGCGACGGGTGCTTCAGTGGACCCACCCGGCCTGGCTAATAGGCTTCCCGGCGTGCTCGCCTCGATCCCGAGTCCGTCAGCCAACGGTTTCCACATCGGCCCGTTGTTCATCCACGCGTACGGGCTTGCCTACGTCGTGGCGGTCATCGCCGCGATCTACATTGGGCGACGGCGCTGGCGGGGGCTCGGCGGTGACGGGGACCTCGTCTACGACGTGGCGCTGTGGGCCTTCCCGGCCGGGGTGATCGGCGGCCGGCTGTACTTCCTCGCGACCAGCTGGAACGAGGTGCCGCCGCACTGGTGGGGCCCGTTCGCGATCTGGGACGGCGGTCTCGGGATCTGGGGCGGCATCACGCTCGGAACGCTCGTCGGATTGTGGGTGCTGCACCGGCGCGGAGCGAACATCCCGCTGTTCATGGATGCCTGCGCACCGGCGCTGCTGGTCGCGCAGGCGATCGGCCGGACCGGCAACTACTTCAACCAGGAGCTGTTCGGTGCACCGACCTCGCTGCCGTGGGGGCTGCAGATCTCCTACGCGCACCGGCCGCTCGCGTACGCCACCTACACGACCTTCCAGCCGATGTTCCTCTACGAGATGATCTTCAACGTGCTCCTCGCCGCGTTCCTGGTGTGGCTGGGGCACAGGCGCAAGATCCATGCGCCGGGCCTGTTCGCGCTCTACGTCGCCGGCTACAGCGGCTTTCGCATCTGGGCCGAGACGCTGCGTATCGACCCGTCGAAGTACCTCTTCGGCCTCCGCCTGAACCTGTACGTGGCGTCGGTGATCTGCCTGATCGGGCTCGCCTGGTTCGCCTGGACCCAGCGACGGCCGGCGCCGCCGGGCACGCCGATGCTTCGCTCGGGCTGAGCGCTCAGCTGAGCTTGCCGCGGAGGCTCACAGCGGCGCACTCGGCGCAAACCGACTCGGGGATGATCCCGACGCGCATCAGGAGCGCGAACAGCTGGCAGCCGACGCAGAACGGGACGATCGCCTCGAGCGCGGACGCCGCGACCACCCCCGCAAGGAGCACTATCGCGACCGTGTCGTCGTGTGCGGCGAGCGCGAAGATCGCAGCGGCGGTGGTCATCACGGCGCCGATCCCCTGAGCGAAGCGCTTGGGTGGGCCGGGCACCGGCTTTGCGGCGCCGAGGCGCGGCGCGACGAGCGATGTCGCGATGCGGCCGAGCGGGCTCAGCGTGGGGCCGCTCAGCACACGCGCCACGAAGCCGTAGGCGAGCACGGCGGCCAGCCAGTAAGCGCCGGTGGCGAGCGTGACGATCGTCGTGGCGCAAACCACCGCGGCGACGACGCGGGCCGCCTTCTCGTTGACCGGGTTTGGAAACGCGAGAAGCGATGCCACTGGGCATCAGTCTACAAACCGCACTAGGCCGGTGAGGTATGCGGCGGTCGCTCGACCTACCCGCACCGTAGGCTGCGTGACGATGGCCGAGGACAAGCCGCAGCGCACCGTCGTCGTCGACATGGGCTCCAACTCGTTCCGCCTCGTGACCTACGACTACGTGCCCGATCGCTGGTGGCGTCGCAGCGACGAGATCTACGATGGCGTGCGAATCGGCGCCGGCCTTGCGCGCAGCGGAAGCCTCGCGCCGGAGCGGATCGAGCGCGCGCTCGCCGTGCTGGAGGTCTACGCGCACTTCTGTGGCGCGAGCGGGATACCGCTTTCGAGGGTGACGCCGGTCGCGACCAGCGCGATCCGCGACGCCACGAACGGCGCCGAGTTCGTCGCCCGCGCCCACGCGCTGACGGGGCTGCCGATCAGGATCCTCAAGGCCGAGGAGGAGGCGTACTACTCCTATCTCGCCGCGGTCAACTCGACGACGATCAGCGACGGCGCCGTGCTCGACCTCGGCGGTGGCAGCCTGCAGCTCGTCCGTGTCGGGGGGCGCCACGCGCTCGCAACCGGCTCGTGGCCGCTCGGCACGGTGCGCATGACCGAGCGCTTTCTGGCCGAGCGGCGCTCGACGGGCAAGCAGTGCGCGGCGTTGCGCGCACACGTGCTCGGCGAGCTCGCTCGCACGCCGTGGCTCGCGCAGCCTGGCGGCGCCGTGGTCGGGATCGGCGGCACGGTTCGCAACCTGGCGGCGGCAGCTGCGCACGCGGCGGGCCGCGCGGCGTTCGGCGTGCAGGGCTACAGGCTGGAGCGCGACGCGCTCAGCGAGCTCACGCAGCAGCTCGCCAAGCGTCCGGCGAGCGAGCGTTCCGAGCTTCCCGGAATCAAGCCGGAGCGTGCCGCGATCATCCTTGCCGGGGCGGTCGTGATCGGTGCCGTGATGGACGCCACCGGCGCTCGCGTGCTACAGGTCACAGAAGCCGGCCTGCGCGAGGGTGTGTTCTTCTCGTCCTACCTCGCGGGCGCCACACCACCGCTGCTCGCCGATGTGCGCAAGGCGACGGTGCGCAACCTGGCGACCCAGTATCAGAGCGACCTCGGCCACGCCGAGCACGTCGCACGGCTCGCCGACGAGCTGTGGCGGGCGCTGGCAGCGATCGACCGATCAGCGGGCGCTGGCGTCGACGCGCGTGAGCTGCTGTGGGCTGCGGCGATGCTCCACGACATCGGAATGGCAATCGACTACGACGATCATCACAAGCACTCTCGCTACCTTGTGCTGGCGGCCGGGCTTCCCGGGTTCAGCCAGCGTGAGCAGGCGCTGATCGCCCAGACGGTGCGCTACCACCGCAAGGGCGTCCCCGAGCTCGGCGAGCTGGCGTCGCTGTGCAAGCCGGGCGACCAGCGGCTGCTGATGCGGCTGGCTGCCGTGCTGGCGCTCGCCGAGCACCTCGATCGCAGTCGTGACGGCACGATCGCGGTCGCCGGAGTTCGCGAGCGCGACGGCAAGCTCGAGCTCGAGCTCAAGGTCGATAGCCGCGGCGACGAGGTGCTGGCCCGTTGGGGCGCCGAGCGGCAGTCGGACCTGTTCAAGCGAGCGTTTGGGCGGGCGCTCACGGTCGCCTGACGGCGCGGGCCGAATCACGCGGTCCTCTACTCTGAACTGTCATGAGTGAGGTCTACGAGCTCTACCAGCGCGGCAGCGCGCTGCTGCAGAGCGGCGACTTTGCTGCCGCCGCCGTGCCGCTGGCCAAGGCGCGCGATCTCGAGCCGGACAAGGGCTCGATCCGCGAGGCGCTTGGTCGAGCGCTGTTTCACAGCCAGCGCTACCGCGAGGCGGCGGCGGAGTTCGATGTGCTCGCGCGCCTGGCGCCGACGAACGACTACGCCCACTTCTGCCTCGGCCGGGCGCTGCAGCTGCTCGGCCGTCATCGCGAAGCCTGCCGGCCGCTCGCGATCGCCGCGTGCCTGCGGCCGGAACGCCCCGAGTACCTGCACTACCGCGACCGCGCACGCCGCCAGGCCGCGCTCGGCTGACCGCCGACACCAGCGCTGCGCCAGCGAGCACGCCGCGCGTCCGCCGAACGCGGCTCCGTCGGAGCATGCAGGCGGATGCTGGGGATGGCGTGATCGCCGGATCTGCCGTCATCATCGGCGGCGTCGCGCTCGTCGTCCTCGCCGCGCTGTGGATGCGCAGTCCGCGCCGGCCGCCCGGCCCGGGACACGTCCGTCTGGTTGTCGAGCCCTACCGCAACGACCGCGCCACGGCGGACACGCTGCTCACCACGTTCACGGCGCTGCACGCGCTGCTCGGCGGCCTGGCGTGGTGGAGTCTGCGCGGACGCCGGCGCGCCCTCGCGCTCGAGGTGCACGTCGATCGCCGGACCGGTGGGTCGCCGATCGCCTGGTTTGCCGTGCTCTGTCCCCGCGGGCTGGAGCGCCACGTCGAGGCGGCGCTGCGGGCGAGCTACCCGAACGTTCGCCTGCGCGTGCTGCACGCTCCGATCAGCTCGCCAACCGCGGTGGTTCGCCTGCGCCGTCACACCCCGATCCGCGACGCCGGTGTCGGGCGAGCCGGCGCTCGCCCGCCGCTCGCGCGAGCCGACGCGCTGCTGCGCGCGATGGCCGCAGCAGGCCCACCGGCGAGCGTCCAGCTGGTGCTGAGGCCGGCGGCGAGGCTCGTCGAGCACCTGCTGAGCGCCGTCGGTGAGCGTGTGGAGGGCAGCGCCGGCGAGCCGCCGCGCGCGCTGTTCTGGGCCGAGCCGCGCGTCCTCGCGGCGGACGCCACGCGGGCCCGCGCGATCGCAAGCGCCGTGCGGAGCGCCGCCGCGGACGAGCCGCGGCTTGCCCTGGCTCGCGGCCCGCGCGGAGCCCGCGGCGACGAGCTGGAGAGGCTGAACGTGCGCCGATCACCGCTGCGCCTCTACCGCCTGGAAGAGCTCGCTCCGCTGTGGCAGCTGCCATCACCGGACTTCGCCGCGCTGCCGACCCTGCGCCGTGCCCTGCCGATCGCGCCGGCCCCGCCGGGCATCGCACGGGCGCACGGCGGACGCGGCCTGCTGCGCGACGACCATGGCCCCTTGACGATCGCGCTGGAGGTTCGCCGTCAACACACGGCCGTCGTCGGGACCGTGGAGCAGGGCAAGACCTCCTACCTCGTGGCGAGCGCGCGAGAGGATCTCAAACGTGCCGACTGCGCGGTGATCGTGCTCGACCCGAAAGGTGACGCCGCCGCGGCTGTGCTGAGCGTCGTCCCGGACGAGCGGACCTGCACGCTGCTCGACATGGCGGCGCCGACGTGCGGCTTCAACCCGCTCGCCGTCAACGCCTCCCCGGACGCGATCGCCGATCAGGTGGTCGGTGCGCTGCGCGCGCTGTTCAGCGAGGGTGAGGTCCGCGGTAGCTCCGATCGCTACCTGCGCAACTCGATCATCGCGGTGCTCGCCTGCGATCGGCGGGCGACGCTGTGGGACGTCGCGCGGCTGCTGGAGGTCGGTGAGGCGGGCCGCGCGCAGCGCGCGCGTGTCGCCGAGCGTCTCGTCGCGATGCCTGCATACGCCGAGGTTGCGACGTTCCTCGCCGAGGAGCTGCCGACACAGCTTGCCGACGCGCGTGCCAGCACGACAGCGAAGCTCGACGCGCCGGCGAACAAGCTAGCCCGGGTGCTGAACTCGCCGGCCGTGAAGAGGGTGCTGCTGAACGACTCGCTGCGGATCGATCTCGACGCGTTGATCGAGCGCTCCGAGGTGCTCGTCGTTCGCGGGGCGCTCGGCGAGATCGGAGCCGGCAACGTCGCGGTGCTGATGCAGCTGCTGCTCGGGATGCTCGACGCGGCACTGGCGCGCGTTCAGGATCGTCGCGCGGTGGGACAGCGGCGGGCGGTGGCGCTGAAGGTCGATGAGGCACCGCTCGCGATCAACGAGACGTTCGCGCAGACGCTGGCGCTCAAGCGCTCGGCCGGGCTCGAGACCGTCGCCTGCTGGCAGACCGACGCGCAGTGGCCGGTCGAGCTGCGCGAGCAGCTCGACGCGCTGTTCGCCCACCGGGTCCTGTTCGCGACCGCCTCGAGCGCCGATGCGCGTGCAGCGTCCGGTCTGCTGCTGTCGGAGTTCTCAGACCAGCTGCGGGCGACCGACGAGCAGACGATGCGCCTGGCCACACCGGACGTGCGGATGCACCTCCCGCGCCACACGGCGATCGTCAGCTGGACGACGCCGCACGGTCGCGAGCGGCCGTTCATCGCAACAACGCTGCCGATGGACCTCGATGAGGCCCGGATCGCGCGCCACGCCGAACGCCAGCGCGCTCGCGGCGGGCGCGAGCTGCGCGATCCGCTGCCGCCACCCGACGCGCTCGCGTTGCAGCCGCCCCCGCCGGCGCCGCAGTCGCCCCCGACGGATCCGCAGCTGCCCCTGGACGGCCGGCACGAGCTGCCCGCGAGCTTGCGCGAGCTGCTCGCGCTCGACTGCGCGGGCACCGTTCGCTGGCTGCCGAGCGCGGGACCACGCCGCCTGCCCGTCCTCTCGCCGGCCGATCGTGAGCTGCTCGAATGGCTCGTCGGCGCGCGCTGCGCGCTCAGCACCCAGGCCCACCGGCGGATGCGTCCCGGTCGTGCGCTGACGAGCACGCAACGGCAGTTGAAGCGCCTCGCCGACGCCGGCCTGCTTGCGCGCTTCCAGTGCTATCGCGAGGACGGTGGCGGCGTCCCGCTGTGCGCGAGCGCGACGCCGGCCGCACTCGAGCTGCTCGGCATCGAGGGCCGCCGTGCCGCTGTCCTGGACGACGCCACGCTGCCGGGACTGCGCGAGGACGTCCACGTCGTCGGCTGGCTGCTGGCGCTCGAGCAGCTGGCCGGCGGAGCGCTGATCGAGGTGCTCGGCCCGGGGCGGGCGGTGATCACACCCGGCGCGCCCCGGACGCTCGGGCCGGCAGACCTCCCGCTCGAAGCGGGCTTGCGCGCACGTGACTTCCTTGCCAGCGCAGGCGACGGCAGCCGGCGGCCCGTGCAGCAGTTCGCGGCGGTCCGCCCGAGCGCTGTCGCGGAGCTGTCGATCGACGATGGGCGGGCGCGCCGCGTTGACCTGCTCGTCACGCGGCAGGTGGGTGCGGAGCTCAACTGGCTCGAACGCTACGACCACCTGCTGAGCGGCTGGTGGCGGGTGGTGCCCCGTTACGCCCGCTCCGGCGAGCCCCCACTCGTCGTCGTCATCTGTCGCGATGAGGCGCACGCGAGACGCTGCGCGGTACGTGCCGACGCGCTGCTCTGCGCGACGCTCGCGCGGATCGGCGCCGCCCCAGGAGACTGGGAGCGGCCGGGCCGCTCGCGGATCCACTTCGCCGCCGAAGGCGACATCCACGCCGGCAGTCTCGCTGCCTGGCGGGTACCGGAAGGCCCGCCGGCGCCTGGCGGCGCCGTGCTCGCCGAGCCGCTGCTGGTTGCGCTCGCGCCGCTTGCCGCGAAGGGCGAGGTGGCGCGCAAGCCGCGCTGGCGCTGAGCGGCGGAGCACTCACGCGGGCTGCAGTCGCCCGCAACGCCAGCCCGGTCACGACCCAGCCGGACGCTACCGTCGCGGCTCCCATCACTCACCCTTCTCCGCACCATCCCACCGCCCCCAACCTGTCCTATGCGCAACGCGCCGTCGGTGAAAGGAGCCACCACCCCACTCGGCGCAGAGGACGCGCGTGACGACTGCAGGCACCTCTCGAGCATCGTGCTCACCCCAGGCCCCCGTCCTCGCCAAGCTGCACAACTACCGCGCCACAGACGGCTCGACACGCGAGATCGTGCTGCTGGGAGCCGCCGGTGGCTCGCGCTTGGTCGTTGACCGCCGGGCCTGCGATGGCGACGATGCACGACTGCTCGCCCACCTCTGGCGCGACGAGCCCGACGAGAACGCGCTGCACGTCAGTCGCGAGTACCTCGCCGACGCCGCTCGCCGCTGCCGTCCGCTGGCGCTCTGCGATCTGCTGCTCCCGCCCGAAGGCACGCCTGGCGCGAATGCGAGCCCCGTGCCCCGGCCGGCCGTGCTCGTCGATCGACGTGGCGTGACCTACCGCCTGCGCGCGACGCCGGAGCCAGCCGAGCTGCGCTGGCATCGCGAGGACCCGGGCGCGCCGGACGGCGCGACGGTCGTCAGCGCGCGAGACGTCGTGGCGGCGCTGGAGGACTATGAGCCGGTGCGCGCGCTGACGCGGGCTGCAATCGAGGCGCTCCGCGGTGACCGGCGAATCTCGATCGCAACGCTCGGTCTGGAGCTGCGGCGGCTCGAGGCGAGCCCGATCGTCCTCAACCGCCGGCTGCGTGAGGCCGTGCTCGAGGCGGTGCGCCAGCGCGGCGTCAGCCTCAGCGCGATCGCGATCGCCTGCGGGCGGATGAAGCGCGACGCCCGCGGGAACGGCTCCGGTGAGACGAGCTGGCTCGCCCGCCGCGTCGGCCTGGTCGGCGAGGGCAGCGCGGGCGCCCACAACCCGTGGGTTCACAGCGACACGCTCGCGCTGATCGCGCGCGACGGGCTCGGCATCGCGCCGCATGAGGTGGAGCTCGGCTGACCGGGCGCCACTGTCGCTGCCGCCAGATCGCTGAAGCTCCTCCAGCTGCCCTGAGCGCGCCGCCCGAGCGCGCGCGCTGCTGAAACGTCGCGGCACGCAGTGCCGCCCTCCGCGCCCGGCTGCGCCGTGAAGAGCCAGCCGTGCGCCCATCACAGACCACACCAAACCCAACAGGAGGTTCCATGTCGACCCTATGGAGCGTGCCCGCTTGCGGGCTCGCTACGTTCATCTGCCTGCGCCTCCTCGGCGTCCGGTGGAACATCGCCGCCGGGGTTGCGCTGCTCGGCTTCGCATTTGCTCCGCTGCCCGCGACCGGCGCCGGTCTGGGTGTGCTGCTCGCCGCGCGGCGGCGCGGCCGCGAGCTCGCCCCGCGCGACTGGATGGCACGCGCGTGGCTGGGGCGGCGGCCGGCGCTCGTCAGCGCGGACGGGCTCGCAATCGGATGCGACGCTCGCCGAGCGCTCGTGCGAATCCCGCTGCGCTCGCGTAGCGGCGCGCACACGCTGATCGTCGGGGCGACCGGCTCCGGCAAGACGGTGACCGAGGCGTGGATCGTCGCGCGCGCGATCGATCACGGCCACGGCGCGGTGATCGTCGATCCGAAGGGCGATGCGCTGCTGCGCTCGCAGGCCGCCGGCGCGGCGCTTCGCGCCGGCCGCCAGTTCATCGAGTGGACGCCCGACGGCCCCGCGGTCTACAACCCCTACGCTCACGGAAGCGCAAGCGAGATCGCCGACAAGGCGATCGCCGGGGAGCCCTACAGCGAGCCGCACTACCAGCGCCAGGCACAGCGCTACCTGGCGCACGCGGTGCGCGCGCTGCACGGTGCGGGTGAGACCGTCACGCCCCGTCGCCTGCTCGAGCTGATGGACCCGCGCGAGCTCGAGCTCGCCGCGCGCGCCAGCGCCGACGAGGGTCACGCGCGAGCGCTGTTCGGCTACCTCGACTCACTGGACGCGCGCCAGCGCTCCGGCCTTGCCGGGACCCGCGACCGGCTCGCGATCCTCGCCGAGTCGGAGCTCGGGCGATGGCTCGACCCGCGTCGTGGCAACGGCCCGCCGCTCGACCTGCTCGCGGCGATCCGCGCGCGGGCCGTCGTCTACTTCCGCCTCGAGGCTGACCGGCTGCCGCTGCTCGCACGGATGCTCGCCGCAGCGATCGTCGCGGACCTGCTGACGGTCGCCGCGAGCGCTCAGCGCTCGCCGGTGCCGACGCTCGTCGCAATCGACGAGTTCTCGGCGATCAGCGCGGCGGGCGTCGCGCGGCTGTTCGGACGCGCCCGCGCCGCCGGCTTCAGCCTGCTGCTGGCGACACAGGAGCTGGCCGACCTGCGCAGCGCGTCGGACGAGCTGCTCGATCAGGTGCTCGGCAACGTCGAGTGCGTCATCGCGCACCGCCAGAGCGCTCCCGACTCGGCCGAGCTGGTGGCGCGGATCGCGGGCACGCAGGAGGTCTGGGCGAAGACCGAGCAGCTCTCGCATTCGCTGGCGACGGGGCGCGCCACGCGCACGCTCGGGCGTGAGTACGTGATCCATCCAGACCGTGTCAAGGCGTTGCGCCCCGGCACCGCGGCGGTGAACGTCGTGAGTGCCGGGCGCTGCACCGTCGCGCGGATCTTCCACCCCTACGAGATGGAGGCGGGACGATGACCGGGCGCAACGCGACGACGACGGCGATGCTGGAGTGGCTGGCGAGCTTCGGCGCCGCCGGCCTGGAGGACCTCGCGGCCGTGCACGAGCTCAGCCCGGCTGCCGCCGCGGCGCGGCTGGGGGCACTCGCGCGCGACGGGCTCGTCGAGTCGGTGCGCCTGCTGCACGGCCAGCCGGCGCTGCACGTGATCACGCGGGCCGGCCTGCGGGCTGCCGGCCGTGACGAGCTGGCAGTGCCGCGCGTCAGCCCGTCCGGCTTCGCGCACCTGCTCGAATGCGGTCGTGTCGCCGCGGCGCTCGATCGCGCGCAGCGAGGGCGCTACGGCGTGCTCTCCGAGCGTGAGCTGCGGGCGTGCGAGAGCGCTGCCGGGCGGGCGATCGCGAGCGCGGAGCTCGGCTTCGGCCCGTCGGGGGCGCGCGAGCGTCACCGCCCCGATCTGGTCTGCTGGCCGGCGGGCGGGGTGCGCGCGGCGCTGCCGCTCGCCGTCGAGGTCGAGCTGACGGTGAAGGCCCCGGTGCGGCTGCACACGATCGTGCGTGGCTGGGCGCGCAGCCGGCTCGTCGCGGGTGTCGTCTATTACTGCTCGCCGGCGGCGCTGCGCGCGCTGCAGCGCGCGGTCGCGGACGAGCGCGCTGACGGCCAGGTCCACGTCCTGGAACGCTCGCGAGCGGGCGAGCTGCCAGCCGGCCTGCCTGGGCGCGCGATCGACGAGTCCCATCCCAAGTGCGTCCTAGCGTGACCCGGGACGCTCCACCAACGAGAGAAGGAGACAGCCCATGTCATCGATCAACCGCGTCGTGCTCGTCGGCAACCTCACCCGCGACCCCGAGCTGCGCTCGACGCCGGCCGGGACGAGCCTCTGCCGGCTGCGCGTCGCGTGCAACTCGCGCTGGCGCAACAGCGAGACCGGGGAATGGGACGAGAAGCCGAACTTCTTCGACGTCTCGGTGTTCGGGGCCAGCGCGGAAGCCTGCTCGCGGTTCCTCGAGAAGGGTCGCGCGGTCGCCGTCGATGGGCGGCTGGACTGGCACGAGTGGGAGAACACGGAAGGCGAGCGGCGCCAGGCGGTCGGCGTGGTCGCCGACAACGTGCAGTTCCTCGCCTCGCGCCAAGGACCGGCCTCCGACAGCGAGGAGAGCGAGCCGGAAGCGGAGCAGGCGATCGCCTTCTGAGGCGTCGCCGTGGCGGCGGCCGGGCTGGATCGAGCACCGGCCGCCGCGGTCTCCCGCCGCCGTGGGGTGGCGTTATTGTTCGCGCCGGTGGGAGCATCGCTGAGCGGGGAGATCACCGGGAGGGCTTTCCCCCCACACGACTACGCGGTCGGCCGCGAGAAGATCCGTGAGTACGCGCGGGCGGTCGGCGAGACCAACCCGCTGTACCTCGACCTCGACGCGGCGCGCGCAGCAGGCCACGCCGATCTCGTCGCGCCACCGATGTTCGCCGTCGTCTACGGCGGAGCGGCGTTCGCCGACGCGATGCTCGATCCGGCGGTGGGGATCGACTTCGCGATGCTCGTGCACTCCGGGCAGGAGTTCGAGTGGGGGCCGCTCGTTCATGCCGGCGATGAGGTCACGACGACGGTCCGTCTCGCCGGGGTCAGCGAGCGTCTCGGGATGAAGTTCTACGAGTTCCGGTCGACCTCGCTGGGCGCGCGCGGCGAAGAGGTGAGCCGCGGCATCTGGACCGTGCTGGTGAGGCCACGCGAATGAGCGACCTGGAGCCGGGCACTGAGCTGGCGACCCTCACCGTCACGCCGGACCGCTACGTCACGTACCGCTACGCCGGCGCATCTGGCGACTTCAACCCGATCCACGTCGACGACGAGTTCGCCCGATCGGTCGGGTTGCCGGGGCGCATCCTGCACGGCCTCTACACGATGGCGCTCGTCGCTCGCGCCCAGACCGACGCCGCCGGCGGACCGGACAAGCTGAAGCGCCTGGCCGTGGCGTTCCGCGGCATGGCGCTGCCCGAGCAGGAGATCACGATCAGCTCGACCGTCGGCGAGCGCAACGAGCGCGGCCGCCTCGTGGTCACCTCGACCGCCACGCAGCAGGGCAAGGCGATCATCCGCAACGCCGTCGCCGAGATCGAGTAGGGCTAGAGCCAGGCCAAGCGCCACGCGCTCAGCGGCGTGTGGTGGGTGCTCTTCGCTGCCAGCTTCACCGTGACCTGCGCCGTCGTCGTGGCCGTCCGGCTCGCGCCGTCTGTCGCGCTGATCAGCGCGCGCGCCGAGAAATGCTTCCGCTTGAGCAGCGCCTTGCCGGCGGAGTCCAGCGTGATGTGCTCGACCACTGTCCCGCCGCTGGTGATCGTGAAGCCGGCGCTGCCGAGGCGTGTCGACTGCTTTGCGTGGTGGGCGCTCGCGGTGGTCGGCAGCGTGCCGGTCGCGCTGTAGAGGTCGACCGTGTCCTGGCAGGAGGTCGCGGCGCTGACCGGGCACTGGACGTCGAGTGTGACCCTGCCCTTGGAGGTGGCCGACAGCGCCGTGCCGGCAAGGGTCGAGCCGGGGAACGGTGCGAGGACCGTCACCGTCCTGGCGGCCACGTTGGTGGCGCCATAGGAGTTGGTCACCGTCAGCGAGACGGTGTGGGGGCCGGATGTCGTGAAGGCGTGCGTCGCGGTCGCGGTCGTGCCGGCGTCGAGCGTCGTGCCGTCGCCGAAGTTCCAGGCGTAGTCGGTGATCGTGCCGGCGCTCGTCGAGGCCGAGCCGTCGAAGCTGACGGTCGTGCCCTCGGGGACGGAGGTCGCCGACGCGCTGAACGCGGCGGTCGGTAGCGGCGCCGCCGCCACCGTCACCACCTGGCTCGTCTCGTTGGTATCGCCGTTGGAGTCGGTGATCGTCAGCGAGACGGTGTGCGGTCCGGGCGTGGTGAAGGTGTGTGCCGCGGTCGCGGTCGTGCCGCTGTCGAGCGTCGTGCCGTCGCCGAAGTTCCAGTCGTAGTCGGTGATGCTCGTGGCGGCGGTCGTCGAGGCCGAGCCGTCGAAGTTGACGTTCGCGCCGTCAGCGACCGACGTCGCGGACGGGGTGAACGCGGCGCTGGGCGTTGTCACGGTTGCGCTGACGCTCATCAGTGAGCCGCTGGCGGGGGGTGAGCCACACGGGCCGAGACCGACCGTGAGGCTGCAATCTGCCTCCTGGTTTGGTCGTCCGAAGGCGGGCTGTCGTTGAAGTAGGCGACGACGTTGTAGTACTCCAGGCCGATCACGTCGCCCGGATCCACGGCGATGTCGGTCGGGTATGTGTGGAGCGCCCCGTCGTCCGGCGGCGACTCGACATCGCTCGCACCGACGAACGTGTAGTCATCGGGCGTCCCCGTCGGGCGAAATACCAGCAGCGTCGCGGAGCACTCGCTGCTGCAACTGCTGCTGCTCGTCCCTGACACGACGCTCCAGGATGTGATCACGCCGCCGTCGCCGGCCGGGACGGCATAGCCCGGGCCGGCGGGATCGGTGCTTGTCTGAAAGTCCTCGCATCCGGTGCAGCCGCCGCCGTTGTCGGTGCCGGGCGGTGCCGTCGCTCCGATAGTGATCGTCGCGGCCGCGGCACTGGACGCGAGCACCAGGCTCCCCAGCAACAGACCCCCGCACAGCAGCTTCCGCAACATGCCCCCTCCGATGTCGGTGTGCCCCTCGCCGGCACGCCGAACTGTAGGCGCTCTCGCCGTGAAGAACAAGCCAGCGCCCCAGACAGACCGCCCAAAAGAACATGACCACGGCTCCGCGACGGCCGCAACGTAGAATCCACCGGTGCCCAAACAACGCCATCCGGCCGGCGTTGACGCCGCCGCAGGCGGCGTCATAAGCCCCCGCCAGGAGGCGATCCTGCACAAGGTCGTCGCGAGCTACACGGCGACCGGGCAGCCGGTCGCGTCGAAGACGCTGGCCGCCGATCCCGACCTGGCCAGTGCTCCCTCGACGATCCGCAACGAGCTCGCCCAGCTCGAGGAGCAGGGGCTGCTCGCCCACCCGCACACCTCGGCCGGGCGCATCCCGACCGATGCCGGCCAGCGCTACGTCGTCGATCGCCTGCTCGCCAGCCCGCCGGGTCACGCGCTCACCGCGCCGGTGGCGCTGAGCCCGACGCGACGGGAGCTCGATGATGCGCTGCGCGTCACGACGGAGACGCTGTCGGAGATGACGAACCTGCTCGCGATCGCCTCGGCGCCCGCCGTCGAGCGTGCCACGATCCACCGTGTCGAGGTGCTGACGCTGCAACCCGGCGTCGTGATGGTCGTCGTGATCACCTCGGCGGGCGGGGTCTCGAAGTTCCTGCGCACATTCGAAGCGCCGGTCGATCCGGGCCTCGTCGCGTGGGCCGGCGAGTACCTCAACGAACGCGTCGGTGGTCTGCCGGTTGGCGCCCGGATGCTCGGTCAGCGTCTCGCCGATCCCGAGCTGGGGCCGCGCGAGCGCGCGTTCATCGACCAGCTGGCGGGCGCATTCAGCGATCTGGCGGGCGGCGCCGAGGATGTCCTGTACGTCGATGGCACCTCCCGGCTGCTCGGTGCGCATCGCTTCACGAGCCTCGAGGAGTACGGCCAGTTGATGGCGCTGATCGAGGAGCGCGTTGCGCTGATGGAGCTGCTGCGCCGCGTGCTCGGTGAGCGTGGCGTGTATGTGCGGATCGGGCACGAGAACGACGTGCCCGGCTTGCAGAGCCTCGCGGTCGTCGCCTCGGGCTACGGCATCACCCAGCGCAAGCTCGGTACGGTGTCGGTGATCGGGCCCGTGCGAATGGATTACGCGGTTGCGATCGAGAGCGTGCGCGCGGTCGCAGGGCAGCTGTCGCGGTTCGTGCAGGACGTCTACGACAACGCTGTGTAAGTGGCCAGGCCCGCCAAACCGCGCGATCCCTATGAGGTGCTGGGCGTTCCGCGCTCAGCCGGCGACGCGCAGATCAAGAAGGCGTTTCGGACGCTCGCCCGCGAGCTGCATCCCGACGTCAACACCGAGGACCCCGAGGCCGAGGAGAAGTTCAAGGAGGCCGCCGAGGCCTACGAGATCCTGTCTGACGCGGATCGCCGGGCGACCTACGACCGCTTCGGTCACGAAGGTCTCCGCTCGGGCGGCTACCAGCCGAACTTCGACCAGTTCGGCTCGATCGGCGATCTGTTCGAGGCGTTCTTCGGCAGCGGCGGCGGCGGCGGGATCTTTGGCGGCGGCGTCCGGGGACGCGGACCGGCGAGCGGGGGGGATGTCGCCACCGAGCTGAACATCGCGCTCCCCGACGCTGCGAACGGCGGCTCGTTCGAGGTCGTCTATGAGGCGGTCGATCGCTGTCAGCGCTGCAAGGGCAACGGCGCCGAGCCGGGCACGCCGATCGAGACGTGCGGGCGTTGCCGCGGTGCCGGCCAGCTGCAGGCGGTGACGCGCACGCCGTTCGGTCAGGTCATGCAGACCGTCGTCTGCGACACCTGCCACGGCGACGGGCGCGTCGCCAAGCAGCCGTGCAAGGAGTGCGACGGCCGCGGCCGGCTCGTCGCGACACGCAAGATGAATGTCGATGTGCCGGCGGGGATCGCCGACGGCCAGCGCATACGGGTCCGTGGCCACGGCCACCTGGGGGAGCCCGGCGGCAGCGCCGGCGACCTCTACGTGCTGGTCAACGTCGCCGAAGACGCGCGCTTCATCCGTGACGGTGACGACCTGATAACGCTGGTCGACGTCTCGGCGCCGCTCGCCGCGCTCGGTGTCACCGTCGAGGTGCCGACGCTCGAAGGCACCACCGACGTGGCGGTCGGGCCCGGCACCCAGCCCGGCGAGCGGATCGTGCTGCGCGGCCGCGGCATGCCGCGACTGCGCCGCAACGGCCGCGGTGACCTGCAGGTGATCGTCAACGTGTTGATCCCGCGCCGCCTCACGGCTGAGCAGCGCGCGCTGCTCGGCCAGCTCAGCGAGACGATCACCGAGGACAATCTGCGCATGCGCGCCGAGGACGTGCGCGCGAAGCTGCGTCGCTGGCTGCATCCGCACGCCGCGTGATCCGCCTCGCCGTTCGCGTCCGCAGCGACCCCGCTTCGGAGGCGCTCGCGCGCCTGCTCGTGCTCTCGCCGGCCGGTCTGGAGGAGATCGACGTGGACGCCCAGACGGTTGAGTACGTGCTGTACGGCGCCGCCGGCGAGCTGCCGAGCGTAGCGGAGCTGCAGGTGAGCCTCGGCGACGCGCTGATCGCCGTGCACCGCAGCGAGATCGCCGATGACTGGTCCGAGCGCTGGCGGCGCTTCCATCAGCCGATCGTCGTTGCGAGCAGGCTCCATGTCCGCCCGCCCTGGCACCCACCGCCGGCCGCCGCCGCCGCCGGCCCCGGACTGATCGATGTCGTGATCGAGCCCGGCCAGGCGTTCGGCACGGGTGCACACGCGACGACGCGCCTGTGTCTTGAGCTGCTCGTCGGGCTGACGGAGGCGGAGGAGGGGGAGGGCGCGGTCCGTGGCGCGGACGCGACAGCGCCGTCGCCGGCGCGTGCGCCAGCGCCCGCCGGCGCGGTCCGTGGCGCGCTGCTCGACGTCGGCTGCGGCTCGGGCGTGCTCGCGATCGCCGCGGCGAAGCTCGGCTGGAGCCCGGTCATCGCGATCGACCACGAGCCGGAGAGCGTCGCCGCGACGCGCGCCAACGCGCAGCGCAACAACGTCGAGATCGACGTGCGCGCCGCTGACCTGCACAGCGACCCGCTGCCACCGGCTGACACGCTCGTCGCCAACCTGCTCGGCCCGCTGCTGCTGGCGCTGTCGGAGCGGCTCCAGCACGTCCCGGCGCAGCTGATCGCCTCCGGGCTGCTGCCGCCCCAAGCTGACGCGCTCGCTCACGCGCTCGCCACCCAGCACGGACTGCGCGAGCAGGAGCGGCGCGGCGACGGCGACTGGGTCGCAGTCCGGTTCGCACCGGCCGATCCACGCGTATCCTCTTAGGCGGCGATGACTATTCTCGACACAGTCCACAGCGACCTGGTGAGCGCGATGAAGACCGGCGAGAAGGAGCGCGTCGGCACGCTGCGGATGCTGCTGGCCGAGCTGCAGAAGGCGGCCAAGGAGGGCTCGACCGACGAGCTGGCTGTGCTGCGCCGCGAGCGCAAGCGCCGGGTCGAGGCCGAGCGTGCGTTCCGCGACGGCGGCCGTCCGGATCTCGCTGAGCGCGAGGCCCGCGAAGCGGAGCTGATCTCCGCCTACCTGCCGGCCGAGCTCGACGACAGCCAGCTGCGCGAGATCGTCGCTCGCGCCGTCGCGCAAGCCGGTGCCAGCTCCCCGCAGCAGCTCGGCAAGGTGATGCCAATCGCGATGGCCGAGGTAGCCGGGCGCGCCGATGGCCGGCGCGTATCCGAGCAGGTGCGCGAGGCGCTCGGCGCGAGCGCGACGTGAGAAGCCAGCTCGAGCTGCCGAACGAGCTCGCCGCGTCGCTCGCCGGCAACCAGGACGCCTTGCTGCGCGCGCTGGAGCGCCAGCTCACCTGCCGTGCGTTCCTGCGCGGCAACCTGCTGACCCTCGACGGTGAGGCGGACGAGGTCGATGACGGCGCCCGCATCGTGAACGAGCTTGCGAGCCTGGTCGGCGCCGGCCACGAGGTGTCCGAGCCGACGATCGCCACGATCCGTGGCGCGATCGCCTCCGAGCACTCCCCGGCGGCGGTGCTCGGCGACGTCGTCTGGCGTCATCGCGCGACGCGCGTCGCTCCGAAGACGGTCGGTCAGAAGCGCTACATCGACGCGATCCGCGAGAACACGGTCACCTTCGGGATCGGCCCCGCCGGCACCGGGAAGACGTTCCTCGCGGTCGCTCTCGCGGCGGCCGCGCTGTCGCGGCGCGAGGTGAACCGCATCATCCTGACCCGTCCCGCGGTTGAGGCCGGCGAGCGGCTCGGCTTCCTGCCGGGCGACTTGATGGCGAAGATCGACCCTTACCTGCGGCCGCTGTTCGACGCGCTGCACGACATGATCGATCCCGAGAAGGTCTCCCAGCACCTCGAACGCGGGGTGATCGAGATCGCGCCGCTCGCCTTCATGCGTGGCCGCACGCTCAACGACTCGTTCGTGATCCTCGACGAGGCGCAGAACACCACGCCCGAGCAGATGAAGATGTTCCTGACACGGCTCGGGTTCGGCTCGAAGATGGTCGTCACCGGCGACATCACCCAGGTTGACCTGCCGCGTGAGCAGCAGTCCGGGCTGATCGTCGTCAAGGACATCCTCGCCGGCATCGACGGTCTGCAGTTCGTCACGCTGACCGGCGATGACGTCGTGCGTCACCGCCTCGTGCAGCGGATCGTCGAGGCCTATGACGGGCACGCCCTGCGTTCCGCGCCAGACCTCGCCGCCAAGCGCGCTCACAACAGCTGAGATGCTCGAGCTCGACATCGTCGGCGTGGCGCCGGCGGAGCCCGCTCCCGCCGAGATCATGCGCCTCGTCGAGCTCGCCGCGGCCAGCGCCGGTGTGCTGGAGGGGCACCTCGCTGTTCAGTTCGTCGATGCCGCCGCCGTCGCCGAGCTGAACCGCGCCCACCGCGGCAAGGACGGCCCGACCGACGTCCTGTCGTTCCCGATCGACGGTGCCGACGCCGATCCCGCCGGTCCACGCGAGCTCGGCGATGTCGTGATCTGCGCCGAGCACACGACCGACGTGCGCGAAGCGATCGTGCACGGGGTGCTCCACCTGGTCGGCATGGACCACGAGACCGACGAGGGCGAGATGCTCGCGCTGCAGCGCGAGCTGCTGAGCTGGTGAGCGGGTGAGCGGGGCGCGCGACCGCGGCGCGGCCGGCGGCGAGAGCCCCGCGCCGACCCGCGCCGGCTTCGTCGCGCTCGCCGGCCGTCCGAACGTCGGCAAGTCGACGCTGACCAACCTGATCGTGGGGACCAAGGTCGCGATCGTCTCCGACCGCCCGCAGACGACCCGGCGGGCGATTCGTGGCGTCGCCAACGGTCCCGGCTGGCAGCTCGTGCTGATCGACCTGCCGGGCGTCCAGCGCCCGCGTGACGCGCTCACCCAGCGCATGGCGAGCCGCGTTGAGCGCGAGCTCGCCGACGCCGACGCCGTGCTGATGCTGCTGAACGGCGAGGAGCGGATCGGCGCCGGCGACCGGCGGATCGCCGAGCGCCTGGCCGGGGCCGCCGTCCCGGTGACGATCGCCGTCAACAAGGTCGATCGGCTGAGCCGCGAGCGCGCGGCCCAGGCCCTGCTCGACGCCGCGGCCATCGCGCCCGAGCAGGCCGACGTCTTCCCGGTCTCGGCCCGCACCGGCGCCGGGGTCGAGCCGCTGGTGGCGCATCTCGTCGCGGCGCTGCCGCCCAGTCCGTTCCTCTACGAGCCGGCGCAGCGCACCGACATGGCGCACGCCGAGCTGCTCGCCGAGCTGATCCGCGAGCAGGTCCTGCGGCGAACCTTCCAGGAGCTGCCGCACGCGGTCGGCGTGGTCGTCGAGAGCGTCCAGCCCGATCCGAGCAAGGCGCAGCTGACGCGGATCGACGCCCTCGTCTGGGTCGAGACGGACTCCCAGAAGAGCATCGTCGTCGGCCACGGCGGGCGGATGATCAAAGCCATCGGCACCGCCGCGCGCCGCGAGCTCGAGCGCGAGCTCGGCTGCCACGTGTATCTCTCGCTCGCTGTCCGCGTGCGCCGCCACTGGCGCAGTGACGACGGCCTGCTGGACCGCTTGGGCATCGATTAGGGCGGTCTGTTCGCTGCGCGTCCGCGGCTCTTCACGACGTAGCCCTTAGGATGGATTTCGATGGACAGCGAGATCGTCTACGACGAGCGCGGCCTCGTGCCGTGCGTGGTGCAGGACTGGAACAGCGGCGAGGTTCTGATGCTTGCCTACATGAACGCGGGCGCGCTGGCGCGCACGCGCGAGACGGGTGAGCTGCATCTGTGGAGCCGCTCGCGAGGCGAGCTGTGGCACAAGGGGGAGACCAGCGGCAACGTCCAGGCGGTGCGGGCGCTGCGGATCGACTGCGACGGCGACAGCATGCTGGCGCTCGTCGAGCCGGCGGGGCCGGCCTGCCACACCGGCGAGCGGACCTGCTTCTATCGCGGCGAGCTGGAGCCGGCGGCGCCACACGAGGTGCTGCCGGCGCTGCAGCGGACCGTGGTGGATCGCGCGGCGGCGCGGCCGGAGGGGTCCTACACGACGCGACTGCTCGAGGACCGCTCCTACAACGGCGCGAAGGTGATGGAGGAGGCCGAGGAGGTTGCGCGTGCGGCGCGCGAGGAGAGCGACGCACGCGTCGACGAGGAGGCCGCGGACGTCGTCTACCACCTGCTCGTGCTGCTCGTCGGGCGCGACCGGCGCCTGCGCGACGTCGAGCGGGTGCTCGATGACCGTCGCCGTTAGCCGCACGCTGGACGAGGTCCGCGCGCTCGCGCGCGACTTCAACCTGATCCCGATCGAGCAGGAGCTGATCGCCGACTGCGAGACGCCCGTCTCGGCGTTCCTCAAGCTGCGCGGCGAGGGACCGGCGTTCCTGCTGGAGTCCGCGGAGCAGGGGCAGCGCTTCGGCCGCTACTCGTTCATCGGCTTCCGCCCGCGTGAGGTGATCCGCTGGTCACTGGGCGACGCGGGCGACCCGTACGCGATCGCTGCCGCGGCGGTGTCGCGCTACAGCCAGGCGCCGCCCGGCGTGCGGCGCTTCGCCGGTGGCGCCGTCGGCTTCTTCGGCTACGACCTCGTGCGAGCGGTCGAGCCGCTCGGACCGCCGAACGAGGATCCGCTCGGGCTTCCCGACATGGCGCTGATGCTGAGCGACGTGCTCGTCGTCTTCGACCACCTCAAGCACATCGCGACGATCGTCGCCAACGTCTACGCCGAGGGCGACCTCGAGACCTCCTACGACCAGGCGGTCGCGACGATCGCGGCGGTCCGCGAGGCGCTCGCGCAGCCGATCCCCCAGCCGGCCACGCCGTTTCCAGAGCGCCCGCTGCCGGACTTTCGCTCGAACATGACGCGCGAGCGCTTCGAGGCGATGGTTTCGCGGATTGTCGAGTACGTCTACGCCGGTGACGCCTTCCAGGTCGTCCCCTCGCAGCGCTGGTCGGCGCCGGTGGCGGTCGATGCGTTCTCGATCTACCGCGGCCTGCGGATCGTCAACCCGAGCCCCTACATGTACTTCCTCGACTTCGGTGACTTCCAGCTTGCCGGTGCGAGCCCCGAGCCGCTGATCACCGTGACCGGGCGTGAGGTGGTGACGCGTCCGGTTGCCGGAACACGCCCGCGCGGCGCGAACGCCGCCGAGGACGAGGGGATCGAAGCGGAGCTGCTGGCTGATGCTAAGGAGGTGGCGGAGCACATGATGCTCGTCGATCTCGGTCGCAACGACCTCGGCCGCGTCTGCGACTACGGCACGGTGCACGTCGACGCGCTCAAGGAGATCGAGCGCTACAGCCACGTCATGCACATCGTGAGCACCGTCTCCGGCCGGCTTCGTGAGGGCGTCGGGGCGATGGACGCGCTCCGCGCGACGCTTCCCGCCGGCACGCTGTCGGGGGCGCCGAAGGTCCGCGCGATGCAGATCATCGACGAGCTCGAGCCGGTCAAGCGCGGCGGCTACGGCGGCGCGGTCGGCTACCTCAGCTACACCGGCGACCTCGACACGGCGATCCACATCCGCACCGTTGTCGTCAAGGACGGCGTCGCCCACATCCAGGCCGGCGGGGGCACCGTCGCCGACGCCAAGCCGGACTACGAGTTTCGCGAGTCGGAGGCGAAGGCGCAGGCCGTGCTCCGCGCGATCGAGCTCGCCGGCGCGCAGAGCGACTGGTCCTAGCCTGCGCGGCTGGCGGGGTCGGCGGCGCTGACGCGCGCCTGCTCGACCAGCTCGCCGACGATCTGGGCCAGCGTCATCTCCGGCTCCGGGTCGGTCAGCCGGCCGCGCGCGTCAAAGCGCTCCTGCGCGTAGGGCAGCGGCAGCTCACGATCGACGACGCGCGCGCCGGCCGCTGCGAGCACCTTGCGCGTCTCGGCCTGCGCCCACACGGCGCCGAACATCGACGTGCTGGCCCCGATCACCGCGGCGTTCTTGTTGCGCAGGACGGTCGTCTCGGATGGCCGTGACGCCCAGTCGATCGCGTTCTTCAGCTGGCCGGGGATCGATGAGTTGTACTCCGGGGTGGCGATCAGGATGCCGTCGGCTGCGGCGATCTGCTCGCGCAGCTGCAACACGGCCGGGTGCAGCGGCTCGGCCTCGTCGTCCTCATCGAATGGAGGCAGGTCTTTCAGCCCGTCGAAGCGGACGTACTCGACGTCCGCCGGCAGCAGCTCTGAAGCTGCCGCCAGCAGGCGCGAGTTGTACGAGCCGCCGCGCAGGCTCCCGGAGATGCCGAGGATGCGCATCGCCGTTCAACCCTTCGGCTTGGTCAGCTCGAGCTCGACGTTCAGCGTGACATCGTCTGCGACGACGGGCTGGCCGCCCGGCAGTGTCGCGGCAAAGTCGATGCCGAAATCGGTCCGATCGATTGTCGTCGTCAGCTCGACGCCGGCGCGCTCGTTGCCATAGCCGTCGTCGGGGAGGTAGCTGAGCTCGCCGGTCGCATGGATGCTCTTGGTCGTGCCCTTGATCGTGAGGTCGCCGTCTACGGCCAGCGTGCCGTCCTGTTCGACGTCAAAGCGCGTCGATCTGAAGCTGAACTCCGGGTAGCGCTCGGCGTCGAAGAACTCCGGCGACTTCAGATGCCCCGCCAGTTGCGGCTCGCGGACCTGAACGCTGTCCACCTTGACTGTGCCCGTGAGGACGAGCGAGTCGTCGCCGTCGACCGTCAGGCCGGCGTCGAAGTCCTGGAAGCTGCCGCGAAACCTGCCCGCGCCGAAATGGCGAACGCTGAACGTCACGGATGAGTGGATCGGGTCGCGGCTGTAGGTGCCCGGGGTGATCGCGATGTCTGCTGTTGTGGCCATCGTGCTCCTTGTCGTGTCGGGGGATGCCTGCACCCACTCTAACACGTTTGCTTGCGCACGCAAACATTGTGGGGGATCGCACAAACTGCTCGTTGGCTAGGCTCGTCCCGTGCGCGCGCTGGTGATCGACAACTACGACTCCTTCACCTACAACCTCGTCCAGTACCTGGGCGAGCTGGGGGCCGACATCGAGGTCGTCCGTAACGACCAGGCGAGCGTCGATGAGCTGCTCGCGACCGAGCCGGACCGCGTGATCGTCTCGCCCGGCCCGTGCACGCCGAACGAGGCGGGGATCTCGCTCGAGGTGATGCGCCGCTTTCCCCAGGCGGGCATCCCGACGCTCGGCGTCTGTCTGGGGCACCAGGCGCTCGCCCAGGCGTTCGGCGGCGAGGTCATCCGCCATCAGCCGGTGCACGGCAAGACCGGCACGATCGAGCACGACGGTCGCACGATCTACGCAGGCCTGCCAAGTCCGTTGACCGTCGGGCGCTATCACTCGCTCGTCGTCGCCGAGCACGTGCCCGACTGCCTGCAGATCTCGGCCCGCGGCGATGGCGTCGTGATGGGCATCCGCCACCGCGAGCTGCCGGCCGAGGGCGTCCAGTTCCATCCGGAGTCGGTGCTCACCGACGACGGCATGGCATTGCTGGCGAACTTCCTTGGCCGAGCCCCGTCGTGAGCGAGACGCCGAACGCCACCGTCACGCGTGCGCTCGACGCGGTCGCCTCCGGGCGCGATCTCAGCGCCGACGAGGCCTCGGAGGTGCTCGCCGAGATCATGGCCGGCGACGTCTCGCACGTGCAGATCGCCGGCTTCCTGATCGCTCTGCGCACGAAGGGCGAGACGGTCGACGAGCTCGCCGGCCTTGCGCGGACGATGCGCTCGCTCGCCGTGCCGGTGCTTGTCGACTGCGACCGCCTCGTCGATACGGCGGGCACCGGTGGTGGACGCTCGACGTTCAACGTCTCGACGACCGCCGCGCTGATCGCCGCCGGCGCCGGCTGCGCGGTCGCCAAGCACGGCAATCGCTCCGCGACGAGCCGCTCCGGCTCAGCTGACATGCTCGAGGCGCTCGGCGCTCGCATCGATCTCGGTGCGGCGGATGTCGCGCGTTGCATCGAGCAGACCGGCTTCGGCTTCATGTTCGCCCCGGCTCACCACCAGGCGACGCGCTTCGTCGTCCCCGTCCGCCGCGACCTCGCCGTGCGGACGATCTTCAACTTCCTCGGACCGCTGACCAACCCAGCCGGCGCGCGCCGGCAGCTGCTCGGCGTTTCCGATCCCGCCTACCAGGAGACGATCGCCGGTGCGCTCGCCCAGCTCGGCGCCGACCGCGCACTGGTGGTCAGCAGTGAGGACGGGCTCGACGAGATCGCAACGACGGCGCCGACGCGGATCATCGAGGTCAACGGCGATGAGATCCGCGACTACACGATCACCCCGCAGGAGCTCGGCGTCGCGCTGTCGGACGGCGAGGGCCTCGCCGGCGGCGACCCCGCACATAACGCCTCGGTGGCACGCGCCGTGCTGGCGGGCGAGCCGAGCGCGGCCCGCGACCTGTCCCTGGTCAACGCGGGAGCGGCGATCTACGCGGCGGGCGGCGCGAGCTCGCTCGTCGAGGGGGTGCAGGCGGCCGCGGCGGCGGTCGATGACGGGCGCGCCGCGGCGACGCTCGAGTCGTTCGTCGCTGCCACCAACGCCGCCCCTTGAGCGTGCTCGACGAAATCGTTTCCAGGACCCGCGCCGAGCTCGAGCAGCGCCGCCGGAACGTCCCGCTGGCCACGCTCGGAGCGGGTCCCGATCGCGTGCCGCACGCGTTCCGCGACGCGCTCGCCCGCCCGGCGATCTCGGTCATCGCCGAGCACAAGCGGCGCTCCCCGTCGGCCGGAGAGATCCGTCCCGGCTCGAGCGTCGCCGATGTCGCGAGCGCCTACCAGCGGGGGGGCGCCGCCGCGATGTCGGTGCTCACCAACGAGCACTACTTCGGCGGCTCGCTCGACGATCTCCGCGAGGCTGCCAGAGCGTGCTCACTGCCGCTGCTGCGCAAGGACTTCATCATCGACGCCTACCAGCTCCACGAGGCCCGCGCAGCCGGCGCCGCTGCGGTGCTGTTGATCGTTGCAGCGCTCGATCAGGTGACGCTCACCTCGCTGCACGCCGCGGCCGGCGAGCTGTCACTCGACGTGCTGGTGGAGGTCCATGACGCGGCCGAGCTCGCGCTCGCCCTTGCGGCTGGCGCCGAGTTGATCGGTGTGAACAACCGCGACCTGCGTGACTTCAGCGTCGATCCGGAGCGCACCTACGCGCTGCTCGACGCCATCCCTGCCGGCGCGCTTGTCGTCTCGGAGTCGGGGATCGCCGGCGCCGGCGATCTCGCCCGCCTGCGCGCCGCGGGGGTTGACGGCGTGCTGATCGGCGAGCTGCTGATGCGTAGCGCCGACCCGGCGCAGAAGCTGCGCGAGCTGCTTAGCGAGGCTGAAACAGACCTTTAGGGCACCTTGAGCGGTGGTGGTCACACTGAGCCAGCTGATGCGAAAGATGCGCAAGCTCCCAATCACCCAGCTGGTCGCTGCGCTGCTCGGCGGCCTGCTCGTCGCAGTGGTGATGCTTGCCGCCGGGCTCACAACCAAGACCACCACGACGACGGTCGTCGAGGACGTTCCGAGCGGCGCCGCCGCCAGCGGCGGGGTCGATCTCCACGCCATCTACGAGCGTGACGCGCCCGGTGTCGTATACGTCAGCGCGAAGGTCGTCGAGAGCACGGACTCGCCGTTCGACCTGTTCCCAGTCCAGCAGTCGGGCGCACAGACGGGCTCGGGGATCGTGCTCAACGACAGCGGCACGATCCTCACCAACGCCCATGTGATCGACGGCGCGGTGAAGATCACGGTCCAGTTCGCCGGCGGGCAGACCGTCTCCGCCAAGGTCATCGGCAAGGACCCCGACGACGACCTGGCCCTGCTGCAGGTCAACCCGAGCGGCCTCACCCTCGACCCGCTGCCGCTCGGCGACTCGAACACCGTCGAGGTCGGCGACCCGACCGTCGCGATCGGCAACCCGTTCAACCTCCAGCGCACGCTGACGACCGGCGTCGTGTCGGCGCTGCAGCGCCAGATCCAAGCCCCCAACGGCTACGCGATCGACAACGTGATCCAGACCGACGCGCCGATCAACCCCGGCAACTCGGGTGGCCCGCTGCTCAACGCGGAGGGTCAGGTGATCGGCATCAACTCCCAGATCGCCGCCAGCGGGAGCGGCAGCGACACGAACGTCGGCATCGGCTTCGCGATCCCGATCAACACGGCGAAGCTCGTCATTCCGCAGCTCGAGACGACCGGCAAGGTGACCGAGGGCTACCTCGGTATCGAGACATACAACGTCGACCCGTCGCTCGCGTCGTTGCACCTCGGCGCCAGCTCCGGGGCGCTCGTCGAGCAGGTCGAGAGCAACACCCCGGCCGCCAAGGCCGGATTGCGCGGTGGCACCAAGCAGATCTATCTCCCGGACGGGATCACCCAGATATGGGTCGGCGGCGACATCATCGTCTCGCTGAACGGCACGCCAATCGACGGCTCCGGCCAGCTGGCAGCGCGCATCGAGCAAGACAAGCCCGGCCAGACCGTGACCCTCGGCATCGTGCGCGGCACCAAGCAGCTGACCGTGCACGTGACCCTCGGCACCCGCCCCGAGAACCTACCGAGCTCCGGCTAGAGCGCCCACGCCAGGCGCTACGGTGTGGTGATGCAGCCACCCCGCGTGAAGATCTGCGGCGTCACCGGCCTCGACGACGCGCTCGCCGCCGTGGAGCTCGGCGCGTGGGCTGTCGGGATGGTCTTCTACGAGCCCTCGCCGCGCTGCGCCACAGTGGCCGAGGCTGAGCGGATCGGCGCTGCGCTGCGCCGTCGCGTCGAGCTGGCCGGGGTGTTCGTCAATGCGTCGCTCGCTGAGATCACGGATGTCTGCGAGCGTGTCGGCCTGACGCTCGTGCAGCTGCACGGCGACGAAGGGCCGGCGTTCGCCGGCGAGGTCGCGCGGCGAACCGGCGCGCGAACGATCAAGGCCGCACGCGCGCAGGGACCCGGAACGCTGCAGGACCTCGAGCGCTTCCACACCGACTTCCACCTGCTCGACAGCTACAGCGCCGAGCTGCGCGGTGGGACCGGTGAGCGGTTCGACTGGTCGCTGCTGCGCGCGCGGCGCTCAGCGGTGCCACTGATCCTCAGCGGCGGCCTTGACGCCGAGCACGTCGGCGCCGCGATCGCTGCGACGCACCCGTTCGCCGTCGATGTTTCCAGCGGCGTCGAGGAGTCCCCGGGCGTCAAGGATCGCGCGCGCCTGCGCGAGTTCTTCGAAGCCGCGACCGCGGTGGCGGTGTGAGCACCGCACGCGGCGCGAAGGCGCACGCGGGGGCGCCTCGCTCGATCGGCGGCGTCGAGCACCGCTTCGGCCCCTATGGCGGCCAGTACGTGCCGGAGACCCTGATGCCGGCGCTCGCCGAGCTTGAGGCCGCGTGGCTGGCGGCGTGGGCGTCCGCCGAGTTTCGTGCCGAGCTTGAGCTGCTGTTGCGCGACTTCGCCGGCCGTCCGAGCCCGATCTACCTCGCCCAGCGTCTCAGCGAGCGGGTCGGCAATCCGGTCTGGCTGAAGCGAGAGGACCTCAACCACACCGGCTCGCACAAGATCAACAACGCGCTCGGCCAGGCGCTGCTCGCTCGCGCCATGGGCAAGCGGCGCGTCATCGCCGAAACCGGTGCCGGCCAGCACGGCGTCGCGTCAGCCACCGCCGCTGCGCTGCTCGGACTGGATTGTGTCGTCTACATGGGCGAGGAAGACATCCGCCGTCAGCAGCCGAACGTGCAGCGGATGGAGCTGCTCGGTGCGCGGGTCGCACCGGTCGCCGCTGGAGCGCGGACGCTGAAGGAGGCTGTGTCGGCGGCGATCCGTGACTGGGTCGAGAACGTGGAGGGCACGCACTACATCATCGGCAGCGCCGTTGGTCCGGCGCCCTACCCGGCGATCGTGCGTGAGCTGCAGCGGACGATCGGCGACGAGACACGGGCACAGCTGCTCGAGCGGACCGGCCGCCTCCCGGCGCGCGTGATCGCCTGCGTCGGCGGCGGGTCGAACTCGATTGGCATGTTCGTCGCCTTCGTCGATGACGAGAGCGTCGAGCTGATCGGTGTCGAGGCTGCCGGCGAGGGAATCGACAGCGGCCGCCACGGCGCCCCGCTCACGGCCGGCGGCCGGCCGGGCGTGCTGCACGGCTCGCTGTCGGCGGTGCTGGCGGACGACGACGGCCAGATCCTCGAAGCGCACTCCGTCTCGGCCGGGCTCGACTACCCGGGCGCGGGCCCGCAGCATGCCTTCCTTCGCGACAGCGGCCGCGCACGCTACGTCGCCGTGACCGACGCCGACGCACTGCGCGCGTTTCTCGAGGTCACGCGGCTCGAAGGGATCATTCCCGCGCTCGAGTCAGCGCACGCGCTCGCCTGGGTGATCGCCAACCCCGGGGGCGATCTCGATCTCGTCTGTCTGTCCGGGCGCGGTGACAAGGATCTGTCCGAGGTCATCGCCCTCACCACCCCGGCATGAGTGACGCCGGATCGGACCGAATCGCCGCCGCGTTCGCTGGCGCCACCAAGCGCGCGGCTCTGATGCCCTACCTGATGGGTGGCTTCCCCGACATCCGCCGGTCGCTGGCGATCGGTGAGGCCTGCGTGCGTGCGGGGGCCGACCTGGTCGAGCTCGGCGTGCCGTTCTCTGATCCATTGGCCGACGGGCCCGTGATCCACGCTGCTGCGACGCGCGCGCTGGCCGGCGGCACGACGGTCGAAGACGTGCTCGGCGTCGCCGGCGCGCTGTCGGCGGCGGTCCCGGTGATCGTCATGGCCTACGCCAACACGCTCCTCGCGCGAGGTGTCGATCGTTTCGTCGCCAGTCTCGCCGAGGTCGGCGTGGCCGGCCTGATCATCCCTGACCTTCCCTACGAGGAGGCAGCGCCACTCGCGCGCGCCGCCGAGCAGGCCGGCGTCGCGCTCATTCCGCTCGTCGCGCCGACGACGACGGCGGAGCGGCTGGAGCTGATCGGCAGTCGCGCGCGGGGCTTCATGTACGTCGTGTCGGTTACGGGCACGACCGGCGAGCGCCGCTCCCAGCCGGTCGCGCTCGAGCCGCTGCTGCGCCGCGCGAAGGCGAGCACCGCTGTCCCGGTCGCGCTCGGATTCGGCATCTCCACCCCCGAGCAGGCGCTGGCTGGCGCCGCCGCGGGAGCCGACGGGGTGATCGTCGGATCGCGCTTGGTGCGCGCTGCGGGCGAGGCCGAGGACCCGGCCGCCGATGTTGGCGCGCTGGTTGCGGAGTTCGCGACTGCTCTTTCCACGCCGGTTGCATAGACTGCCGCCCACATGGGACTCGTGATCGCTGCCACATTCGGGCTTGCGCTGTGGATCGTGCTGTGGGCGCTCGGGACGAGCGGCCTGGATGCGTTCCTGTTGGCGCTCCTCGTGATGATTCTGGGCACCGCCGGACGCGTCGTGCTCCGCCACCTCCCGGGTGGCGACGCGCGAAGCCCACAAGCCTGAGGACTATTAGACTCCGCAGTCGCTGGCGCGGCGGGTCGATCGCCCGCGGCGATGTCGATCACGTCTGGAGCGCCGCTTGCGCCACCCCCGAATCGCAGCCACGGTCCTCGTCGCCCTCGCGGCGGCACTGGCCGGCTGCGGGGGCTCTGGCGTCGTCGAAGGAGGCAACAACTTCCAGGGGACGCTGACGGTCTACTCGGATCTCCCGCTCCAGGGCCCCCAGGATGCGCTGATGACGAGCATGGTCAACGGCGAGAAGCTCGCGCTCTATGACGCGGGCGGGCATGTCGGCCACAGGCACGTCAGCTTCGTCTCGCTCAACGACTCGCAGCAGACAGCCGGCGGCTGGACGCCGGCCCAGACGGCCGGCGAAGCGGCCCAGGCGGCGCTGGATCTCAGCACGATCGCCTACATTGGGGACTTCGACTCCGGCGCCACCGCGACCTCGTTGCCGCTGACGAACGCCAACGACATCCTCCAGGTGAGCCCTGCGAGCCCGTACGTCGGGCTCACCGACGCCAGCTCCGTTGACATCAACGGCAACCCGCTGAGCTACTACCCGGTCGGCGCGCGCACGTTCGCGCGGCTGATGCCCAGCGACGTGCAGGAGGCCGCCGCGACGACCCAGTTCATGCACTCGCTCGGCGTCAAGCGCCTGTATGTGCTGACCGACGTGGCTCCGTTCGATGCGCCGTTTGACTCGGCGATCGCGCCGCTCGTCGCCGACGACACGTCGCCGCAGCGCTCGATCACCCTCGTTGGCCAGCAGCAGATCGACACCGAGACCAACACCCAGCCTGTCGGCTACGCCCAGATCGCCGCGGCGGTCGCTGCCACCGACCCCGATGGCGTTCTCGTCGGCGCCTCGCCGGATCAGGGAGCGGAGGCGCTCTGGCAGGAGCTGCATAGCGCACTGCCCCACACGAAGCTGTTCGCTCCGAGCACGCTCGCGACCGGACCGTTTCTCGCCACGCTCGGCGGTGCCGCGAGCTCGACATACGTCACGAGCCCGATCCTCGAGCTGAGCCAGTACCCGCGCAGCGCCCAGCGCGTGCTGCGCGCGTACCGCCGGCGCTTTGGCATCGCACCAACCGCGTACTCGCTCTACGGCTTCGAGGCGATGGAGTCGGTGCTTGCCGCGATTCACGCAGCCGGCAAGGACGGCTCCAACCGCCTTGACGTGGTCAGCGCCTACTTCCACCTCGGCGAACGCAACAGCGTCATCGGCCGCTACCGGATCGACAGCGACGGCGACACTTCGCTGTCGCGCTTCGCCGGCTACCGCGTCGGCCGTGGCGGGCGGCTGATCGAGCTGCGGCTGCTGAGCGGCGCGCTGAGCGTGTCGAGCAGCGCTTCCTCGAGCTCTGGGTGAGCGAAGCTGACACCCAGCCCGAGTGCACGCTCTGGCAGCACGTTCTGGCTGTCGGTCACCACCGAGGCCATCTTGCCGAACAGCGCGCGCAGCGCCACGGACGGCACGCCGACCACGGCGGGGCGATGTAGCGCGTGGCCTAGTGCCTTGGCGAACTCGGCGTTGCGCGCAGCTGCCGGGGCCACGGCGTTGAGCGGACCGCTGAAGCGGGCGTCGTCGAGCGCCGCGACGTAGAGCGCCACCAGGTCGTCGGCGTGGATCCACGACAGGTACTGGCGCCCGCCGGCGACCGGTCCGCCGAGCCCGAGCCTGAACGGCGGCAGCATCTGCGCGAGCGCGCCGCCGCCGGCGTCAAGCACGACGCCGGTGCGCAGCACGCACACGCGCAGCCCGAGCTCCGCTGCCCGCAGCGCCGCTCGCTCCCAGTCGACGCAGACCTGTGCGAGCCAATCCTGCCCCGCTGAGGAGGTCTCGCTGAGCGGCTCGTCGCCGCGGTTGCCGTAGTAGCCGATCGCGCTGGCACTGACCAGGACGCGCGGCCGCGGCTTCGCCGCCGCGATGCCTGCGACGAGGTTCGCCGTCCCGACCGTGCGGCTCGTGCGAATCGCCTCCCGCGTACGAGCCGTCCAGCGCTGGGCGATGTTCTCGGCGGCGAGGTGCACCACGCCGTCGGCACCGCCGAGCGCCGTCGCCGGAGCCGGCTCGCTGGATGGATCCCAGCGCACGGCGCCGTCCTTGCCGGAGCGGCTCAGCTCGATGACCTCGTCGCCCCGCGCCCGCAGCGCCTCGACAAGTCGCGCTCCGATCAGGCCGCTCGCTCCGCTCACGGCGACTCGCATACCGTCGAATGGTACGGCGCGCCTCCGGCGGTGCGGCTAGCATCCTGCAGCGGTGTCATCGCTGTTCCTGATCGACGGCAACAGCCTTGTCTACCGGGCGTTCTTCGCGCTGCCCGAGACGATTGCCACCTCGACGGGCGAGCCGACCAACGCGATATTCGGCTTCGCCTCGATGCTCGTGAAGCTGATCACCGAGCACGGCGTGACCCCGACGGTCGTGGCCTGGGATGCCGGGATGTCCGGACGCACCGAGCTGTTCGCCGATTACAAGGCCCAGCGCCAGTCGCGCCCCGACCTGCTGCGCGAGCAGTGGCCGGCGTTCGATCCGCTGGTTGAGGCATTCGGCTACCGCAACGCCCGCTTGGACGGGTTCGAGGCCGATGACGTGATCGCGACGCTCGCCGAGCGCGCTCGCCAGCAGGGCATCGCGGTGACGATCGTCACCGGCGACCGCGACGCCTTCCAGCTCGTCGACGAGGCGGGCCTCGTCACGGTGATGGCGACTGCGCGTGGGATCACCGAGACGAAGCGCTACGACCGTCCCGCCGTGATCGACCGGTACGGGATCGGCCCTGAGCTGATCCCCGACTTCTACGGCCTCAAGGGAGACACCTCCGACAACATCCCGGGCGTTCCCGGGATCGGCGAGAAGACCGCCGCCGAGCTGCTGCAGCGCTTCGGCTCGCTGGAGGCCGTGCTCGACAGCGTCGAGCAGGTGAGCGGCGAGAAGCGCCGCGGCAACCTGATCGCCCACCGCGCCGACGCGCTGCTGTCCAAGCAGCTGGCGACGATGCGCCGCGATCTGCCGATCCCGTTCGATCCATCCGAGCTGTCTGGCGCTCCGCCCGATCTGTCCGCGCTGCGCGAGGCCTTTCGCCGTTACGAGCTGCGCGACCCATTGCGGCGGATCGAGGAGGCGCTTGGGTCGGCTGACGCCGCCCCAATCGCTGCTGCGAGTGCGCGCGTGCCGGTGCGGACCGTGACGCTCGCTCAAGTCGCTGCGCTGGGCGAGGGGGAGCTTGCTATCGCCGTGCGCGAACCGGACGTGCCGGAAGGCGCTCTGTTTGGTGAGGGCGGCCCGTGGCGATTTGGCGTAGGGACCGCGGACGAAGTGCTCGTAGGCGAATGTCACGACGCCGCTGAGCTTGTGATGGCGTGCGGAACGCACGCCATCACCACTCACGATGCAAAGGCGCTGGGGGTCGTGCCCGCGGCGCTCGCGCATGACACGATGCTGGCGGCCTACCTGCTCGATCCGGCGCGGCGCGGCTACCTGTTGGGGGACCTCGGCGAGGACCGCGGACTCGCCGCCTCGACGGGCGACCCGGCCGGCGACGATGTCCAGCTCGTCTCAGCACTCACCGAGCTCCAGCGACCCGAGCTCGCAGAGCGCGGACTGGATGCGCTGCTGCGCGATGTCGAGCTGCCGCTTGTGGCTGTGCTGCGCGACATGGAGTTGGCGGGTGTGCGGCTCGACGTCGAGCGGCTTGCCGCGATCACCGCCCGGGTCCACGAGGAGGTGGCGACGCTCGAGCAGTCGATCTATGCGACGGCCGGTGAGGAGTTCGTGCTCGGCTCGCCCCAGCAGCTTTCCGCGATCCTCTTCGAGAAGCTCGGGCTGTCGCGCAAGCGACGGGGCAAGACCGGGTTCTCCACCGACGCCCGCGTTCTCGCGGCGATCCGCTCTGAGCACGAGATCGTGCCGATGATCGAGCGCTGGCGCGAGCTCTCGACGCTCGTCAAGACCTACCTCGAGCCGCTGCCCGGGCTGATCGACGCGCAGTCGCGGCTGCACACCACGTTCGTGCAGACCGTCGCGAGCACCGGGCGTCTGTCGTCGACGAATCCGAACCTCCAGAACATCCCGATCCGCACGCCGCTCGGTCGCGAGATCCGCGCCTGCTTCGTCGCCGCGCCGGGGTGCGTGCTGGCCTGCGCCGACTACTCGCAGATCGAGCTGCGCGTGCTGGCCGAGCTTGCCGGCGAGCCCGTGCTCGCCGACATCTTCCGTCGCGGCGAAGACGTCCACACGGCCACCGCCTGCCAGGTCTTCGGCGTGGAGGCGAGCGCGCTCGATGCCGGCATGCGCTCCAAGGCCAAGATGGTCAACTACGGCATCGTCTACGGCCTGACTGACTACGGCCTGGCCGACCGCCTGCAGATCCCGCGCGAGGAGGCGGCGGTGTTCATCGCGACGTACTTCGAGCGCTTCCCCGCGGTACGCAGGTTCATCGAGGCGACGATCGCTCGCGCCGAGGAGCAGGGCTACGTGACGACATTGCTCGGCCGCCGGCGGCAGATACCTGAGCTGCGCGCGCACAACCGCCAGCAGCACGCGCTCGGCGAGCGCCTGGCCGTCAACACCGTGATCCAGGGCACGGCGGCGGACATCATCAAGGTCGCGATGGTGCGCTGCCACCGCGCCCTGGCGGGCCTGCGCTCACGGCTGATCCTCCAGATCCACGACGAGCTGATGATCGAGGGCCCACCGGAGGAGGTCGACGAGGTTCGCGCCATTCTCGCCGCCGAGATGGTCGGCGCCTGGGAGCTCGACCCGCCACTCGCGATCGACATCGGCGTCGGCCACAGCTGGCTCGACGCGAAGTGATCGGCTGGCATCGAGGCTGCGCCGCGGCTTCCCCTCAGCGGTAGTAGACGTCAACCGGGACGCCGATGCCGCCGATCCAGTCGTAGATGCTGAGGGCGTCGGGGACTGGAACACGCAGGCAGCCGTGGCTCGCCGGATAGGGTGGGACAGGGTCGTAGCCGTGGATCGCATCGCTGCCGTTGAAGAAGCTCGAATCGACCATGCCGTCGTTGTTGACCCCCGGCTCGCGCATCCAGACGACGAAGTTGCCTGGCGGCGTCGGCGTCGACGGCTTCCCGGAGCTCATCGGGTACAGCTGCTGAACCTTGCCGTTCGCGCCGATCAGGGCCAGCACCTGGTGCGTGAGGTCGCCCTCGACGTGGCGTCCTTGCCTGGGGTAGAGCACCTTGAACTTCCCTTGTCCTGCCGCCAGCGCCTTGAACACGGAACGGTCGGCGACCATCGTGCGCTCCATGTTGGCCATCTTGCGGAACGCGAGCACGGCGCGCTGCGTCCGCGCGTCGTAGATGCCCGGCACCCCGATCACATAGCGATCGCGCGCGAGGTCGGTCTGGAGGATGCGCACGGCGAGCCCCCGCTCCTCCGGGTGCAGGTCGGGGCTGACGAGGTGCACGTGGATCGGATCGGAGACCAGCAGCTCCTGTGCGGCGCTCAGGGCATGCGTCGCCTGCAGCGTGAGATCGCCGGCTCCGTGGATGCGAAACGACGCCGTGAACTGCCCCACGCCGGTCGCCCCGGTCACGCCCGTCGCGGTTGTTGTGCCCGTCGCGCTGGTCGCGCCGGTGGCGCCGGTGGCGCCGGTGGCGCCGGTCGAGCCTGTCGCCGTTCCCTGGATAGGGACGGTCTGCGTGCTTAGCGGACTGCCGTTCAGATACACCGCTACCGCGACGGTCTGGCCGGGGACGTAGATCGAGACGGTGCCGGCGATCTGCACCGAATCGCCGCTGACGACGGCGTCCAGGGAGCCGTTGACGTCCTTCCTGTTCGCGTAGATGGTGAGCACGGCACCGTCGCTCCCGACCACGGGTGTCGCGGGCGAGAAAGGCGGGGCCGCAGTCGCAGCGGTCAGACCGGACCAACAGCTGACCAGCAGGGTGATGCCCAGAAGTAGCGGGGCGCGCCGCATCGGCCGTGAAAGTACCAGACCGCCGATCTACGGGATCGAACCGCACTATTACGGTTGACGATAGATCGGTATCCGGTATAGAGTGTCTGTCGTGGCGAGCCCAGGACAGCCATCAGGCATCGAGCCGGCGGCCGACACTGCCGTAGCGCTCGGCGGCTTTGGTCGCTACGCAGGTCCGGCGACGCTGATCCTGTCCAGCCTGGCCGAGGCGCCCAAGCACGGTTACGCGCTGACCAAGGACATCGAGGCGTTCGCCGGCGTGAGGCTCGCGCCGGGCACCCTGTATGAGGCGCTGACGAGGCTCGAGCGGCAGGGACTGATCGAGGCGATCGAGAGCGACGACCGGCGGCGCCCCTACCGCCTCACCGCGCTCGGGATCAGCGCGCTTCGCGCGCACCTCGACATGCAACGCCGCGTCACCGATGTGGGGCTACGCCGCCTCGCCGGCATTGAAGGGGTCGCATGATCCCGCCAGTTGACCGGGCGCAGCGCCGTGCCGCACGCTTGCTGCGCTGGTACCCGAAGGCCTGGCGCCGTCGCTACGGCGAGGAGTTCAGCGCGCTGCTCGTCGCCGAGTTCGCCGAGCGACCCAGCTCGTGGCGGCGCACCGCAGATGTCGCCTGCAGCGGCCTCCTGGCCCGATTGACGAACACCGGTCTCACCGGCGGCGCGCTCGAGCCCGCCGCCCAGATTCAGGCGAGCCTGGCGACCCTCTGCGCTGCCGTGGCTGTGTTCCTCGCCTTCGCGCTCGCGATCTGGTCGCAGCTGACGATCGGCTGGCAGTGGTCGCGACCGGACACGGCTCCAACCGCACTCGCGATGGTCGCGATGTCGGCGCTGATGTTGCTGTTCGTGTCGCTCGCTCTGCTCGCCGCACTGCCGGTGGCTTGGGGTGTGGTGCTCCGCGTCCGCCGCGGGCAGGCGGCCCGGCTGTGGGTGCCCTCGCTGCTGCTGCTGCTCGGCGGCGTGGCTCTCGCCGTTGGTGCTCGGCACTTCGCGCAGCACGGCTGGCCGGGCACCGGGGGACACCCGTGGGCAGGTCGCGGGGTCGTCTCAGGCGCAGTCGGCTCCTTCACCTGGGCCGCCACGCTCTCGATCTCCGCCTACTGGGCCCATCCCAACGTGCTGCTGTCCTTTCCCGCCGCCGAGGTCGCGTGGATGGCTGCCAGCCCGATCGCGATGATCTGCGTGGTCGCCGGGGCGACCCAGATCGTCCGCCGCCTGGATCTCTCGCCGCGCCTGCTTCGCTACGAGTCCCGGCTCGGCAGCACCGCCGCGGCAGCGATGATCGCGTTTCTGGCCGCGGCCTGCCTGTGGATCATCGACGGTGGCGGGGGACCACGCAGCCTGTTCCAAACCGGAGCAATCGACGTCGGCGGCCTGGTCGTGATGGCGCTCGCGTTCGCCGTGGCGCACCGAGCGATGCGCCTCGCGCGGGGTGCCCAACCACTGCTCGCCCCGCCACGCTGAATCAGCCGCGCGATGCCACCTTCCACACCTACGTCCCCTGGTGGTCCCGAGCCGACGACCTGGAGCCGCCGCCAGCTCATCCGCGCCGGCCTCGGCGGGCTAGCCGTCGTGGTTGCCGGGGGCGCAGCTGGCGTCGAGCTCGTCGCCCGCGGCGTGCTCCCCGGCAAGCGCCTCCTCGACGAGCTGGACGGAGCGTGCTCGGTGGCCAACCCACGTCTCGTCTACTCAGCGTTGGGGCCGGCCACGTCGGGGCGGTTCTTCTCTCGGGCCCGCAACTGCAGCGTCGGCTACACGATCGCCTACCCGTCTGGTTACCGCAGCGGCGACGAGCTGCCGCTCATTGTCGCGCTCCATGGATTCGGCGGCGACCACATCCACTGTCTGGCAGGAATGAGCACCTCCCAGGCGCTTGCTCTCCATGTCGGCGGCCGTCCGCTGCCGCCGATGGCAATGGTCAGTGCCGACGGTGGCGGCGGCTACTGGCACGCGCATCCTGGAGACGACCCGATGGCGATGATCACCGACGAGCTGATACCGATGTGCCAGTCCCGTGGACTCGGCCTGCGGCCGGAGTTGATCGGCGCCCTCGGGGTATCGATGGGTGGTTATGGGGTGCTGCTGCTCGCCGAGAAGCACCCGCACCTGATCTCTGCCGTCGCCGCCATCAGCCCCGCGGTATGGACCAGCTACGCCCAGGCCCAGGGTGCCAACCGCGGCGCCTACACCTCGGCGGCGAACTTCGCCGCCAACGATGTCGTGACCGGCACCACCTCGCTCCGTGGCATTCCGGTGAGGGTTGCGTCGGGATCCGACGATCCCTTCTACCCGGGCGTCCAGACGCTCGCGCGAGCGCTGCCGCGCGGAGCCGTCGTCGACCTGACGAGCGGCTGCCACGACCACCAGTTCTTCCTCGAGCAGGAACCACCGTCGCTCGCGTTCCTTGCGCGTCACGTCGCGCGCCCGGCGATTGTCACCTAGCTCGCCAGGCTGCGCCGCACGTACTCCGTGAACGTCGTCGGCGGGCGAGCCAGCAGCCAGCTGAGCACGTTCGAGTTGCCCGTAATGCCGTAGCGGCTGTAGTGGTCGAACAGCCGGAACATCGCGTCGAAGCGGTAGTCGGTCGCTTCGCTCGGCGCCAGACCGGCGAGCGTGCCGGCCAGAACGGGAGTCTGCTCCGCCCGCACCGGCCGTCCGGACTCGATCGAGATCATCTGGGCCAGCTCGTGCGCGTCGTGGAACGCCTCGCCGCAGAGCTCGTAGGTGGCGTAGCGGTGCCGCTGCGCGTCCGCTACTACGTTGGCGGCGACCTCGGCGACGTCCTCGAGGTCCACATGGGCCAGCGGCATGTCGAGCGCGTACGGCTGGTGCAGGATCCCGTCCGTCGCGACGCGTGCAACGTCGACGTTCTGCATGTAGTGCATCGGCTGAAGGATGGTGAAGGGCATCCGCGACAGGAGCACCACGCGCTCGACCGCCAGCTTGGCTTGGTGGTTGAGCAGCGGCTCCAGCTGGGGATGCGTCACCGAGAACTGCACAAAGTGCTCGACCTCGGCCTGGCGTGCGGCGCTCACCACGCGATGCCCCATCTCCGCCTCGTGAGGGTGCATCGGCGGCCCGATATGGATCACACACCGAACACCCGCGAGCGCCCGGCGGAGGTCGCCCGGATCGAGCAGATCGCCGACGAGGGCCTCCGCTGCGCCCGCGCCGAGGAGCTGCTCGACATCTGCGGCGATGTCAAACGCCCGGACGTTGTGGCCGCGGCGAGCTAGGGCGCGGACGACGCTGCGGCCGGTCCGCCCGTTGGCCGCCGTTACGAGGATCACCGGGGGCGCTTCGTCTGGCCGGCATCCGTGGCTGTGGGCGCTTGACGCGCGAGCAGCGCGCCCCAGCCCTCGCTTTCCCCGGGGACGATCGGCCGGGGAGGATCACCGACCAGAACGTGAGCTTCGCCACTGCGGACGGCGAACGCGATGGCCTCGCCCACCACCTCAGGCGGGTCGGGCACGATGCTCCTAGCGCCGCTGACGATCTTGCCGGCGCGCAGTCGCTGGTGGAACTCGGTGGCGGTAACCGATGGGTATACGACCGATACCAGCACCCCCGCAGCGGCCAGCTCGATCCGGCCGACCTGGGACAGCATGTTGAGCGCCGCCTTCGTTGCCGCGTAGCCACCGAGCCCCGGAAAGACACGCAGCGACGTTGCCGAGCTCACGTTGACGATCGCTCCACTCGACTGTCCCCGCATCACCGGCAGCACCGCCTGCATCGCCACAAGCGGCGCGACCACGTTGAGCTCGAACACCGCGCGTAGATCCGCGGGATCGAGCTCCTCGAGCGCGACGTGCAGACCCTGCCCGGCGTTGTTCACCAGAACATCGACCCTGCCGAAGGCTTCGACGGTTTGAGCGACAAGGCGCTGGAGCTGCTCGTGGACGGTGACATCGGTCGTCACCACCAGCGAGCCCGGCAGCTGGGCAGCCAACGCCTCGAGTCGATCGGTCCGTCGCGCAGCGAGCACGACTCGCGCTCCCATTCCGCCCAGCAGACGCGCGGTCGCCGCGCCAATCCCCGAGGACGCGCCGGTGATGACACACACTGCCTCGTCAATGTCCATCTGCCGGGCTCACAACCTCGGCGGGGCCGCGCACGCGACTCGGCTTGTCCCGACACGGAGCACTCTCGCTACCTGCCAGGCATCGCGCTCGCTCTCGGCAAGATCGGTGACGCCCAGCGAGCGACGAGCGCGCATGTGGGGATCTTGCCAGAGTCAACGAGGCGCCCGACGCTAAGCGGTCGTGACGATCGCCGCGATCACCACCGCGATTCCTGTGGCGTCGCCGGCAGACGGCACCTCGCCGAGGATCGCCAGACCCATCAGCGCAGCCGTTGCTGGCAGCAGTGCGAGCATGACCGCGAAACGCTGCCGCGTGAGGCGGCGCATCGCAAGCTGCTCGAGCGAGTAGGGCACGGCGCTCGAGGCGACCGCTACGAGTACCACGCGCGCAAGGACGCTCGCCTCCGTGAAGGCAGCCCCAGTGTGCCACGCGAACAACGGCGCGAGCACCAGCGAGCCGATCGCAAAGCCCGCCGCGAGCCCATCCTGCGGGCGCAGATCGGCGGCGCGCGAGAGCCTGTGGCCGAGCACGATGTAGACCGCCCATCCCGCCCCCGCGGCCAGAGCCCAGGCAACCCCCGCCGCCGAGCCCGAGACGTGGATGCCGCTCAGCAGGCCGACCCCGCCGATCAGCAACACGATCCCGCCGATGTCGCGGCGGCGACGCGAGCCGATCGCTGCGACGCCAACCGGTCCGACGAACTCGATCGCGACAGCCGTGCCGAGCGCGAGGCGCGCGATCGCGAGGTAGAAGCAAACGTTGAGAAGGCACAGTGTGATGCCGAACAACGCTGCGCTCGCCAAGCGCGCTCGCGTCCATCGCCGCTGCCACGGGCGCCGCCAGGCGCACAACACGACGGCCGCAAACAGCGAGCGCAGCCAGGCCAGACCGACCGGAGCGACCGTGTGGAAGAGCAGCACCGCCACGCCAGCTCCCGCGTACTGCGACGCCGCGCCGGCGACTAACAGGAGCTGCGGCGGCGGGAGCCGCCAGCCGCGGTCCGCTGGCGAGCCGGCGAGTCCCGGCTGCTCGGGCTGCTGCGCGCTCAGCGCAAGGCCCTCATGGCGGCAGCGCTCACCAGCGCTCTGTCGTCGCCTCGCCCGTCTGCGCAGCTGAGCCGCCGCCGTTCTTGGAGGCCTCGGCCAGGCGGCGGTGAAGCCGTTGGCGCAACTCGTCGGGGTCGTAGTCGCGTTGCGCACGGCGCTTGCGAGCGACAACGACGCCGGTGGCTGCCACGCTCGCGATACCTGCGAGACCGATGATCTTCCACCGTTGGTGCATCGGTCGCGTAGGTTACCCGGGGGTGAACCAGCCGGCCCTGACGCTCGATGAAGCCATTGCGATCGCCTCCACTGGCGACGTGTGGCTGTTTCGCGGCGGATCGGCCGCAGACCTCGCGATCCGCGCTGTCACGAACAGCCCCGTCAATCATGTTGGCATGGTCGTCGCGATCGACGATCTGCCTGCGCTGTTGTGGCATGCCGAGCTAGGCCATTCGCTTCCCGACGTGTGGACCGGGCAACGTCAGCGAGGCGTTCAGCTGCACCACCTCCGCGAAGCCGTCACGACATGGAACGAGCGCTACAGCCAAAGGGCCTGGGTCCGCCAGCTCGAGGGCACGATCGAACGTCACCATGAGGACCGGCTGATGGAGGTCATCGGCCGCTTCGATGGTCGGGCGTTTCCGACGATTCCTGGACTCGTCAGGCATTGGGCCGAGGGCCGGTTGCGTCGCACGGCGTCACTGGAGACGATCTACTGCGCGGAGCTCGTCGCCACGACCTACCAGCACATGGGGCTGCTCCCGAGTCGTCGACCCGCGAGCTGGTATGACCCGGGGCGTTTCTGGAGTGGCGACGGTCTGGCTCTCGTCCCGCCGTTCGCCCTGGCCGGTGAGATCGCGGTGCTCTGAGTCGCGCCCGACCCGGTTGCGGGCGCGCAGCTATGCAGACCGCCCGCCAGACGCGACCGAGGGGGCCTGCGGTGGCTGAGCGTCCTGCTGCGGGGTGGCTGCGAACTGGGGGGGTGCGATATTGCGGTACCTCGTGAACGCCCAGCGAGACAGCGGGCGCGCTCGGAGGGCGCCGATCAGCCAACGCAGCGCGGCGGTGCCGGTGCTGGCGCCGGCGACGCGCTGGCTGGCGAGCAGGCAGCTGTACTTCCATGAGTGTCGGTGGCTGAACGCGGAGTAGCGCGTGAGCGCCTGCTCGCGGGTGATCTCGCCGGCGAGCGCGCCGCGAAGCTCGCGACCGAGCGCGAGCGCGAAGTAGAACGCCGGCCGGATGCCCTCGGCGGTGAGTGGGAAGCAATGGCCGGCCGAGTCGCCGACGAAGAACACGCCATCCTCGGTCGCCGGCCGCAGCTGATGGGGGATCCAGTTGCCCTGGTAGCCGACCGGTGCGAGATCGAGCTTCTCGGCGAGTGCGACGGTGCTGTCCTTGACATGGTCACGCGGCCTGAACGAGCCGACGCCGACGCGGAGCTCGTCACGCGCGGGAAAGCTCCAGCTGTAGCCCGCGCGCACGTAGCGCGGATCGACCCAGATCTCGAGATCCTCCGAGCTGCCCGGGGGATGGACCTCGAGACCCCGCGAGAGGCGCGCCTCGGGCGGTTGGATCGGCTTTGCGTTCGACAACACCCGCCGCCAGCCGAGCGCGTCGATTACGTAGGGCGCCCGCAGCTCGCCGCGGTCGGTGTGCACCGTGTGCACGGGCCCCGGATCGACGCGCTCGACCGTGGCGGTCTCGAACGCGCTTGACGGCGCAGCGGCGTAGAGCAGCGCACACAGCTCGGGGTAATCAAAGGTCGAGAACGTGAACGGGAGCGGCCAGCGCGCGGTCGAGCGAGTCGTGTGGACGACGAGCTCTGCAAAGGTCTGACGGATCGACGCCGCGACACCGAGTAGCTCGAGCCACTCCGTCGGTGCCGCGCACGCTGATGTCTGGCGCTCGCCGATCTCGTAGCGATCGAGGACGAGGACGCTGGCGCCGGCGCCTTCCAGCTCGCGTGCGAGGGTGAGACCGGCGAAGCTCGCGCCGCAGATCAGCACGTCGCAGTCTCGTCGCAGCGCGGTGCGTGCGGTTCCGCGCTTGGTGGCTCGCGTCGGCATCGGCGCCGCATCTTACGCGTGCGGCGGGCAATCGAAACGCGCTGCTGCGCTACGCTCTGGGCCGTGAATGCCGTTATCGATAACCCCACGGCCAAGGTCGTGGAGGGTTCAGATGGGCTGCTGCTCGAAATCGACGGGCAGATCGTCCCCAACTACGACGCGACGATGCGTCCCTTCGAGGAAGGCGAGGTCGTCACCGGCCTGGTCGTGCGCATCGATCAGGACGAGGTGCTCGTTGACATCGGCTACAAGTCCGAAGGCGTCATTCCGGCGAATGAGCTGTCGATTCGCAAGTCGGTGGACCCCCGCGAGGAGGTGTCGCTCGGCGAGGAGGTAGACGCCCTCGTCCTAACGAAGGAGGATCAGGACGGGCGACTGATCATGTCCAAGAAGCGCGCGCGCTTCGAGAAGGCGTGGCGGCGCATCGAGGCTGCGGCCGAGTCCGGTGAGCCCGTTGAAGGCACCGTGATCGAAGTCGTCAAGGGTGGCCTGATCATCGACCTCGGCGTACGCGGATTCCTTCCGGCATCGCTCGTTGACATCCGGCGTGTGCCAAACCTCGATGAGTACATGGGCACGCAGATCGAGTGCAAGGTCATCGAGCTCAACCGGTCACGCAACAACGTCGTGCTCTCGCGCCGCGCGGTGCTCGAGGAGGAACGCAAGGAGGTTCGCCAGCAGATCCTCGACCGGCTTGAGCCCGGTCTCGTCGTCGAGGGCCAGATCTCCAACATCGTCGACTTCGGTGCGTTCGTCGATCTTGACGGAATCGACGGGCTGATTCACATCTCCGAGCTCTCCTGGTCGCACGTCAATCATCCGAGTCAGGTGCTCGAGATCGGCGACACGGTCAAGGTCAAGGTGCTCGACATCGACCGTGACCGCCAGCGCATCTCGCTGGGGCTCAAGCAGACCCAGGAAGACCCGTGGCAGCGGATCGTCAACACCTACAGCATCGGTGATGAGCTCGTTGGCACCGTGACGAAGGTCGTCACGTTCGGAGCGTTCGTCGAGATCCTCGATGGCGTGGAGGGCCTCGTGCACATCTCCGAGCTCGCCGCGCATCACGTCGAGAACCCGCGCGAGGTCGTGCAGCCCGGCGATGAGGTGCGCGTGAAGATCCTCGAGATCGATTCCGAGCGGCGCCGCCTCTCGCTGTCAGCCAAGCGGGTCGAAGGGCAGGTGCTGCCGCTGCACCCGATCGAGTTGTCAGATGACGACGCCGACGCCGAGTCAACCGCCGAGGATCCGGGACCGCCGGTCGACCCCGAAGCCTTCGCCGAGATAGCCGAGATCGAGGTCGCGGCCGTTCCCGACGCGGACGTTGAGGCCGTGGTCGTCGTGGAGGAGCCCGAGGCCGTCGTCGAGCCCGAGGCCGTCGTCGTCGAGCCCGAGGCGGTCGTCGAGCCCGAGGCCGTCGCTGACGTGGAGGTCGAGGTTGATGCCGTGGCCTCCGAGGAGCCTGCCGCCGAGGCGGATAGCACGACTGCGGCGGACCTGGCCGAAGCGGCGCCGCAAGCGCCGGCTGAGCCGGCCGACAGCTAGCGTGGCGTCCACGTGGGCGTGCCGTTCGTCGGATTGACCGGCGGCCTAGGTGCGGGGAAGTCCACCGCACTCGAGGCGCTCGAGCGGCTTGGCGCAGCAACCCTCAGCACGGATGACGTCGTGCACGAGCTGTACGACACCGCGACCGTGCGTGCGGCGGTGCGTGATCGGTTCGGCGCCGGGATCTTCGATGGCGAGCAGGTCAACCGTGCGGCCCTCGCCCGGCGTGTGTTCCACGACGACGAGGACCGCCAATGGCTTGAAGGGCTGATATGGCCGCTCGTTGGCGCGCAGATCGAGGAGTTTCGCGCCGGGCTCGAGACGCGCGCACCGGCGCCGATCGCAGGGGTGGTCGAGACGCCGCTGCTGTTCGAGTCTGGAGTGGAGGGACGCTTCGATGCGACGATCGCCGTCGTCGGCGATGACCGCGTCCGCTCCGAGCGCATCGCGGCGCGCGACCAGGCGGACATGGCTGCCCGCGAGCGCCGCCAGCTGACCCAGCGGCAGAAGGCCGAGCGCGCTGACTACGTCGTCGTCAACGATTCCAGCGTCGCGGAGCTCGTGGCGAAGCTTGCCGAGATCCTCTCCGGGATCGCGGAGTGAGTCGCGCACGCCCGCGCCGGCGGTCCGTCGTGCGCCGACGCGCTGCGGGCCTGGCAATCGTGGTGGCGCTCGTCGTCGTGGCGGCAGTGGAGATCGTGCCGCTGGTCAACCGCGTGGTTCGCGAATTCACCTACCCGCTGCGCTACACGGCGATCATCCGCCAGGAGGCGCGGGCCGAGCATCTCGATCCGGCGCTCGTCGCCGCGGTGATCGACGCCGAGACGAAGTTCGACGCTCGCACCTCCAGCGCCGGTGCCCTCGGCCTGATGCAGATCCTTCCCTCCACTGCGAGCTACCTCGCCCGGCTGTCGGGTGGCACCGCATTCAAGGTTGCCGATCTCGCCCAGCCGCAGGTCAACATCGCCTACGGCTGCTACTACCTGCGCTACCTGCTCAACCTCTACGCCGGCAACGAGACGCTCGCGCTGGCCGCCTACAACGCGGGAGCGACAAACGTCGACAGGTGGGTCGCGGAGGATCGGGCGAGCGGCAGGCAGCTCAACATCGCCTCGATCCCGTTCCCCGAGACGCGCGCCTACGTCGAGAAGGTCGAGGCCGCGGCGATCGTCTACCGCAAGGACTACGGCCTCTGACAGGGGGTGCCTGGCGCCGCCGTTGGCGGCGTCTGCGCGCCTGTTGAGCGCGGTCCTCGAGGGCACCGCCCTGGCGCTTGGAATACTCCTTACGTGCCTCCCTTCCGTCTCGATCCGGTCTTCACACCGGCCGCCGATCAGCCGCGCGCGATCGCGCAGATCGCGGAAGCGATCTCCTCCGGAGCGCGCTACACGACGCTGCTCGGGGCGACCGGGACCGGCAAGACGATGACGATGGCCGGCGTCATCCAGGCGGTGCAGCGGCCGGCACTGGTGATCGCTCACAACAAGACGCTTGCCGCCCAGCTGTGCAACGAGTTTCGCACCTACTTCCCCGAGAACGCGGTCGAGTACTTCGTCTCCTACTACGACTACTACCAGCCCGAGGCCTACGTCGCGAGCCGGGACCTCTACATCGAGAAGGACTCCTCGGTCAACGCCGAGATCGATCGGCTCCGCCACGCGGCGACCGCTGCCGTGTTCGCGCGCCGCGACGTGATCATCGTGGCATCGGTGTCGTGCATCTACGGACTCGGATCGCCCGACGTCTATGAGCGCAACGTGCAGCTGCTGCGCCGTGGTGAGTCTGTCGATCGCGACGCGCTGCTGCGCCAGCTCGTCTCGATCCAGTACACGCGCAACGACCAGGTGCTGGCGCGCGGCAACTTCCGCGTCAAGGGGGAGACGCTCGAGGTGTTCCCCGCCTACGCCGAGACGGCATACCGCGCCATTCTTTTCGGCGACGAGGTCGAGTCCCTCGCCGAGTTCGATCCGCTGACCGGGGAGTTGCTGGTCGCCGATCTGGAGCACGTGGCGATCTGGCCGGCGAGCCACTACAACGTCGCCGACGGCATGGTCGAGCGAGCCGTCGCGGAGATCGGCGCGGAGCTGAACGAGCGCTGCGCGCAGCTGGACGCGGAGGGCAAGCTGCTGGAGTCCCACCGCCTGCGCCAGCGCACGCAATACGACATGGAGATGCTGCGCGAGGTCGGCTTCTGCTCGGGCATCGAGAACTACTCGCGCGTGATCGACGGCCGCAAGCCGGGCGAGCGGCCCTACTGCCTGCTCGACTACTTCCCGCGCGACTTCATCTGCTTCACCGACGAGTCCCACGCGACGATCCCCCAGATCGGCGGCATGTTCGAGGGCGACCGCTCGCGCAAGCAGACGCTCGTCGACTACGGCTTTCGCCTGCCGAGCGCGCTCGACAACCGCCCGCAGACGTTCGAGGAGTTCCTGCAGATGACGCCGCAGCTGATCTTCGTCTCGGCCACCCCCGGCGAGTTCGAGCGGACCCGTGCGGCGCGTGTCGTCGAGCAGATCGTCCGGCCGACCGGGATCGTCGATCCACACGTCGAGGTGCGCGCTACGCACAACCAGATCGACGACCTGATGGCCGAGGTGCGCAAGCGCGTGGATCGCAACGAGCGCACGCTCGTCACAACGCTCACAAAAAAGATGGCAGAGGACCTGTCGAGCTACCTGCTCGAGCTCGGCTTCCGCACGCGCTACCTGCACTCGGAGATCGACACGCTCGAGCGGATCCAGATCATCCGCGATCTGCGCCTGGGCGAGTACGACGTGCTGGTCGGCGTGAACCTGCTGCGCGAAGGGCTCGATCTGCCGGAGGTGTCGCTGGTCGCGATCCTCGACGCCGACAAGGAGGGCTTCCTGCGCGGAGAGACGTCGCTGATCCAGACGATCGGGCGCGCCGCACGTCACGTCGAGGGCACCGTGATCATGTACGCGGATCGGCTCACGGCCGCGATGACTGCCGCGCTCGGTGAGACCGATCGTCGCCGCGCGATCCAGCTCGCCTACAACGAGGAGCACGGCATCACGGCCGCGAGCATCGTCAAGGGCGTCTCGGACATCGCGGAGTTCCTCAGCGCCGAGTCCAAGGCGCCGTCGCGACGGCGCCGCCGCGCGGCGACGACGACCGCGGAGCTCGCGCCGCCGGAGCTCGAGAAGCTCGCCGTCGAGCTCGAGCAGGAGATGCTCCTTGCCGCCGGCGATCTGCGCTTCGAGTACGCGGCGCGCCTACGCGACGAGCTGCGCGACCTGCGCCGGACCATGACCGAGATGCGATCGACTGCGTGATTGTGGGTCGGGCCGGCGCATGCGCCGGCCCGCCGGGGGGCGCATGCGCCCCCCGGAAGGAGATCAGGGCTCAGCCGCCTCGGCGCGGCCGTTCGTGGCCAGCGCCGAGGCAGTGAGCCGTCTCAGCCGGCGATCTTGAACGTCGTCGTCGCGGTCGCCCCGGTCAGTCCGTCGAGCGTCGGCTTGGCGCTCAGCGTGTAGGTCCCGCTGGGCAGCTTGTGCCCGTTGGGCTCGCCCGGGAAGAGCACGTCGTTGCTGCCCGCGACGTCCTGGTGGGTGAACGAGTCGGCCGTCAGCGTCAACGTGCACGGTTGCGAGTGCTTCGGGCGCTTGCCGCTCTTCGGCAGCTCCTTGCAGCCGTGCTTGCCGTGCTTGTAGCCGGCGACCTTGCCGGTGACGGTGAAGCTCGTCAGCCCCGCCTCGCTGTCGTCGTAGGTGATCGTGCTGCCGCCGCCGCTGACCGACAGGAACACGCCCGGGCTCAGAGCGAGCTCGCTCAGCGCCGGCGCGACCGGCGTCGGCGTCGACGCTGCGAGCGGCGCCGCTGGTGGCGGCACGTACTCGTAGGCGCCGATGTCGCAGCGCGCCTCCTGCGGCCGCGCCACGCCGCGCTGGTCGCTCGTCAGGACGTTGCCGAGCGGGTCCGTGCAGCCGGCGGGGTCGCCCGCGTCGATCGCCGGGCTGCCGGCGAGCAGCGCGACCGTCTGCGTCGGCCCGCCGTTGCTCGCGAGCGAGCCGAGGCTCGCGTCGAGCGAGGTCGAGTCGACGAGATCGCCGGTGGCGTCGAAGCCGCACTCGTTGCCGTCGCTCTGGTTGTCCTCGGCGTTGTAGCCCTGGTCGTCGAACTCTTCAACATCGATGCTGCAGTTCGCCTCGCCGCTGGATCCGCCGCCCAGCAGGCTGCCATTGGCGATGATCGTGTCGTGGATCGCGAGCACGTTCCCGTAGACCGAGACGTTGCCGCCGCTATCGTTGCCGTACGCGGCATTCGCGACGATCGTGTCGCTCGCCAGGCGCAGCGTGCTGATGTCTCCGTCTATCCCGCCGCCCTCGCCGTCGCCGGCGGGCGTCGCCTCGGCGGTGTTCCCGTCGAGCGTGCTGTTGACGACAGACACCAGGCTGGTGTTGCCGTACAGCCCACCACCATCCTCTGCCGAGTTGCCGGTCAGGGTGCTGGCGCTCAGCCAGAGCGGCGAGCCAGCGTACAGGGCGCCGCCGGAGCCGTTCGGCGCGGTGTTGCCGGTGAACGTGTCTGCGGTCGCCGTGACGACGGCCCCGTACTCGTTGTCGATCGCGCCGCCTTCGCCGCCGTTCGGCGAGCCGGCGGTTCCTCCCGCCGCCACGCTGTTGGTGGTGAAGGTGCTGTCGGTGAACGAGCCGTCGGCCCCATCCTGCAGAGCGACAGCTCCGCCATCGGCTCCCGGTGCACCCGACACGCTCGACGCTGTCGCGCTGTTGGAGGTGAATGTGGAGCCCGTGACCTGCGCGTTGGTTTGGAGGTACAGCGCTCCGCCGTAAGCGCTCGACTCGTAGTTGTAGCCGCCCGATACTCCGGTCCCGTTCAGCGCCTGGTTGCTGGTGAACGTGGTCGAGGAAAGCGTCAGCTGCCCGCCGTAGAGGGCGATCGCGCCCCCCTCGCCGCCGTAGCCGGACTCCACCGTGCCGGCGCCGCCGCCGTTCGCCGTGTTGCTCGTGAACGTCGCGCCGGAGATGTCGATGATCGAGTTCCCGCCGCCGATCGCGCCGCCGTCGCCGCCTCCAGGCTCGGTGTTGCCGCTGGAGGTGCCGCCGGCGCTCGCGGTATTGCCGGTGAACGAGCCGCCGTTGATCGTGATGTCGCTCTCCTCGACGTCGATCGCGCCGCCACTGCCGCCCCCACCGCCGCCCTGGTTGCCGGATGGCGCTCCGTCGGCGGCGTTGGCGTCGAACGCGTCGCTGCCGAGCGTGTCGTCGCCTTCGTAGTCGAAGATCGCGCCGCCCTGGCCTCCTTCGCCGCCCCAGGAGTTCGGTCCGCTCGTGACGATCGCCGAGTTGAGCGCCCTGTTCGCGCTGGTCGCGCCGAAGGTCGAGTCCTGCACGACGAGCGTCGAGTAGCTGTTGTAGATAGCCCCACCGTTGCCGCCGCCGCCTTCACCGTCGGACGCGCTGGCGCCCGTGCCCGCGGTCGCCTCGTTGCCGTCGAAGCTGCTCGACGTGATGGTCGCGGGGCCGTCGTTGGAGATCGCGCCGCCGTTGCCGCCACTGCCGCCGTACTCGCTCCCGCCGCCGCCGCCGCGCGCTTGGTTGCCGCTGAACGCGCAGCCCGTGACGCTGAGGATTCCGTTGTTGTAGATAGCGCCACCCTCGCTGGAGTACCCGCCGTCCGTGCCGGAGGCGTTGCCGCCGATCGCGTTGTTGTCGGTGAAGTCGTCGTCGGTCAGCGACAGCGTGGCCTCGTTGTCGATCGCCCCGCCCTGTCCGCCGGACTCACCGGAAGCGGGCGCGTCGCCGCCCTCGAAGGTCACGCCCGAGATCGCGGCGCTGCCGTTCTCGACCTTGAGCAGCGTGCTCGTGTCGCTCGTCTGCGTGATCGTCGTGCTGGCCGCCCCCTGGCCGGTGATCGTGACCGGGAACGACGAATCGAGCTCGAGCTCGCCGTTGCCGGAGGTGATCGTGTAGGTGGGGTGCGTGTCTAGCACGATCGTGTCGGCCTGCGAATCCTGGTTGACGTACGCGATCGCCGTGCGAAGCGTCGGGCAGCTGACCGGCGCGCTGGAGCAACTGGTCCAGCTGCTCCCGCTGGCGTCCCCGGCCCCCGACACGGTGATCGTCTGCGCGCTTGCGGCGGCGGCCCCAGCCGCCAGCGCGATGGTCGTCGTGACGCCGGCGAGCGCGAGCCGCGCCCGCCACGAGCGGATTCCTCGCATTGTTCTGCCCCCTTGCTGCTTAGTTTGGTCCCCCGAGCCGCGCTGACGCGGCCTCTCACTGCGGGCAGCATAACAAGCCGTAGGCGATCGCCCGTCTCGCGAAAGGTGTCGCTTCCGCCACCCCCGAAGCGCCTCCGCGGAGCGCCGGCGCTAGTCGCCGGACAGCTCGAGGAAGCGCTCGACCGAGGCCTCCTGGTGAGCGAGGCGCTCGGCGAGCTGATGGGCATGCTCGGTGGTGCGCGCGAAGAAGTCCTCGAGGCAGCGTTCGGGGTCGTCGGTCAGCGGGTAGACGTGTGAGACCTCCTGCTGGACGCAGGCGATGCCGAGCGGCGGTGCGCCCGCGGCAAGCGTGCGTGCGCTGCAAACCGCTGCGACCATCACGCCGCATTCGGTGGCGCGCAGCGCGACCGGCATCAGCAGCTGGGCCGGAAGGTCGGCATCCGTCGCAGTGGCGTCCTCCACCCTGACCGACGAGGCGGCGAGCTGGGCAAGCGGCTCACACCACACCGCGAGCACGGTGTCCGCGGCTCGCAGCGTCTCGCGCAGCACGCCGGCCTGCTCGCGGTAGCGCTCCTCGGCATCGCGTCGCGAAGCGGCGTCCGCGAGATCGAGGTAGCACGGCACCCGCAGGAGGTCGTTTGCCTTGAGCGCGTCGCCGGCGCCGTGGCCGCCGAGCGCCACGTAGGTGTGGATCGTCGACAGGTCACGGCGGCCGTGGAAGATGATCGTCAGCTCCTCACACAGCGCCAGGCCGCGGACGCGCACCGCGACGGCCGCTGAGCCGGCCTGGTCGAGCAGCGCGCGGCTCAGCAGCTCCTCGGCGGATTCGCTGATCCGCCGCGGCGTGGCCTCGCCGTCGGTGTGCTGCCCGCTCATCACCCGCACCTCGCGTTTCGGACCAACCTCGAACGCTACCGGGGCGATCGGCGGGGCGTCGCAGTTCTTGAGGCGGGCCAGACCTTCGAGGTGTCCAACTGCGCGAGACCGCCCAGCCCCCTCTCACCTGCGTCGGTGTGATCGACACCGGCGGGAAGGCGCGCGAGGGCAGCTACGCCCCGGATCCTTGGCGCTGATCATCGACTCTGGCCCCCTTGTGGCCCTGCTGGACGTGTCCGATCCCGGCCACACGCGCTGCGCCGCGCTGCTCAGTGAAACGCGTGAGCTCCGGATCGTCCCGGTCTGCGTGCTCGTCGAGGCCGAGTACCGCCTGCGCTCGTGGCCGGACGCCTTCCCGCTGCTCCTCCGCCAGCTGGCCAGCGGCGCTATGCAGCTGCTCGAGCTGCCGCCGCTCTGGCTGCTGCGGGTCGCTGACCTGCTCGAGCGCTACCGCGCCCTGCCGTTGGGGCTCGTTGACGCGACCGTGGTCGCCGCGACCGAGATGTTGCGCGAGCCGAAGCTCGTGACGCTCGATCAGCGCCACTTCAGCGTCGTGCGGCCGGCTCACGTCAGTTCGCTGACGCTGTTGCCGTGAGCCCCGCTAGGAATCAGCGGCGCGCTTCATGAGATCCCGCTGATCGTGAAGTTCTCGTGGACCGTCTGGTGCGCGTGGAGCGTGACCTGCCGTCGCACGCCGAGGAAGCTCAGGGTGTAGGACCCCGGCTCGAGCAGGAACGAGAACCGCCCGTCGTGCGCGCGCTGGCGGGCCACGACGCGGCGGTTGGAGTTGAGTACCGAGATCATGTTGCCGGTGTCGTTGCGGCACGGCACCCCGGGTGGACCGCCGCACAGGCGAAGCAGGCCGGTGAGGCGCGCGTCGCGGGGTGCCGCGGACGCGGCCCCGGCGCTCCCCAACGCGCAGATCAGGATCGCGATCACAGCGCTGCGCTTCACCCGACCGAAGTACCTCCGATCGCCCGCCTCAACGAGCGAGCCAACCCACTCGGCAGCTGCATCTAGGGAACCGCGATGATGAGGTTCGCGTGGAGGGTCTGATGCGCCTCGAGCGTGACCGGCCGCTGCGCTCGCAGGTCGCTCATCCTGGTGGTCAGGGTGTAGGACCCGGGCGCCAGCAGGAAGGAGAACCGCCCGCCTTGCGTGTGCTGACTCGCGACCACGCGGTGCTGCGCGTCGAGGACCTCGACCGTGCCGTTCTCGGTGTAGCAGCGTCCCGGGGCAGGACCGCCGCACAGGCGAAGCAGGCCGGTGAGGTGTGCGTCACGGGGCGCCGCCGACGCAGCGCAGGCCGCCCCCAGCAGCGCTGCGCACGTCACGATCACGGTCAAGCGCTTCATCCAGTCAAGATACGTCGGAGTGTCCGATCCGTCACGTGCAGCGCTCTCACCAGCCATGCCGTGAAGCGTCAACGCCGCGAGCTGGCAGCGCCGCCCAAAGAAGAAAAGCGAACATCTGTTCGTACTTGTACAATAGGGGCAACGTGCCGTCGTCGAATCAGATCGTCGTCTCCGGGGCCCGGGAGCACAACCTCAAGAACGTCTCTGTGACGCTGCCGCGCGACGCGCTCGTCGTGCTCACCGGGCTGTCCGGATCGGGCAAGTCGTCGCTGGCCTTCGACACGATCTACGCCGAAGGTCAGCGCCGCTACGTCGAGTCGCTGTCGGCCTACGCCAGGCAGTTCCTCGGCCAGATGGACAAGCCGGACGTCGACTCGATCGAGGGGCTCTCGCCGGCGATCTCGATCGACCAGAAGACGACCTCGCGCAACCCGCGCTCGACGGTCGGCACCGTGACCGAGATCTACGACTACCTGCGCCTGCTGTGGGCGCGGATCGGCGTGCCGCACTGCCACATCTGCGGCGAGCGGATCACCGGCCAGTCGCTCGAGCAGATCGCCGACCAGGTGCTGGAGCTTGCCGACGGGACGCGTTTCATGGTGCTCGCCCCGGTCGTGCGAGGACGCAAGGGGGAGTACGGCAAGCTGCTCGAGGAGCTGCGCGTCGAGGGCTTTGCGCGGGTACTCGTCGATGGCGAGCTCTGCGGCCTCGAGGATGACCTGGAGCTCGACCGCAAGGTGAAGCACGACATCGCGGTGGTCGTCGATCGCCTCGTGATGCGCGCCGACGTGCGCAAGCGGCTGGTCGACTCGATCGAAACGGCCGCGGCGCTCGCCGACGGGATCGTCGCCGTGCAGATGATGCCGCGCCCGGGCGAGGGGGACGGGGACGCGGCGCTCGGTGAGACGCTCACCTTCTCGGAGAAGTTCGCCTGCCTGAAGTGCGGCACCTCGATGCCGGAGCTCGAGCCGCGCATCTTCTCCTTCAACGCGCCGCAGGGGGCTTGCGAGCACTGCACCGGTCTCGGGTCGCAGCTCGAGATCGACCCGGAGCTGGTCGTGCCGGACCCCGAGCGCTCGATCGCTCAGGGGGCGCTGGCGCCGTGGGCGGGCAGCAGCTCGGGCTACTACGAGCAGATGACGGCGGCGCTTGCCGAGCGCTACAGCATCGATGTCGAGCGTCCCTGGCGGGCGCTGAGCGCCAAGCAGCGCGAGATCTTCCTCTACGGGACCGCCGGTGAGCGCGTCGAGGTCCGCTACCGCAACCGCTATGGGCGTGAGCGCACCTACGGGGCTCGCTTCGAGGGCATCGTGCACAACCTCGAACGGCGCTACCGCGAGACCGACTCCGACTATGCGCGCCAGCGGATCGAGGAGTACATGAGCGTCCGGGCGTGCCCGCAGTGCAACGGCGCGCGGCTGCGACCCGAATCGCTTGCGGTGCTCGTCGGCGGGACGCCGATCAGCGACTTCTGCGCCCTGTCGGCCCACACCGCGCTGGCGTGGCTCGCCGCCGTCGAGCTGACCGATACCGAGCGGCACATCGCTCGGCTCGTGCTGCGCGAGATCGAGGAGCGGCTGCGCTTCCTCGAGAACGTCGGGATCGGCTACCTCTCGATGGACCGCGCGGCGGCGACGCTGTCGGGCGGCGAGGCACAGCGGATTCGCCTTGCGACGCAGATCGGCTCGGCGCTGGTCGGTGTCCTCTACGTGCTCGACGAGCCATCGATCGGGCTGCACCAGCGCGACAACGCGAAGCTAGTCGCGACCCTGGAGCGGCTGCGTGACCTCGGCAACACGGTGCTGGTCGTCGAGCACGACGAGCAGACGATGCGCGCCGCCGACCAGATCGTCGACTTGGGGCCGGGTGCCGGCGAGCACGGCGGGCGAATCGTCGCGCAGGGCACGGCGGCGGAGATCGAGCTGGTCAGGGAGTCGCTCACCGGCCAGTTCCTCTCGGGCGCCATGCGCATCGAGGTGCCGGCGCGGCGGCGTGCGCCGAGCGGCTACATCGAGATTCGCGGCGCGAGTCAGCACAACCTGCGCGGGATCGACGTGCGCGTGCCGCTCGGGACGTTCACCTGCGTGACCGGGGTGTCCGGCTCGGGCAAGTCGACGCTCGTCAACGAGGTGCTCCACAAGGCGGTCGCGAACCGCCTCCATCGAGCGCGCCAGCGCCCCGGGGCGCATCGCGACCTGCGCGGCCTCGAGCAGCTCGACAAGATCGTCGCGGTCGACCAGTCACCGATCGGTCGCACGCCGCGTTCGAACCCGGCGACCTACACCGGTCTGTTCGACGTGATCCGCGACCTCTTCTCGAAGACGGCGGAGGCCCGAGCCCGCGGCTACAAGGCCGGGCGATTCTCGTTCAACGTCAAGGGTGGACGCTGCGAGGTCTGTCGCGGCGACGGCCAGATCCGGATCGAGATGCACTTCCTGCCCGACGTCTACGTGCCGTGCGAGCAGTGCCACGGACGTCGTTACAACCGTGAGACGCTCGAAGTGCGCTTCAAGGGCAAGACGATCGCCGACGTGCTCGAGATGCCGGTTGAGGAAGCGCTGAGCTTCTTCGAGCACATCCCGGCGATCCATCGGCGGCTGGCGACGCTCGACGACGTCGGCCTCGGCTACATCCGCCTCGGGCAGCCCGCCACGACGCTCTCTGGTGGCGAGGCGCAGCGTGTCAAGCTCGCCACGGAGCTGTCGAAGATCGCGACCGGGCGGACGCTGTACATCCTCGACGAACCGACAACCGGGCTGCACTTCGCCGACGTGCAGCGCCTGCTGGAGGTGCTGGCGCGACTCGTCGATGCCGGCAACTCGGTCGTCGTCATTGAGCACAACCTCGACGTGATCAAGTGCGCCGACTGGCTGATCGACCTCGGCCCTGAAGGCGGCGACGAGGGTGGACTGGTGATCGCCACGGGCACGCCCGAGGCCGTGGCCGGCGTGGCGGATTCGCACACCGGCGAGTTCCTGGCGCGGTTGCTCGGCGGCGACCCGCAGGCGCGGCGCTCCTCCGCCACCAAGCACCTCGCCGCGGCCTGAGCGTACCCGGCAGGGTGAACGCGCTCAGCTCGTCAGCTCGTTGAGCCCTTCGACGAAGGCGCTCAGCTCGTCGGGGTCGATCGAGAAGCCGTGCTCGCTGCCGGGGAAGCGATGCGCGCGGACATCGTCGGCGTAGTCGGTGACGGCGCTGACCACCTGGGAGCGAAGCTCGACGTACTGCTTCGCGAAACGCGGAGCCTTGCCTGGGTAGAAGCCGAGCATGTCGTGGAGCACGAGCACCTGTCCATCGGTGCCGGGACCCGCGCCGATTCCGATCACCGGGATCTTCAGCGCGTTCGTCAGGCGCTCGGCGATGGCGGCGGGGATCGCCTCGAAGACGATCGCGAAGCAGCCCGCCGCCTCGAGCGCCCGTGCCTCGCGGGCCAGCGCCAGTGCGCGCACGGCAGTGCGTCCCTGGGCGCGGCGTCCACCGAGCGCCGTCGCGCTCTGTGGCGTCAAGCCAACATGGCCCATGACCGGGATGCCGGCGGCGACGATCGCCTGCACCCGCGAGACCTGTGCCGGACCGCCGCCCTCCAGCTTCACGGCGTCCGCGCCAGCCTCCTTGACGAAGCGCTGCGCGGTCAGCACCGCCTGCTCGTCGGCGGCTTCGTAGGATCCGAACGGGAGGTCTGCGACGAGCAGCGGGGTGCTCAGGCCACGGCGCGTCGCCGCGGTCAGCATGAGCATCTCCTCGACGCTCACAGCGACCGTCGAAGGGTAGCCAAGCACGACTTCGGCCCCGGAGTCGCCAACGAGGACGACGTCGACGCCAGCCTGCTCGACCATCTGCGCGGTCGGAAAGTCGTACGCGGTCACCATCACGATCGCTTCGCCCAGCCGCTTCTTGTCGGCCAGGCGCGGCAGCGTCATCGGCAGACGTTCGGCGCTCACCGGCGATTGCAGTCTGGGACTCGTTGACACAGCGACCCTGTCCTTTGTTGCCGTCTCGCCTCAGGCGAGCAGCGCCTCGGTCTGGTGGTCGACACTGACGATCTCGTTGTGCTGATCGACGTGCACGACGCGCGGCGCGTAGTCGGAAAGCTCGAGGGCGTCGTACTCGCCGTAGGAGATGACGATGATCACATCGCCACGCTGGACGAGCCGCGCGGCGGCACCGTTGACCTTTATCTCCGCCGACCCGCGCTCGCCGGCGATGGCGTAGGTCTCGAAGCGCGCGCCGTTGTCCACATCGACAACCGCAACCTGCTCGTGGGGAAGGATGTCGGCCGCCTCGAGCAGCAGCGGATCGATCGTGATCGAGCCGACGTAGCGCAGGTCGCAGTCGGTTACCCGGGCGCGGTGGATCTTTGACTTGAGCATCGTGCGTCGCACGCGGCGCTACCTCGATTCATCCGGGGTGGGGGTGGCAAGGACATTGTCGATCAGGCGAGCAGACCCGACCGTCGCCGCGACGGCGAGCAGCACGGGACCGTCGATGCGCGCGACCGGGACGAGCGTGTCGGGGTCGACGATGGCGAAGTACTCGCTGTCGATGTCGTGTCGCGCGAGCTCGGCTCGAGCGGCCGCGGCGGCGGCGTCGCTGTCGCGCTCCCCGCCGCTGATCAGTGTCACCGCGGTGTGCAGCGCCCGTGACAGCCCGACCGCGCGTGCGCGATCGGCTCGGCTGAGCTGCGCGTTGCGGCTCGAGCGGGCAAGGCCGTCGGGCTCGCGCACGGTCGGGCAGACCACGATCCGCGTCGCGATGTCCAGATCGGCGACGAGCCGCTTGATCACGAGCGCTTGCTGTGCGTCCTTCTGGCCGAAGTACGCGACGTCGGGCGCGACGATGTTCAGCAGCTTCGTCACGACCGTGGCGACGCCATCGAAGTGCTGGGCGCCACGGTGTATGCCCTCGAGACGCTCCGTGATGCCGCGCACGACGACGCTCGTCGCGAAGCCGTCGGGGTACATCTCGCCTGCCGCTGGTGCGAACAGGAAGTCCACGCCCGACGCTTGCGCGCGCTGCGCGTCCGCCGCCTCGTCGCGCGGATAGGCGGCGAGGTCCTGCTCGGAGGTGAACTGCGTCGGGTTGACGAACAGCGACATCACGACGACGCCGCACTCAGCGCGCGCCGCCGCGAGCAGCGAGCGGTGTCCGTCGTGCAGCGCGCCCATCGTCGCGACGAGCCCGACCAGCTCCCCGCCACGTCGCGCGGGCGTCAGCGCCTCGCGCAGCTCGGCGATCGTGCGAACGGTCCTCATGTCCCACCGCGCACGAGACGGTCCAGGCTGGCAACAGACGGGCAGGCAGGCTGCACGCCGGCACGTCGGCAGGAAGGATTGTTGCGGTTCATTTCTCTCGGTCCAGTTCCCGCACGGGATACCGGTCGCGAACTTGTCTCGATCGTACACGGCGAGCACGCCATCGCTGACGATCGCGGCTAATGCACAGCGTAGCGTGCCTCATGCCGGTGCAGGCCATCGCGGGCGGGTAGCATCGCTGGCATGGCGGCAGCTACGGTGCGACGCGAGGAGCTCAAGGAGCTGCTGATGGCGGCGCGAGGGTGCACGCGCTGTGCCGAGCTCGCGGCGACGCGCACGTCGGTCGTGTTCGGCGCGGGCAACGCCGACGCCGAGCTGATGTTCGTCGGTGAGGCGCCGGGAGCGAACGAGGATCTGCAGGGCCTTCCGTTCGTGGGCGCGGCCGGGAAGCTGCTGGAGCAACTGCTTGGCGAGATCGGCCTCAGCCGGTCGGAGGTGTTCATCGCAAACGTGCTCAAGTGCCGTCCGCCAGGCAACCGTGACCCCCAGAGCGGCGAGATCGACAACTGCCGCCCGTACCTGATCCGCCAGATCGAGCTGATCGAGCCGCGCGTGATCTGCACGCTCGGCAACTTCGCGACCAAGCTGCTGCGCGGGGACCCGGCAGGGATCACGCGCGTGCACGGGGCACCCGAGGTGCGAACGATCGGCGAGCACACGGTGCGGGTCTACCCGCTGTTTCATCCGGCTGCCGCGCTGTACACGCCGAGCACGCTCGAGACGCTCCGTGAGGACTTCGCGCGGCTGCCGGCGGTCCTTGCGCTGCCGGCGCTGCCCGCGCCGCCACGACCGCCGGCCGAGACGATCCCGATCGTGGAGGTCGAGCCGCAGACGCCGCAGCGGCCGCCGGCGCCCGGTAGCGATGGCGGCCAACTGGGGTTGTTCTGAGCACGACGCTTCGACTGTTCGAGAGCGATGGTGCCGCTGCGACCGAGGCGGTCGGCGCGACGCTCGCCGACGACCTGCATGCTGGGGAGGTCGTGTTCGTCGCGGGCGATCTCGGGACTGGCAAGACGACGTTGGTGCGCGGTGCGTGCCGAGCGCTCGGTGTGCAGGCGGCCGTGACGAGCCCGACCTTCGCAATCGGCCATCGCTACCCGACCGCGGGGACGCTGGTCGTCGCCCATATCGACCTCTACCGGCTCACCGATCTCGGCCGCGAGGATCCCGACCTCCTGGACGCGTACCTCGGCCCCGAGCTGATCACGTTTGTCGAATGGCCTGACCGGGCAGACGGCGCGCTTGGCGCGCCGCGAGTCTATGTGGAGATCCGTCACCGCGGCGGGGATCGGCGCGTGATCGAGGTGCGCGGATGACGATCCTCGGTCTCGACACGGCGACGCCCTCTACCGCCGTTGCGCTGCTCGTAAGCGACGGCGCGCTGCACGAGGCGCGCGACGATGTTGCGGGCGGCGGGCGCGGAGCGCACGCCGAGCGCGTGCTGCCGCTCGCCGCGTCACTGCTGGAGCGGGCAGCGCTCGCCTGGTCTGACGTCGACGTGATCGCGGTGGGCGTCGGTCCGGGCGGCTACACCGGGCTGCGTATCGGGATCGCCACGGCCCGCGGCCTGGCGCTGTCCCTGCAGCGCGACCTCGTCGGCATCGGCACGTTGCGTGCCCTTGCCGAGCCCGTCCTCGGGGCGACGGCGCTCACCATCCTCGACGCACGCCGTGCTGAGCTGTTCGTCGCCGCGTATGCGGATGATGTCGAGGTGCTCGCACCATGCGTGATCTCCTCGCTCGAGTTGACGCGCGTCGCAGCAGCTGTGGGCGCGGAGTCGCTGCTGGCGATCGGCGACGGAGCGCTTGCGCAGCGGGTGGCGCTGGAGGCTGCCGGCGTCGCCGTCGCCGACGAGCGCTCGCCGCTGCATTGCGTGAGTGCCGGCGCGACCTGTCGCCTCGCGGCCAGCGCTGCGCAGCGCGGCGCAGCCTCCGCCGCGCCCGTTTACCTGCGTCTACCAGACGCCGAGCTCGCGCTTCGCGCATCGAGCTGATGGCGACCGAGCCCGCAACACTCGAGATACGGCCGCTCGACTACAGCGACCTGCCGCAGGTGATCCCGATCGAGCGCCGCGCGTACCCAACCCCGTGGTCGCTGGCGATGTTCGTGCTCGAGATCTCCAAGCCGACCGGGCTATGTCTCGCCGCCGCGCGCGAGCAGCGCCTAGTCGGCTACACGATCTGCGCTCGCTACGACATCGACTGGCACATCATGAATGTCGCGGTCGATCCGGGCCAGCGCCGCCAGGGCATCGCCTCGGCGTTGCTCGCCGCGCTGTACCGGCGCGCCGAGGACGAGCAGGCCCGCTTCACGCTGGAGGTGCGGCGCTCAAACCAGGCCGCGATCGCGCTCTACACCCGTGACGGCTTCCGCGTCGCTGGCCTGCGTCGCCGGTACTACCAGGACAACGGCGAGGACGCGCTGATCATGTGGCGCACGCCGGCGACGCTCGACGGCCGCCTCGATGACGTGCCCGCGGCGGACCCCGTTCTGCACTACCGCCGATGATCCTTGCGATCGAGACCAGCTGCGACGACACCTGTGCCGCGCTGGTCAGCGCCGACGGCACGATCGCGGCGAACGTGATCTCCTCCCAGGAGGCGCACAACCGCTTCGGTGGTGTCGTGCCCGAGGTCGCTGCGCGGGCGCATCTCGAGCTGATCGGCCACGTGATCGGGGAAGCCTTCGCTCGCGCGCAGGCGAGCATCGACGATGTCGAGCTGGTGGCGGCGACGCGCGGTCCGGGACTGGTCGGGGCGCTGCTCGTGGGGTTTGCCACGGCGAAGGCGCTCGCCGCCGCGCGTGAGCTGCCGTTCGCGCCGGTCGATCATCTGGCGGGCCACGTTGCTGTCGCCTACCTGCGACCGGCGGCATTCGACCCCCCGTTCGTTGCGCTGATCGCATCCGGTGGTCACACGTTGCTGCTCGGCGTGAGCGACCGTGGTGCCCCGCCCGAGATCCTCGCGCGGACACTCGACGACGCCGCCGGGGAAGCCTTCGACAAGGGTGCGCGGATGCTTGGCCTGGGCTACCCGGGCGGGCCCGCGCTCGAGCGTCTCGCCGCCGACGGTGATCCGCTCGCCTACGACTTCCCGAGCGGGCGCGGCGAGGACTTCTCATTCGCCGGCCTCAAGACCGCGCTGCTGTACAAGACGCGCGACGTCAAGCTTGACAGCGATCAGGTCCGCGCTGATCTTGCCGCCTCCTACCAGCGGGCGATCGTCGAGGCGCTGGTGCGGCGGGTCGAGCGCGGGCTGGCGCGAACCGGGCTGCACCGGCTGGCACTCGGTGGTGGCGTGGCCGCCAACGGCGCGCTGCGCTCGCGTCTGGGCGAGCTGGACGCCGACCTGTTCCTGCCGCCGATCGAGCTGTGCACCGACAACGCGGCGATGATCGCCAGCGCCGCTCGCGAGGTCGAGGCGCTCGTCTACCCGTCCTATCTCGACCTCGACGTGTACGCGACCGGCGAAGGGCCGCTGCGGTGAGGGAGATCGTGCTGTACGGCCGTCCGGGTTGTTGCCTGTGCGACGATGCACGGCTGACGCTCAAGCGCGTCCAGGCGGATCATCCGTTTGATCTTCTCGAACGCGACATCGAGTCTGACGAGCGCCTCCTGCGCGCCTACCTGGAACGTATCCCCGTGGTTGTGCTCGACGGCAGGGAGCTGTTCGATCTCTACGTGGACGAGCAGGTCTTGCGATCGCATCTGGCGGCTGACGGCGATGATTTAGAGTCCGGCCGGTGAGGGCGACTGCACTGATGAACTACGACGACGTCAGCATGGTGGGTTCGGACCGCCTGCCGCTCGGCGTAGCTGCGCGCCTGTCGCGCTACCTGCAGGTCCTCTCACAGGCGCGGAAGATGGGCCGCGAGACGATCTCATCCCAGGAGCTGTCCACTTACACGCACGTCAACTCGACGCAGATCCGTCGCGATCTTTCCGGCTTTGGCAAGTTCGGCAAGCGCGGCGTCGGCTACAACGTCGAGTCGCTCGTCACCCAGGTTCGCAAGATCCTGCGAACCGCCGGGCAGCACAACATCGCCCTGTTCGGGGCGGGACATCTCGGCCGCGCGATCGCCTCGTCGGACATCTTCGCCGACCACGGATTCCGTGTCGTCGCGATCTTCGATTCCGATCGTGCCAAGGTCGGCGAGCGCATCGGCCAGCAGGTGGTCCGGCACAACGACCAGCTGCAGTCCGTCGTCGACGAGGAGGAGATCGTCGTTGGCGTCCTCGCCGTCCCGACCGCGGCCGCGCAAGGGATCGCTGATGATCTCGTCGCATCGGGCGTGAAGATCATCTTCAACTACTCCGAGGCGCTGCTCAACGTTCCGCCGGAAGTGACCGTTCACACCTCCAATCCGGCGGTCGATCTCCTCTACGCGCTGTACTTCTACCTCACCTAGTGGTCGTTTCGGCGTGACCGTTCCGAGAGGGGCCAGCATCCGTGATTGACCTTCAACGCGCCGCCGAGCTCTTCGCGGAAGCCGGCGATCTGACCGTTGGCCTCGAGGAGGAGTTCGCGATCCTCGATCCGCGCTCGCTGAACCTTGCTCCCCGCTTCGAGGAGCTGCGCGACAGCGCCGCCGTGCGCGCCCCGGCGCTCCACGAGCACATCACCGGCGAGCTGATCTCCTCGGAGATCGAGATCATCTCCGGTCGCGGCAACAACTTCCGCGCTGCGCTGGACCGCCAGCGCGAGTGCCGCCGGGAGCTGTTCGCGCTCGCCTCCGCGCACGAGGCCGCGCTTGGGGCGACCGGCACTCACCCCTGGGCCGACTATCGCGAGCAGCCGATAATCGACACCGAGCATTACCGGCGCGTGGAGGAGGGGCTGAAGTACGTCGCTTGGCGCAACAACACCTTCAGCCTCCATGTCCATGTCGGCGTTCGCGGCGCCGACCGTGCCGTCCGCGCGTGCGACAGGCTGCGCCCGATCTTGCCGTTGCTGCTCGCCGTGTCGGCCAACTCTCCGTTCCTCGACGGGCGACTCGCGGGTCTGCACTCCTCGCGCTCGCAGACTTTCACGCGGAGCTTCCCGCGCTGCGGCATCCCCGACGTGTTTGGCAGCTGGGAGGCCTACCGCAGCTACATCGAGTTGCTGGCGCGCACGTCATCGATCATCGAGTACACGCAGGTGTGGTGGTCCGTGCGCCCCCACTTCGACTTCGGCACCGTCGAGGTGCGGATCTGCGACGTACAGTCGACCGCCGCCGAGTCGGACGCGCTCGCCGCGCTGATCGTCGCCTGCGTCGCACAGGCGGTGCGCGACCTCGACGAGGGGCTCCCGTTCGTCGATCTGCCGGGCAGGCTGGTGGAGGAGAACATGTGGCGCGCGATCCGTCACGGCCTCGACGGCAAGATGATCGACTTCGAGCGCGGCCTGGAATACCCATCCGCGCAGATCATCGAGCGGCTTCTCGAATGGACTGCGCCGATGCGCTCCGAGCTTGATCTCGAGCCCGTTTTCGCTGAGCGCAACGGGGCCCAGCGGCAGCGCGCGATGATTGACGCCGGTGCGACGATCGAGGAGGTCTACGAGGCTTCTGTGCGCGAGACGCGCGCGACCTACGCCGAGGAGGTCACTGCATGAGTACGCCACCCGAGCAGCCCGCTGCGCCCGACCCCGCGCCCGACGCGCCCGCGCCTGACGCGCCGGGTGAGTCGGCCACGCCCGACGCCACCGCGAGCGAGCCGCCCCACCCCGCGCCCGACGCGCCCGCGTCCGACCCCGCGCCCGACCACTCGCCCGACGCGCCCGGCGAGCAGCTGGACGAGGAGCAGCTGCGCGCCGCCTGGGAGGAGCAGCTTCGGCACATCACGACGACCGACGTGATCGTCCAGACGGCGGTGTCGCTGATCAACCTCGCGGGCCGGCGTCTCGGCACCGCTCCCGGCAGTGAGGGCGAGCGCGACCTTGGACAGGTGCGCGACGGCATCGACGCCGTGCGAGCGTTGCTACCGGTGCTGGAGCGCGGTGAGGCGGCAACGACGCTCGGTCCACTGCGCGACGCAATCGCGGCGCTGCAGGTGGAGTATGCGAAGCTCGTTTCGGTTCCCGCCGCCGGTGCTCCCACGCCGCCGGCGAAGGACGCCGAGGAGCCGCCGGCGGGCGAGGGCCCCGGTCCCGCGCAGGCGAGCGGACGGCTCTGGGTCCCAGGGCAGTGAGCGAGCCCGCGAGGCAGCGCGTCCGCCGCGCATACCGCTAGACTGCCGCTCGTTGACCGCGCCGGGTGGGTTGTCAATAGCCACCCGGCCCCTTTTTGCCGCGTGCGGTCCCGGCGCACGCAAACTTCAGCTTGAGGAGCCCTCTTGAGTAACTTCCTGACCAACCATGGGGTCATCGTTGCCCTGGTGTGTGCCGGCGCAGCCGTCATCTACGGCGCGCTCACAACACGTTCGCTGCTCGCACTGTCGCCCGGCAACGAGCGGATGCAGCAGATCTCCGCCGCTGTCCAGGCCGGCGCTCGCGCATATCTGAACCGCCAGTACACGACGATCGCGCTTGTCGGCGTGGTGCTGTTCGTTGCGCTGATCTTCGTGCAGAACATCGCGGTCGCCTCGGGCTTCGCGCTCGGCGGCATCCTCTCCGGTGCGGCCGGCTACATCGGCATGAACGTCTCGGTGCGCGCGAACGCGCGCGTCGCTGAGGCGGCGCGCGGCGGTGTCCCGTCGGTCCTGCGAGTTGCCTTCCGCGGTGGCGCGATCACCGGCCTGCTCGTCGTCGGCCTCGCGCTGATCGGCGTCGCCGGCTACTACGGCGCGCTGACCTCGTTCTTCCACGACAGCCCGAGGACCGCGGTCAACGCGCTGATCGGCCTCAGCTTCGGCGGCTCGCTGATCTCAGTCTTCGCCCGTCTTGGCGGCGGCATCTTCACCAAGGCTGCCGATGTGGGCGCCGACCTCGTCGGCAAGGTCGAGGTGGGGATCCCCGAGGACGACCCGCGCAATCCGGCGGTCATCGCCGACAACGTCGGCGACAACGTTGGCGACTGCGCCGGCATGGCGGCCGACCTGTTCGAGACCTACGCGGTCACTGCGGTCGCCGTGATGCTGCTCGGCGTCTTCAGCTTCCACCTGCAGACGCGCGCTGCGCTGTTCCCGCTGGTCCTCGGTGGCGTAGCGATCGTCGCGTCGATCATCGGCACGTTCTTTGTGCGTTCCCGTGCCGGCAACGTCGAGCGTGCCCTCTACAAGGGGTTGATCGGCTCCGGCGTGATCGCCGCAGCGGCTTTCGCGCCCGTGACCTACTGGCTGATGCACGGCGCCACGCTGAGCGCGGCCGGCAACGCCCCGACCTGGTGGCGGCTGTATCTCTGCGCGCTGATCGGCATCGCGGTCACCGCGTGTCTGTTCGTGCTGACCGACTACTACACCTCGACGCGCTTCTCGCCGGCCAAGAAGATCTCCGCGGCCTCGCTGACCGGCCATGCGACGAACATCATCCAGGGCTTCGCCTCGGGCCTCCAGGCGACGGCGCTGCCGGCGCTGGTCCTCGTGCTCGGGATCCTCGGCTCGTGGAAGCTCGCGGGTGGCGGCACGATCGGGATCTACGGGATCGGCGTCGCGGTCATGGGCCAGCTCTCGCTGACCGGCCTGATCGTCGCGCTCGACGCTTTCGGCCCGGTCACCGACAATGCCGGGGGCATCGCCGAGATGGCCGACCTGCCGGAGGACGTTCGCAACGTCACCGATCGGCTCGACGCGGTCGGCAACACGACCAAGGCTGTCACCAAGGGTTACGCGATCGGCTCCGCCGTGCTCGCGGCGGTCGTCCTGTTCGCCGGCTTCCAGAAGGAGCTCGCGGCTAAGCACCTGCTGCCGGCGACCGGGTTCGGCGTCGACAAGCCGCCCGTCCTGATCGGCCTGATCGTGGGCGGCATGATGGTCTGCCTGTTCGCCTCGCTGGCGATCGAGGCGGTCGGTCGCGCCGGCGGCGCGGTCGTCGAGGAGGTCCGGCGCCAGTTCCGCGAGAAGCCCGGCATCATGAAGGGCACGGAACAGCCCGACTACGCCACCTGCGTTGACATCGTCACGCGGACCGCGCAGCGCGAGATGATCCTCCCGGCGCTGATACCGATCGTCCTCACCCTGATCGTCGGCCTGATCGACGTCCAGGCGCTCGGTGGCATGCTGATCGGCGTGATCGTCGTCGGCTTCTTCTTCGCGGTCCTGATGACCGCGGGCGGTGGGGCCTGGGACAACGCCAAGAAGCTGATCGAGGACGGCGCCCACGGCGGCAAGGGATCGGACGCGCACGCCGCGTCGATCACCGGCGACACCGTCGGCGACCCCTTCAAGGACACCGCCGGGCCGGCGATCAACCCGATGATCAAGGTCGCGAACATCGTCGCCATCCTGATCATTCCGCTCATCGCACACGTGCACTAGTAGCATCGACAGCCGATGTTCGTCCTGATCGTTGGAGCGGGCCGGGTTGGTTCGGCTGTCGCCAAGCGGGCACTCGCCGAGGGCCATGAGGTCTCGGTCCTCGACGAGGATCCGCTTTCGCACGAGCGACTCGACGAGATCGAGGGCAAGACCTGGGAGGACGCCGGCGGCCTGTTCACGGTCGGGCAGGCGCTTGAGGTCGACGCGCTGATCGACGCCGGGGTGCAGCGTGCCGATGCGTTCATCGCCTCGACCGACGGTGACAACACGAACCTCACGGTGGCGCAGGTCGTGCAGCGCCGCTTCGGCGTCGCGAAGGTCATCTGCCGGGTGATGGATCCTGGCCGCGCTGCCTGGTACGCCGAGCAGGGGCTGCACACGATCTCGCCGACCCAGCACGCGATCAAGATGTTCGAGCAGACGCTCGGCCTCGGCGCCTAGGCGGGGCTGGGCATGTACGTCATCATCATCGGTGCCGGCAAGGTCGGCCTCAACCTCGCCCGTGAGCTGATCGACAAGGGCCACGAGGTGACGCTGATCGAGTCCGACCGGCGTCGCTACCTCGTCGTCGAGGAGGAGCTCGAGCACGCCGTCCAGTACGGCGACGCGACCGAGCTGTGGGTGCTCGAGCGCGCCGGCATCCAGCGCACCGATCTCGTCATCGCGGTCACCGGCGACGACGAGGACAACGTGCTGGTCTGCCAGGTCGCGAAGGAGAAGTACGAATGCGAGCGCGTCATCGCGCGCGTCAACAACCCCCGCAACCTGCAGCACTTCAAGCTGCTCGGCGTGCAGCCGGTCGTCTCGGCGACGGACCTGATCCTGCGCCTGATCGAGCACGAGGTCCCGCGCTACGGGCTCGTTCATCTGCTCGCGCTGGAGGAGGAGCGGCTCGAGATCATCGAGCTCGAGGTCCAGGCGGGAGCCCCCGCCGCGGGCGAGCGCGTCGTCGACGTGAAGCTGCCCGAGGGCTGCCTCGTGATCTCCGTGCTGCGCGCCGGTCGTGGCTTCGTGCCGACCGCGGACACGGTCGTGCAGGCCGGCGACCAGGTCCTGCTCGTCCTCGACTCGGGACTCGAATCGCAGATCACGCCGGTGTTCTCCAACGTCGGCGCAGACGTCTGAGTCACCGTTGGGGTTGGGGGCGGCCACTGTAGCCGCGGCGCTGACGCTTCACGAAGTGAGGGACTCGCCGCCGGGCTGCTTGCGCAGCCCGGCCGGCCTCGTCTACTTCAATGCGTTCGCCAGCGCGATGCCGGCGAACACGCCGCCCGCGCCGCCGAGTGCCGTGAGTAGCGCCCAGGTCAGTGTCTGTGCCCTGCTCATAGCGTGTCCTTAGGTGGGATGATGAGCCGCTTCGGGACGAGCGGCGAGCGCTCCGTTGGTGCCGGTGTGCTCGGCTCGGCGTTCGTCACGGGCGCCGGGACGGCGGCATGCACAATCGGCTTGCCGTCGAATGGCAGCGGCTCGGGCTCGGGGTTGCCCCCTCGCCTGATCCAGCCCCAGCCGCTGCTGATCGCCGGATACAAGCCGGCGGAGGCCATCAGGATGAACACCACGCCGACGAACAGGTTGCTGCTGGCGCCGGTGCGCAGGAACTCAGCGCCGAGCGAACCGAACAGCGCCGCCCACATCAGTCCCGACGGCGTCAGGACCGGACCGTCGGCCCACCCCGTCAGGCCGGCGAAGAACCCGCCGAAGACGAGCATCACGATCACGCCGATGAACACCTGGCGGGTCTGACCGCTGGTGCATTGGTTGGCGATCTGGTACGGCCCGCCTGACGCGCAGAAGCCGCCCGACGTCTTCTCCACGCTGCGCATCCCGATGTTGAGCATCGTCAGACCGGCGCTGAAACCGACGACCGCGATCGTCGTACCGACGATCGCGTACCAGCGCCGGCGATTCTTGACCGGATCGACCGGCGTGTCACCGTCGGCCGCTGCGACGCCGACGGTGACACCGGTTGTTCCCCCGAACATCATCGCTCAGGCCGCTCCGGGCGGCTTCATGCTGGTGGTGGGGTCGATGAACAGGCTCGACGGGTCGTTCGGGTCGACCTTCACCGAGAGGCTGGTTCCCGGTTGCAGCATCGCGAGGTAGACCGGCGAGACGGTTTGCCGGACCGTAACGGGGTACGGCGGCAGACCGTCCGGCAGCACGGTGAGCCCGATCTCGAGGATCGGCTGCATGTTGACCATGCCGCCGGTGTCGGTCACGGTTGTGATGGTTGCGGCACAGGTGACGCCGGTGGTCTGCAGGTTGGCCTGCTTGGTCATCTGCGCCATCTGCTCCTGCATCGCCGACATCCGGGCCATGCCCTCCTTGCGCTGCTTGCCCGGGTCCCAGGTCTTGTCGATTTCATGCACTTCCTTCTGCAGGTCGCGCATGGCTTTGAACATTCCCATGACGGTTACGCCGAGTAGAGCTGGTTGAACTGGTGGGCGACGCCACCATTGGTCTTGATGCGCTGGTTCCAGCCCTCGACGGCCTCTTTCCAGTTCTCGGCCGAGACGCCCTTGGCGGCTGCCGCCGAAGCGGCCGACGTCTCGTCCGAGCTGCCGGACGCTGCGATGTCCTTCGAGATCGCGACGTACTGCTCGAGCGTCACGCCACCGATCGGCGTCAGTGCCGCCGGGTCCGGAGCGAACGATCCGGCGCCCGGCATGGCGCCGACGGCGGCCATCTGCGCCTGCGCAGCGGCCTGCTGAGCTGCCGCCATCTCCTGCGCCTGCGCACCCATCGCGCGGGCGTTGCGGATCATCTCCGGCGAGTCCTCGATCATGCCCTTCATGTCCTTGAGCTGCTTGAACATGCCCATCAGCTGACCCCCTTCGCGTTATGTACAGGAGCGGTGTTGGCGTCCTGGCCGGCACCGCGCGAGCGAAAGTAGCACCGGCCGCAGCGCACGACAAGCTTTTTGGCTGCAGGTGAGCAAGATCGACACCTGTCGTGGAGGTCTGGCCGGGCGCTCTCAACCGGTCGTTTCGTGTCTCCCGGCGCCCTAGACGATAACGAGACGTATTCTCATATATGCTGGTGCGCACTCCCTGACCACGACCGGAGAGGTTCGATGAGGCTGTCGCATCGCCGCCGCGCCATGTTGCTTGTCCCGCTCGCGCTGGCTGCCATTGCTGGCCTGACGGCATGTGGATCAACGCCCGCTGCCCCTCCGAGTGGCGTGATCGTCGCGGTCGGCGCCGAGAACGAGTACGCCAACGTGATCAGCCAGATCGGCGGGCGCTACGTCAAGGTGACGGCGATCGAGAGCAACCCGAACACCGATCCGCACACCTTCGAGGCGAGCCCCAGCGTCGCCGAGGCGGTCAGCGCCGCTCGACTGATCGTCCAGAACGGCGTCGGCTACGACACCTACATGAACGACATCGAGGCCGCGTCACCGGATTCGGCGCGCAGGGTGATCGACGTGCAGACGCTGCTCGACCTGCCGGATTCAACGCCCAACCCGCACCTCTGGTACAGGCCGGCCACGATGCCGGCGGTCGCGAAGGCGCTGGTCGGGGCCCTCTCCTCGCTCCAGCCGGCGCACCGCGCCTACTTCGAGGCCAACGCCACCAAGTTCGACAACTCGCTGAAGCCCTGGTATGCCGCGCTAAAGGCGTTCGCGGCGCGCTACCCGAAGACCGCGGTCGCGAGCACCGAGCCGGTCGGCGACTACATGCTCGAGGCGGCCGGGGCGGACAACCTGACGCCGTTCCCGCTGCAGGCCGACATCATGAACGGCATCGACCCGGCACCGCAGGCCGTGACCTATCAGGAGTCTCTGCTCTCCAACCATCGGGTGAAGGTGTTCGTCTACAACCAGCAGGTGACGGACTCTCTGACCGCCTCCTTCCTCGCGCAAGCCAGGCACTACGGCATCCCGGTCGTCGGCGTGTACGAGACGATGCCGACCCCGGGCTATGACTACCAGTCGTGGATGCTTGCCGAGGTGACAGCGCTGCGCAGGGCGGTCGCCGACAAGATCTCCACCCAGAAGCTGTGAGCGACGGGCGATCAGTCACGCCGATCCTGTCGGTCGACGGCGTCGGTGCCGTGTTCGACGGTCGAGCGGTGCTGACGGACGTCAGCTTCGCGATCGAGCCAGGCGAGTTCACTGGGCTGATCGGGTCCAACGGAGCCGGCAAGACCACGCTGTTCCGGGTCATCCTGGGCCTCCAGGCGGCGGTTGGCGGCAGCGTGCTGCTGGCCGGTGCCCCGCGCTCGCGCCGCGAGCCGCTGATCGGATACGTGCCGCAGAAGTTCCAGCTCGACCCGGACGCGCCGCTGCGAACCCGCGACCTCGTCGGTCTCGGCCTCGACGCTCACCGCTACGGCATCGCCCTGCCGTCGCGGGCGCGGCGAGCACGGATCGATCGCATGCTTGACGCTGTCGATGCCCGCGCCTTCGCCGACGCGCGCATCGGCACCCTCTCCGGCGGCGAGCAGCAGCGCGTGCTGATCGCCCACGCGCTGATCGCGGCGCCCAAGCTGCTGCTGCTGGACGAGCCGCTCGCGAACCTCGACCTGCGCAGCGGCAACGAGGTCGTCGCGCTGCTGGCGCGAATAGCCAGCGAGCAGCAGATCGCCGTCCTGATCTCAGCTCACGACATGAACCCGCTGCTCGGAGTGATGGACCGCATCGTCTATCTGGCCGCGGGCCGCGCTGCCAGCGGCACCAGCGAAGAGGTGGTCCGCACCTCCGTGCTCAGCGCCCTCTACGGGCACCACGTGGACGTCCTGCGGGTCCACGGGCGCGTCCTGGTCGTGGCCGGCGAGGCCGGCGAGCTTGCCGACAGCCGCGACCTCGCGCACACCCACAGACAGGTGGAGATCGTCGCGTGAGCGGGGCGCTGGCAGCGATCTTCGCTCCGGGGTTCTTCGACAGCCAGCCGGTGGCGGTCGCGGCGAGCGTCGGCGCTGTCGTGGCAGTCGTCTGTGGCACGGTCGGCGTGTTCACGGTGATACGCGGGCAATCCTTCGCCGGGGAGGCGCTCGGCGATATCGGCACGATGGGTGGATCGGGCGCGTTCCTGGTCAGCGTCGGCCCGCTGTGGGGGTTCGGCGCAGCAGCCGTGGCGGCGGCTGGGGTGATGGAGCTGGTCGGCATCCAACGGCCGCGCGGCCGTGACCTCGCGACGGGCATCGTGCTGGGCGCAGGGCTTGGCCTCGCAGCGCTGTTCCTCTATCTGGACACCGTCTACCACAACACCAGCGGTGCGACGTTCACGATCATCTTCGGCTCGATGTTCGCGATCCCAAGCTCCGCGATCCCGCTCGTCGTCTGCTTCAGCGTCGTCGCGCTCGGTCTCATGCTCGCCGTGTTTCGCCCGCTGCTGCTCAGCTCGATCTCGCCCGAGCTGGCCGGCGCCCGCGGGATCCCGGTGCGGCTGATCGGCGCGACCTACCTGCTCGCGCTGGCGCTCGCCGTCGCGCTCGCAGCGTTCACGATCGGCACGATCCTCAGCCTCGCGTTGCTCGTCGGGCCGGCCGCCACGGCCCTGCGGCTGACGCGCAGCCCGGGCAAGGCTGTCGTCGCCGCCGCGCTGATCGGGATCGCCACGACGTGGATCGGCCTCGTCCTGGCCTATGACAGCTACGACTGGCCACCGGCCGGGGCCAGCTGGCCGGTGAGCTTCTTCGTCGTCACCCTGATCTTCGCCGGTTACCTCCTCGCCGGGCTGCCGCGCCGCCGCCGCCTGCGTCGCAGCGCGACAGCCTCGGGTCCGGCAGGCGTGAGCTGAGCTGGCGGCGCATGTTCTCCGGCTTCATGGTCAACGCTTGGACGGTCGCGTCGATCGTCGCCGTTGTCGCTGGCCTGGTCGGCTTCTTCGTCATGCTGCGCGGCTCGGCGTTTGTCGCACACGCGATCCCCAACGGATCGTTCGCCGGCGCCGCGGGCGCGAGCCTGGTCGGGGTCAACACGATCCTCGGATTCGGCTCCTTCGCGCTGCTCGGCGCACTTGGCATCGGTCTGCTCGGGCGCCGCGGCCGCCACGACGTCGCGACAGCCCTCACGCTCGTCGTGATGCTCGGCCTCGGTGCGCTGTTCGTGCAGCTGAGCGGCGAATACGCCCCCGAGGTCTACTCGCTGCTGTTCGGCGAGATCCTCGGCGTCAGCAACGGTCAGCTCGTGCCGACGGCGGGCCTCGCGCTCGCCTGCGTGATCGCCATCACGCTGCTGTACCGGCCGCTGATGCTCTCCTCGCTGCTCCCTGACGTAGCCGAGGCCCGCGGCATCGGCACCGGGCGCATGGAGCTCGCGTTCCTCGCCGTGGTCGCGCTCGCGACGACGATGACCGTGCCCGTCGTCGGAACGCTGCTGATCTTCAGCCTGATGATCGGCGCGCCTGCCGCCGCCCGCTCGTTCACCGACAAGCCGCTCCACGCGCTGGGCCTGTCAGTCCTGATCGCGCTGCTCATCGTGTGGGCCGCGATCGCGCTGTCCTACCAGACCAACTACCCGGTCGGGTTCTTCGTCGGCACCGCCAGCGCCGTCTCCTACACGGCCGGTCGTGTCTGGGTCGCCTGGAAACGCCATGCAAACGTGCGGAAGCTCACACGTCGTTTGGTCCTGTTGGGCCAGGATTAGACTGGACAGAGCGTTGGCTGCCCCCCCACACACAGGTTGGTTCACCCGCGCCAGCGGCGCTCTCAGTGCCGCCGGATACCGGCGCGGCGGCGCGCGCCTGGCCGTGCTGGAGTTGCTCGACCATCAGCCGTGCGCGCTCTCGGCGATCGAGATCGAGCGGGCCCTGGACCTCGAGTCAAGGACGCCGCGAAGCGCGTCGCGCGCGAGCATCTACCGCATCCTCGACGAGCTCGACGGCCTGGGTCTCGTGGCCAGGCTCGAGGTCGGCCAGGGCATCGTCCGCTTCGAGGCTCTGCGCGAAGGGGGCGGCCACCATCACCACCTGATTTGCGACCGCTGCGGCACGCTCACGCCGTTCAGCGACGACGAGCTCGAGCTCGCCATCCGCCACGTCTCGGCGCGCGTTCCACTCACGGTCTCCGAGCACGAGATCGTGCTCCACGGCGCCTGCGCCGACTGCGCGTCTCACCCCGCCGGCTGAGCGCGCTGCCGGCCCGGCCTCGCGCTCGGCGATGGGACGGTACAGTCATGCGGCCACTACCCCCGGAGCGCAAGGAAACCCGTCATGGAAGGCAGCGGTTCGGCCAGGGGGCCTACCCGAAAGGCTTGGCCTCCGCGAGCCTCGCTAGATGAGTAGTGCCACGGGTTTGGGTGGTGTAGCAGGCCAGGCTGCGGCTGGGGCGGCCGAGGCGGTGGTTGAGTGCGATTGCGGCGGCGAGTGCGGCGAAGCGTGTGGCGAGTCGGACGCGGAGGTTTGCGAGGGTGCGGGCGCCGTGGCGTTCGAGGGTGAAGATGTCTTTGCAGGTTTGGAAGATCGACTCGATGCGCTGGCGGATCGGTGCGAGGTGCGGGCCGCGGCCGGGTTCGTCTTTGCGGCGGGGGCGGATGATCGTCGCATCGAGTGTGGCGAGCTCGGCCTCGAAGTCTTTGCCGCGGAAGTTTTTGTCGCCGATCAGGATCAGCATTTGGCCGGGCTGGCGTTCGCAGCGCGCGACCATCTGCACGCAGACCAGCTTCTCGTCGATCTTCGGGGACGTCAACGCGAGCGCTCTCGGGGTGCCGTCCAACGCGAACAGGGCGTGCAGCCGGAAGCCCCAGAAGTTGCGGCTGTGGCTTGCGCAGTAGCCGTAGTCGGCGGCGTTCGCGAGCGCGTCAGCCAAGCTGGAAATGCCGCCGCGCTTGACTGTCTCACGGGACCGCGCGCACTCCACCGGGGTGGAGTCAACGAGCAGCAACTCGTCATAGAAGCCGGGGCTATGCCTGGCGAACTCGCTGATCAGGCCCTCGATGACAGCGGACAGTCGCAGCCGGCGCTTGTGAAACGCGGTCCGCTCCGGCAACACCGGGAACAGGTGCCCGAGCCGTCTCGCTGCGACCGCGAGAAACCGTGGATCGGACGGGATCCCCATGATCGCCTGCGCGATCGCGAGCGTGATGACCTCCTGGTCAGTGATCCTTCGTCTCGCGTTCCCCGCCCGCCTGGGCAGGAGATCGTCCACACAGCAATAAACAGCGATCAGCAACAGATCGAGGTCGGCGTCCATCGAGGCCCTCCCGGGTCGGCGGTGACAGTGAGCACCGCCGACTTCGATCTGTCTGCCCATGAACCCTTCCCCAACCCCACGACCACCGCGGCCGTGGCACTACTCATCTAGTGGGCGGAGGCAGTAACGAGCGGCCTGGCTCGCGCGCTATCGCTTGCTGTACGGAAGCAGGTGGCCGGACCCCTTGGGTTCGGTCCGCCGGGTGTGAGAGCTTCGATGACCCTGTTGAATGGGTTGAAGGAGCTATCGCATGTCGCGACGCAGGCACACGCCGGAGCAGGTTGTTCGCAAGC
>Ga0187860_1000121_pt1 | contig 77216 bp, 72 predicted proteins | sample June2016WEW_10_4_FD_132981 | JGI IMG/M metagenome (GOLD analysis project Ga0187860, IMG submission 132981) | Peatland microbial communities from SPRUCE experiment site at the Marcell Experimental Forest, Minnesota, USA - June2016WEW_10_40 | ecosystem: Environmental > Terrestrial > Soil >...
CGCAAGGTGAACCTCCTGAGCTCGGGAACGAGGCTTCAGCAACCACAATTCTCCAAGCTCAACCGGACATTTCCGCGCCCCGGACCACCCGGGGCGCGGTCGTTAACGACCGATCCGGGCTAGCTCATCCGCCCGCTCACTGCGCACCACACACAGGTGCCACGCCGGTTCAGCCCCCGCGGTCGCGACCGGCAGGCTGACCAGTCCGCCGAGCGCGGACGCCGCGAGCCTAAACGGCTAGCGGCTCAGTGGCGACACCGACGATCTGAGTACCCCAAGGGGAGCTGCTCAAGGTTAGTGCCAGCAGTGGTCGAAAGCCGATCATCGCTGCGCGTGCTGCGAACGTGGGCGCGCCGCTGCGCGCGGCTATCTCGTCGCCTAGCGCTTCGCCGCGAGCGATCACGAGCTTCCGGTAGAGGTTGAAGAACGGAAAGCCGGCTCCTGAAACCTGATGGGTTTCTACGCCGGCCGCCGCGAAGACCGCGGCGAGATCGCTGCGCGAGAAGTGACGACGGTGCCCGATAGTGCGATCGAACGCCGACATCGGCCCGCCGGGCACGGTCACGACGATCCACGCGCCTGGAGCCAGGTAAGCGCGCGCCGCGCGCAGCACGGCGCTCGGATCGTCGACGTGCTCGAGAACTTCGGAGCAGACCGCGTGCGTTGCCCAGGCGGCGAACCTTCCCGGGTCGGGCGCGTCTCCTGTCAGATCCACACGCAGGAAAACAGCGGCGGGAACCTTCTCGCGCGCGATCTCGTTTCCCCGCTCGCTCATCTCGAGGCCCAGCAGCGACGCTGTCGGCCAGCGTCGCGCTGCCGCGCGCAGCAGGTCGCCCTGGCCGCTGCCGATATCGATTAGTCGCTGTGGTGTGCCGTGCGACGCGAGCAGTGCCATCACGACCTTCCGACGGTATCGCTGCGCTGGGTTTTGCTCCGCGGCTCGTGCGTAGGCATCCCAGTGAGCGTCCCAATCGTCATGGCCGGCGACGATGTCGCCAGTTCGTGCGGGCGGGTGAGCGTCAGCCATCGACGTCGGCGCCGACGCGGCATGCGGCGAACGTGTTGAGGCCGAACTTGTGCCGCCGGCAGTGGATCTCGCTTGGGCGGAAACCCGCCGCCACCAGCATCGGCCAGAGATCTTTCGGGTCGAAGTAGCGCTTGTGATCGTTCATCTCGACGGCTGGGCTCAGTCCCAGCCGGAAGGCCGAGATCTCAAGCAGCGGCTTGCCTCGCCAGGAGGGTACTTTGATCAGCACGGCGCGCCCGGGGCCGTCACGCGACGAGCTCGTCAAGCGCCAGCTGCGGTTCCGCGAGGTGCTCCAAGACCGACAGGCAAAGTACCACGTCGAGCGATGAGTCGCCGATCGTTGGTAGCACCGTCGCGAGGTCACCCTCTGTCGCGTCGACCTTCGCCAGCTCCTTGAGGTAGTCGGCGAGGCGTACGTCCACCAACCGCATCGACGCAACTGTTGCAATGAGCGAAAGGGCAAGACGCGCGTCGAACCCGCAGCCGAAGTCTCCCATCCGCTTGCCGTCACATCGCGCGTGGCGGCGAGCCGCTCTGGCGCTGCGCCAGACGCCAAGACGGTCGACCGCGCTCAGCGAGCGCCGGTGGCCATAGGCCTCGCTACGCAGCGTTGTCGCCATCATCTCGTCCGCGACGGACCGCGATGATCGTTCCGTGCAAGAGAAGTGTGAAGGTGAACAATGAGAAAGCGATGATCATCGCCATCAAGCCGGTCACCGCAAGCCCGTTTTGGGCGCGAGCGGCAATGCCGAGGCCGTCGCGATGCTGGACGTAGTTCCGGCGGAGAGGCGTCCGCCCCTGTGGCGCTCAACTGCGGGTCCGCGCCGAGGCGGCAAACTCATACGGGACACACCATCCTGTGGACGAACTTGCAAATCGGTCCTGGTGAACTACGCCGTGGGCGCACCGCCGCATGATGCCACGAAGCCGCGGTCACTAAGATCGACGCGCGATGCAGGCGGGAAATCCAGCGTGGTAGCCACCGGCCCGCCGAAGCCTGGTCCTGCAACCAGAATCGGGGCGGCTCGGGCGGCGATCGTCCTCCGGTACCACGCGCTCGGTGATCGTCTTGCAGTCAAGGGCACCGATGTCGCTCTCGTCGTCGTGCTTCTGCTTGCCGCTGTCTTCTACGAGTGGACCGCGCAGACTTCTGTTTCGGGCAGCGCGACGTCCTTGTACTACCTACTCGCCGGCTCGCTTCTGCACGTTCACCTTTATGTGCCGATACCAGTGCCGGCGGGCCTGGAGGCGCTGAAAGACCCGTACAACCCGGTAGCCAACGCACCCTTCCAGGCCTACGGAATCCACGACCTCGCCCTCTACCACGGGCTGTTCTATTCGACCTGGGGACCGACACCAGCCGTGGTGCTCTATCTGCCGCTGCGCTTGCTCGGCATCGAGCTGACCGACGCGGCTGCGGCGCCGATCTTCGCGTTCCTCGCTCTCGCGTTCGCGGTCCTGCTGCTGCGATTCATCGTGCGCCGTTTCCTTCGGGCAACGCCGGGATGGGCTGTGGTGCTAGGTGCCTGCGTGCTCGCGTTTGGGACGGCTGTGCCATTTATGTTGCGTCGTCCCGCGATCTACGAGGTAGCAATCTCGTGTGGTGCATGTTTCATGTTCGCCTCGCTGTACCTGTTGGCTCGTGGACTGCTCGCTGGAGGGCCACCCCGGATGCGCCTCCTGGCTGCTGCGAGCCTGTGCATGGGACTCGCTTTCGGGGCCCGCCCACCGCTGCTGCTCGGCGGTGTCGTGTTCCTCGTGGCGGCCATTATCCTGTGGCGTCGGCACGCCGTCCCAGCACCCACGCGGCGTCGTATCGTGCTCGCGCTGCTGGGTCCGCTGGGCGCCTGCGTGATCCTGATGGCCGCCTATAACATCGATCGGTTTGGCTCGCCGACGCAGTTCGGAATCCGCTATCAGCTCGCTGGCGTCGAAACCCGGACGAAGTCTACGTTCGAGCTCAGCTACGTCCCGCCCGGCGTTTACAACTTTGCGCTCGCTCCGCCGCGTCTGGCGCTGACCTTCCCGCACGTCTTCCTGCCGCCACCGCCGGCTTACCCGGGCACGCTTCCAGCCGGATATGACGGCACGACGCAACCGGCGGAGCCGACGGGCGGACTGATCCCAATGGCCCCGATCGTGCTCTTCGCGCTGGCAGCGTGGACTCTGTGGCGCCGAAAGCGACAGCTCGGCGGAAGCGAGCTGCCGTTGATCATCGGGGCGCTTACGCTGCTCGGGGCGGGAATCCTTGTGGGGCTGGCCTTTACTCTGTGGGGGACCACAGAGCGTTACGAGGTGGACTTCGACCTCCTGATAATCCTCGCTGGCGTGCTTGGCTGGCTCGGGTTGCTGGCGGTCAGCGAAATGCACCGACGCCTCGTCGCGGTCGTTGGCGCTGTGACCGTCGCCTGGTCCTGTTTCACCGGGGTGGCGGTCAGCTTCACCGGCTACTACAACCTGCTCGACGCATACCACCCGCAGGCCTTTGACAACCTGGAGGACCTAACAGGTCCGCTCGCGACGCTACCAACGATGCTGCTCGGCCACGCCGTACTCGCGCGCGTGCAAAGCCCAGAGCCGGTCATCTCACCGCCTGTCACGTACACCACCTTTGACGATGGAGGTTCGAGCACGTACCTGGGCGGTGGACCGGTGCTGCTCATCGTGCTGTCTCCGGGCTCTGGGATGATCACCTTGCAGGCGAAGATGACTTCAAACAAGCCGTTCTCGGCAAGAGCACCTTTGTGGATCTCGGTTCAGTCATCAGGGCGAAAACCCGCTAGCGTGCCTGTCCGGCCGGGCCAGGATCGGATTCCCATCCATGTGGGTTGGGGCCTCAACCGAATCACGCTGAACCTCACCAGCAGTGATCCTGGCAACACCATCATCGGTATGGGTGTGCTGACGCTTGGAGGGGCGCCTACCAGTCACGCGCGCTACCACGCCGCGCCGCAACGCCTCGTCTCTCCTCCACCTAGAGGCCAGCGCGCCGCGGCGCGCCGCACACCAGGCTAGCCTGCGGCTTGCTGTGCGTCCACACCGCTTTCTCATCATTGGCGGCGCCGGTGTTATCGGCTCGCAAGTAGTCGACCGTTTGCTCGCTGACCCTGACCCTGAGCGGCGGGTGAGCGTCTTCGACAACCTCGCGTCGGGGAGCCGCTCACGACTGGGCGCGCTAGGCGCTGATACCCGTCTCTCGCTCGTTGAGGCAGACGTCGCGGATCTCGAGGCACTGTGCAAGAGCGCCGAAGGCGTCGAAGTGCGGCCTGACATCGACTTCCGCGAAGGCAGACGCGTGCCGGGCTGCCGGCGTCGATCGACAATTGTCGCCTCGACGCGGATCTGCAGAGCTCAGCTTGAGTGGCGTTGCTGGCGCAGAAAGGCGTCGGTCTCTCGCAGCGACTCCGGCGTGCCGATCTCATAGAACCGCTCCGTCGCCTCGAAGCCAAACAGTTCGCCTCGAGCCGCAAGCTCGCCGTACAGGTCGGCAAGATCACGCATCGCCTGGTCGCTGGCCAGGACCGTGTCCGAATGTAGCCCGCTCAAGCCGTAGTCGATCCACCGCATCCGCGGGTCCGGCATTCGCTTGTCATGCGCCGTGACGCGGGTTCCGTCGAAGACTGCGTTCGACGTATCCCAGCGGCCTTCGTTGCGCAGCACGGCCATCATCGCCGCAAGCCCGCTGGCCTGCCAGGCGGCTGCGGCTGCGGCGTAGTCGATCCGCAGGTAGGTGTCGCCGTAAAGCACCAGGAAGCGCTCGCCGAGAGCGTCCAGCGCGCCGCGGATTGCCCCCAGCGTGCCGTCGAGACCGGGGTTGTCGAAGCGGTAGGTGATCTCAACGCCGCAGCAGCGAGGACCGATTAGATCTGCGATCGCTTCCCCACGGTAGCCAACGCACAGCACGACGTCGCTGACGCCGTGCGAGGCTAGGAGGCGGAGCTGATGCACAAGGAACGGGTCGCCCGCGACCTCCAGCAGCGGTTTCGGCTCGCCCTCCACCAGCGCGCCGAGACGCGTCCCCAGCCCGCCAGCGAGGATGCACACCGGTGGTAGCGACGCGCTCACACGCGTTCGTTGGCGACGCGACCAGCGTGAAAGATGCGAGTGCGTAGCACCAGGAAGCTTACGAAGGTGATGATCGCCATGGCGCCAAGATAGGCAGCCGATGTCGATACTCCCAGCAGGTGCGGGAGCAGAGCGATCGACGCCGCGACGAAGCTGTAGTTGAACAGCGCGAACGGTACATAGCGCGCGAGCTGGCTGCGGATCGGCAGCGCGAAGCCTTCGCGGTGGGCCCACACGAACCAGCGCTGCAGGCTGAAGTGCGTGGCGAGAGCAATGCAGTAGCCGATCGCGTAGGACGCCTCGTAGGGCAGGCTGGCGCCCTCAGCGAGCGTGACGGTCACGGCGACCGTGATCAGCGCCACGGCTCCGCCAGACAGGGTGTAGCGCATCCCCTGCCCCATCAAGCCGCGGTCCGGGGATTGGACCCATGCAACGGCCGAAAGGATCCGCGCTCGCGCTGCTGATGTGCTGACCCTGCTCACGTCACCTCACAGCCGCCTTGCGCACGACGTCACCCTCGGCAAGGCCGTAGCTCGACTCGATGATGAACTTGGGGCGCTGACGCGCCTCGTCGTAGATCCGCCCGACGTACTCCCCGATCACACCGAGCGAGAGCATCTGGAGACCGCTGAAGAAGGCGACCACGATCACGACCGTCGGGTTGCCGACCGGGAAGTTCTGGCCGGCGAGCTTGAGCGCACCGTAGGCGATCGAAAGTGCAAACGCGAAGAACGCGAATCCGATGCCAGACAGGGAGATCAGCTGCAGCGGGTAGCGCGAGAAGCCGATGATCCCGTTCAGCCCGATCAGCACCGACCCAAAGGTCTGGCTGTACTTGCTCTGTCCGGCTGCGCGTGGATCGCGGTTGTATTGCACGCTCACCTGACGGAAGCCGACAAGGCCGACGAGGCCGCGTAAGAAGCCGTGTGACTCCTTGAGCGCGAGCACGTTGTCGACGACGCGACGGCTCAGCAGGCGGAAATCGCCGGTGTTCGGTGGTATGTCGACCTCAGCGATCCGCGTCATGATGCGATAGCCGAGCCACGCGACGACGCGCTTGGGTAGCGTCTCGCCGGCCCGCGTGCGCCGCTGCGCATAGACGACCTCGAACCCCTCGCGCCACCGCTCGACAAGCGTTGGGATGAGCTCGGGTGGATCCTGCATGTCGCAGTCGATCACGACGACAGCGTCGCCGCCGGCGAACTGGAGGCCGGCGAGCGTCGCCATCGGCTGCCCGAAGCGCCGCGACAATCGCAGCATCTTGACGCGCTCGTCACGCTCGCGCAGCGCGAGGATCAGCTCCTCCGTGCGGTCAGTCGACGGGTCGGCGATGAAGATCAGCTCCCAGTCGAGGCCAAGCCCGCCGTCGAGCACGCCCGCCAGCCGCTCATAGGCACGGTCGACGTTCTCCTCCTCGTTGTAGACCGGGATCACCACGCTCAGCAGCTGGGTCACAGTGCGCTCCCGGGCTTGCAAAAGACGACCAGCGAGCGAATCCCGAACCCAGGCCTCAGACCGAACGCCACGAGGCGATCCTCCAGGCGCCACAGCATCCGGCCGACACGCGAGTCGCGGGTACGTCCGATGTCCACCGTGACCTGCTGCTCGAGCGCCTCGCCGGCAAGCTCTCCGTGACGGATCCGGTTGCGCTTCTTGACCAGCCAGAACGCGGGGTAGAGCAGTGCCCCGATGTGGCGCTGACCGACGACCCCCAGACCCGCATCGCGTCCCTTTGCCGCCAGCTCACCGCGGCCGTATCGCCGTTCATGGCCGAGAAAGCGGTCGTAGTAGTCATAGGTTCCCGGTCCCGCCGGGACCACGATCACCGCGCGGCGCCCAGGAGCGAGCACGCGAGCGATCTCCGCGAGTGCACGCCGATCATCAGGAACATGCTCGAGCAGGTTGGCGCTAACGAGCGCAGCGACGGTCGCATCTGCAAAGGGCAGTGCGCACGCGTCGGCGTGCAGCAAGCGTGCCCGCGGCAGCGCCTGGTGGGCCCTGCGCAGGCCAGATGAGATCAGGTCCACGCCGTAGAGCGTTGCGTCTGGGTGCAGTTCGGCGAGATCCTCGAGCAGATAGCCGGTGGAGCAGCCGACATCGGCGATCATCGCCTCGGCTGGCAACGGGCCGATGCAGGTGACAATTGCAGTGCGCGTCCACTGGTCGATGAAATGCGACCGACTCGCCTCTTCGTGAAGGAACTCGAGTTCAGCTGACCAGTTGACCGACGTGTCGGCGTCAACGTAGGAGAGAAACGGAACGCGCTCGCCTGGTGTGACGATCCATCCGTCTTCATACTCCGGGACGCAGTCGATGCCTGGCGGCGGATCGATCAACTGCGGGACGGTCATCTCAGCGCCGCCTCGCGAATCGGCGCGTACGTCGCGCTGCGCGCGTACGCCGCTTCGACGCACGACCAGGCGTAGTGAGCGTCGTCGAGATCTCCGAGCAGCGGGCCCCCGCTCTCGATCTGCTGGGTGAAGTGCTCCCACTCCGCTGGCCAGGACAGGTCGACATCCTCGTAGGTCACCTCCTCGACGGCGGGAGGGCCAAGCGAGGGCGCCATCCGGTAGATCCGCAGACACTGCGGCCCGTATGAGCGAACGAGGCCGTCAACCGTCAGCTTCGCGGTCCGGCAGAAGATCTCGAGTGAGAAGAGGTTCTTCCACTCGGTCCACGAGACGTGCAGCATCGACCACGGTGCTGCGCGTCCCTCGCTCTCGCCGAGAATCAGCGCCGCGTTGTCCTCGGCGGGCAGGTCCCAGAAGTGGGTGCGCAGGAGCGCCGAGTGCAGCGGCAACGGCCCAGCGATCCAATGGCTGAGGTCGAGCAGGTGCATCCCCTGATCGATCAGCTCACCGCCGCCCGACCGTTCCGGCTCGCTGCGCCACTCGCGGTCATAGCCGATCCGCCCGCCGTGGCCGTAGCGCGCGCGAAGGTGCATCAGCTCGCCGTGCTCGCCTGAATGCACTTCGGCGGCGGCACGCGCGATGCCGGGGTGGAAGCGGTGGTTGAAGCCGACCTTGACGCGCCGCTCGGTCTTCGCCGCGGCGGCCTGCAGGCGATCGATGTCGGCGGTGCCGAGTCCGGCCGGCTTCTCGACGAGCAAGTGGGCGCCCGCCTCGAGCACCTCGACTCCTATCGGTGCCAGCGCCTCGTGGGATGTGGCGACGACGACGACATCGGCTCCGAGCTCGAGCAGCGCTCGCAGGTCTGAGCATGCGCGGCCGCCGTGCTCGGCGACGAGTCGTTCGGTAGCTTCGGCAGAGCTGTCGGTCGCGCCGAGCAGCGTGTCGTCGGCGCGGAGCGCAGCGGCCCGCTTGTGGCCTATCAGGCCACATCCGACGATGCCAACGCGGAGCGGCGCGCAGCTCATACCGTCTCGCTGGAGTACGCGCCCTGGAACTCGAAGTCGAACATCAACTCGGGAGCACCCGCGGCGCTCATCGCCTGGCGCGTGTCGGAGGGGTTGTGGGCATACACGAGCAGGAAGCCGCCGCCGCCGGCGCCGACAAGCTTGCCGCCAATTGCGCCGCTGCGACGCGCCAACGTGTACAGCTCGTCAACGCGTTCAGTCGCCATCCCGATCGAGCGGTTGCGCTTGTTCTGCCAGTGCTCGTGCATGAGCTCGGCGTAGCCGTCGAGGTCACCGGACACCAGGAGTTCGCAGCTCTGCAAGCCGATCTCCTTGGTACGATGCAGGTTAGCGAGCATGTCGGCATCGCCCGACTTCGTCCGCGTGTCCTGGTCGGAAAGCACCGCCGACGCAGAGCGTGCCTCACCGGTGTAGAAGAGCAGCAGTCGTTCGCGCAGCAGCCGGAGCGTTGTCGCGTCGAGTTCGAGTGGATCGACGTCAACACGACCGTCCTCGTGGAACGTGTAGGAGCAGATTCCGCCGTGCGCCGCGACGTAGGGATCCTGCTTGCCGACCGGCTCGCCGAGGACGTCGATCTCGATCTCGCACGCAGCTTCAGCTAGCGCTGCGGGAGTGATCGACGTGCAGCGGGCGTGGGCGAGGCCCTTCAGCAACGCAACTCCGAACGAGCCCGACGATCCCATGCCCGTGCCGGCGGGCACGTCGGCGACGATGGCGATCTCGAGCGGGTTGCCGCGCCAATGGCGTGTGATCGCCTCACGCATGATCGGATGGCGGATCTCGGCTGGGGTGTCGACCTCCTCCATCTGCGCGTACTTCATCCTGTAGCGGCGCTGGAACACCGTGTGGGTGAGCATGTAGACGTACTTGTCGATCGCACCGGCCACCAGGAAGCCGCCATGCTCGCGGTAATAGGACGGCAGGTCGGTGCCGCCTCCGCCCAGCGAGATCCGCAGCGGGGCTCGACTGTAGATCATGCTCATTTGCGCGGCCCTCCCGAAGCAGCGTCCTTCCAGACGTAGGTATTAGCGTCCAACCACGCGAGCGTCCGCGCGATCGACTCGCGCACATCCAGTGTCGGCGTCCAGCCGAGTTGACGGATCTTCGTGCAGTCGAGATGGATCAGCGGGCTGTCTCCGGGCCAACCGCGCACGCCGCCCGCGTAGTCGATCGCCGGATCGACGCCCATGTGTTGCGTGATCTCAGCGATCGAGCTGTTCAGCAGAATCGTCTCATCGGTGCCGAGGTTGTAGACGCAGAAGTCACCGCTTCCTTCATGCTCGCGCGCGGTGAGCAACATCGCGTCCACGCAGTCATGGACATGGAGATATGACTTCTCTTGGTGTCCGTCGCCGAGAACAAACAGTCGATCGGGGTCGGTCTTCAGCGCCCGGTAGAAGTCGAACACGTGGCCGTGGGTGTAGCGCTCGCCAAGAATCGAGACGAAGCGAAGCACCACGGCGGTGAAGTCGAAGCCGTGGCAGTACGCAGCGATCATGCCTTCGCCGGCAAGCTTCGACGCGCCGTAAAGAGAGGTTTGGGTCGGGAAGGGTGCGTGCTCCGGCGTCGGGAACACATCGGGCTCGCCGTAGATCGAGCCTGTCGAAGCGAACGCGATCTGCTTCACGCCGACAGCACGCATCGCCTCGAGAACGCCTGCCGTCGCGATCGTGTTCTGTTCCAGGTCGAGTTGCGGGTGCTCGAGCCCAAAGCGAACATCGGCATTCGCCTGCAGGTGGAAAACCCAGTCGCAGCCGTCGAATGCTCGTTTGAGCAGGTCTCGATCGAGCACGTCGCCCTCGATCAGCTCGGCTCCGTCAGCGACCAACTGGTCGGCGATGAACTCGCGTCGCCCGGTCCGGAAGTCATCGACGATGACGACTTCGATACCGGTGTCGCGCAGGCGATCCGCGAGCGTGCTGCCGATGAATCCGGCTCCACCCGTGATGCACACCCGCCGCATCTAGAGCGTGAAGCCCGCAGCGGTCGCGTCGCGGTGAAACATCTGCACGGTTTCCAGCGAGAACTGGGCGAGCTCCTTGCCGAGCAGGTCGAGCTTCGCGAATAGGTCGTGGGTCATCGTGATGATGTGGCAGCCCACCTCGTCGGCCTGCACCACGTTGAGGATCTCTCGCGGCGAAGCCCAGATGAGCTCAGCACGGGGTGCGTCGAGCATGATGTCGACGGCGCGCCGCATCAGCGGGACGGGGTCGATACCCGCGTCGGCGATGCGCCCGGCGAACACGGAGATGTATGACGGGGCGCCGTCCTTCACTGCCTTGGTGATCAGCTCGACCTGAGCCGAGGTGAACAGAGCGGTCACGTTGACCTTCACTCCGTTCTCGGAGAGCTCCCGAACGAGCGGAGCGAGCGACTCCCCGGATGTCGTCGTGACCGGCACCTTGACGTAGACGTTCTCGCCCCAGCCCGCGATGAGACGCGCCTGGCGGCGGATCTCGTCCTCGGCATCGGCGAACACCTCAAACGAGATCGGATGCGTCGTGATGCGTTCGAGTAGCCGCTCCGCGAAGTCTTGGTAGTCGGTTAGCCCGGCCTTCCACATCAGCGTCGGGTTGGTGGTGAAGCCAGCTACACGTGGGTCCGCGGCGAGGGCGAGGATCCCATCGAGATCCGCTCCGTCAGCGAATAGCTTGACCGTCAGGTTCTCGGGCATAGCAACTTCTCCACGGACGCAAGGTTACCGGCCTTGGCTGCAGAGCAGCAGCGTTGTGGCGCTCGGAAGATCGGCGGCCACCAGCGTGGGTGAACGCCGGCCACTGCGTCTGTGACGGCTCGCGGGGTGCTCGATAAGCACGGTGCGAGCGCCCGCGGCGGCACCCGCGCTCACGTCGGAGTCGCTGTCACCGATCATCCACGAGCTCGCGAGATCGATGTCGCTGGCGCGCGCAGCATCGAGCAGCATCCCCGGCCTGGGCTTGCGGCACTCGCAGGCGACGCCGAGCTCTGGGTCGGAGCCGTCGGGGTGGTGCCAGCAAATGCGAAAGTCGTCAAAGACCGCGCCCTGATCCCCGAGCAGCGCGATCACGCGTTGCTGAACATCCACGAGCTGCGTCAGCGCCGCCGAGCCTTTTGCCGCCGCAGGCTGGTTGGAGGCGCCCACCAGCAGGAAGCCGGCTGCCGCCAGCTCGCGCATCGCGTCGGCGACGCCGGGCAGCAGGGCCACGTCGGCGACTCGCAGTGGCGACTCGGGGCGACCATTGCCGGGATCGTCCACGAGTGCGTTGACGACCCCGTCGCGGTCTAGAAACACCGCTCGGCGTTGGCTCACGGCGCGCCGACTGACACGAGATTACGCCTGGGCATGCCGACTTCCCGCCACGCGCATAGCGTATGCGAGGAGCCTGCTGCTAGGTTCCAACCATGCCTATCCGAACCGCCTCGCCGCAGCGCGATGAACGGGGCGTTCTCGCCGAGCGCGGTGCACTGATCACAGGTGCCAGCCAGGGCCTGGGACTCGCGATCGCTCGAGCATTCGTACTGGCTGGTGCCGAGGTGATGATCTGCGCCCGCGACAGTGCCCTCCTCGAGCTCGCGCAAGCAGAGCTCGTCGCGCTCGCGCGCAACGAGCAGGCTGTCACGTCGTTCGTCGCCGATGTGTCCGATCGCGAGGATGTGGGTAAGCTCGTCGAGGCCGCTGATGCCCGCCTCGCCAATCTGTCGGTGCTCGTGAACAACGCCGGCGTGCAGGGACCGGTCGGTCATCTCTGGGAGGTCGACCTAGATGAGTGGGTTCGCGCGCTTGAGATCAACCTCATCGGCTCGGCGCTCTTGGCGCGCGCGATGATTCCACGGTTCGAACGCGCGGGTGGCGGCAAGCTGATTCAGATCTCGGGCGGCGGAGCTACCTCGCCGATGGAGGGTCTGTCGGCCTACGCAGCGTCCAAAGCGGCTGTCGTGCGGCTCGCTGAGACACTGTCGCTGGAGCTCGTATCGCGGCGCGTCGACGTGAACGCGCTTGCGCCTGGCGCGATGAACACGCGGATGTTGGATGAAGTGCTCGCCGGAGGGGCGGAGCGTGTCGGCGAGGCCTACTACGGACGTGCGCTCGAACAGAAGCGCAACGGCGGAGCATCGCCCGAACGTGCGGCAGACCTCGCAGTGTGGCTCGCTTCGGCCAGGTCCGACGGCATCACCGGCAAGCTGTTGAGCGCGGTTTGGGATCCATGGGAGACGCTCGATGAGCACCGCAGCGACCTGCGCTCAGACGTCTACACGCTGCGCCGCATCGTGCCCGCCGATCGCGGGCTCGACTGGGGCGAACCTGCCTGATTCGGGGCGAGCGCTACGGGTTTATCCGCGTGCAGCGGATCGACTGTCTCGCAGTGGTCGCTCTGCGCCGCGAGGGTTCGGTGGGAGACCAGTGTGTGCCACACGACGGCCCGGAACGTGACCAGCGGGGTCTTGAGCTCCGCTCGGGCCTTGATCACATCGCGATGTCGGCGAGCCGTGCGAGCGTGCCGTCGGCCGAGCCGACGATCCCGAGTATCGCCGCGCCCACGTCGCGGGCCCGCTCGATCGCGTTGACGAGGTTCAGCGACACGTTGTGGTCACGAGAGCCACCGCCAACCGAGAACACCATCAGGGCATCGGTCGCAGAGAGCTTGGATATCTGCAGCCAGGCCATGAACGACGTTTCCCAGCCGTTGCCAGCTGGTTGGAAACCCCTACGACGAGGACCCTGCGTGATGGAGCTGTGCGATTGCGGGCGCCAGGCCACCCCGTCGCGATCGACGAACACGGCTGGTCGTCCGGTCACCCCGCCGTGCCTGATTCGAGTGACTCCCAGTGGCCGGCCTGAGCAGCTAGCTCCGGGTGCGACACAAGCGCATGCCAGATGACGGCCTGGAAAGACTCCACGAGCGGTGTCTTCAGGGCTGGTGGAGCTTCGATCACGATCGCGACGTCGGCAAGCTGCGCGGCGGTGCCGTCGCGCGAGCCGACAATCGCGAAAACCGACGCGCCGATCTCGTGCGCCTGCTCGATCGCGCCGACGAGGTTCAGAGACACGCGGCGATCGCGCGATCCGCCCCCGACCGAGAACGCGAGCACGCCATCGCGATCACCGAGTCTCGAGACCGTCAGCCACGACGTGAACGAAGTCTCCCAGCCGTCGTCGTTGGTCCTGGCAGTGAGCTCCGAGACGTTGTCAGTCGGGGTGTAGCTCTCGAGGTGACACAGCTTGCGGAAGTCGTTTACGGCATGCGAGGCGTGGCCAGCACCACCTCCCACGCCAACGATGAAGAGCCGGCCGCCGCGGCTGCGGACTGCTGCGATCCCGCGAGCCATGGCGTCGATTGCCGTAGGATCGATCATCCCGGCGAGCGTGCGGACCGAATCGAGATACGCCCTCGCGTGCTCGCTCCCCGTCATAGTGCCGAAAGCGTAGCGGCGCGGCTCGCGACGCGACATACCAGCGGGGCCGTTGCCGTCGCCGACGACGTCGGCGATCGGCCGCAACCTCTGACGGTGACTCGCCACGCTCTTGGATGCTCCGGTCGGAGTGGCGGGCCGCTGGCGTGCATGTCAAGTAAGCTGCGCGCCGATGACGCAGCCGCCGCTGATGACCGACCCACCGGCGGGCTCGCGCTGGCGCGACCTCTCAGCTCGTGGCCGCGCGGCGCGTGGTGGGGCCGGGGCGGTGTACCTCGCGCTGTGCGGTGCTTGCACCCTCGCCGCCTTCTGGACGGTTTTCAACCACTGGGCGTTGTACGACGACCAGGGTAACAACGAATGGACGCTACGGCTGTTCGTCGACGGGCATGCCGCCTATAACCAGGTCTTCTCATGGCTTGGACCGTTCTACTTCGAGGTCTGGGGTGCAGTCTTTAAGCTGTTCGGCGGTACGGTCACGACCGATCGCGCCGGCGGAATCCAGGTGGCGATATGGGTTGTGGCGAGTCTGGGTATCGCGGTCAGCGTGCACCGGGCCACCGGTCGCTTCACGCTGGCAGTGGCCTCGCTCGCGGCGGCCTTCGGCCTGCTCGGGACGCTGCAGGCCGAACCGCTGCAGGGGGACAGTTTGGTCTGTCTCATGGAGGTGGCGCTGTTGGCGATCGTGATCGTCGGTATGCCCCGCTGGCCACGGGCTGCGTGTGCCGCGATCGGTGCGATGTGCGCGGCCCTGCTATTGACGAAAATCAACGTCGGCGCGTACGCGATGTGCGCCGTTGGCTTTGCGGCGGCGATGACGATCCCGTCGCTCGCGCGCTGGCGCGCGCTTCGGATCCTGGCGGCCGTCGCATTCGTCGCCGTTGGGGTGGCGGTGATGGCGAACATGACGCTGTCGACGCAGTGGACGCAGTACTTCATGGTGATCGTCCTCGCGAGCAGTGCTGCGCTCGCGTTCGTTGCCTGGCCGAGCGCGCCAGTCCGTGACGAGGACTCCGAGTCGTCAGCTCACTGGCCGGTATTGATGGTCGCCGGTTTCGGCACGTGCTTCATTGCCATCCTGCTCGTCATATTCAGCCTCGGCACGACACCGGGTGCGCTCTGGAATGGAATAGTCGTCCTCGCGTCGCATCAGTCGTCGCTCCTGACGGAACCGACAAGCTTTCAAGACAACGCCATCACGTGGTCGGTGCTGTCGTGCTGTGTTGCGTGGGGAGCCGCCGCGGCTGGCAGGGTGCGTGGTGGGCAAAGCCCGCTAGCAGAGCCCATCGGCGGCTTGCTGCGGGTGCTGGCTGGTGTCGTCGTACTATTCTCGCTTGTCTCGCAGTGGCCTTTCACGATCGCGCCGAATCAGGTGTTCGGGGCCGCCATGCCACTCGCGTGGGTCGTCGCGTTCCCACCATCGCAGCTCGGGCTCACCACCACGGCGCGGTTCACGCGTACGGCCGTGGCGGGACTGGCGATCGCCTCCGCGCTCATCGCGTATCCCGTAGCGGGGACGCAGGTGAACACGGGCGCAGTGCTCCTAGTTGCCTGCGGCGCGATAATGATCGGCGACGGATGGCGTGAACTGGAGTGGGCTTCGAGCCAACCGGGGGATACGGGGTTGCCATTGCGCCCACGGATGCTCGTCGCGCTGGGAGCCGCACTTGCGGTTGCCATGGTCCTCACGCAGATTGCTCAGCCGCTGGAGTCCGCTCAGGAGGATTACGCCGCAAGCACGGCACTGCAGATCGCGGGGGCCTCGAAGGTGCGCCTCAACCCAGTAGACGCCACCGCACTCGATACGGTCGTCGCGGACATCAAGTGGAAGTGCCGCACATTGTTGACGCTACCGGGTGTGTACTCGCTCAACCTCTGGAGCGGCGTTCCGACGCCGACTACTTCGACTGGTGGGACCGCGTACTGGGAGACTCTGACCGCGACACAACAGCGCCACGTGATTGCTGCCGCGGTAGCCAGCAAGAAGCCGTGCGTCGTCATCGACACGGGCATCGAGGACGACTACGGTGCACCGTCACCGACCGCGCCGTTGATTCACTACATCGACACTGACTTCGTAATGTTCACGCAGGTTGTCAGCCCGGATCTGGGGATCTTCCAGGTCGAGCTCCCAAAGCCCGCGCCTGCGTCGCGGTAGTCCTAGCGCAGCGGCCTGCGCCACACGATCGTGTGGTTCGCCTATCGCCCCGGTGAGCTGCGGCCCATCCCTCATGGAGATCGTCGCACTCGAAAACATCATCGACGAGTGGCCCTCAAGCGGTATCGGCGGGGCGCTCCGTGCACTTGTCACGCCTAGCCCGGGACTTTGCTCTTTTCGGAACACGGTATCTCACGCTCACTGAGGCGAGCGCTCGGACACGGTTCTGGTCGAGCGCTGGACTAGACGACCAGCGCGTGGTGGATCGCCGCTGCGACCGCGGCCACTTGCTCGGCGGTGAGCGTCGGGCCAATCGGCAGTGCAAGGTTGCTCCGCGCGGCTTCCTCGGTCCCCGGCAGGTCGAGGTCGACAGTCATCGACGGCTGGCGGTGGATCGGCCGGCGGTAGTAAGCGCGGGCGTCGATCCCGTCCGCTCGCAGCGCTTCGCCCAGTTCGTCCGGGCGCTCGCTTCGGATCACGTAGAGGTGCCACGCGGGCTGGGATCCGGGCGTTGGGCGCGGTAGCGCGACGAGCTCGCCAATCCCGGACGCCGCGTATCGCTCCGCGGCTACGCGGCGCCCATCGGCCCACTCGTCGAGGTGGGGGAGCTGGACGCGCAGGATCGCAGCTTGCAGCTCATCCAGGCGCGAGTTGTAGCCGATCTGCTCAAACGTCTGCTTGTCGCGCGAGCCGTGGAAGCGGAGGGTCCGCACGCGCTCGGCGATCTCGGCGTCGCCCGTTGTGATCGCTCCGCCGTCGCCGAACGCGCCGAGGTTCTTGGACGGGTAGAAGCTAAACGTGGCGATCGTGCCGAGCGCTCCCGGCCGGCCGTCCTGGGAGCGTGATCCCGCCGACTGGGCGGCGTCTTCGATCACCGGTACGCCGAGCGCTTCGATCTCCGCCACCGGCGCGACGTTGCCAAACAGGTGCACCACGATCACGGCCTTGGTGCGCGGAGTCAGCGCCGCCTTGACCGTTTCCGCTGTCAAGCAGAAGGTCGCTGGATCGATGTCGCAGAACACGACGCTGGCGCCCGTTGGCACGATCGCCTCGGCGCTGGCGTAGAAGGTGAACGACGGCACGACGACGTCGTCGCCGGGCCCGACGCCGAGCGCCCGCAGCGCGATCGTGATCGCGTCGGTGCCATTGGCGACCCCGATCGCATGCTCGGTGCCGATGTAGGCGGCGAACTCGCTCTCGAAAGCCTTGACCTCAGGTCCGAGCACGTAGCGCCCGCCGTCGAGCACCCGCGCGACGGCCGCACGCAGCTGTGCCTGCAACGGCACCAGCGGGGTGGAGGTGTCGAACAGTGGAACTGCCACAGCAGAGGAACCTACCTTGTGTCGCCAAGCGCCGTGCTCTGGCGCAGTGCAGCCCACAGCTCGCGCGGGACGACACGCAGCGCGATGACCAGCACTGCCAGCAGTGCGGAGCCGGCCGCGGCGGCGAACACCGGTGCGAGCGGCACCAGCAGGGCTAGCGTGTAGGCTAGCGCCAGCGCGATCACGATCCGCGCTGGCGTGCCGAGCACCGGGCGCAGCTGCGGGTGGCTCACGAACAGCGCCACGCCGCACGAGCACGCCAGCACGACCTCGAGCGACAGCGTGACCGTCGCCGCGCCAGTGGCGCCGTAGGCCGGGATCAGCAGCGCGCACAGCACCACCGCGAGCACAATCATCACGGCGTTGATCGTGATCATCGTGCGGTACATCCGCAGCGACAGCAGCGTGAACAGGAACACGCCGGAGAGGAACGTCGCGATGACCCCGGGCGCGAGGATCTCCAACACGCCGACGCTGCCCGGGTAGCCCGACCCGCCCATCACGCTGACGGCGAACGGCGCTCCGGCCACGAGCACCAGCGACAGCCAGCCGCCGATCAACAGGTCTCCTTCGACCAGCCGCTGCACCGCGTAGCGCAGCCGCGAGTGATCGTCTCGCGCCGCTCGCAGCAGGATCGGAAACGCGGAGCCGACCAGCAGCAGTGGGATGCCGTTGACGACGCTGAGGATTCGGAAGGCGAGGCCGAAGATCCCGACGGCGGCGGCGGTCGTTAGCAGCGACATCGCGACCACGACGACCTGGAAGTAGATCGTTCCGAGCGCGGTGGCCGCCGCAAAGACGACGGACTGGCGCAGCAACCCGCGCCAGCGGCTTGCTGCGAAGGCAGGACGCAGCGTCACCTGGCGGCGAACCAGGACGGCGGTGATCGACAGCGTCACAGCAAAGGCAACCACGGCGGCGGCAAAGAACGGCAGCAGCGGCGCTCCGATGAGCGCGAGCACCACCAGCCCGACCGCCGTGGTGGCTGGTCCGATGAAGTCGAGCACGGCCAGCCAGCCCAGCCGCAAGCCGGTTGTCAGTGGCAGTGCGACCGTCCCCTGCAGGGTGGCGAGCACGAGGCCCGCCGAGGCGATGACGGTTCCCTCGACGACGACGACGGGGTAGCCGCCGAGGAGGGTGAACGCGATTGCGCCGACTCCGCCGACGGAGCTGAGGGCGATCCGCAGCCCGATCAGGTTGCGCATGAAGGCGCGCCGCTCACTCTCCAGACCGGTGCTGAACTCGCGAACCCCGAGGTTTGCCAGCCCGCCCTCGGTCAGCGCCATGACGATCAGCAGCAGCGAGGTGACTGCGACGTAGCGGCCGTAGCCGATCTTGTGGAGGTGGCGGGTGAGAAGCGTGGTTGCGCCGACGCTCACCGCCACGGCCCCGAAGTAGGCGACCATTCGCATGCCGCTGCCGCGGACGAACACGCCCCCGGCGCTGCGGGAGTCGAGCACGTCGATCTCTGCGGAAATCGCGGTTCCGGGCTCGACGCTCACCAGGCGAGTCTCTCAGAGGTCAGGGCTGCGAGCGCCCCTCTCATCCGCCGTTCGCAGCGGCTAGGCTGGCGGAGTGAGTTCACGGCGGATTCTCATCACCGGTGGTGCAGGCTTCGTCGGTGCCAGTCTGGCGCTCGAGCTGGCCCGTCGGCACGGCGATTGGGAGATCGCCGCGCTCGACAGCCTGCACCGGCGCGGCTCCGAGCTGAATCTCCGCCGCCTACGCGAAGCGGGTGTTGCTTTCGTGCACGGCGATGTGCGTGAACCGGCGGATCTCCAGGCAGCTGGCGCATTCGATGCACTGCTCGAATGCTCCGCGGAGCCATCGGTGATGGCGGCTGCGTCCGGCGACACGGCGTTTGTGGTCCGTACCAACCTGCTCGGCGCCTACCACTGCCTGGAGGAGGCTGCGCGCCGACGCGCCCAGGTCATATTCATCTCGACCAGTCGCGTGTATCCGGTCGCAGCGGTGAATGCGCTCCTCTTCACGGAGTCTGAGACGCGCTTTGAGCTGACGGCCGAACAGCCCACCGTGGGCGCATCCGGAGCGGGCGTCGCCGAAGGCTTCCCGCTGGAAGGAGCCCGCACGCTGTACGGCGCGACGAAGCTCGCAGCCGAGTTGCTCGTCGCCGAGTACGCCGAGACCTACGGCCTCCGGACCACGATCAACCGCTGTGGCGTCGTTGCCGGACCATGGCAGATGGGCAAGGTCGATCAGGGCGTCTTCACGCACTGGATGACGGCTTTCTACTTCGGCCGCCCGCTCAGCTACATCGGATTCGGTGGAGCCGGCAAGCAGGTGCGCGACCTCCTGCACATCACCGACCTCGTCGAGCTGATCGACGACCAGCTGTGTCGGCCCGAGCACTGGCGCGGCGCCACCGTCAACGTCGGCGGCGGTCTCGCCAGCAGCCTGTCACTCGCCGAGACCTCCCGCGTCTGCGAGGAGATCACCGGCCACCATGTCGAGCTCGGCAGCGACCCGCAGACCCGCACCGGCGACGTGCGGATCTACATCTCTGACTGCGCGGGGCTGGGCCGCTACACAGATTGGAAGCCCTCGCGCGGGCCGCGCGAGATCCTCGGCGACATCTGCTCGTGGATCAGCGAGAATGAACGCCTCGTGTCTGACGTTCTTCTCAACAGTTGATGGGGGTCGCGATCGTCACTGGATCGGGCGGCCTGATCGGGTCGGAGTCGGTGCGTTTCTTTGCCGAGCAGGGTTTTGACGTGATCGGCATCGAGAACGACATGCGCGCCCATTTCTTCGGTCCGGACGCCTCGACGACGCCCGTGTCGGAGCGCTTGGTGGCGGAGGTTGACAGCTTCCGCTGGGAGCAGATCGATATCCGAGACATCGAGGCTGTGGACCGCCTGTTCGCGCGGCACGCTCATGAGATCGAGCTGGTCGTCCACGCCGCCGCGCAGCCGTCGCACGATTGGGCCGCCTCTGACCCGCAGACGGACTTCACGGTCAATGCCAACGGCACGCTCAGCTTGCTGCAGGCGGCGCGCGCCCACACACCGGACGCCACGTTCATCTTCACCTCGACAAACAAGGTCTACGGCGACCGCCCCAACTTCCTGCCGCTGATCGAGATGGAGCAGCGTCTCGAGCTGCCGGCAGACCACCACTGGTTCGAGGGCGTCGGAACCGACATGTCGATCGATGCCACGACGCATTCGCTGTTCGGCGTCTCGAAGGTGGCGGCCGATCTGCTCGTCCAGGAGTACGGGCGCTACTTCGACATGCCGACGGTGTGCTTCCGCGGCGGCTGCTTGACAGGCCCGCAGCACGCCGGTGCCCAGCTGCACGGGTTTCTCGCCTACCTGATGCGCTGCACCGCGACCGGCACGCCGTACACGATCTTCGGCTACGGCGGCAAGCAGGTACGCGACAACATTCACGCTCACGACGTTGTTCGGGCATTTGCGGCTTTCCACTCCGCCCCTCGTGCCGCCGCGGTCTACAACCTGGGCGGCGGCCGCGAGTCCAACGTGTCGATGCTCGAAGCGATCGTGGCCTGCGAGCGGATCGTCGGCCGCGAGCTGGACTACACGCTGTCTGACACCGCGCGCGTCGGCGACCACCGCTGGTGGGTCAGCGACCTCGCGGCGTTTAAGCAGGACTATCCGCAGTGGGGCCTCACGTTCGGGATCGACGACGTGCTGCGAGACATCTACGAGCAAAACGCCGGGCAGTGGAAGACAGCTGCCGCCTAGCGAGTAGGACATGAAGCTCTCGATAGTGATCCCTGCGCACAACGAGGAGGGCTCGATCGTCGAGACCCTCGACGGGATCGTCGGTGCGCTGAGCGCTGAGCAGATCGAGTACGAGGTGCTTGTCGTCGACGATGCAAGCACCGACCAGACCGCGTCGGTCGTCGCCGGCATCAGCGAGCGCAATCCGTGCATTCGCGCGGTCAGCTCGCCGTATCGCAACGGCTATGGATTTGCCGTGCGCGCGGGTCTCGAGCGCTACACAGGCGACGCCGTCGCCGTGATGATGGCCGACGGCTCCGACTCGCCTGAGGATCTGGTCGCCTATCACCGCGTGTTGGTCGCCGGCTATGACTGCGCGTTTGGCTCACGTTTCATGCCCGGCGGTCACGTCTATGACTACCCGCGGTTCAAGCTGGTGCTCAATCGGATCGTCAACATGGGCATCCGCGGCGTGTTCGGTCACGGCTACGACGACACCACGAACGCGTTCAAGGCGTATCGGCGAGAGGTGATCGATTCGATCCAGCCGCTGATCTCGCAGCACTTCAACCTGACGGTGGAGATGCCGTTGAAGGCAGTTGTGCGCGGCTGTTCCTACGCGGTGATCCCGATCAGCTGGTGCAATCGCCGTACCGGTACCTCCAAGCTGCGTCTGCAGGAGATGGGGAGCCGCTATCTCTTCATCGTGCTCTACGTCTTCTTCGAACACCACCTCAGCCGCGGCGACTACCGCCGCCAGCACCGCGCGCGCGGCGGGCACAGCTGGCGCGCGGGCGTCCCGTCAGCGGTGATCCGCGCTGAGGAGAGGCCTGCCGACCCGACCGCCAACGACGGCTCGGATGTGCGTGCCGGCGAGCCTGAAGCGGACGTCGGCTAGCAGTCTTCGTCTGCCTCCGTGCTGGCTTGCGAGATCAAGCGGAGCGTGCGTAGCTGATGTCTGACCGGGCTCCGATCGACCCCTCGACGCCCGTCGACGCCTCCGACGTCACGTTTGTCATCCTCAGCTGGAATGGACGCAGCTTCCTCGAAGTGGTGCTGCCGTCGATCTTCGCCCAGTCGGCGCAGGGCTTCGCGGTGTACGTTATCGACGACGCGTCGACCGACGATTCGCGCGAGTACGTCGAGCGTGAATGGCCGCAGGTGAAGTTCATCGCGCACAGCGACAACGTCGGCGTGACGCGCAACATGAACCGCGGCATCAGCTCCGCGACGACGACCTATGTCGCGCTGCTCAACAACGACCTCGAGCTCGATCCCGACTGGTTGGTCGTCATGCGCGGCGCGCTGGAGGCCCATCCGGAGGCGGCCGCGGCAGACTGCAAGATGCTCGACTACTACCAGCGCGACCGTCTCGACGGAGCCGGCGACGAGTTGACCTCCTACATGCTCCCGGGGCGGCGCGGCAACGGCGAGCTGGACCGCGGCCAATACGATGAGCCGGGCGAAGTGTTCAGCGTCTGTTGCGGCGCGGCGCTCTTCCGTGCCAGCGCCTTCGAGGAGGTGGGGCCGTTCGATGCTGACCTGTTCGCCTACTACGAGGACGTCGATTGGGGTTTCCGCGCACGGCTGCTCGGCTACTGCGCCCGCTACGTCCCGGCGGCGGTCGCCTTTCACATGGGCAGCGCGACCACGAGCCGCGAGCCTGGTCGCTGGAGTCACCTCTTCCCGCGCAATCAGGTGTACGTCGTGATCAAGGACCTACCGGCCAGGCTCGCGTTTCGCTACTGGCCGAGAATCCTTGTCGGGGAGCTGTACTGGCTGGGCACCGACATGCGCAGAGGACTGGGACTCAAGCACCTCAAGGGCTGGTGGCAGGCGCTCTTCATGACCTCGCTGGCGCTGCGCAAGCGCCGTGAGATCCAAGCGCGCCGCCGCGTCAGCGTCGAGGCGCTCGAAGCCGCGCTAGCGCCCAGGCCGGGGTTGCGGGAGAGCGTGCTGGCGCGCCTCTTCCGGCGTCGAGGCCTGAGGTAGTATGCGCAGGTCGCGCAGAGCGTCCTGCTTCGCCCGCCTCAGTCTCATCGCATGAACCCATCCGCGAGGACTCCCAGATCCGCGCCTGCGACCCGTTCTCCGGCTGCCGCGGGATCGTCCGGTTCGTCGCTATTCGCGCTGCTGAACCGGCGCATCGAGATCGACTGGGGAGCGCGGGAGGATCGGTGCGCCAACTGGCTGCTCGGCGGCCTGATGGCCGTGTGCGGGATGTTCCTGATGTATATGGCGCACGGCACGACCTTCTTCTACGACGAGTGGGATTACGTCATGAACCGCTTCGGCGGCGGACTCAACTCTTTCCTCAAGCCGCACAACGAGCACTTCTCGCTGATTCCGGTCGCGATCTACAAGACGCTGTTCCATCTCGTCGGCATGCAGCACTACCCGCTGTACCGCCTCGTATTGGTCGTGATGCACCTGATCTGCGTCTGGCTGGTCTTCGACATTGCACGCCGCCGCATCGGCGCCTGGCCGGCGCTCGTCGCAGCGGTATCGATTCTGTGCCTGTTCACCGCCTGGCAGAACCTCCTCTGGGCGTTCCAGATGAGCTTCGTCGGCTCGACGATGGGAGGCCTGGCGGCCTGGGCGCTGATCGACCGTGACACGCGCGCGACCGATATCGCCGCCGGTGTCGCGCTCGGCGTGGCGCTTGCCTGCTCGGGGCTCGGCATCCCGTTCGTGCCGGGCATAGCGATCGAGCTGGCCTGGCAGCGGCGCTGGCGCCGGCTGTGGCTGGTCGCCGTTCCGTTCGCGCTGTACGTGCTCTGGTACACGCAGTACGGCGTCAGCATGGTCACCAACAACACGGCCAACCAGAGCCCGCAATGGATCCTTGAGATGGCCGCGGCAGCGGTTGGCGGCCTGTTCGGACGCGACACCGACTGGGGTGTGCCGCTGACCGTGCTGTTAGTCGCCCTGGCTGGCTGGCGCATCGTCAAGCTCGAGCGGCTGAGCGCGCGGTTCGTCGGCGCCTTTGTGACCGGTTTCGCGTTCTGGATCCTGACCGGGATCTCGCGCTCAACGATCCAGCCACCGGATGAGAGCCGCTACGTCTACCTCGGCGCAGTCTGTGTCGTGGTCATGGCTGTCGAGCTGTTGCCGGCGCTCAGACCGACCGGTCGCGCGATGGGAATCGTCGCCCTGATCCTCGTCGCGACGACGCTGATGGGTTGGGAGACCATGTACAACAACGCGGTGACGCTGCGCCAGGATTCGCAGATCTTGGCGGCCCAGCTGGGCGCGATGCAGCTCGAACAATCGCACGCGTCAGCCGCCTATACGCCTAGTCCCGATCTCGCGCCCAACATCAATGCGGGCCTCTATTTCCACGCCATGCGCGCGATGGGCTCGGGCGCTGGCGACTCGATCGGCGGGATCCTCGACTCCGGCTTCCAGGGGACTGCCGCGGCCGACGTCGTCCTGCTTCAGCTGCTCGCACCAGGTCCGGTGGCAACGCCGGCTGCGGCGAGCGGACCGATCGCGCCGCGGCTCGACACTGGGACGGACGCTGTGGCTGTCCGCCGCGGTGGATGCCTCGATCTCCGTTCAACCGCCGCCACCGCCAGCGCGGATCTGTTCATGCCTGCGGGCGGCGTCCTCATTCGCAACGAGACGCGCACGCCGGTAGCGCTCGGCTTGCGGCGCTTCTCACTCGCATTCACGCCGATCGCCGCTGCCAGCGCCGACGCCACCGACACCCTCGCAATCCCACTGGACTCGGCGTCACACGAGCTGTACTGGCATCTGCAGCTCAGCGCGTTCGGCCGGGTCGCTGTCTGCGGCCTACACGGCTGAGCGACCGACGGCCTAGGTTCGCCGCAGGATCACGATGAACTCGTGATCGTTCGGGGTCAGCTCCTGGATCACGAATGGGAGCTTCTCCTCGTCGCGGGCGAACTCGAGCAGCTTGCGGAAGCTGTCTGGATCCCAAACATGGAAGTGGATCGAGTAGTCGTGCTCCTCCAGCCACCGGACGCGCTCCGCCGCTTCGGTCTCCGGCACCTTCTCGACGTGGATCGCCCACTCCCGCTGATGGGTAGCACGTGACCAGGTCGGTCCTTCGCGGTGGTCGCGGACGACGTGCACGAGCGATGTCGGCTCCCGACCGGAGTCGAACGTGTGGCGGCGGTCGGGGACGGCGAGGTAGAGGATGCCGCCCGGCCGCAGCGCGCGCAGATGGTTGGCGATCGCCCCGATCGGGTCCTCGGTGTGTTCGATGAAGTGGTTGGCGATGATGAAGTCCGCCGACGCATCGGGCTGCGAGCTGAGCGTCTCGCCGTTGTCGATGATGTCGACGTCCACCAGCGGCTCATCTTGCAGCTCCGGGTAGTGGGCACGCAGGCTCGCTGCGTGCATCCGGTCGACGTAGCGGACCGTCACATCCTTGGCGACGGGCAGCGGGCGGTGTAGCGCCCCGATCTCCAGGCCCTGGCCATGCAGGTAGCGCCGTGATAAGCGTCGCCGGCGCACAGTGAACATGGCAGATCGCAGTCCAGGGCGGACACCAGCCCGCACCAGCGCAGCCCCTGACCGGATGCGGTTCATGGTCGTCGCGGTGGCCACCACGAGTCTTCGCTCAGCTTCGTCCAACGGTGCTCGCAGGGGCACCGCAACCGCTGTCGTGCTTGCCGGTCGCGACGGGGTGGGGTGCGATCACGGCCTGCACTCTAGTGATCGCCGGTGGCGAGACACGACGCTATATCCTCGCCGTCGCGATGGCCGCTCGGGCTCTCCAGGTCGTCTATCTGCTCTGGGCGCCGCTCGGGGAAGCGGTCGTGCGCCGATTCGCCGACTCCTACCGCGCGAATCCGGCGGGCGTCCCGCATCAGCTGGTCGTTGTTTGCAATGGCTTCAGCGGCCGGGACGACTCGCGGCTCACCGCAGCCCGGCGCGTGCTCGACGGAATCGAGCACACCACGATCTCAATCGACCCTCCGGTACTCGACATCGCCGCCTACCGGATCGCCGCCGAGCGCCTGGCTCCGGCACGCTGCTGCTTCCTTAACTCGTTCAGCACGATCCTCGCGCCAGGATGGCTCGCGCACCTCGGTGGCGCGCTCGACGCGACCGATGTCGGTCTTGTCGGTGCAAGCGGATCGTGGGGCAGCATGCGTTCATTCGTGCGCTTTCAGTTTGGGCTCGGCGGGCCTTACAGCCGTGCCTTCGCCGATCGCAGAACAACGACCCGCATCCTCGCGTCGATCGCTCAGCGCAACCTGTCGAGTCAGTCGCCGGCGGGCTCGTTGGTCCCCAAGCTGCGCACGCTGCAGGCCATCGTCACGCTGCAGACCGTTCGCAGCAGCGTTGCTCAGACACGGGGTTTTCGCACGTTCCCCGCGCCGCACGTCCGCAGCACCGGCTTCATGATCGACAGCGAGACCATCGCGCAACTCGACCTCGGGTCGTTGGGCACCAAGATGGAGACCTACCGGATCGAGAGCGGCGCGGCCAGCATCACCCGCCAGGTCCAGCGGCTTGGGATGCGGACGCTGGTTGTAGATCGCGACGGCCGCCAGTTCGAGCCCGGCGAGTGGCCTTCCAGTCACACGTTTTGGCAGGGACGGCAGGAGAAGCTGATGCTCGCCGACAAGCAGACCGAGCACTACGAGGTGGTCGACGCCGCCGGTCGCGCGGTCCTCTCCGGCTTCGCATGGGGCGAGCTGGCCGATCCCAGGCGCAGCGACGCCGAGGCAGCTAGCGCTCCCAGTGGCTCGGCAGTGCGCTGAGGCGGCGCTTCGCCGGCATCGGCAGGAGTCGGTGGTGCGCGCCCAAAGTGAGTCCGATCAGCTTGACGCTCTCGTACAAGGCTGTGTAGGGAATCCAGCGAACCTGGCCGGTGCGCCACAGCCATCCGAGCTCTCCGCGTGCGTAGCGGAGCGCTGCCGCCCTGAGCACGCCTCGCGATGGCGCTGCGCCGGCGAGGTATGCGCGCTCCGCCGAGGCGCCGGAGTCGAAGAAGCGGCGCAGCGCCGACATCAGCGTGTAGTTGTGCGAGTGCCGCACGGCCGCGAGCGGCTCGTACAGGACGCTGTGGCCAGCCAGGAGCACGCGCCGGCACCACTCCTGATCCTCGCTCATGATGATGTCGTCGGCGAAGCGGAACTGCTGCCAGGTGGTTGCGCGCATAGCGGCATTGACGTTGGAGAACAACGTCGTGTCCATGTTCAGCTGCTCGGCGCTGGCGGCGCGCTGGCGGCGAGCGTCGGGCCCGTAGAGGAAGTCGAGGAAGTAGACCTCCGGCGGGCGAGCCCCTGCGTTCGCCAGCTGCCGGCCGTAGACCCCTGCGACGTCGCGATCTGAGCGAAGCGCTGCGGTCAGCAACTCCAGCCAGCGGCCGTCGACCGGACAAGCGTCCTGGCTGACAAAGACGAGCAGCTCGCCACTCGCGAGCGCTGCACCGAGGTTGCGCGATGCGCCGTGGTTGAACTCGGCCGGGGGGATCTCACGCACGATGGCTCCGCGTTGGCGAGCGAGCGCAACGCTCCCGTCTGTGGATCCCGAATCGACGACGACGATCTCGACCGCCTCGGCGATGTCCTGGCGTGCGATTGCGTCGAGCAGGTACTCAAAGCCGCTGCCGCCGTTCTTTACGGGGATCACGATCGAGATCACGCCGCGAAACGATACGGTCCGGGCAGGGATGGACACGCCCAGCATCTCCGTCGTCGTCGTCGCCTATCGCCAGCGCGAGGCTCTCGCAGCATGCTTGGACGCCTGCGTCGCCGCAGGCGCCGCCGTCCCCGGCGAGATCGAGCTGATCGTCGTCGACAACGGCGGACTGGCCTCGTTCGTGCGCGCGCAGTGCCCGTCGGCGGCGCTGCTGGAGCCAGGCGACAACATCGGCTTCGCCGGCGGCGTGCAGCTTGGCATCGAGGCGGCGCGGGGGCGCTGGATCGCGCTCGTCAACGACGACGCCCGCCTCGAGCCCTCGGCCTTGGCGACGCTCCTGGCGGCCGGTGAGCGTGACGCGCAGACCGGCGCCGTCGCCGCACAGGTGCGCTTCGAAGCGCACCCCGAGACGATCAACTCCGCAGGCATCGAAGTCGACGTTCTGGGTGTGGCCAACGAGCGCTTCGCCGGCCAGCCGCTCGAGCTCGCCGGCGGTGACGGCGGGTTCGTGTTCGGCGCGAGCGCCTGCGTCGCGCTCTACCGCGCGGAGATGCTCCGCCAGATCGGTGGCTTCGACAGACGCTTCTTCGCCTATCTCGAGGACGTTGACGTCGCCTGGCGGGCACGGGCGGCGGGCTGGCAGGCGTGGTATGAGCCGCGCGCCGTCGCCTACCACAGCGCCTCGGCGAGCACCGGCGCAGCCTCGCCGCAGAAGTACTTCCTCGCTGGTCGCAATCGCGTCAGCCTGCTGGCGCGCAACGCGACGCGCCGGCAGCTGCTGCGCGCGCTCCCCGGCATCGTCCTCTATGACAGCGCCTACGTCGTCTATGTGGCGGCTGCCGACCGCACGCTTGCGCCGCTGTGGGGTCGTCTTCTCGGGCTTCGCCAGTGGCGCCGCCTGCGCCACGAGATGGCCAGTCGCCGCCGCGAGGTCGCCCTGGCGCCCGCGCTGGCCGGTGCACGCGCCGCGTGGAAGATGCAGCGCGCCTACCGGCGGGCCGCCGGGTCGCGCGGCGGCTGACGCACAGTGGCGGCGCTGGTGCGACCGGGCCCGCGCAACCACCAGCGCGCGCGAGCGAAGGCGCTGTCGATGAACGGCTCGAGCTCGCGGCGACCGCTGCGGCGCGCGGACTGAATCGCACGACGCTTGCGAAGCACCGGCACGATCCCGGCGATCGCGCCGGTCCAGGCTCGCAGCCAGGTGCCGACACAGCGCTGGCGGGCGGCGACCGCGAAGGATGCGAGCTGGCCGAGCAGCAGATCTGGAGCGTGGCGCAGGAGAGCGCCGGCCGGGTAGTCCTTGGTGATCGTCCACAACTGGTTGCGCCAGTTGTGGTAGAGCGTGAAGGTACTGATACGCGGGCCAATCGACGCACTGCCGATGTGGTAGGCGACCGCGCCGGGGGCCAGATAGCAGCGGTAGCCGGCCAGGCGGGCGCGGAAGCACCAGTCGGCGTCCTCGCCCAGCGCGAAGAACTGCTCGTCGAACGGCCCGACCTCAGTGAACGCCCGGGCGCTGTACATCGCCGCCGCCGCACATGCTCCGAACACCTCGACCGGCTGGTCGTACTGTCCGGCGTCGCGTTCGCCCTGGCCGCGCCGGTAGGCGATTCCGGCCCAGGAGTAACCGTCGCCGGCACCGTCGAGGAGCCCGCGATCGCTGAAGTCCCGGAGCTTCGCCGCCACAACAGCGCCCGCGGTTGCCGTCTCGCTCGCCGCTTCCAGCTCCGCCACACAGTCTGGAGCCAGCTCGACGTCGTTGTTCAGCAGCAGCACCAAGTCGCCGCGGGCCTCGGTGATGCAGCGGTTCATCGCCGCGGCCACGCCGGAGTTCTCGGGCATGACGACGACCCGTACCTCCGGCCAGTGCTCGGCGAGGTGTGACGGCGTGCCGTCACGCGAGGCGTCGTCGACGACGATCACCTCGTCCGCGAGCCTGGTCTGCGCCGCCAGCGACCCAAGCACGACATCGAGCAGGTCGCGCCCGTCGTATGTGGGGATCACGGCGCTGATCACGTGTTGTTGTTCGCGCACTGACGGGCCCGCAGGAGGGCTTTCGTATCCTCTCACAGGCTCAGCGGAGCCTGACTAGACTGACCGGTGGGCGGCGTGCGGCTTGCACGCCGGCAGTGAGCCATGCGCGCACCGCATCAAAGACCGACTTGAAGGCACCTTGAGCACAGCCGAGCAGGCACGCGCGAGAAAAACCGGTCGCCGCACGACGGCGTCGCCTGTGGTGTCCGTCGTCATCCCGTGTCTCAACGAGGAGATGAACATCGAGCGCTGCGTAGCGGCAGCGCTCGCGGCGCTGGACGATGGCGCTCTGGCGGGTGAGGTGATCGTCGTCGACAACGGCTCGGAGGATCGCAGCGCGGCCCTGGCGAGCGCCGCCGGAGCGCACGTCATCAGCGAGCCTCTACGCGGGTACGGCAGCGCCTACCTCGCCGGGTTTGCCGCGGCTCGCGGCACCTACATCGTGATGGCTGACGCCGACCTGACATACGACTTCGCCGAGATTCCGAAGTTCGTCGAGCGTCTCGAGCGCGGGGCCGAGCTCGTCATGGGTAACCGGATGAACAACATCCAGCCCGGCGCGATGCCTTGGCTGCACCGCTACATCGGCAATCCGCTGCTCACCGGGATCCTCAACCTGTTCTTCCGCACCGGCATCAGTGATGCGCATTGCGGCATGCGGGCGCTGCGCAGGGACGCGCTCGAGCGGCTCGGCCTGCGGACCGCCGGAATGGAGTTCGCGTCGGAGATGGTGATCCGCGCCGCCAAGGAGCGGCTGGTCATCGACGAGATCGACATCGCCTACCATCCGCGCGGCGGCGAATCGAAGCTGTCGAGCTTCCGTGATGGCTGGCGGCATCTGCGCTACCTGCTGGTGCACAGCCCCACCTACCTGTTCATCCTCCCGGGAGCGCTGCTCGCCGGGCTTGGGGTGCTGGTCTCGGTGACGGTGTTCGCGAACATCAGCGTCCTCGGGCGCACCTGGAATCTGCACGCGCTGATCCTCGGAGTGCTGTTGACGATTGTCGGCACGCAGGTTCTTGCGCTCGGGCTTTGCGCGCACGCCTACGGCACGTACTTCATGGGCGAGACCGACGCATGGTTCGACAAGATGCGCGCTCGCTTCCGGCTGGAGCACGGACTTGCGCTCGGTGGCTTCGTCGCGCTATGCGGCATCGTCGGCGGCCTCGTGATCGTGATTCACTGGATCGAGCATGGCTTCGGAGCCCTGCAGGACGAGAACCTCGCGGTCGCAACCGCCGGGCTTGTCGTCGTGGGAGTGCAGATCTTCTTCTCGTCCTTCCTGATCAGCATCCTCGGATTGCGGCGGCGCGACGGCGGCGCATGACGCCCCCCGTGCCCGCCAACCCTCCGGCGTGAGCGCCCGTCGAGCTGCAGACCTGCCGCTTCGTCTGGCGTTCGTCGGCCAGGGCGTGTACTTCCGCCAGTGCGCGCTCGAGCTACCCGCCGCCGGGGTGGAGCCGTCGTTCGTTGACTTCCGCGCCGGCGCGCCGCCCGCGCCGATGCTAGCCCGCCTGATCGAGCTGGATCCCGACGTGGTGCTCGTGTTCCGGCCGGAGATCGTCCCGCCCAGGCTGTTCGCCGAGCTGCGCGCCGTCACGATCGGGTTCCTCACCGAACCGCTGCCGCGCACAGGGGGCAGCGACCATCCTGATCTCCGCACGCGGCTTGGCTGGCTCCAGCAGGTCGACGCCACCAACTTCGACCGAATCGTCTCCTTCGACCCGTTGATCGCCCAAACGGCCGAGCGTGTCCTGCCGGTCTGGCGTTCGCTTCCGCTCCCCGTGGCCGACAGCCTGTTTGGGGATGTCAGGCCGCGGGCCAGCCCACCGGCGCTGCTGTTCGTCGGGCGCTCAAGCAAGCACCGGGAGGCCTACCTGTCGGTGCTGCAGGGGAAGCACGACTACGTGCACGTTGGACACGGGCTCTACGGCGAGCAGTTGCAGGCCTTCCTGCGGCGCGCGGACGTGGAGCTCAACCTGCACAACAACCCCTACCCGACGTTTGAGAACCGCGTCTGCATTGCCCTGGCGGCCGGCCACCTCGTGATCTCCGAGCCGCTCAGCCCGCCGCACGACCTGCGGCCGAGCGAGCACTTTCTCGAGATCGGAACACCCCGGGAGCTGCTCGATCTGCTCGATCTGCTGAGCGCCCAGCCGGGCGCGTTCGCCGAGGTGCAAGCCGCGGGACGCCTGGCAGCCGAGCGCTTCCGCGCGTCGCTGCTCTACCCGCAGCTGATCCGTGACGCGCTCGCGGACACAGCCTCCGGTGGCGGGAGGGTGCGGTAGGGTGGCCCCGATGCGTCTGCCACGGGCCGCTCGGGCGTCTGCGTCGATGAGCAGCCCGCGTGCCCGGCGGCGCATCGATGCGCTCGTCATCGGGCTGCTGATCGCCGGCATGACGCTGTTGTGCGCGAGCTTCGCGCTGCGCGTCACGACGTTTCAGCCCGACGAGCAGCTGTACCTGGCGCTCTCCCGGTTCGTTGCCCAGCACTTCCCGAGTGCTCTCTGGAGCAGCTACTGGCCGCGAGGCCTGCAGCGCCTGGACGAGATCATCCTCGCTCTGCCGTTCGCCTTCCTGCGTGGTCCGGGCGCGTTCGAGTTCGATCACGTGGTTCAGTGCATTCTGTTCGCCAGCACAGCACTGCCCGTGTTCCTGCTGGTCCGCCAGGCGGGCCTCGCGCGTCGCGCGGCGCTGCTCGCAGCGGCGCTTAGCGTGATCGTGCCGTGGGCGGTCACGGCAACCTCCTACCTGGCCGAGCCGGCGACTTACCCGGCCTACGCGTGGGTGATCTACACGGTATGGCTGACGACTCGCCGACCGTCGTGGCAGCACGACGTCCTGTCGCTGGTTGCCATCGTAGTTGCTGCTTTCTGTCGTACCCAGATGCTCGCCGTCGCGGCGATCTTGCCGATCGCGATCGTCTGGCACGAGTGGAGCTGGGGCCTCGCCACGGTGCCGAGGGCGCGTCGCCTGCGCGCAATCGCGCCGCGCCTGTGGCAGCGCCACCGCCTGCTCGTCGCGCTTGTCGCGACGGCCCTGGTCGCGTTCCTGGCCGGCACGCTCGGCGTCCTTCCGTCAGGCGGACTCAACGGCGTCCTTGGCTCATACGGTCTGCCTTCCCTTCCGTCGCTGTCAGTCATCCTGGCCGAGTACCGCTACTACCTCGCTTGCATGATCATTGGAACGGGCCTGTTCGCTTTTGCCCTGGCGCTCCCGTGGGCATGCGGAGCGCTGCTTCGCCCGCGCGACGGGGACGGCGACCGGCACTCCGTCGCTGTCGTCTGCACGCTCGGCGTCGCCGCGATCCTGGGCTCGCTCGTGGCGGGCGGTCCCGACGAGCGCTATGTCATGTACGGCGCGGTGCCGATCGCGGTGGCCGCCGTCTGGGCGCTTGAGGAATGGGCAGCCGCACCGCGGGCCGGCACCGTCACTCGCCTAGCGGGTGCGCTCGCGGGCGGACTGGCGGTTGTCCTGTTGCTCAACAGCGAGCACTGGGGGCCGCTGACAGACATCTACAACTTCTTCGCATATCCCGCAGCGACCTTCTTCCAGCGCGTGCTGCTGCTGCGTTTTGCCGCCACGGTGCGGGGGCACATCCCGATCGTTCAACCCAGCTCCGGCCTGATTGTCTACGGGACGATCTTCGTCTGCGTTGCGGCGTTCGCGATCGTGGGCAGTCGTGCGCGCATGCGGCGACTCTCGGCACTGCTGATGGCGTGCGCATTGTTCGCTGTCTGCGCCACAGAGACGCTGTACACGCTGGACAAGTTCACCGAGACGGCCGGTGTCGCCCCGTCGTGGACGGTGCAATCGTGGGTGGACGAGCGCGTGCCGAGCGGCACGTTTGTCGGCGGCTGGGTGCCGGGTTGGGGCCAGACTCCCGACTACGTGCCGCTCTGGCTGACGACGCAGGTTTGGAACACGTCGCTCATGGATGTCGTCTACTTCGGCGCTGAGGGCTACGGCTCCTACCCCACGCCACTGGGCACGATCCCCGTGCCGGTGACGCTCCAGAGCCCCAGCGGCATCCTGCGCAGCGAGCTGACGCCAGGCGAAAAGACGCCCTGGCCGATACCGCGTTACATGCTCATCTCCACCGAGCCCGGGAACCAGTTCGGGTTGCAGGGGCGCCTTGTGGCGATGGATCCATACCTAGCGCTGAAGCTCTTGAAGCTGAGTACGCCGATCCGCCTCGACTGGAGCATCGTCGGGACAAATGTCTTTGGGCAGCTGCCATCCGGACGGCGAGCCTCAGCGGTGATCTATGACGGCGCACTGGCTGGAGGCGGTCCGCGTTGCGCCACGTTCTCGCTGTCCGCGCCCTATGACCTCAAGCAGGTGCGGTGGCCGTACCTCATCACGATGGCTGGCCGTACGGTGCGCACCGGGACGCTCGGTGCACAACAGACCGTAACGACGACTGTGCGGCTACCAGACCGGCCTGCCGGTGACCGCGCCGTCGAGCTGATCACCGTGCGCGTGAAAGGCGCCTACGACTACGAGGGCATGCCGTTGGGGGCGATCTTCGGGCCCTTCGCGGTGAATCGTTGCGCGGGCACGCGCGCATCGTGATGCCCCGCCTGCGACGCGCCCCCTAGACCGCGGGGACGTCGAGCCGCCGCATGCAGCGCCGTCAGCTGACGGCGCTGCCGGGTCCAAACGCCGCAATGTCGGCCAGCAGATCGTGGATGACCCGCGCGAAGAGGCGGGAGCTGCGGTACTGCTCGGCCTTCAGCCGCCCTCGCACGCGGATTCGCTGGTACATCTCGGGAAAGCGCGCGAGGCGGTCGAGCAGCGTGACGAGATCCCCTGGCCCCCGAACGTCGAGGTAGTCGATGTCCCGTTCCAGTCCGTGCGCCGGCGCCAACCGCTCGGCGAGCAGCAGCTGGCCGGCCGCCAGATGCATTCCGACCTGCTGACCGAAGCCGCCGCCGGCCTTCGGTGGCACGTACACACCGACGTCGTATTCGGCGAGCAGCTGGCGCAGCGACTCCCCGCTGACGCCCGCAATCAGCTGCAACAGGTCGCAATGGTGCTTGGCCGGGAGCAGCATGTCCTCGCGGTGCGGTGTTGAGCGGCCCACCGACATCACGCGCGGTGAGCGCCGAAGCGGGCGCACGTCGGCGAACAAGGCGTCGCTGATCGGTGGCGGAAAGGCCCGCCAAAGCGTGCGTCCGCCAACCGTCTCGCCGGTCAAGCTCGGACGGAACGACGCCAGCCGGTCGAACGGGTGCAGCCCATCCGTCGGCTCGTCAGTGGGAAGTCCGCCCACGAGAACGCCGAGCGACGGTCCTGTGATCGCGTCGAGCGCCGCGGTGGGAACTTCCAGGGGATCGAAGACGACCGTCGCCTGTGCGTCAAAGGCCTCCAGGTCAGCCGCGGTCGTGCCGGCGTCGCGACCGCCGCCGACCACGAAACAGGCCGGCCACAGACCGTCGCTTGGGGCAGGAGTGCAGCTGTCAAGCCAGACAGTCGATCCCACGAACGCGACGCGCAGGGGCGGTTCGGCTGGGCGTGACGCACTCGTGACGCGGCTACCGCCGGGTGAGCTGCTCATCGGCGTCGCTACGATAGCGCCGTCCTGGCGATGCCAACGTGCTGATAACTGACGCTCAACAGCAAGCCACACCTCACCTGGCATCGGCGATGTTGGGCGTGGCGCCTTGAGGATCGCGTTTCTCGTCAACGACCTGCAGCTCTCGGGCGGGGTGGGAGTCGTCCTGGCGCACGCCAGCCAGCTCAGCGCGCTCGACGGGTGGGACGTGACGCTGGTGCTCGTGCGCGACGAGGAGCAGCCGAGCTGGCATGGCTACGAGCATCTCCCGCACCTGCACGTGCGCTCGCGCAGCGAGGCCCTCGATGAGCACTACGACATTGCGCTCGCCACGTGGTGGGAGACGACGTTCACGCTGTTTGAGCTCTCCGCGGACCGCTACGCGTATTTCGTGCAGAGCCTGGAGGACCGCTTCTACCACCACAACGAGGCGGAGCGCGTGGGGGCCGCCCTGACCCTCGACTTGCCGGTGGCATTCGTCACCGAGGCGCATTGGATTGCCGACACCGTACGCGCGCTGCGCCCGGACGCATCCGTCCACGTCGTCCCCAATGGCATCGACAAGAAGGTGTTCGGCCCGCTCGCGCAACTGCCGCGCGCCGACCCGGGCCCGCTGCGCGTGTTGATCGAAGGCTCACCGAGCTCGTGGTTCAAGCGCGTCCACCCCTCGATTGACGCTGCCAGCGCGATGCGTGAGCCTCACCACGTTACGGTCGTCACGGGGGAGCGGGCGGCGCTCGGGGACGTGGCCGCGGACGCGATCGTGGGTCCGCTCAGCCACGAGGAGATGGCGAGGCTGTATGCGCACACGGATGTCGTGCTCAAGCTGTCGAGCGTCGAGGGCATGTTCGGTCCGCCGTTGGAGGGCTTCCATCGCGGGGCCACCTGTGTGGTCACCCCGGTCACCGGTCACGACGAGTACGTCAGGCACGGCTGGAACGGACTGCTGACTGACTGGGACGACCTGCGCGGGACTGCGCGCCAGCTCGACCTCCTCGCCCGCGACCGTGACCTGCTGGCATTCCTGCGGGAGAACGCGCTGGAGACCGCCCGGGCTTGGCCTTCGTGGGAGCAGTCCAGCCGGTTGATGGCGAGCGCGCTGCAAGCGATCCAAGCCGACGGTCCGCCGGCCGCTCCGCCGGCGGCTGCTCGCATGCTCGCCGACTTGCGCGGCGGCATCGAGCTCTACCGCGGCCATCTGCGCGAGCGGGCCGATTTCGAGCGGCGCGCGCGGCGCTTCGAGCGGCGGATCGAGGCGATCCGCATGAGCCTGCCGGTCAGGGCGGTGCGACGGCTGCGTCGCTACCGCGCATTTCGTCTCGCTGTACGCCCGCTGCGCCCGCTCTACCGGCGTGTCAAGCGCCTGCTCTCCCAATGAGCGGCCGGCGTCTAGCGAGGTTTCGGGCTCGCGTCGCCGGCGTCGTCGCAGGCGCGCAGCCGGCGCCATGGGCGAGCTCAGCTCACGCGGCGCTGCTGGAGCTCGAACGCGACGGTGCCGCGCCGCTCGCCGGACAGCGCCCCGCGGCCGGCGGTCCGCTGAGCATCGCCATCGTGATCCCTTCATTTCGCCGCGGGAGCGGCGGCCACGCCACCATCGCGCATCTCGTGCGCGGGCTCCAGGCTCGCGGCAACGACGTCTCGCTCTGGCTGGAGGACTACCAGCGCCGCCATATCGAGGAGTCCGAAGCCGAGACGGCGCGCCGCTTTGAAGAGTTCTTCACACCGGGGGACGTCCGGCTGCACAAGGACTGGACCGCCTGGAGCGGGGCGGACGTGGTCGTCGCCACGGACTGGGTGACCGTGTCACGGGTGCTCCTGCTCGGTGGCGCCGGTGCGCGGGCATATCTCGTTCAGGACCATGAGGCAGACTTCTACGGGGCATCGGCCGAGGCGCTGTGGGCGGCGCAGACCTACCGCCGGGGCTTGCACTGCATCGCCGCCAGCCGCTGGCTCGCCGACCTGCTGGCGGACCGCTACGGCGCGAGCGCCACGCATTTCGATCTCGGCGTCGATCACGACACCTATCGGCCGCCGACCGGACGGCGACGCGACGATCTGGTCGTCTTCTACGCGCGTGCGGTGACGGCTCGGCGTGCCGTGCCGCTCGGCCTGCTCGCGCTCAGTGAGCTTGCTCGCCGCCGGCCGACGCTCGATATTGCGCTCTACGGTGACGCCACGGCGCCGGGAGCGCCGTTCGCGCACCGCCAGCTCGGCGTCCTCGACAGCGCGAGCCTCGCCGAGCTGTACTGCGAGGCCACCGTCGGCATGGCCCTGTCGCTCACGAACTCGTCACTGATCTGTCTCGAGATGATGGCCGCGGGCTTGCCGTGTGTCGAGCTGGCCAGCGAGTCGATGCGGGCCACATTCGGGGACGACGGCCCGCTCGAGCTGGCGGCTCCCGACCCGTTGGCGCTGTGTGCTGCGCTCGAGCGGCTGCTCGACGCTCCCGAGGTGCGGCTTGGAATGTCGCGAGGAGGAATCGAGCTGATGCGCGAGCGGACCTGGGAGCGAGCTGCGCGCCAGGTGGAGGATGGTTTGCGCGTGCTGTGCCGGTCCCGCTGATCTGGGTGATCGCTGCTGGGGACTGGCGGGCGCCGGGCCAAACAGGTGAGGCCGAGCCGAGTGCAGGCGCGGCGACGTGGCGGTCGGACGCGGAGGCGGTCCCGGCCGGCGACGGGGCGGCGGCTGGATCGCTGCCGATATCCTAGCCCCGTGCCTGACTACAGCGGCAGTGGCCGCCCCGCGATCCGTGTCGATCGCTTATCGAAGTCATTCCGGGTTCCCTCGGAGGCCATGCACACGCTCAAGGAGCGCGCGCTGCATCCCCTCCGGCGCAGCGGCCACCATACGTTCAGAGCGCTCGAGAACATCTCGCTGGAAGTCAAGAAGGGTGAGTTCTTCGGCATCGTCGGGCGCAACGGCAGCGGCAAGAGCACGCTGCTGAAATGCCTCGCCGGGATCTATTCGCCCGACACCGGCAAGATCTGGATTCGCGGGCGGATGTCGCCGTTCATCGAGCTGGGAGTCGGCTTCAACCCCGACCTCGCCGCGCGCGACAACGTTGTGCTCAACGGAATCATGCTGGGCCTCTCGCCGCGTGAGGCACGCGCTCGCTACGCGCACGTGATCGAGTTCGCCGAGCTCGAGGAGTTCCAGGAGCTGAAGCTGAAGAACTACTCGTCGGGGATGCAGGTCCGGCTCGCGTTCTCCGTCGCGATCCAGGTCGATGCGGACGTTCTGCTGGTCGACGAGGTGCTCGCTGTGGGGGATGCGTCGTTCTCACAGAAGTGCTTTGACGTGTTCAACCGCCTGCGCGATGAGGGAACGACGATCGTGCTGGTCACGCACGACATGGGTGCCGTGAATCGCTTCTGTCACCGCGCTGTGCTGCTCGAGCATGGCGAGATCGTGGGCCAGGGCGAGCCCGAGCAGGTTGCCAACCAGTATCTGGAGTTGAACTTCAACCGGGACGCGCCAGAGCTGTCCACCGGCGCGGAGCGCACGGGTAACGGTGCTGCGCGCATCATCGATGTGTGGTGCGAGGCGGCCGACGGCAGCCAGCCCGCGATGTACCTGCAAGGGCAGGAGCTCCGCTTGTGCGCTCGCGTCGAATTTGTCGAGGAGGCCGTGGATCCGGGGCTCACTGTCGAGTTCGAGAACGCGCACCGGGTCGTGGCGCTCATCGCAAGCACCGCTGTCGAGCACGAGCGCTCGGGGCGGTTTGCGATCGGCGAGGAGGCGGTGTTCTCGGTCGAGTTCACGAACGTGCTGGCACCCGGGCGCTATTTCCTCATCGTCACGATCTCGCGGCTCGGACGCGGGCTGGAGATCCTCGACCGGTCGGCTCGCGAGACGTCAGTCGTCGTCCAGGGATCGGTGGCCCAGGGCGGCGTCGTTGATCTGCCGATTCGCGCCGTCATCGAGCGCGCGCCGGCCTTAGGGCGCCGGCGCGTGCAGGTCTGATGAGCACCGTCGACTACAGCGAAGACCTCGGCGATCCGATTCGTGGCCCGAGCGCGCTGTCGGGCGACCCGCGGCGGTTCTGGCACCTCACGTACACGGTCGCGCGCACCGAGTTCAAGCTCCGCTTCTACGGATCGGTGCTCGGCTACCTGTGGACGCTGATGCGACCGCTGCTGCTGTTCGGGGTGCTCGACGTCGTCTACTCACTGGGCAAGCTCGGGGGGTACGACTCGCGTTATCCCGCGATGCTGCTGAGCGGCGTCGTGATGTACACGTTCTTCCTCGAGGCGACCGGCGGAGCGGTGAGCTGCGTCGTGGATCGCGAGAACTTCGTTCGCAAGATCCAGTTTCCCCGTTTGGCGATACCGCTCGCCGTGGTACTGACCGCGATCTTCAACCTCTGCGCCAACTGTCTCGCGATCGCCGTCTTCATCTTCATCGACGGCGTACGGCCGCGCATCGAGTGGATCGAGCTGCCGTTCATCTTCGTGGCGCTGGCGGTGTTCGCAGCCGGCTGCGCGATGCTCCTGTCGGCGCTGTATGTGCGCTTTCGCGACATCCGCCCGATCTGGGACGTCATCTGCCAGGTGCTGTTCTACATCTCGCTGATCCTGATCCCGATCGAGCGCATTTACTCCAAGAGCACCACGCTGCTGCACCTATGGATGCTCAATCCGCTGGCGGACCTGATGCAGCAGTTCCGCGCGGCGTTACTGGGACCGGTCCAACCCCCCCACCCCGGCCTGCCTCCAGATCCGTCGGGCAGCTTCTCGGCCGCGGAGGCGATCGGCGGCTACGCGCACCTGATGATCCCGATCGGGATCTGCGTGTTCATCACCGTCTTCGGCTTCTGGATCTTCAACCGCTCGGCGCCGCACATCGCCGACAACCTCTGAGCCGTAGGGTTCGTGCCGATGGAGGTTCGTCAGACGATGCTGCCCGGCGTGCTGCTGCTCGTGCCGAGCGTCTACCGCGACGAGCGCGGCTTCTTTCACGAGACGTTCCGCCGCGACGGCCTGGCCGGTAGTGCGATCGCCGGCGTCGAATTCCCACAAGAGAACCATTCGCGCTCGGCGCGCGGCGTACTGCGAGGAATGCACTTTCAGGTCGGCGACGGCCTGGGGAAGCTCGTGCGCTGCGCTCGGGGCACGATCTTCGACGTGGCGATCGACCTGCGCCGCGGCTCGCCGACATACGGAGGCTGGGAGGGCTTCACGCTCGACGACCACGATCTGCACCAGCTGTGGGTCCCGGTGGGTTTCGCGCATGGCTTCTACACGTGCTCGGAGGTTGCCGACGTCATCTACAAGCAGACGGGCTACTATGCGCCGGCCCTCGAGCGATCGATTGCCTGGGACGACCCGGATGTCGCGGTGGAGTGGCCGTTCAGTGGCGCTCCGCTGCTCGTCGCCCGCGACGCCGCCGCGCCGCGACTGGCCGACGTGGCCGGCGAGCTGCCGTTCGTCTACGACGCCGCCTGAGAGTCGGCGCGCGATCGTTGCGCGTGAAGCCCGACGGCACGGTAGGGGTCGTCCACCAGCCCCGGGCCGAACAGGCGCGGTGCCCGAGCCAGAATCAGGGAGCGGGACTCCACGTCGTCGATGCTGGTCAGCAGCTCGGCGGTATTGGTCGAGGACTCGAACGTTCCGTGCGAGGTCCTGCGGTAGGAGGCGAGCATCTCAGGCACGTGAACGCCGCGCGCTCCGCGGTCCGCGAGGCGGCACCACAGGTCGTAATCCTCGTAGCCGCCAACGCGCGAATCCTCGCAATAGCCACCAATGGCGAGGAGCTGGTCGCGGCGCAGCATGACCGTCGAATCGATGTAGTTCCCTGCCCGCAGCCAGGTTGGGTGCCAGGCGTGCGCACTCGCCAGGCCGGTTGGCTTGCCGTCCAGGACGACGACGCCCAATGGGTAGGCGAGACTCGCGCCTGGATCCCCGGCGAGCGCCTGCTCGAGCCGCACGAGAGCTGTCGGATACGCCGCGTTGCCGGCGTCGAGGATAAGGACCGATGCGCCGCGGGCACGGACCACCAGGGCATTGCGCGTAGCGCCGAGCCCTCGCCTGGAGGGGTGGCACAGCAGTCGCGCGGGCAGCCAGGGTCGCTCCGCCAGGAACGACGACACGGCGGCCACAGAGTCGTCCGTTGACGCATCATCCAGGATCAGGATCTCGAAGCTGTCGTGCTCAGACGCCGCAATCGACTCGAGCGTCGTGATCACGTCTCGCTCGCGGTGATCGAGTGCGACCGCCACCGATACGCGTGGAGTCACGGTGCCGTAGGCGTCAGTCTCGGTCACTAGCGTCGGTTCGAGGCGGACCTCACCGGCGGCCGCGTGCTCGAGCCGTGCGAGCGCGTGACGCGTCTGGAGCGCTTGCGCTGTCAGTTCTTTGATGGCAGCACGCAACGGCTGAAGCTCTTCGCGGAGGTGGACGGCCAAACGTCGCGCGATTTCCGCGTCTTGCGCCGCGTCGTCGCGCCCGGCGTGCGGCGCTCGGCGTGCCGTCATCGCAGGTCGCCGTGCGGGGAGGGCGTCGGTGACCGCGAGCAGTTGATCGATTGACCGGTCCAGCGGCAACTCCTCGCGGATGAACCGGTAGGCCGAATCGCGCAGGTCGCGTAGGCGCCGGTTGTCGTCCAGGAGAAGGTCGGCCAGTAGCCCAAGATCACCGGGCCGCCCACTGACAAAATGCTCCCCCGCCACGAGCGGCGCATAGTCGCGGGAATGCTCTGTGATCACCACCGCACCGTTGCAAACGGCTTCCAGGACGCGCACCCACTCCACGCCGGTTGCCCCTTCGCGATGCAGGTTCAGCATCACCTTGCTGGAGCGCAGGAGCGCATGCTTCTCCTGACCAACGACAAAGCTCGGCCCTGGCCCACGGTGCCATTCGGGTCGGGCGAGCACGATGCGCTGCCTACGAGGCCACAGCGTCTCGCCGTAGGACGCAAGCAGCGCCGCACGGCGCTCGTCGTGGCTGCCGAGGTACAGCACGTCGATCGCTCGCTCGGCTTCCTTGTTCTGCCACGTGTCCCACTCGGGGATGTAGCCGAGCGGGAAGTGCGCTGCGGCTATGCCTCGGCGTCCAAGTTCGCGGCAAGCGGCTGGGTGAACCGCGATCATGCCGCCCAGCCGAGGCGCGAGACCGCAAGTGACTTCGAACGAATACGTGCCGGGCTGCTCGACGCACAGCCCGACTGTCCGGCTGAGGGCCTGCGCGTTTGCCTCTTCGCCGTCCGGCGCGAGTGCGAAGAACTCGTGCGGGATCACGATGAACGCCGCGTCTGTTGCTGCCTGCGGGAAGCTCCCGCCACCGAGGCTCGTGGCGACGCCGCGCCGCTCGGCCGCACTGGCAATTGCGGCGAGCAGCTCGCTCATGAAGTAGTTGCCGCGCGGCGAGCTGAGGAAGGACAGGGTCGTCACGATGAGCCGATCAAGCCCGCCCACTCAGCGGTGGGCGCCTCGCAGCGACCTGATGCGTGCGATCCCCCGCCGGAGCGGGCGTGTTAGGCGCCAGCTCAGGCTGTCCAGAATGTCTCGGTGTACCTTCGCCAGTCGTCGGGCCTTGTCGAGCTCCTCCTCGGCCAACGCCAGCGCGTCGCGCAGCGTAACCAAGTGGGCGTTCTCGGCCTCGAGTTCCTCGAGCGCCCGCGACAGCCGATTGCGCTCCGCCAGCAGCCGATCCTCCCGCGCGCGGGTGCGGGCCAGCTCGGCCTCGGCTGCGTAGCGAGCGGCAACGTCCCCGGTACGCCGCTCGTCTTGTTTGCTTGCAGTCACCAGACCGCGAAGGCTAGCTGAGCTGCGCGGGCCTCTGTCCGTCGGCGCTACCGAGCTCGCGTAGGAGAACCTGCTCGACGCTTGAGTTGGAGTCCTCCCAGGTAAACCGCTTCGCGTATGAGGCGGCGTCCTGGATCGGCGCAGGCTCGCTGCTCGCCTCTGCGGCCGCGGCCAGGGCTTCTGCCAGGGCGATCGGCGTCGCCTGCGCGAAGCGCAGCTTCTCGGCGTACTCCACAAAGCGCGTGTTCGGGGAGTCGTTGGTAACCGGCGTGCATCCGCAGGCGAGCATCTCGAGTGGCAGCAGTGACATGTTGGTGAACGACACGACCAGCCCGGCCGCGCACTGGTTGTACAGCTCGCACAGCTGATCCACGGTGAGCACGCCGTTGCGATTGCAGGGAAACGGCAACTCGTAGCGGTCGATGTCCCCGCCGACCATCTCGATCTCGCATTCGGGGTGCAGGCCATGGAAGTGCTCCAGCGCGAGGACGCCGAGCTCGAAGCCGCGGCGCGCTGAGGTTGGCCGAGCGTAGAACATGACCTTCCGTCGCGGTTGTGGATTGCGCAGCATGTACTGCTCACCGTCCACGCCAAAGTCAAAGGCGTCGCACTTCATGTCGTACTCGCCGCTGAGCTTGTCGGCCAGCCAGGTTCCGAGCGTCAGGCCGTGAAACCCAAAGCGGTAGGTGTTGGCGGCGAGGTTGCTGTACGTGCCGGCCGCCTCGAAGTAGGGCTCGAAGTCCTGCACGTAGTAGAAACGCTTCGCGGCATCGACGAACCGCCTGAGCGGGTAAGCCGTGTGCCAGCTGGTTGCGAACGCTGCGTCACATGGCTCCATCGTCGTGGCGTTGTAGTGCAGGTCGGCCTGAATCGACGGGTATCCGGTCATCGCAGCCTCGACACCTTCGAGCGAGCCGCCGTTCAACGGGTCGTCGAAGTACACACGGCAGCGGTGGCCGCGTGACTCGAGGTAGGCAATTGTGCGGAAGATGTCGACATGGCCGCCGGACGCCGGTCCCATCGGAGGCAAGACCCAGTTGAAAAGGTAGGGCGGCTGATGCCTGCGGGACGGACGCGCGGCCGGGGCATTGCCGGAGTCGAGGGCCAGCAGGTCCTCGGTGCGGACCGGCCAGAAGACGTGCAGCGGCTTGTCGAGCGTGCGAAGCTCGCGTACCTCGGCGGTCAGCGCGTCAACCTTGGCTCTCAGCCCGAGGAGCTCCTCGACCAGCTCATCGTTGCGGTCCGTGATCGACGCGATGTCGCGTGCCTGACCAGCGTTCAAGCGTCGCAGACGGTGTGCCTCGGCGTAGACCCGTGCCACCGGGGCGCGCTTGGCGAGATTCTTGAGACCTCGGATGGCTTGCGATGGAGTCAAGGACGCCAACTTAGCGGAGCGCTCCGGGCCTCGGGGCGCCGATGCGCGTGACTCGTGGCATCCTTCAGCGCCGATGCGCGCGCGCCTTGCGTCCCTGACCGTCACCCCCCGGGAGTTCGAAAGGGTGGCGCAGGTGGCGCTCGTGGCGCTCACGCTGATCGTCCTCACCGGTGCGGCTGTGCGGCTGAGTGGCTCGGGCCTCGGATGCCCGAACTGGCCGCGCTGCTACGGCCACGTGTACCCACCGCTGGACACCCACGCGCTGATCGAGTTCTCAAACCGCGTCGTCGGGGCGATCGTCGGCGTTGTGACGATCGTTGCCGCGGCAGCTGCATGGCGGCGGCGCCCGTTCCGCCGTGATCTCGCGTGGCTCGCGCTGCTGCTGCCACTCGGCGTCGTCGCGCAAGCGGTGCTCGGCGGCTACACCGTTGAGGAGAAGTTGGCGCCGGGTTTCGTGATGGCCCATTTCGCGCTCTCGATGGTGATCCTGATCGCCGCCGTGGCGCTCGTGTGGCGGGCACGCGAAGCGGACGATCGGGCGCGTTACAACGCCGACCGGCCGGCCGTGTGGGCGGTGCGCGCGCTGTCCCCGCTCGCCGTGATCGTGCTATTCGCCGGGACGGCGGCGACCGCCGCCGGCCCGCACTCCGGTGGCGCCGTTGGCCAGCTGATCAAGCGCCTCCATTTTGATGGGGCAGGCACGCTCAACCTCGTGATCCACGCTCACGGTGCGCTCGCGTTCGGCTTCGGCCTGGTCTCCGTGGTGGTCTGGGTGATGCTCGAGCGACGTCAGGCCGGTGCATCGCTGCGGCGCGCTGTGAGCCTCCTCTGCGTCCTGATCGCGGTCCAGGGGATCGTTGGGACGGTCCAGTATGAGACGCATCTGCCGTCCGAACTGGTCTGGGTTCACGTTGCACTCGCGACGCTGACGTGGCTCTGCGTGCTGTGGAGCGTGGCTGCCGCGGGGCGGCTCGAGCCACGCGCGAGGCGCAATACCGCCCAAATTCGGCCGTAGATCCGCGGTCGCGACTGTTGACCATCCGTACCACACGCTAGCGTTGCGCCCGTACCTGCCCGTGTTGGGCTTGTATCTGCCCATCAGAGAGGAGCGTCATGACGAAGAACGAGCTCGCTGGCAAGGTCGCCGAGAGTGCAGGCATCGGGGTCGGCCAGGCCAGGAGTGCCGTCGATGCGGTATTCGACGCGATCGCTTCGCATCTCGCTGCAGGCGGTGAGGTGTCGGTTGCCGGCTTCGGGAAGTTTGGCGTCAGCCATCGCGCGGCTCGCCTGGGACGCAACCCGGCGACCGGGGCGACGATCCAGATCAAGGCGAGCAAGGCACCGAAGTTCTCTGCTGCGAGTGCGCTGAAGAAGCACCTGAACCCGTAGGCCCGACGCGATCTGGCCGAAGGGCCGTCGCCTACTGATCGATCTTCGACCTCGCCCGCTTGTGACTAACGAGCTGGCGAGGTCGATTTCGTCCTGACCGTGAGCGGTGAGGTTGTCTGCCGCGACAGCTCGTCTGGGTGTGCGGCGAACACGGGCGCAGGCTGCGCGCTGCATGGCGCCGGGCAGTGCGCCAGAATCCGCGGATGCGCGTTACCGCGAAGGCCGATTATGCCGTGCGTGCCGTGATCGAGCTCGTTGGCTCCGGTGAGCAGGCGCCGCGCAAGGCCGACTCGGTGGCGAGCGCCCAGAGCATCCCGCTGTCGTTTCTGGAGAACATCCTCAACCAGCTGAAGAGCGCCGGCATCGTGCGCTCCCAGCGCGGACCGGACGGCGGCTGGTGGCTGCTGCGTCCGCCTGAGACGTTGACGCTGGCTGACGTGATCCGCGCCGTCGAAGGGCCGCTGGCGAGCGTTCGCGGCGAGCGCCCAGAGCATCTCCACTACGCGGGCTCGGCGGCGTCGCTGCAAGAGGTGTGGATCGCCTTGCGGGCCAACATCCGCGACGTGCTGGAGCGCGTCACCGTCGCTCAGCTCGCACGCGGTGAGCTCCCCGCCGAGGTGACCTCGCTCGCCCGCGCGCCGGACGCCTGGGCGAGCGGCTGATCCGTAGGACGCCGCGCTCGGGCTGCTGCGGTCGCGCGCGCCAGTCAGGAGTGAGGCGCCTACGCCGTGAAGAACGAGCTGGCGGAGCGCACAGACCGCCCCAAATCTGAACAGGTACAAACACGCGCGGGGGAGCAAAAGGTGCGGTCGTTTGGTTGTGCAGCGATAACACGATGCGCGCGCATCCTGAACCCCCTTTTCGGGTTTTAGCCCGTGTCAATGCAGCTGTTCATCTTCAGGAGGAGGATCACAATGAAGTCGAGGTATCTCAGCGCTGCGGCGCTCGTCCTGGCGCTCGGCGCCGCGGCGATCGCTCCGGGGGGCGCCAGTGCGGCACCCGCTCGGGGGCCGCGGCTGATCACGATCCGTGTCCAGCCGAACCCGATCGTCGCGGGCGATCCAGTCGTCATCTTTGGACGGCTGATCGGGCGGCGCGACCAGGGCCGGTTGGTCGTGCTGTATCACCGCGCCGCGTTTGGCGGCGGCACGTTCGTACCGGTGCAGAGCACCCGAACCGACACGATGGGGGCCTATGAGTTCTCCCGCGCAGACGGAAACGTCGACACCAACCGCTCGTGGTATGTCACCTCGGCGGGCCTCACGAGCCGCACCGTCAACGAGCGCGTCGCTGCTCTCGTGACAATCGCGGCCACCGGCCCGGGTGGCGTGTCCGAGCCCGACGGCTCGGTGCTCCAGACCGGCAAGGGCGAGCTGTACACGTTCGCCGGGACTGACACCCCGGGCAAGCCCGGTGCGCGGGTCCTGCTGCAGCGTCAGGCCTCGACCTCCGGCCCCGACAACTGGGTGACGATCGGTCGCGGCAGGCTGGACGTCAGCGGGGCGTACTCGATCGTGCACAAGTTCGTCATTCCGTCGGCCACGGGCGGGGACGCGAACATCCGCGTGCTCGTGCCGAACGACGTGAAGAACATCGCGAGCCCGTCGGAGACACTGTCCTATGAGATAGAGCAAACGCAGAACCCGAACCTGACGATCGTTCCCAAGTCGTACGTGATCCTGGAAGGCACGTCCGACACGATCAGCGGCGTTGACGCCGCTGGCGCGAGCCAGACGGTGACGCTCTATTCGCATCAGGCAGGGCAGCCGTTCGCGGCGATCGAGACGACGATCAGCGGGGCCGGCGGGGCGTACTCGTTCTCGGTGAGCCCGGAGTACAACACCTACTACCGCGTCACGAGCAGTCCTGTCGTGGTGTCCGCATCGAAGGGATCCACGGGAACGACCGGGACCAGCGGATCGACCGGAACCACCGGATCGACCGGCCCGGGGAGCGCCAAGGTGGTCAGCTCCGCCGTGGCCTTCGTCGGCGTGCGGGTTGTCCTGACCGTCCAGACGACATCGACGACCATCAACCAGGGCCAGTCGGTGACGTTCAGCGGGACGCTGTTCCCGGACGAGACCGGGCGCGTCATCCGCCTCGAGCGCGAGAACGCCGCCGGCACGGCGTGGCACACCATCGCCACGACCGTCGTCGCTACGGGTTCGAGCTACTCGCTGTCGTGGATGTTCTACGAGGTCGGTAGCGAGACCGTGCGGATCGCGATCAACGGCAGCCCTGCCAACCAGGGTGCCGCGACGCCGCCGATCACGATCACGGTGAACGCGATCCCGGCAGCGCAGCTCGCGCCAGCAACGGGCTAGCGTCTCGCCGGTAGCAAGCATGCAGTGCGCGGAGGGGCCGGTTGCCGGCCCCTCCGCTGCGCTGTGGCTAAGTGAGAAGCTCGACGCGCTTCAGCCCGCGTGACGAGCGGCGCGAAACGCGGGACTCAGTAGCCGACGGGGTGGCGTTCGACGTAGCCGGCGAACTCACCGCCGCCGTCGGACCAGCGGGAGCCGTCCTCGGACAGCGCGACGGTGTCGAAGCGCTTGCCATCGATCGTCATCCAGACGTGGCCGTCGGTCGCGTAGATCGTGATGTAGCGGCCTGGGCCGGGAGCGCCGTAGCTCTCGAAGTCGACGGAGTCCTCGGGTACGCTCAGCAGCCCTGCTGCGTGCAGGACGTAGGACACGGAGCCCGAGCAGTCGTAGCCCGGCGAGACGAATGAGCCGTGGCCGCCGCCCCAGATATAGGGGAGCGTCGCGATCTGGTCGGCGGCGGCGATCATCTCCGACATCCCGGTTGCGACGTTCGACGAGTCGCCTGATGTCGCCGTGCTCGTGGAGTCGCTGGTGCTCGTCGCGTCGGAACCAGAGGTGCTGGTCGAGCCGTCCGTGGCGGTTGATGTCGCGCCGTCGGCGGTCGCGGTCACGGTGGCCGGCGGTGGCGGTGGCGGTGGCGGTGGCGGTTCCTCCAGCGTGGGTCCGGCGCCGATCCCGAGCGCAGCGCGAGTGCTGGGACCGACGACGCCGTCAACGGCGAGGCCGTGCGAGCGCTGGAATGCCTCGACCGCGGTCTTCGTCTGCGGTCCAAAGGTTCCGTCGACAGTGACGTGCAGCACCGTCTGGACTGCCGCGACGCCGGCTGGCGGGGTCGTGATGGCCGGCTCCGTCGCGACCGTAGTGCCTGTGGCCGAGGTGGCTGGGGTCCCGCCCGTGCTGGTGGTGGGGGTGGCGGCGACGGTGCTCGTCGCGGCCGGCGCGGCGGCTGTCGTGGTGGTAGTCGCGGCGGGCGCGGCGGCTGCCGTGGTCGTGCTCGCGGCTGCGGTTGTCGTCGTCGTGGCGGTTGCCGGGGCGCTCACCGCTACGGGCGCTGTCGCGGCTGGGGGTGCTGCGCCAGCTACGCTGGCGATGGGGGTGACGCTTGCCGCATGGGCCGCCGCGACGCCAGTCGAGCTCTGCGCAGTGGCTTGCGCTGCCGTCAGCGCGTTCCAGGTCGTCCGTCCGACGACGCCGTCCGCGGTGAGGCCGTGGGCTGTCTGGAACTGGCGGATCGCGGCGCCGGTCGTCGGACCGAGCACGCCGTCCGCCGTCAGGCCGAGCATGCGCTGAACGTCCGCGACGCTGCCGCCGTAGATCACGGAGCCGTAGGTCTGCTGCCCCTTCGCGACCGTGGAGGCTGCCGCTGCTGCGGTCGCGGTGTCGAACGGCTTCGCGACCGGGGGAGTGTGCTGGACGACGTGAGAGCTCGGCGTCGCGCCGGTGCCGGCGCCGCGCGAGGCGCTGGCGTGACGTGCGCTCGAGGACGCGGTGCGTCCGCCAGTGAGCGCCGGCAGGGTTGTCGCAGCGAGCAGCGCTAGCGCCGTTGCGCCCCCTGCTGCCGCGGGCATCGATGGGCCGCTTGCGGCGGCGCGGCGCGTACGCCAGTAGAGCACCGACTCGGTCAGGTTGTCGGGGTTGCTGAGGTCCCGTGGCGGCGTCAGCTTGCCGAGCTCGAGCGAGGCGCGACGTGGCCGTCCGCGACGGGCAAGCGAGCGCTCGAGCGACTGCACCCATACGTCGTTGCTGGCAAGGTCACGGCTGAGCGACACGGTGGTCCTCCGTTGTCCGGCGTGTGAGCCTGCGGGGTTAGCTGACGGGCTCGCGCATTGCGCTACGCCACACTCGCGTGGCGATTCGCCCCATCGGCCCTACGGGGACCGAACTGGTTCCCCCGCTCGTCGTGCCACGGGGACACGGCGACTCGGCTGCCTATTTTCGCCCGTCGAGGCTAGCACGTTATTTCCTGCTAGGGGACACAAAAGGGCGAAATTCATCGCTACCTGCAATCGACGTTGCAGGCCCGCGGCTCACCGATGTGCCTAGACGGCGCGGAGTTGGCCCGCGTACGGGCCGGCGCCGCTTGCGCACCAGGCGCCGCAGCGGGCAGCAAGGTCCACGGCCTGCTCGACGTCCTGCCCGTCCGCGAGCGCGAACGTCAGTCCTGCGGCGAAGCTGTCGCCAGCTCCGTAGAGGTCGACGAGTGGGCCTGGCGGCGAGGCTGCGCTCCAGCGGCCGTCCGTCCCGTCAGAGCGCTTCCAGCTCCCACCCGCCGAGCCCTCGGTCGCCACGAGCAGCGGTGGTCGGCGCGTCAGTGCGGCCACCGCGTCGCTCTCCGTGGCGTCGTGTGCGCTGTAGACGACCGCGTCGGCGGCGACGCTGTCGAGTGCCGGGCCGGCGCGCGGCGTCGCGACAAGGACATGTGCCGCGCGCGCGGCCCGGAACGCCTCGGCGTCACCGGCGGTCACGTAGACGCCGTCGGCCTCGGCCAGGTCCGTCCACGGGAGCGCATCGGCGCCGCTAGGGAACATGCGCGGATGGAGCGTCGTGATCGTCCGCTCGGCGTGGGCATCGAGGAACGTGAAGGCACGGCGCGTCGGCGTGGATCGCTGCGCCGCGTGAAGCTCCACGCCGAGCTCGGCGAGGCGCAATTGCACGCGTTCGCCGAGCGGATCGTCGCCGAGCGCGGTGAACAGGCTCGCAGCGCCAGCGAGCCGAGCGAGCTGCACGGCAGCAACGGCGCCGCCGCCCGCGGGCTCACTCCAGGACTGCGCAGCGTGAATGATCTCGCCGGCGGTGGGGACGCGGTCGACGATCGCGAACTCGACCCATTCGACATGTCCGACGACAGCGACGCGCATCGCGGGATCGTAATGCGGAGGTCGAGCGCGACGGCGCGAGCCCGCGCGATCGACCGATGACGCGGTAGCGTGAGCACCTGCCCCGTCGGCGGGCGCCATTCTGAACTCACGGAGGTCACGGTGTCGCAGTTCGCAGGCAAGACAGTGCTTGTCACGGGAGCGTCGCGAGGCATTGGACACGCTACGGCGCGAGCGTTCGCGGCGCTCGGCGCGAACGTCGGCCTGCTCGCGCGCGACGCAACGCTGCTCGGCGAGCTGGCGGGGGAGATCGGCGGGCACACGCACGCCGTCGCGGCCGATGTCGCTGACCCTGCTGCGTGTGCGCGCGCCGTCGACGAGGTCGCCGCGGCGCTCGGGCCCATCGACGTGCTGGTGAGCTGTGCCGGCGTCCTTCACCGTGACTTCGTCGAGGACGTCAAGCCAGCTGACTTCGAGCAGAGCTGGCGCGTGCACGTGGGTGGCGCGCTGTGGCTCGTACAGCGTGTGCTGCCAGGGATGCGCGAGCGCCGGTACGGGCGGATCGTGCTCGTCTCATCCGAGCTCGGGCTGATCGGCGGCCCGTCGTACGCCTCGTACTGCACGAGCAAGTGGGGCCTCGTCGGGCTTGCCGAGGTGCTTCACCACGAGCTCGCCGGCAGCGGCGTACGCGCCTGCGCCGTGTGCCCTGGGGACGTGCGGACCGACCAGATGCGCGGCGAGATCGACTGGGGCCCGACCGGCGGCGCGACGCTCGACAAGGCGATGAGCCCCGAGCGAGTCGCACAGGCGATCGTCCGCGCAGCGGCCGGCCGGGCGCCGCTCGTGATCGTCGATCGGCCGCAGCTGCGAGCGGTGTTCAAACTGCTCGGTGGCCCTCGCGGCTTGAGTCGCGCGGTCGTCCACGGTGCCTACAAGCCGCTCCTGAAGTCGCGCGGGGACGCGAGTCGGCCGTAGTCAGCCAGCCTGCGGCGTCTGGGCGGCGCTGCTCGCGGGCGTCGTCAACAGGCGTAGCAGGAGCAGTGCAGCGACCGGGACGACGGCGATCGCGGTCACGGCGAGGAACCAGGTGGTTCCGGCGTCGGTTCCCTCGCCGAGCGTGTGGATGACGCCGAGGATCCAGGCGACTGCGCTGAGGCGATGGAGCACCTTCCAGCGCGCGACGCCGATCTGGTCGCGGACGTAGTAGGACAGCCCGAAGATGATCATCCCCCAGCCGCCGATGATCCCGACCGCCATGTAGGGCTCTTTGTAGTTCAAATGGAACGGGATCACGAGGTCGGCGATCGTCGGGTGGAAGTAGCTGTCGCCGAGCAGCGCCGCTCCGTGCAGGACCACCGCGGCGATCGCTGCCAGTGACAACGCCTCGTGGGTGACGCGAAGGTCGGGGCCGCGCGCCTTGCCGATCCGTCCGCTGATCGACAGGCCGACGCCGACCGAGGCGCTTGCGAGCACAAGCGCGACAGTGCCCGCGGCACGGCTCGTGATCCAGAAGAAGTGCGTCGAGATTGCGGCGGCGCTCATCGGGCAGGCGTCTAGGACTGCCCGGTGATCACGGCGGTCGGCGTGCTCACGGGGCCTGCGCTGGAGGATACGGAGTCGCTCGGGGTCGACTTGCTCGACGTTCTGGACGCGAGCAGCGCGAGCCGGCCAGTGGACGGGCGACCGAGTCCTCCGGCGGCGTAGATCATGGTCCAAAAAGCGAGAAACAGCGTGATCGCGGTTGCTGCGACGCGGCGGCGCAGCACCTTCGCGCGACGGGCTCGGGCGCGCAGTCGCCGCCGGAGCTGGACCGTCTGGGGTGAGTGCATGCGGGCAGTGTTGCCGCCGTCCCTCTACCAAGGCTGTAGTGCGGCTGGGAATTTGCTGAGCGGCGCCCGACCCCCAAGCGGGCAGCTCCCGCTACTGCTGGGCCGATGCTGACCCGCCGCCGGGGTAGCGACGGATGATCTCCTGGGCGCGCGCGACGATGATCTCCGCCGTCAGTGAAGGCGGGAAAAGCCCATGTTCGATCACGCCCGGTGTCGCCGAGAGCCGGGCGGCGAGCAAACGCGGGTCCTCGATCGGTCCCAGGTAGTCGGCGATGCGTCCCCCGTCCGGGCTGAGAGGAACATCGCGCAACTCCACCATCCCGAGCGCCGCCAGCGTCGCGTCGAGGCCAAACGTCAGCAACTCGAGTGGTACGGGCGGCCGGAGCGTCGCGACGAGCTTGTCCGAGGACGCGATCACGATGAACCGCTCGGCGGCAGCGGCGACGATCTTCTCGCGTGTGTGAGCGGCGCCGCCACCCTTGATCAGCCAGCCATCGTCGGCGATCTGGTCGGCTCCATCGATCGCGATGTCGAGCCGCTCGAGCTGCTCAAACGCGACGACGTCGAGACCGAGCTCCTGGGCCGCCCGCTCGGTGGCCGGCGAGGTTGCCACGCAGCGGATCTGGAGCCGGCGCGCAGCCAGCGCACGCAGCAGGTGCGCGACTGTCGAGCCCGTGCCGAGACCAACCACGTCGCCGTCCCGAACGAGGTCGGCTGCGGCCTGCGCTGCATCGCGCTTCTCGTCTTGAACATGTTCCACTATTCGTTGAGAGGCTACGCAGCGATGGTCAAGCGTGCTTCGTCGGAGCGGCAGGTTCCTCACCATCCGCATAGGGTCAGTAGTCGTAAACTCGCCGTGAACGACATGCCGGGTATCTCTGGGTCGAAGGGCAAGGCACGGGCGGCCCCAGCTGAGGCGGCGCGCATGGACGCCGCTGCCTCCGCACTCCCTTCGCGCGATGCGCTCGCGGGATACGCCAAGCTGCTGCGCGGCGTGCTCGACGATCTTCCGTTCGCGGTCGTCGTCGTCGAGTCTGACGGTCGCCTCACGCTGTGGAACGGCGAGCTGGCGACGATCCTGTCCCAGTCGGCGCCGGAGGGCACGCATCGCGACGTTGCCAGCCTGATCCTCGAGTTGGGGCGACTCGTCGTCGATCCGGACGCGTTCGAGCGCGAGCTCTACCAAGCGCTCAAGGAGCCGGCGAAGACGCCCGAGTTCGAGGTGGCACTGCTCGATGGGGGCGCCCTCGCGGTCGGTGCCACGCCACTGCGGGGCAGCGACGGCGCTCACGTCGTGTACTTGCGCGATGCGACCGGCGAGATCCACGCGCGCCGCGAGCTCGAGCACCGTGCGCTACACGACCCGCTGACGAGCCTGCCAAACCGGGAGCTGCTGCTTGACCGTCTCACCGTCGCGCTCGCTCGCCGCGTGCGCCAGGACACGGCAGTAGGGGTCATCTTCATCGACCTCGACGACTTCAAGCAGATCAACGACGCGCACGGGCACAGCGTTGGCGACGAGGTGCTTGTGAGCGTCGCGCAGCGTCTCCAGAGCGAGGTGCGCGAGGGCGATACGGTCGCGCGCTACGGCGGCGATGAGTTCGTGGTGCTGTGCGAGGACCTCGTGAGCGAGCAGACCGCTGGACCGCTGGCCCGGCGCCTGGGCGCAGCGATCAACCAGCCGGTCACGGCCGGTGGCCGGTTGCTCGCGGTGAGCGCAAGCATCGGCGTGGTCGTGGAGGGCGATCCGGCGACCGATCCGGATGCGCTGCTAGCTCGCGCCGACGCCGAGATGTATCGCCACAAGCGCCGCGCCGGTCGAGCTCTCGGCAAGCATTAGCCGGCGAGGCTGCCGCCAGGGGCGATCGCAGCGAGCGTGTCGCGGAGCTCGCTGTCGAGCGCGCGCGCCTCGGCGCCGAGGCTGGCCGCCGCCTGGCCGATCCGGTCGGCCTGGGCAGCGAGCGTTGCGAGCGTCCCGCGCTGGCGTACGAGCATCGTGACGAGCCCGGCCATCCGTTCGCTAGCCACCCCGGTGCCGCTATTGCGAATCCGCTCCGCTTCGCGCTCGGCGCTCGCTCTGATCTGGGCCGCGGCTGCCTCCGCGGTCGCGATGATCGCGTCGGTTAGGGCTGAGGCTTCCGGGTCCGCCGCCGCCGTTGGCGCGTCGCCGTCGAGGCGCTCCCCGAGGCGGCGGACCTGCGCGGCGAGTGCCGTGATCTGGCGCTCGAGATCGGGCGCGCCAGGCTGTGTGGAGGGGTGAGGGGAGGCCGCGCGGCCGGGCGCGAGCAAGCTCGGCTCGACCGTCTGAGCATGGTGCTCGCCTACGTGCTCGCGGGGTTGCATCGGCCTGCCCTTCGAGGACCTACCAGCAGTCGGGTTCCCACAACAACGGTTGACGAACTGTTGCATGCTCCGACGCGTGGCGCACCCACGGCGCACCGGGGGTGTTGCCGACGTGATGCGAGCCCGTCCTTCTCGCATCACGCCGGAACCCCTATCCTGCTTTGACGATCGGTAGTTCGTACGCCGGGCCGTAGCTTCTGGGCGAAAAATTGCAGTTCTGCCGATCGCGACAGGACGATGGCCGCAGATCCGAGACAACCGCGAGGGCTGCCCGCCGATGAGGTTGCCGAGCGCGTGCGCGCCGTCCTCGCCGAAGCGGAGCGTGACGCCCGCGAGATCGTCGCCGCGGCGCGGCGCGAGGTTCAGGGCGTTCAGCCGCCGGCCGCTGCGGGCGTCGAGCGAGATGCCTACCCGGCAGGCGGTGACGCGAGCGCCAGCTCCGCTGGAGTGCAGGCAACGATCAGCCAGCTCGCTGACGCGCTCGAGTCGGTCGCGGCACGCGTCGAGGAGCTCGAGGCGAGGATCGACGCGCGCATCGACATCCTGTGGCAGGCGCTTTCGGCGGAGCGCACGGCAAGTGGTGCAGCAGCGACCTCGACGGTCTTTCAGCGACCGTCCGCTGCGGCCGGCGCCCCCCTGCCGGGCGGAACGCCACCGGTTCGCACCGAGCGCGTGCGGGCGGTCGACCTCGCCCTGCGTGGCTACACCCGCAAGGAGATCTCGACGGCCCTCCAGTCCTCGCTCAGCGCCGGTGAGATCGAGCAGTTGCTCGACGAGATCCTCGAACGCGCCTAGCGCCAGCCTGCGCCGTTCCTGAATTGGCCAGCTGAGCGTGCGTTACTGTTCCCTGCCCAGCAGCTCCAGTCAACCGACGCCAGGAGGGAAGGTGAACACACAAGCACAGGCCTTTGACGCCGCCGCGACCCAGGAGATCCTCGCCGAGCTCGATCGCAACGGCTACGTACACATCCCGGGCGTTCTGTCTGGCGATGAAGTGGCGCGCCTGCAGGCGGTCGTCGACGAGCTGGCCGAGCAGCACTACGACCCAAAGCAGGGCTTCGTCCACGCACTCGGCGCAACCTACCTGCACCCGGACCTGATGGATCTCGGCGTTGACACACGCTTGCTTGGCGTGGTTGCAGGTGCGCTCACGCCCAACATCCACATCTACCACTCGCACATCGACGTGCACCCACCGGAGCAGGACACCGGCACAGCCTGGCGCTGGCACGAGGACGGCGGTCGCCAGACGGCCGATCTCGACTACCGCGCGCGCCTGTCGGTGAAGCTCGGCTGGTGGCTGAGCGACTGCGACAAGGAGGGCTACGGCAACCTCGAGGTGATCCCAGGCAGCAACCACTGGACCGAGCCGCTGGCCCGCACTCCGGGCCAGACGCCCGCAGGCGCGATCCCGGTGCTCGCGAAGGCCGGCGACGTGACGCTGTTCGAGCGGCGCATCTGGCACGGCCGCGGCACGAACCTCTCGGAGCGCACGCGCGCCGTGGTGTTCTACGGATACTCGCCGCGCTGGATCACCCAGCGCGAGCACCCCTCAGCAGAGCAGCTGGCGGCCGCCGAGGGCGATCCGCTGCGCCGCCAGCTGATCGGCGCCCCCGACTGGGACAGTTGCCACGTCGGCAAGGCCGAGCTGCCGGTCTACCAGTACCTGCAAGCCCAAGGCGGCTAGGACCCGCCCGACTCGCACGACGCGTCGACCTACGCCCAGCCCGCTACCGACTGATTGGCTCGGGCGCCGAACCCGCCACAGGCGGGCCGGCGAGCCGAAGAATCACCCACAGCCCGTGTTGTTCCCGCAGCTCGGGCAGGTGTAGCAGGAGCCGGTGCGCTGCATCATGCCGCCGCACTGGCCGCAGGCTGGCCCGAGGTCGAGGCCGCGGAGCTTCGCCGGAACGACCGGTGGGCTGTCGGTGAGCGCGGCGGTCGCGGGCTTGACGGACCCGCCGTTGCCGGCGGGCGTCTCGCCCGGCGGCAGGCTGCTCGCCGGCCCCGATGTGTCGGACGCGTGTGAGGTCGATGCGTCCTGCGCCGCCTTGCGCGCGCGGACCGCGGGGGTCAGGATGCCGAGATCCTCCTGCGCCTCGACGTCGAGGAAACGCGAGGCGAGCCAGCGCATGATGTAGTCCGGCAGCGACTTCGCGAACGGGATCTCCGGGTTGGTCGTGATCCCCTCCGGCTCGAAGCGCATGTAGCTGAACTTCTGCACCAGCGTTTCGAGCGGCACGCCGTACTGCAGCGAGATCGAGATCGCTGTCGCGAACGCGTTCATCATGCCGCGCAGCGTCGAGCCCTCCTTGCCGATGTCGGTGAGGAAGATCTCGCCGACCGTGCCGTCCTCATACATGCCGGCGGTGATGTAGCCCTCGTGCCCGCCGAGCGAGAACTTGTGCGTGATCGACTTGCGCTCGCGCGGCATGCGGTGACGCCGCGGTCCCGCCTGTGCGAGCGCCTCGGCGATCAGCGCGTCGACATCGATCGGCTCGGCCGCGGCGTCCTGCGCGTCGGTGCGCAGCGCCTGCGCGGTCTTCGAGCCGTCGCGGTAGATCGCCAGTGCCTTGATGCCCAGCCGCCAGGCCTGCATGTAGGCGTCGGCGATGTCCTCGACGCTCGCGCTGCTCGGCAGGTTGACCGTCTTCGAGATCGCGCCCGAGATGAACGGCTGGACCGCACCCATCATCTTGATGTGCCCCATGTGGGAGATCGCGCGCTCGCCGACGGCGACATCGAACACCGGCAGGTGGTGCTCGAACAGGCCGGGCGCGCCGACGATCGTGCCGTGCTCGTTGACGTGGGCGACGATCTGCTCGATCTGGGCGTCGGCGTAGCCGAGCGTCTGCAGCGCGAGCGGGACGGTCCCGTTGACGATCGTCATCTGGCCGCCGCCGACGAGCTCCTTGAACTTGACGAGCGAGAAGTCAGGCTCAACGCCGGTCGTGTCGCAATCCATCAGGAACGAGATGGTCCCGGTAGGTGCAAGGACCGTCGCCTGCGCGTTGCGGTAGCCGTAGCGCTCGCCGAGATCGACCGCCTCATCCCAGGCGCGATGGGCGGCGCTGAGCAGCGCGCCGTCGCGCAGGTCGCCCTGCACGATCGCGCGGCACGCGTCGCGGTGCATGCGCATCACGGCGTTGTGCGGCTCGCGGTTCTCGGCGTAGCGCTCGTAGGGGCCGAGCGCGGCGGCGACACGCGCCGACTGGGCGTAGGCGCGGCCGGTCATCAGCGCCGTGATCGCGGCGGCGGTCGTGCGACCGGCATCGGAGTCGTAGGGCATCCCGTTGCTCATCAGGAACGCGCCGAGGTTCGCGTAGCCGAGGCCGAGCTGGCGGAACGCGCGTGCGTTGACGCCGATCTCCTCGGTCGGGTAGCTCGACGGCCCGACGACGATCTCCTGGGCTAGCAGCACGACATCGACGGCGTGTTCGAACGAGCGCACGTCGAAAGTGCCGTCGTCGCGGCGGAACTTCATCAGGTTGAGCGACGCGAGGTTGCACGCCGAGTCGTCGACGTGCATGTATTCCGAGCACGGATTGGAAGCGTTGATCCGGCCGCTGACCGGGTCGGTGTGCCAGCGGTTGATCGTCGTGTCGTACTGGACGCCCGGGTCGGCGCAGCGCCAGGCGGCCTCGGCGATCTCGCGCATCAGCTCGCGCGCGCGCAGCGGCTCGCCGACCGGCTCGCCGGTGGTGCGGGCGATCAGCCGCCACTCGCCGTCCTCCTCCACGGCGCGCATGAACTCGTCGGTGAGGCGCACCGAGTTGTTCGCGTTCTGGTACTGGATCGACTGGAAGCCGGCGCCGTCGATCGACATGTCGAAGCCGGCGTCACGCAGCGCGGCAGCCTTGTCCTCCTCCTTGGCCTTGCACCAGATGAACTCGCGGATGTCCGGGTGGTCGATGTCGAGCACCACCATCTTTGCGGCTCTGCGGGTTTTCCCACCGGACTTGATCGTGCCGGCCCAGGAGTCCGCGCCGCGCATGAAGGAGACCGGACCCGAGGCGGTGCCGCCCTTCGCGAGCGGCTCCATCGAGCCGCGGATGTTCGACAGGTTGATCCCCGAGCCGGAGCCGCCGCGGAAGATCAGCCCCTCCTTCGTGTTCCAGCCGAGGATCGACTCCATCGTGTCGTCGACCGAGAGGATGAAGCAGTTGTGCACGGCGATGTTGTTGGTGAGGAACTCGCCTGACTCGGTCTGGACGTCATAGACCTCGTGCACGCCGATCGGCTCGATCGAGACGATCTCCTCCTCGCGCAGGTCCGGGCAGGACTTCAAGTCGCGGAGGCTCAGCGTCTCCAGCAGGCGATCCTGCTTCTGGGATGAGATGAAGCCGACGAGCTCGGCGAACCGGGCGCGCTCGGAGCCGATCGAGACAGCGACCTCATGGAGGTCATGGCGGTTCTCGCGCGCCTCTCGCTTATGAACGCGGCGGGCGTAGATGCCGAGCACACCCAGGAGGACCTGCACGTCCTCTGTCCAACGCTCGCCGATCACCGCAAACGCGACGCGACCGCTTTCCTGGCCACGCTCGCGACGGACGGTGACGTAGCCGTCGGCCTGGAAGATGCTGCGAAGGTAGGCGGAGATCTCGTCACGTGAGGCGGTCCACAGTCGTGCGGGAACGCGGATGTCCGTCCCGCGAGCCAGCAGCCCCCAGCGCTCGACGAACTCCCGCAGCACCTCGCCGTAGAGACGGATGCGCTGTACGGGGACTGCCTGGGTGTCCGCGTCGCGCAGCTTGCGGTGCACGTCGGGGAATGCGATGTCCAGGTTGCTCTCGATCCAAGCGCGCTCATCGTCGCCTGAAACCTGGAACTCCACGGTGAGTGAGCGGTTGGTGCCGCTCTCGTAACGACCGACGAATCCGTCTGCCTGCAGCCATCCGGCGAGAGCGGCCTCAGCGACGGCGACGCGATCTGGCTCTTCGATGTCCATCAACCGATCGCTGTCATCCGACCGCGCGCCGCTCGCCACGAGCGCAGCATCTGCCACCTTCGCCCGGTGCGGATGCAGGTGCAGGCGCATGCCGGGACGCAACGCGTCGACACGGGTCCAACTCGGACCGGTGCGGCGCTCGTCCACCGCCTTGATGAGATGGTCGGCGGTAGCCTCGATGAAGCTGCCGTTGCGCAGCAGCACGCGCCAGACCGGCTTGCGCCCGTTGTGTGCAACGGCGAGGACCCGCGTCGTGCCGGTCGAGTCGTAGACCTCGCGGTAGAGCTGTTGCTCATCGACGATCTGGCCAATCGGCACCATGCCCTCGGGCGTGGACACGAGCGCGTGGTGTGGAAGGCAGGCACTGCACTGCGGGCTCTCCTCGAAGCCGACGTTGAACCAGACCGGCGAGTTGAACGCCGCCATCTGGTGCAACAGGATGAAGCTGAGCTCATCCTCGAAGGTGTCGCCATCCTCGGTCGAGGCGAAGTAGCCGCGGGCGCGCCCCCAGTCGGCGATCGTGCCCGAGACGCGGCCGATCATCTGGCGCACCGAGCGCTCCCGCTCGGGCGAGGAGAGCTGCCCGCGGAAGTACTTCTGGGCGACGATGTTCGTCGCGTTCTGGCTCCAGCTCGCGGGAAACTCGATGTCGTGCTGCTCGAAGACGACATTGTCGCCCTGTCCGATGCGGGCGTCACGGACCTCCCACTCGACGCTGTCGAACGGATCGATGCCGGCCGTCGTGAAGAGGCGGCGGACAGTGAGCTGCTCGCCCGCACTCGGAGCCGTCGTAGCAGTGTGGTGAGCTGTCGTGTCCATCGTCTCGCGCCTCCCGGCGCCGCCCCCCGGCGCCTTCTGAAAAGTGGGTGTGGGGCCGAGGATGATCCCCCTTGCGCCGGACAGATCCGCGGGGACTGAATGTACCGCCTTGCTGCTGCGGGCCGGCTCAGTCCAGTCCTGCAACGAAGGTTGCAGAACTGCTTTTCAGCGCCCGAGGCGAAGCCAGTCGCCGAACTCCACGAGCACTCCGCGCGTGCGGTAGGAGGCCTCACCGAGAGCGTGACGCGTGCTCGCCAGCCACTCCGGGTCGAGGCCGAGCGCGCGAACGGCGCCAAGCCCGACGGCGGCGAGCACGACGAGCACGAGGACCACGATCAAGAAGGCAGCCATCGCCCGCCAAGATAGCCGCCCACGCCGTGAAGTGCGCGGTCACGCATCCCGACCACCGCCCAACAGATCAGCGAGCGCGTCGAGCGCGGCCGCGAGCAGCGCAGCGGCCGGGACCGACGCGTCGAGCACCCGTATCCGCCCCGGCTCGGCGGCCGCCAGCGCACGGTAGCCCGCGTCGATCCGCTCGAAGAACGCTTCGCTCTCGCGCTCGAGGCGGTCGGCGGCGCCGCCCCGCGAGTCCTGCCGCGCGCGCCCCGTCGCGACGGACACCGCGAGCAGCAGCGTGCGATCGGGCTCGACGCCGCCGGTCGCGAACTCGTTGACCCGGCGGACCGCTGCGACCCCGAGCTGGCGACCCGCACCCTGGTAGGCGAGCGAGGAGTCGACGAAGCGATCGAGCAGGACCCAGCGCCCCGCGGCCAGCGCCGGTACGACGGCCTCGGTGACGGTCTGCGCGCGCGCGGCGGCGTACAGCAGCGCCTCGGCACGGGGCCCGATCGCCAGCGCCGGATCCTTCACCACGTCGCGCAGGCGCTCGGCGAGACCGACGCCGCCGGGCTCGCGCAACGCGACGACCTCGATGCCGCGTTCGGCGATCGCCGCCGCGAGCGTCCGCGTCAGCGTCGTCTTGCCGGCGCCGTCAATGCCCTCGATCGTGATCAGTCGCCCGTGCGGCACGACGCGCAGGCTACGCGGCCTGCGCGCGCGGCGCCGCTACGCTGCGTTGCGATGAGCACGCTGCCCGGTATCGAGCGCCACCCCCACGCCCAGGCGCTGCTGGTGCCGGCGTTGCCGCCGGGTAGTCCGTCGCACGCCTACCTGTTCGCCGGCCCCGCCGGCGCCGGCAAGCGCGCGATCGCGCGAGCCTTCGCGGCGGCGCTGATCGCCGACGGCGCGCCCGCAGGGTCGCAGGCCGCCGAGCGGGTGGAGCGTGGCACGCACCCCGACCTGACCTGGGTCGTGCCGAGCGGAGCGGCGGAGATGCTCGTCGCAGACATCGCCGAGCCGGTTGTCGCGGCGGCGACGCGGACGCCGTTCGAGGCGCGGCGGCGCGTGTTCGTGATCGAGCAGGCCGACACGATGCGCGACGCCACGGCGAACCGGATGCTGAAGACGCTCGAGGAGCCGGCCGCGTTCGTCCATCTGATCCTGCTGAGCAGCCGTCCCGGCGAGGTCCTGCCGACCGTCGCCTCGCGTTGTCAGCTGGTCCGCTTCGAGGCGGCGAGCGCCGAGCAGCTCGCCGCCGGGCTGCAGGCAGAGGGTGTCGAGCCGCTGCGCGCGCTGGCCTGCGCCCGGCTCGCGCTCGGCGACGGCGAGCGGGCGGCAGCGCTCGCGCTCGGTGACGGTCCGGCGCTGCGCGACGCCGCGGACCGTTTCGCGCAGGCGGCGTTGCGCGGCGAGCTGGCCGAGGCGCCGTGGAGCGCGATCACCGAGATCGCCGGGCGGGCCGGAGCGCACGCCGCCCAGGAGCTCGACAGCGCGCATGCGCAGGAGCTGGAGCTGCTCGCGCGCAGCGAGCGAGCGCGCAGCGAGCGCGAGCACTCCGAGCGCGTCAAGCGCGTGACGCGCCGGCAGACGCAGGCGATGCTCGATCTCGCGCTGGCGCAGTGCGGCCTGTGCTACCGCGACGCCGCAGTAATCGCCCACGGCGCGGGTGAGCTCGTCCACGCCGTCGATCGCAGCGCCGCGCTGGAGCAGCTCGCCGCCGAACAGCCGCCCGCCGTGCTGCACCGCGCGCTGGCCCTCGTCACCGATACGCGCGAGGCGCTCGCGCTGAACGTCACCGAGGAGCTGGCGTTCGAAGCGCTCGCCTACCGGATCGCTGCGCTGCGCTGAGCTGCGCTGAGCTGCGCTGGGCGACGCTGCGCTGGGCTGCGCTGCGCTGGGCGACGAGTTGCAACGCCAGCGGGCGCTAGCGTCGGTCTGTGCAGCGTCTCCACGTTCGCTACGAGGCCTTCCGCGCCGCAGCCTGAGCGCCGGCCGTGCGTGCCGTAGCTCACAGAAAAACCCGCTCTTTGCGGTGAATTTGATGCCCCTTATCGAACACTTCGCCACAGTTTCGCCTTCGCATACGCAACATATGCAAACTGCACCGCGTCGACTGAAGGGAGCAAGCATGTCTAGTGCAGGCACTGCCTCCGCACCAACACGCATCGCAGTCTTCGGCTCCGTCGCCGAGCGGCAGCCGCCACGCCGCCGCACGCCGTTCGCCACGCCGCCGCGCTTCCTTTCACCGAGCGCCGCCGCTGTCTTCGAGCGCACGCTCGAGCTGATCACGACGAAGGCGCCGGCGATCGCCGCCCCGATACTCGATCGCGGCGTCGCCGTAGGAACGATCACCCGCGCCGAGCGCCGCGAGCTGCTCGACGAGCTTTCCGGCCAGGCCGACCCGGTCGCGAGCATGCCTCGCACCGAGCAGGCGGCGCGCCTTCGCCACGAGGCGTTCGCCGCGGTTCGCCGCGCCGCCCCGAAGCTCGCCCAGCCGCTGCTCGCCGAGGCGGTCAAGACCGAGCGCCTAACACCGGCACAGGAGCGCCGCATCATCGAGCGCCTGCGCCAGGGCCCCGCGGCGAGCCCGTATCGTTAGCGATGTGAGCTTCCTGTCAGGCCTGCTGGGAGACCGGACGGCGATGGTCGCGCCTGAGCGCGCGCTGCCGGGCCGCGCGACGGCGATGCCGACAGCGGAGCGCCACTTCGTTCTCGACGCCCCGCTGCGCCCCCCGTTCCCGATGGGCTTCGAGCAGGCCGTGGTCGGCATGGGCTGCTTCTGGGGCGCCGAGAAGGCGTTCTGGTCGCTGCCCGGAGTCTTCACGACAGCGGCCGGTTACGCCGGCGGCTTCACGCCGAACCCGACCTACGAGGAGGTCTGCTCCGGCTCGACCGGTCACACCGAGGCGGTGCTCGTCGTCTTCGACCCCGCGAAGTGCAGCTACGAGGAGATCCTCCGCGTCTTCTGGGAGGGCCACGACCCGACCCAGCGGATGCGCCAGGGAGCGGACGTCGGCACCCAGTACCGCTCGGCGATCTACTTCGGCGGGCCCGAGCAGGAGGCGACCGCGCGCCGCACCCGCGAGGCCTACGCCACTCAACTGGCGGCGAGCGGCTACGGCGACATCACAACCGAGATCGCGCCGGCGGGCCCCTTCTACTACGCCGAGGAGTATCACCAGCAGTACCTGGCGAAGAACCCCGCCGGCTACTGCGGGCACGGTGGGACCGGGGTCGCCTGCCCGATAGGCTTGGGAGCCTCCGCCACGTCCTAGTTCGCTGAGGCTTCGGGGCGGTGGGCTCGTCGGCTCGGCTTCGCCGACCGACTGCGCCGGCTTTGGGTGGGCTCGTCGGCTCGGCTTCGCCGACCGACTGCGCCGGCTTTGGGCGGTCTGTGTGGGGCGGGAGGCTGCCTCTTCACGACGTAGGGGGGCTCGCCGGCTCGGCTTTCGCCGGCCGGCTGCGCCGGCTGAGACGCTGACTTCTGGGAGTGGCTGCGATCATCTCGGGCCCGATGCGCCGCCCAGTGTCCCTCGTCATCGTCGCCTTCCTGCTAACGGCGTGCGGCACGAATGTGCCGAATGCTGTCCCGTCGGCGACCCATCCGGTGAAGGCGACGCTGATCCTGGACTTCGTGCCGAATGCGGTGCATGCGGGGATCTACCGCGCGCTGGCGGCCGGCTACTACCGGCGGGCGGGGATCGAGCTGACGGTGATCACGCCGGGGGCGACGACCGACACGCTGGAGCTGATCAACGCGGGCAAGGCGGACTTCGGCCTTGCCGACGGGATCGACGTGGCGCAGCAGATCGCGCAGGGGCACGACGAGCGGGCGATCATGGCGATCGTGCAGCGCCCGCTCGGCGCGCCGATAGCGCTGGCGAGCGAGCATCTGCGCTCCCCTGCCGCGCTCGTCGGCAAGACGGTCGGGATCACCGGCGTGCCGTCGGATCTTGCGGTGCTCGACACGGTCGTGCGCGACGCCGGCGCCAACCCGGCGAAGGTCAGGACGGTGACGATCGGCTTCAACGGCGTGCCCTATCTCGAGGCGGGCAGGATCGCCGCGTTCACCGGCTACTGGCCGGACGACGGCGTGACGCTTGCGGTCGATGGCTACACGGTCACGGACTTCAAGCTCGATGAGTGGGGCGGCCCCGCCTACCCGGGCCTCGTCGCCTTCACGACGACCAAGCTGATCAGATCCGACCCGGCACTGGTGCGGGCGTTCGTTCGGGCGACCATCCACGGCTACGAGGACACGCTGCGCGACCCGGCGCGGAGCCTCCACGACCTGCTCGCCGCCAACCCTTCCATCGAGCCAAAGCTCGCGAGAGCCTCGCTGGCCGCCTACCTCCCCATCTTCGAGGCGGGGGGCGTGCCGTATGGCGAGCTGGTCCCAGCACGAGTCGAAGCGCTGTCGCGCTGGCTCGTCCGCAGCCACCTGATCGCGAAGGCGATCGGGTGGCGGCGCTTTGGCACCAACCAGTTCGTGCCGTGAACGTCGTTCTCGAGGCCTCCGGCCTCTCCAAGACGTACCGGGCGGAGCGTGGGTCGGAGGCGCTGCTTGCACTCGCCGACGTCTCGCTGGCGCTGGGCTCGGGTGAGTTCGTGTCGATCGTCGGACCGAGTGGCTGCGGGAAGTCGACGCTGCTGAAGATCCTGGCGGGATTGCTGCCTGCGAGCGGTGGTGAGGTCCTCCTCGTCGGTGCCAGGCCCGAGAAGTTGCTGGGGCACGTCGGTTACATGCCGCAGGGCGACCAGCTGATGCCGTGGCGGACGACGCTCGACAACGTGACGGTGGGGCTCGAGCTCGCTGGCATGCGGCGCCGTGAAGCGCGCGAGAGCGCTCGCCGAGAGCTCGACGCGTTTGGTCTGACCGGCTTCGAACGTCACTGGCCGAGTGCTCTCTCCGGCGGGATGCGCCAGCGTGCCGCGCTGCTGCGGACGTTCCTCGCGGGCCGCGAGATCCTGCTGCTCGACGAGCCGTTCGGAGCGCTCGACGCGATCACCCGCGAAGCGATGCGCGAATGGCTGCTCGAGGTCTGGGAGTCTCACCGCAAGACGATCCTGCTGGTTACCCACGATGTAGAGGAGGCGGTCTTCCTGTCAGATCGCGTCCAAGTGATGTCCGGCCGCCCGGGGCGCATCCGGGCCACGGTCGAGGTCCCGTTCCCCCGTCCGCGCACCCTCACACAAGCGAGTAGGCCGGACTTCATAGCGCTGAAGGAGCAGTTGCTGGCGCCACTTCGTGAAGAGCAGCGCGAACGACTCAGGGTGGCCGCCCAATGAAACTGATGCTCGGCGGTCGGCTCGAGCCGCGGGCCCCCCAGTCGCTGCACGCGCGATCGCTGCTGCGGCGGGTCGGCCCGCCGATCGCCTTCGGCGTGATCGTGCTCGCCCTCTGGCAGGCCTACGTCGCGCTGTCAGGGGTCCGCCAGCAGGTCGTGCCCTCGCCGCTGGAGGTGGCGCGGGCGCTCGTGCGCGACCGGGCGGTGATCGCGTCGGGTGCGGGGACGACGCTGGAGGAGATCCTGATCGGCTATGGCGTCGCGATCGTCGTCGGTGTCGCGCTGGCGCTGGCGCTGGCGAGCTCGCGCTTGGTCGAGCGCTCGGTCTACCCGTGGCTCGTCGTCTCGCAGCTGATCCCGATCCCGGCGATCGCGGTCGTCGTCGTGCTGTGGACCGGCTTCGACATCGTCCCGCACGTGATCGTGATCGCGCTCGTCAGCTTCTTCCCGGTCGCCGTCAACACGATCGACGGGCTGCGCTCGACCGACGCCGACCTGCTCGACTTGCTGGCAACGCTCGGCGCCGGGCGCTGGCGGCGGATGCGCCTCGCGCAGGCCCCCTCGGCGCTGCCGTTCCTGTTCTCCGGCCTGCGGGTCGCTGCCGCGCTCGCCGTGATCGGCGCCGTCATCGCGGAGTGGGTCGGCGCGACGAGCGGTCTCGGCAAGCTGATCCTCAGCTACGAGGACCAGACCGCCACGCCGGACGTGTTCGCCGTCGTCGTCGTGCTGGCGGTGATCGGCGTCGCCCTGTTCAGTGCTGTCGGCCTGCTGGAGCGCGTCGCGCTGCCGTGGTACCGGGTCGCCGGCGAGCAGGACGCCAGGCGCCGCTAGATGGTTGATTCCGTTTGTGGGTTAGTGGGTGTAGGGCGCGAGGTGGCGTCCTGGCTGGCCGATGAGCTGGTTGTGCCAGACGGCGGCGGCGAGGGCGAGGAGTCGCAGTGCGACGCGGGCTGCGAGTCCGGTGTGGGTTCGTCCGCCGTGGCGTTCCAGTGTGAGCTGGCCTTTGCGGGTCCAGAACACCGACTCGACCCATTGGCGCAGCGCGCCGAGCGATCCGAGCCTGGGTGTTTCGCCGCGGCGGTCTGGGCGCAGAAAGTTGGCGTCCAGGCCGGCGATGAACTGTTCGAACTGTTCGCTGGCGAAGCCTTTGTCGGCGAGCACGGTGTAGCCGGCGAGGTCGAGTCCTTCGAGCATTTGGCGCGCACCGTCGCGCTCACCGAGGTTGGCGGGGAACAGCTCGAAACGGATTGGCATGCCGTCCGGGGCGCACAGCAAGTACAGCCGAAAACCCCAGAAGTGACGGGAGTGCGCGGCGCAGTAGCCGTAGCTCGCGCTGCCGGCCAGCTCCGAGCGGCGGGTCGTCTCGCGCGACGTTCCGCACGGGACCGGTGTGCTGTCCAGCAGCCGCAGGTTGTCGCCAAACGACGGCGAGACCGCGGCGAGATGACCGATGCACGCGGCGATCTCTGGCGCGAGGCGCCGCACGCGCTTGTTGTAGCCGGACTGCTTGGGCAGATAGGGGAACAGGTGCCCGAGGCGGTAGCGCGCGAGGGCGAGGAACTGGCGGTCGTTGGGCAACCCCAGCAGCATCTGGGCGACCGCGAGCGCGATCGTCTCGCTGTCAGAGAGCTTCGGTGGATGCCCGGGACCGCTACGAGCCGGCAGGAAATCATCGATCTGCACGTAAAGTGCAATGACAAGGGCGTCAAGGGTGGCGAGCACGCGGCCTCCAAGGTCGACGTTGCGATATCAACGCCTCCCTTCGACGCCCTTCCTATGTCCCCTCGCCGGCAGCCACCCGCCCCGGCCAATACGGAATCAACCATCTAGGGCGCTAGCATCACCCCGGCGACCCGCCGACGTAGCTCAGCTGGTAGAGCACTTCACTCGTAATGAAGGGGTCCCCGGTTCGAGTCCGGGCGTCGGCTTGGGGGGGTTGGTGCAGTGCCGCTTCCCGACCGATGCGAGCACGCCGACGTTGGCGCCACCAGCGCGGCGCAGCAGGAAGCGCAGCACATCCGCCTCGTGGGGGACGCATGGCGCGGCTGACGCCGCGCCATGATCCGTTGCTGGCGTCACATGATTGGCGGCTCGTGCCCCTATGTCTATGGGAGCGCGCGTGTTCTTGGAGCGAGGCCGAGTTGGCATTGAGTAACGATGATGTGGAGCGTTTGTATCGCGAGCACGCGAGCGAGGTCTTGCGGTTCCTCGCGCGCCGGGTGCTCCTGGCGGACGTTGCTGTGGACTTGATGGCTGAGACGTTTGCGCAGGCCTACCGGGATCGCCAGCGTTTCCGTGGTGACAGTGACGAGGAGGCGGTCGCCTGGGTGTTTGGCATTGCGCGTCACTGCCTGTCCGGCTATTTGCGTCGTGGTGCGGCGGAGCGTCGGGCGTTGCGGCGGCTCGGTGTCGAGCGGCGTGCGCTGCACGACTTCGAGTACGACTGCATCGAGGAGCTCGCTGAACTACAAGCCCTAGTCCGGGAGGTGCGCGACGGATTTGACGAGCTGGACGGCGGGCAGCGCGACGCGCTTCGCCTACGGGTCGTTGAGGAACGCTCCTACGCGGATGTCGCTCGGGAGCTGGGCGTGACTGAGGAGGCCGCTCGCGCGCGCGTCAGTCGCGCCTTGCGCGCGCTCCGCGAGTCACGCGTGTTTAGCGATCAAAGGAGCGAGCTGGATCATGTCTGACACGAGCAGCGAGGCTGGGCTGCCAATCCTCGGCGAGATCGGTGCGGCACTGTACGCGGCGTCAGTTGCGGCCGATCACCGGCACGGCGCGCGAACGAGGGTGCGCCTGCGTGGCGGCGGGCGTTGGCTACGCCGACCACTCGTGATCGTGATCGTGCTGGTCGGTGCGTCCGGCAGTCTCGGTGGTCTCGCGCTGGCGGGAACGTTCAGCGGCGGGACGATCAGCCCTCAAGCCTGGATTGACGGGCAGCGCGTCGTGCCGGAGACGACTATGACACCCGACCAGACTGCGGACCTCGAGATCCTGCGGCGCCCGCGGGTCGCCTCAGACGCGCTACCAGCGGCCGACGTCGAGAACCTCACAAACAGCCCAGTCGCGGCGAACGGCCCGAACTTCGACCTTTCCAGGCAAGCCCAGGGATTCACCACCGGCGCGGCATATCTGATCCCCGGTAACGGCATGATCTGCTTCGTTGCCCAGGGGGGCGGGACATGCCAGCCCGATGCCATCGTCAACACCGGGCAGGTGCTCATGACGGGCGGCAGCGTCCAGGCTCCTGGCATGACGTCGGTCGCGGGAATCGTGCCCGACGGCGTAACCCAGGTCACGCTCAACATCGACGGCGGTGGCACCGTGATCACCCCCGTCCACGAAAACGTCTACATGACGAGCATCTCGGGCGGACTCGCATCAGTCACGTTCCAAGGCCCCAACGGACCAGTCACCGTCAACAACAACTAACGCTGCTGCTGGGCGCAGAACGCCTGCTTCGCCCGCCGTGTCGGTGCTTCGGCCGCCGCCTGGCAGCGCTGGCTGGAGCGCCATGTCCGTGCCCAAGGCGCCGCGCTTCTCAGGGAAGGTGCGCGACACTGCGTGTGGGTGATCGGAGGGCCGGAGTCCGCCATGGGTCACGCGCTCAGTCGTGATAGAACTCCTGTCGAGTGGCCATGAGTTCAACGGTAAGCTCGCGCTTGAGTCTGATCGCGCTATTGGCGTGCCTTGCGGCCGCCGTCGTTGTGCCATCTGTCGCACTCGCTGATGGCGGCCAGACGATTGCTACTGCAAGCCCCGTGACCTATGGCCAGCAGGAGTTTGGCAATACCGTCAACGGCGGCCAAGGTCAGCCCGGATGCGATAGCAGCACCGGCCACTCGTATCGGTCGTGGTGGGCGCTGAGCGTCACCGCTGGCGACATGGTTACGGTGGATTGGGGAACGCAGTCGACAACGATGTTCATGACCATTGTGCCGATTGGTACGACGGATTTCTCCCTCTTCGATGTTACTCCGGTCGTATCGCAGAACGTAAACGCGAACTACACGAATGAGGCCACGTACACGGTGCCGCAGGACGGTGTGTTGCCGTTTGAGTTCAAGTCCGATACTGGGTGCGGTAACCAGCCCGCACCGTACTATTTCACCGCCTCAGTCCTGCACGGAGTGGTGCTGTCACTCCCCACGCTGACGAAGCTCTCACAGGCCGGGACGATCACCGTGGGCGTGCACAATCCCGACGGCGCCCCGATCAACGATGCATCCCTCACAGTGACATTCGAGATCGAAGGGGCCAACCAAGACTCCTACACGGCGGTTGGCACCGCACCAGCCTCCAACGGTAGCGCCACTATTGCGTACACGATACCTGTCGCTTTGGCGGGGCATGGCGCGACGATCGCGGCCACCTCGAGCGGTGCTGCATATGTCGCCGGCTCCAGCCCCACCGAAAGCGTCGAGGTTCAGCATCCACCGTCGTGCATCGTGCCGGCCGTTAGCCGCGGTACTTCCCTCGCGACGGCTGAGTCGGACATCACTTCCGCTCACTGCAGTGTCGGCGTCGTCTCGCGCGCCCACAGCAAGACTGTGGCAAGTGGCGACGTGATCAAGCTCGGCCGAAAGCGGGACACCAAGCTCGCGAACGGCGCGAAGATATCGTTGGTGGTGTCCAGCGGGCCAGCGCGTAAGCGACATAGGCATTAGCGGGGACGAGCGGATTAAGCTGGGACCGCGGCGGCGAAGCCGCGCTTGTTTCAGATGGTCAAGTGAGCGCTCGAAGCGGTCTCGCTCGTTCGACGGCGCGGCTTCCAAACGATCTGACAGACCCGTGTCCCGAACCGTGTCCCGAACTGAGCAATTCTGACGTGATGTGAGAGCACTTGAGCGCATCTGAGAGCACCTGATAGAGCCAAGATGAGGTTTGCGTGTGAGACTCGTAATGAAGGGGTCCCCGGTTCGAGTCCGGGCGTCGGCTCTGGGCGGATGCGTCGCGCTCGCATGCCAGTGGCAGTGAGCCTATTCTGGGGGCGATGGCGCGATCTGGCCACTTGACGGCTCGCACGGCGCGTCACGGTACGCGGCGTCGGGTGTGGTGGCTGCTGGCGCTCGCGGCTTCCGTCGCGGTCGCGATGGGCGCTACGCCGGGCGGTGCCGTTGCCGGCGATTCTGGGGTTTGGAGCTCACCGATCACGATCGTGCCGTCGAGCGAACAGACGTCGGGCGCCTCGTTGTCGGTGTCAGCGGGCGGCAGCGCACTTGCGGCGTGGCTGAGCGGGCCGGTGCCTGCGGTCTACGCCGGTCCCTCGGTTGGACAGACGACCACGAGCTGCCCGGGCGGCCCGGCCGGCCAACGCGTTCCGAGCTGCGTAATGCCCGCGACCGGTCCGACGCTGTCCCCTCCCTACCGTGGGCGGAAGGTGGTGGCCGACCTCGGGACGGCGAGCGGTGGCCTTGGGGCTCCCGTCGTTCTCAACGACCACGGCGATTCCCAACCCGACACAGCCATCTCCGGCTCGGGCGTTGGCTACGTCGCGTGGGAGCAGTACCGAAGCGCAAGCGACATGATCAGCGTCGAGCGCGACGGTCGGTTCTCGCCTCCCCGCCAGTTTCTCCCCGCGGGCGCCCAGCTGGTCGCCCTCGAAGCCGCGCCTGCAGGTTCCGTTTTCGCGGCATGGCTCAGTAGCGCGGGACTTGCATACGCGCGTCTGAACGCCGCCGGCCAGCTCGACCAAGTGGTCATGCTGTCCAAGGACCTGGACGGCGCCGACTGGCCGCCTGTCTTTGCCGTCAACGATCGGGGAGCGCTTGCCGCCGCCTGGATCGACCTCGACGGCGTCAAGGACACGAATGGCGGTAGCCATCCCAGCCGGCTGCAGGTCGTGGTGTGTACACCCGCGGGTCGGTGCAAGGTCACCCCGTCGGTTCCGCTGTTTCCCGGCTGGCCCCACTACCTCGACATCGCCGTCGCGTTGACCGATGGCGGCACCGCCAGCGTGCTTGCGGACGACGGCGCAAACGGGGCGGGCGGCGTCCGGGCTGCGGTGAGCCGCGACGGCGGACCGTTTTCCGACGTGCAGCTGCTCGCCTCGCCTGCGAGCTACCCGGTCGCGCGGGCGGACGGCCCGGATCGCATAGTCGTCGTCATCGCGCGCGGATCGCCGGGCACGCGCTGGTTTGCCTACGCGGAGCTCACCGCGGGCGCCGATCGCTTCAGCGCTCCGCGGACGATCCCCAACGCCAACGGCCTCGCCTTTCCCGAGCCTGCCCTGGCCACCGATCCGGCGGGGGCTTCGTGGTCGGCTGGGCCGGCACACCTGCAGCCCCCGGGATCACTGCGGCGACCGAGACAGGGCAGCAGCTCAGCGGCGCGCAGCTTGTCATGCCGGTCGGGTTCACCGGCGCCGGCCCGGCGCCATCGATCGGCATCGACGGGCACGGAAACGCGCTCGCCCTCGCGACGAGATTCACCAGCAGCGGCCACTGGGTTGGCATGTTCGAGACGATACGCCGGGCGTGAGCCCGTGACAGCCACGACGGGCCTGAAGCGGGCAACGTTGGCGCATCGTGATGCTAAGATGCATTGATGGCTCGGGTGCGCACGACGCTCACGATCGACGACTCGGTGATGAGGGCCGTGAAGATCCGTGCTGCGCGTACGGGACGCGGTGACAGTGAGGTCATCGAAGACTCGTTGCGTCGCGATCTCGGACTCGATCTACTCGAACGGTTGTGGGAAAGTAGCTCGTTGTCAGAAGACGCCGCCATGCGGCTCGCGGTCGAGGCGCAGCACAAGACTCGCACCGCTCGCCGGTAGGCGTGCGCGCGGTTCTCGACGTAAACGTCGTAGTTTCGGGACTGCTCTCGCATCACGGAGCGCCGGCCGCTGTTCTGCGCGCGCTCGACAACGGAGAGTTCGATGCGCTTGCCTCGCCAAAGCTGCTTGCCGAGCTCACACGTGCTCTCGCTTATCCAAAGCTCCGACGTCACATCCCGGCGAACGATGCCGAAGCGATCCTCCAGTGGTTTGCCGGCGCTGTCGCGATCGTTCCCGACCCCGACGCGACGCCACCGGTTCGCTCCGAAGACGCTGAGGACGACTACCTCATCGCGCTCGCAGCCACGCATCGCGCAGCGCTCGTGTCCGGCGACAAGCACCTCCTTGCCCTCGAGGCCAAGATCCCCGTCTTCACGCCACGTGCGTTTCTTTCGTCGCTGCACGCTCGGTGACCTCGGCGCCGGTGAGAACCGTGTCCCGAACTGTGTCCCGAACTGAGCAACTCTGAGGTGATCTGAGAGCACTTGAGAACACTTGAGATCACGTGATAGGGCCAGGATGAGGTTGGCGTGACTCGTAATGAAGGGGTCCCCGGTTCGAGTCCGGGCGTCGGCTTGGGGAGGGGACTGAGCCGTGACTCGTCCAAGACGGGTCGCGCCCCCTCGAAGGCTTGTTTCGCGCAATAGTTTGGCAGTGACTTGGGGTCGGCCAGGACTCTATGATCGGGGCGACGCGATGAGTGGCACGGACGGACCGCAGAGCGTGTTATCGCCAGCTTTTGGCGGGCCTGGTGATCGGGCGTCGTGGACGGCGAGCGGGAAGGACGTGGTCACGACTGCGCTCGGTTCGAGCCGGCTCTGGGCGACGGTCGGGCAGGGGATCGTGAACGAGGTTTACTGGCCGGATACGGGCTCGCCTCGGATCCGTGATCTCGGTTTCATCGTCGCCGACGACAAGGGTTGGTGGGTCGAAGTAAAGCTGGGCAAGTACCTGGTTGTGACGCGCGAGGCGTATCTGCCGCCGGCGAAGGTGGTGCACACGGTTGTGCGCGAGGGGAAGGACTGCGAGCTTTCGCTCGAGTTCTTACCCGATCCGGATCGTGATGTTCTGCTTGTCCGCTACGCGCTTGCAGGGGAGGGGCTCAGGCTGTACCCGCTGCTTGCTTCGCACCTGACACAAGATGGCTGGCACAACGACGCCTGGGTCGATCGGGGGCTGTTCGCCGCTGCCGGTAAGGATGCGCTCTGCCTGCTCGGCGAGCCGGGCTTCCGTCGGATGAGCGTCGGCTATTTCGGTCACTCCGACGGCTGGCAGGACTTCAACAAGCACGGCCGGATGACATGGGAGTTCGGTGAGGCGGAGGACGGGAACGTCACCCTGATGGGAGAGCTGGAAGGCAGTGGCGGTGTGCTCGCGCTCGCGTTCGCGCACTCACGCGAAGATGCTCGCGCACCGGCGGAGAGAAGCGTCACTGAGGGCTACGGCTCGATCCGCGAGTGTTTCCTCGCGGGCTGGGAGGCTTGGCACGACGGTTTGAGTATGAGCCGGCCGCGTCGGACGGCGGACGAGCTGTGGGAGATGGCGGAGCGCTCGGCGATGGTGCTCAAAGTGCACGCGGACCGTACCTATCCGGGCGCCACGGTCGCGAGCCTGTCGATCCCCTGGGGGGAGACCAATAACGATCCGTATCACTTCGTCTGGCCGCGCGACGCGGTCGAGACAGGCTTCGGCCTGCTCGCGATCGGCGAGTTTGACAGCGCGCGCCAGCTTCTCGACTACCTCGCCAAGAAACAGCTGCCAGACGGGCACTGGCATCAGAACTTTCACCCCACTGGTCAACCCCGCTGGACGGCGCTTCAGCTCGACGAGGTCGGCTTGCCGATCCTGTTGGCGGCGAAACTGCGCGAGCTTGACGAGCTCGGGAGCCTCGACGTGACCAGGATGGTCAAGCGAGCGGCCGAGTTCATCGAGGAGCACGGGCCCGCCAGTCCCCAGGATCGCTGGGAGGAGAACGATGGTCTGAGTCCTTTCACGCTCGCCGTCGAGATTGCCGCGCTGGTCGCCGCGACCTCCTGGCTGGACACCAGTGCACGTAAGCGCGTTCTCGCTAAAGCCCGCTCCTGGAACGAGCAGATCGAGGAGTGGACCTACGTCCAGAAGACGAGGCTGACGGACAAGTACGGCGTGGACGGCTACTACATTCGCATTGCTCCGTCTGTCCGTGTCAAGCATGGCTCGCTCACGATCGCCAACGGCGGCGGGACGTGGTGCGCGGAAGAGATCGTCGCGCTCGACTTCCTCTATCTGGCCCGGCTCGGTCTGCGCGAGGTGGACGACGAGCGAATCCAGAACACGCTGAAGGTGGTCGACGGCGAATTGAAGGTCGTGACGCCGCGCGGCGTCGCCTACCACCGCTTCCAGCACGACGGCTACGGCGAGCAGACGAGCGGCGCTCCCTACAGCGGTAGCGGTATCGGTCGCGCCTGGCCGCTGCTTGCCGGCGAGCGCGGTCACGCCGCGCTGTTGTGCGGAGGCGACCGCACGCCCTACCTCGAGGCGATGGTGCGCATGAGCGGTCCGGGTGGTCTGATCCCCGAACAGGTCTGGGACGACAATCCTCCGTCCCATACTCCGCCCCATCGGCCGGGAGGACCGACGGGAAGCGCGATGCCCCTCGTCTGGGCGCACTCCGAGTTCCTCAAGCTCCTGCTCGCCCCCGACCAGCGCCCGCTCGAGCTGCTCGAGATCGTCACCCAAACCCTGGTGAACCCTTCGACCCCGATCCCACCAGGCTAAGAAGGTCTTTCAAAAAGAAGGGTTATGACGACTTGATCTCGAATCTGTCGGTGGTGTTGTCGACGATTGGAGGTCATGGGGGTGCCGTCACGGTTTGAGATAAGCGACGAGCTGTGGGCAGAGGTTGAGCCTCTGATTCCGGTTCGTCCTCGTCGTCGTCGCTATCCGGGCCGCAGGTCGGTCCCTGATCGCCTCGCGCTCAACGGGATCCTGCACGTGCTGCACACCGGGATCGCCTGGGAGGACCTGCCCCAGGAGTACGGGTATGGGTCGGGGGTCACGTGCTGGCGGCGGCTACGGGACTGGCAGGCCGCTGGCGTGTGGGACGCGCTGCACCAGGCGCTGCTGGTCAAACTGAACGCGGCCGGTGTAATCAACTGGTCGCGCGCGGCGGTCGACGGCAGCCATGTTCGTGCTCTTTTGGGGGGCTCCTGACGGGGCCATCCCCGGTAGATAGTGGGCGAACAGGCTCAAAGCACCACCTCCTAGTTGACGCCAGCGGCATCCCGCTCGCCGTTGCGCTGACCGGCGGGCAGCGCAACGACGTCACCCAGCTGATCCCGCTACTTGATGATCTGGCTGCCCGGCCGGTCGCCGGCAAGCCGGGCCGACCGCGCCATAAGCCCGACCAGGTGCTGGCCGACCGTGGCTATGACCATGACAAGTACCGCAGGCTGCTCTGGGCGCGCGGGATCAAGCCGGTGATCGCCCGTCGTGGCCAGGAACACGGCTCAGGACTCGGAAGGCAGCGCTGGGTCGTAGAGCGCGGGTTCGCTCACCTACACAACTTCCGGCGCCTGCGAATCCGCTACAAACGCCACGACGAGATCCACGAAGGACTACTCGTGCTCGCCTGCTCAATCCTCTGCTGGCGACGCCTCCAAACCTCATTTTGAAAGACCTTCTAAGCCATGGTTCCCAGGCCAAGAGACACCGACGAGCGCGAGTCAACGCCGCGCCGCGACGATCGCCCCCAACAAACTTGTGAGTGCCCGCCAACGGTAGCGGGCACTTCGGATCCGATCGCGACCGGGAACCCTGAGTCAGTCAACTGTCAACGTGCGCACTCCCGACACTCCCACTCCCGACATTCCCCGAGGTTGTCCGGAAGCTCGTAGAACTTTGATTGGCGGTCCTCCCGCCTCGTCCGTTCGCGTTGCGAGCGTGACAGGCGCCAACCAAGTCCGCGAGGACAGGAGGAACCGCCATGAAGAAGGTA